>Ga0209225_1000220_pt1 | contig 67958 bp, 71 predicted proteins | sample WasSprMetagenome_FD_184732 | JGI IMG/M metagenome (GOLD analysis project Ga0209225, IMG submission 184732) | Sulfidic aquatic microbial communities from Washburn Spring, Yellowstone National Park, USA - WS (SPAdes) (version 3) | ecosystem: Environmental > Aquatic > Thermal springs > Hot (42-90C)... | reverse complement strand
TAAATATTTAAACATTTTTGCAAAATAAATTTACTTTAAATAAATTTATATATTAAATAATTTAATTAAAAATAAATTTTGATAATAATAAAAAATAAACATACGTTAATATATACATAAAGCTTTACTCGCAACTAAAGCCATCTGACCCCCCCGAAGAGCGAGGCTTTCAGTTGTAGATCAAAGTGAAAAATAAACATCAAGAAGCATTGGTTCACTGAGCAGATAAGGTAGAACCACCATTTGTTCCAGGATGCTCATTCTCATTTGTTCATGTTTAATTAATGCATCGTGGATTCCCATCGCGCCTACAGGGCTCTAGCGACCGAAAAAGTTCATTGGTGACAATGGAGCCCAACAACACGGGCTTTTTTCCGTAGATAAGGTAGGTTAGATTAGGTCTCCCTCATGGCTATCAGGTATGCTGAGGCTGTGTGATTGTCTAGTCTATGCCTCTTTAATGCTTCGTCGTGTTCTCCGGAGCTTGTTATCGCCTTTGGGTCTATGGGTCTATTACAGACCTGACCTCCTCCCCGCCCTAAAGGGCGTGGGCTCCCTCTAGGGGGTTCACTGGTTCCCCGCATCTATTCGGGTCTACATCTGTCCTTTGCGGGGCAGTTGGGGTGGTCAGGGATCCCCCCATTACTGCTTGTATGAGTGGCTGTGCTCCCCGCATCCCACGCTGGCTTAGGGGCAACCACAGCTTACGATTAACTCATCATCGAGAAATAATTAAATTAAAATGAGAGAGCTTATAAATCCTTCTATCTATCCCCCCTTAAAAGGCGAGGCTTTCAATTGTAAAACCGAAAAGATGCGGGAAGCGATGAACCGCCCAAAGGAACCCTCGCCCCTCAGGGCGGAGAGGAGGTCAGATAGCGATTTTAGGACTGACGGGCTATATACCAGGATACCCAGCCCCTCTAGTGTATCCTCCGCAACCAATGCTTAAACCAATAGAATATATCCTAAAGCTGTACTCCGAGATGGGGAGGTTCATAAGAAAAGTATATTTTTCAAGGAGCTGGGCACACCCCATTCATAGAAAAACCAGAGGACTTTCACAAAATAATACAGCAAACACTTTGATACAATAATGATTAAAGCAACCTCAATTAACACGGGTAATAAGCGAACCATAATATATAATTTACATTTATAAACAAAACTAATTATAATTATAAGTGAGATACGATGACAAAGCTCAAGCTAAGAATATCGAAGCTACTCAAAAACATAGACAAAGTAATGAGTATGAGAGGGTGTTGTAGGGCCACACCATGGGGAGTCTATGGCCCAGAAAAATTCAGTGAATATATAAAACTAAAGGAGCAAGCATTGATAGAAAGTCGTAGAGCCGGTGGAAAAAGCGATAAGCGCTCCTGAAAACGTTGCTTAGGTCTCAGCATCTTGATCGCCCCTTTTCGGCAAAAACTAAATAATCCTATCTCTTTTTATCAAGAAAGTGTGAGGTTTACAAGGAATACTTTGTGGTCATATTATGAGTAATGATGAGTTGACTGATCGCTTTAGAATTAGAGAGGCTAGGCTTAGCGATATCGAGCATATCTTCAGAATACAGCAGGAGTCATTGTGGGTAGACAAAGAAGATAAGGATTGGCTATCGGCCTTCATTAAGATTAAATCGAGAAGAAGACTTGTGTTGGTAGCCGAGAAGATGCCTGAGGGCATAACTGTTGGTTTTCTGAGCGCTTATAAGTACAGAGATACAGCATACATAGATGTCATAGCGATAAGCAAGGATTACAGAGGCAAAGGCGTAGGTAGCTTGCTTCTGGATAAAGCTGAGGAAAAGCTCAGGGAAAAAGGCGTTAAAACCGTGGGTCTAAGCGTGAAAAAAGAAAACACAAAAGCCCTTGACTTCTATCTTCGTAAGGATTACAATATATCAAAGGTTGTACTTGTTTTGGAAGCAAAAGCGAGCATGCTTCCTTGTGACGGGCTTTCAAGCGAATACACTGTTAGGGTAACAAGCCCTGCGAGAATAAGGAAGAACACGCTTAGAAGAGCAACGTGGTGGAGCACTCTTATTGAACCTGTGGACAGGCTCATTTATAGGAAGATGTATAAAAAAGGAGAAGCTGTGGTTGTACTGAAAAAGAAGCGAATAAAGGGATTCGCCGAATATAGCTTAGACAGCATTGTTGATGTCGACAACATCGCTATTTCATCCTATCTGGATACAGAGACATTAAGAATATTGGTGTGTAAGTTAGCTGAAATTGGATTAGCGAAGAATATTAACTTGATATGGATATATGTGGACTCCTCGAAGACGATGATTATAAAAGAGCTAGAAAACCTTGGCTTCAGGGTTGTCGACGCGGAGTTCCTGTTGGAGAAAGAGCTTGTAAACGAGAACGAAGAATAGCAATGTTCATTTCCTCCATAAATAGCGAGGCTTATAGTTGTAAATTTAGCTTTATAAGAAAAGCATGGTAGTCACGAGTTTTCACCCATAAAGATGCGGTGGTTTACAAATATCAATTTTTTGGCTTAAGTCTCTGTGAATTGTTTAAGGCTAACATACTTCTTGGTAAAATTAAAGTTATATTATAATTCCAGCGTAGATGTTTCAAGGAGGTAAGTCATGGTTCTAATCGCTATTGTTGGCCCCATGTTCTCTGGCAAGACAACCGAGCTCATAAGGCTTGTTGAGAGGCAGGTCATAGCTGGGAGAAAAGCTATCGTTATAAAGCCCAGTATTGATGATAGATACCACTCATCAAAGGTCATGAGCCACAGCGGTTGGTCATGGGAGGCTGTTCAGATACCGATAGATAAGGTTGACGAGATACCGAGGCTTGCTGAGAAGTACAAGGTATTAGCTATCGATGAGGTCCAGTTCTTCGTGCCTAGCTTGGCTGAGATACTTAATGAGTTAGCCAATGAAAAAATAGTGATAGTTGCAGGGTTAAACCTTGACTTCAAGGGAGTCCCGTTCGAGACGACAATGAAAATAATGGCTTACGCCGACAAGGTAATATCGCTAACAGCTGTATGCAAGGTATGCGGTAGACCAGCCACGAGAAGCCAGAGATTAATACATGGAAAACCTGCTCCGCGTGATAGTCCCCGAATATTGATAGGAGGAGCCGAATCATACGAGGCAAGATGCAGAAAACACCACATTGTTCCCTAGAACACCGAACACAGGCTCCATACCTTAACAATTTCATTAATAAACAAAGATACTACTATGATAGCTTATTTAACGAAGATTTTCTACTACTAATAGCAAAAACTTTAAGCTAGCAAATCTAAATCATTACTATTGGATGATCGATGTAGCCTGCACTGAGCATCAGCGATGAGGAGGCCTTCGATAAGTGACATTAGCTTCTCTATGAGCTGGCTATTTTAACTAGCTTGTTTGCTACATCAACCGCATCCTTTCCAACAATAAATATCAATGGCTCTTTCCCGTGTTCCCCGTAGTCAATGATAGCGTCTGGCACCCTCGAGTTGTTCTTGGCTATAGCAGTTCTGACCCCCCACACTGTGGTCATTCCCTCCGTTCTTTTTACTTCCGGAGGCTCCTCTCTTCTATCAAAGCTTGATAAGCTAAGTCCTAAGCTCAGTATTTTCTCCACTTTTTCATTTGAGTAAGCTATATTTGCTGCAGCCCTGTAGGTTGGGTCATGCTCCATAATAGTTAATATAAAAGTAGCTATGTGCCTTGAGACCCCAAACTCGGGCTTCGTTGGTATTATTATTCCGTTCTTGTACCTCGAGATTCTTCCCGGCACAGCCGCAACATCATTTATAGTTCTGGCGTATAGCCATGGCAAGGACATACCTATGTTTAGGCCAACCTCAGGCACCAGTTTGCTTATCTTTTCTTGGTTCTCGAGCAGTATCTCTATGGCTTCGCTTAAGTTTACTAATACTCTCCATCTTTCTGCAGCTTCCTCTAAAACTGCTATGGGATTTACTGGTCCATGCCCTCTGCCAATGGGTAGCGAGTAATAAAGAGCTTTATCTATAAACTCAAGGGATTTCTCCACTGACTCAACTAGGCTGAGACCTCTTGCTAGGTGCGCAGTTATCGCGGCTGAGAAGGCGCATCCCGAACCATGGTTGTTCTGAGTTTGTATTCGTCGATGCTCAAATATCCTGAGCTCTCCTCTATAGTACAGAATATCAATTACTTTATCGCTCTTAAGATGCCCTCCCTTAACAATAACTGCCTCAGGGCCATACTTCTCATGTATAGTGATAGCCGCTTCTTTCATCTCATCTATGCTATTTATGCTAAAGCCTGCTAGCGTTTCGGCTTCAGGTATATTAGGCGTAACCAGGAGAGCAACTCGTAGTAGCTTGTTTTTCAATGTATCCACGGCTTCAGGTCTCAGTAACGGAGCTCCAGACTTAGCTATCATGACTGGATCGACGACTAGGGGTACTCCTAGCTCCTTTATTGTTTTTGCGACCACCTCTATTATGTTGCTATTGCTGAGCATACCTGTTTTAGCGGCATCTATTCCTAAGTCCTCGTGTACAGCTATGATTTGCTCCACAACCATGCTTGGTGGAAGATCGAACGTTGCCTTGACACTATAGGTGTTCTGCGCAGTGATGCTCGTTATAGCTGTTGTTCCATGAACGCCAAGGGCAGCGAAGGTCTTTAAGTCAGCTTGAATACCTGCTCCCCCACCACTGTCGCTACCAGCGATAGTCATTGCAACAGGTATCCTCACTTTCTCTCACCAAAGAGCTTTCTGGTCTCTGAAAACAGAGTCCAGAAGGGATCCTCCTCTGGTAGCTCTACTTGTTTCTTGCTGCCATCCTTTTTAATAAGCTCAACCTCGGGCTTATCTATTACTTCGCCTATAACGTTTGCATCGATCCCCTGGCTTCTCAGCAACCTTAAAGCTTCGTCAGCTAGGCTTGCGTTAACCGTTGCTATAAGTGTCCCCTCACTTATAGATGAGTACACGTCTACATCAATGTCCGTAAGTCTTGAGAAAAGCTCTACGACCTTTTTAACCTCATCTCTGATGAAGAGCCTGTTTTCATAAATCCTTACTCCATACCCGCTGGCATCCTTTACGTCATGTAAAGCTCCCCATACTCCATACTCCGTGGCGTCATGCATCCCCGTAACACCTGTTCTGAGGCCCAGCTTAGCTATCGTCAACGCGTCCTTCACAACGCTTTGTTCCCAAAAAAGCTTCTCCGCCCTATCAGCGAATTCCTCCCCATAGTGCTTTTTCAATACATCAGGGAACATAACTGATAATATACCAGCCGTCTCTATTCCCGGCCCCTTAGTCATGATAACGTAGTCTCCCGGCCTAGCCATAGCCGGAGTAACATACTCTCCCCTTTTAGCAACACCTATCATTACAGCGCCCCCTATCATGGGGAAATCTGTCCCTTCGTATCTACCTGTATGTCCTCCAGCGATTGACACGCCAAGTTTCAAGCATTCTTTATGTACATTTATCCACAGCGCCTTAAGGTCCTCCTCACTCATCTTTAAAGGAAGGTTTAAATCAACGAAAAGATATCTTGGTGGAACGCCGGAGACCGCTACATCACTTGCGAGTATATGCACAGCAAACCAAGCGCTTTTCTCCCATCCATACTCGGGGACAACGAAGAAAGGGTCAACCTCGACAATCAAGGAGTAATCGCCTATATCTATGACTGAGAAGTCTATTCCTTTGCTTGGAGGAACAATTAATGCATTATCACTTGCACCCAGGTATCTATATATAAGGTTCTCCATTAACTCTTTGCTAAGCTTACCGAACTTCATGGATTAAACCCCAAATCGTATTGTGGAAAGCACAGAAAAATAATCTATTCCTATATATCATGTTCAGGCTCCCAATCAATATTTGGTCCGTGGTTTCAATTTTCATTAGTTTTAAAAGAAATATGAGGATCAGACTTATAGTATTCTATACGTGTTTTTTCTTTCTGACCTCATCCCCCCTGAAGGGTGAGTGTTTCTTTTAGGGGGGTTCACTGGTTCCCCGCATCTCTTCGGGTCTACATCTGTCATTTAAGGGGCAGTCGGGTTGGCCAGAGATCCCCCCATTACTGTTTGTATGAGTGGTTGCGCTCTCCGCATCCCACGCTGGCTTAGGGGCAACCACAGCTTACAATTAACTCATCATCAAGGAATAATTAAATTAAAATGAGAGAGCTTATAAGCCTTTCATATTTAATCCCCGCCTTGAAAGGCAAGGCTTTCAATTGTAAAAGTTTAATAAAATACATTGTTATAATAATAATATTTTGGTGAGTAGCGATGAGCTTGGGTTTAAAGGAGCTCTTTGTACCTGTCGAGGTGCCTGTTTCTCCTCTATCAAAAAAGGAGGTTAAGCTACTAGAAACAGCTTTGATAATCGGCACAGTCTTCAGAGAGGATGTTATAAAGCAGATTATATCGAAGGAGGAGGTGACGACTTGGGTGGATAGCCTAGCTGTCGCAGCCGCTGCTCTGGCGATGGAGAAGGCAGGGTACCCTGTTTCTAAGATAGCCGAGGAGCTTGGCAGGACGGAGGCTACTATTAGAAAGCATCTCAAAGGAGAAACCAAGGCGGGTCAATTAGTAAGGGAAACGTATGAGATGCTACTGAAAAAACAATTGAAACTGACTATCCCGTTTATAGGGACAGAAGAAGCTAAGGAAGATATAAACAAGCTCAAGGAGGAGCTGGAGAAAATAAGGAAAGAACTAAAAGAAGCAAAAAAGGAGAACCAAGAGCTCAGAGCAAAACTAGATAGCGCAGCAAGCATTTTGGACAAGTTGCTTGAGGTCGCAAATGAGCTTTCAGGTATTTTGAAAAAATAGTTTTTTATACTTCCTCTTCAGTTGATGCTGGGGACTCGATTACCTCTGTTCTTCTTATCTTTAGAACCTTTTTGTGATAAACAATGATGCCTTTATCCGTTATATCGAAGGGATGCCTCCTCATGCTATGGCTTGTCCCTCTCATTTTCCATATTATCAGGCTTCTCTTCAGCTCTCCCTCAACTTCGTCTAGGTCAAGCCTGATGATGCCGTCGGTTGCGTGCTCGACACCTGGTCCTCCGAATCCTCTCTCGGTTACTGAGACTTGGCTTACGAGAAAAGCTGTTACTCCAAGACCGCTCAGCACTCTTTTTAGCTGCATTATTACTCCCCTGGCTACCGAAGGCTTTGTTATGTATAGTGTTGAGACAGAGTCAATCACGGCCCTCTGGGCTCCCAGGTCCTTTATAGCCTCTCTAAGCACATCTGATAGGTAACCCACGTCGGTTGGGTCAGGCACTACGTATCTTAGCTTCTTGGCGTATTCCCCTATACCTCCAGTGAAGGCATCCACTATATCGAACATGTTCTTTTTCTCATATATAGATACATCCCATCCGAACTGCCGCATGTTTTGTTTAATCTGTGCTGGATGCTCCTCCAACGCCACGTATACTCCTGGCTCACCGTTCTGTAAACCGTACCAAAGGAATTGCTGGCTCATTATTGTTTTACCTGTACCAGGCCCACCGCTGATGAGAACAATGTTTCGCCGTGGAATTCCGCCATGCAGTATCTCATCGAGGCCGGGGACCCCTGTTTTCACTCTCTCTATCTTTTCGCTCATACATTACACCCATATATATTATATCTCTGAGTGTTATTTATTTGAATTTATAATATAAATAAATAACGTAGAAATCAATGACAACAACTCCGTATGCCTCCAGTACAGCCACGGACGGCCAACCAGCGCTCAATTCCACAATGAAAGCGATGATTGGAGAAAGAATAAATAGCGAGGAGAAGACCACTGCATCATCCTTATTCCTCGATAAAAAGCTCTGTAGCAAAAACGGCGTCATCGATAACCATGTCTGGATGAAGAACCATGATGAAACAAAGGTGTGTGGCCTGCTCCCGCTTGGGTAAACACCAATTAATGATAGGAACAGAGAGGCTATCATTAGCCATGAGGCCCCTATCAGCTCAAGCTTGCTTCTGGTTTTTGTGGCTATCCACATACTGAATAAGTATAGCATTGCGCCAAGAGTTATCAGCCCGTAATTATAGACGTAGGGAGCGTTTGCTCTTGGCCCGCCCAGGTCACTGAAAGCATCATGAGTAAACATGAACCAGGGATTCAAGCTCACAGAAATTAATATTATCAGCCAGAAGAATAATACCCCAAGAATGCCTAGATAACGAAAAAAACCAAACATATGGCAAGAAATCTTGGTTGAGGCTTTCCTCATTCGCTTCCTGCCTGGGCTATTTATGACTGCATTATTGCTTGCAAGTACGACCTAACCGCCTCTACCACGGCTTCTGAGGAATAAGTTGCCATGGTTACGGCATCTATTTTTCCCTGTGGCTTTAGAGCTAAATCGTTCAGGCTGAGACCCTTGAACTGGTCCTCGAACTTAGGAGTAGCTATGTCAGGGTTGAATAAGTGATCGGCTCCGGGGGCTGGCTCCACGTCTATAGCTACTATTTTGTAGTCGGGTGATACAGCAGCTGTTACTAGGAGTTTGTCCGTGAGCCCTAAGGCGGTCACTTGGAATAGATAACCAAGCAGCTCTCCCTTAGAGTCAAACCCCTTGTAGTAAACCTTATCGCCGGTGGTAACCTCCTCAAAGGAGACAGCGCCTGGAAGAAGAGATTGGAACTTCTTTTTGAGCTCCTCAGGCAGCTCGAGAACAGGCGGCTTAGGCGGCGGTGCCCTGGCGATAAGGAGGCTCTGGAAGCCGGCTATATCGAGAACATACATGCCCTCCCTGCTTGGCTTAAAGCTCATGTTTACATAGGCAAAGTCAAGAGGAGGAATACTAACCTTCTTCGAATCCACCACGTAGTTATCAACAACTAGATCCACTATGCATTCTCTTTCATCAAAGCTCCTGTTGATGACAAGGGCTGAGAGAGATGCCTGGCCTCCAAGGGTTACCTCGGGAGTATAGAGTAGAATATGAGCAGTAACGCATGGGTCGGGAGACGATTCTGCTTTCTCTTTTCTTGAGGCACTGTAAGTAACTATACTTATGCCTATAACGGGCAGAGCTAAGCCTAGCTTCACCATAGTTCTCCGGCTAATTGTCATGTAATGTCACCACTATTGATTTTTAATTATTGATATGCATGTATATAAACTTTGGAAAGCATCTTTTAATAGATTTTCTAATAAAATATCATTTATATTATATAAATAATATAAATTTCATTTAATTTTTAAGAAAAACAAATATTAATGACATCATTAATAATAATTTAGATATTTAATTTGGTGAATAAAAAATGGATGTAGGCAAGGCTCTTCCCTGGATACTAGTAGTTCTTGTAGTGATAATTGCTGGGGCATTTGTTGCTACGCAGAAGCCTCAGGAAATAACGGTTACGCAGACAAAAACTGTTACTCAGCCCTTCACTACTACTCAGACGGTTGAGAAGACGGCTACGGCAACGGTGACGCAGACACTAACACAAACACTTACACAGACGGTCACGCTTGGTAGGCCGGAGGAGGAGGTATTAGGCGAGGTAATACGCTTTGCCTTGCTAACGCACCAGGATAACCCGAACACGCCCGAGGTTGAGGGCATCAATGTTATCCCGGCTTATGGTTGTGTGGGCTGTCACTTCGGCAAGGAATCTGCCCCTATTCTAGCTCAGTGGGGCTTCTCGGGGCACGGTGGCTACTTACTAGAGATTAAAGAAAAGAACTTGACAGCAGCGATAACCAGTAGCGATGCTGCTGGATGGGTATACTACGATTTCAAAGCCTCCGCGAGAGCTGCGTGCCAGGTCTGCCATACCTCAACCGGGTTCAAGAACTTTGCCGATAATCCATCAGCCTACAACCCAGCTAACAACACATTCTACCTGATAGGCCAGCAGAAAGAGCTGTTGTACTGCTGGGCATGCCACAAGGTGCCAGGCCTAGAGGCACCGACACCAGAGCTTAGGAACCCAGGCCAAACTCCATTTACTTATGTATTGCCAGCGAATCAAGTAGCCCAGCTAAAACCCATAATTGATAGCATCGGTGATAAAGGAGCATCTAATCTATGCTTAACGTGCCATAGCGGTAGATCAACTGGAGTAGGAATCAAGTTGGCTACAAACATAACCACGAGCTTTGGCACCTTCAACTCTCACTACTTGGTTGCAGGAGGAACGCTATTTGGCTTCATTGCGTATGAATACGAGGGAAGAACATATAGTAGACAGACCATACATGGAACATTCACGGATAGCCCATGCACAGCTTGTCACATGCCTAACAAGAGCCACACATTTGAAGCAGTAATAACTAATGCAACAGGCGCGATCACAGACATCACTGCTTATGAAACCACGTGCAAGTCGTGCCACGGAGACAAACAAGCTTTGATAAATCTAGTTAATCAGAGAAAGATAGGCTACGAGGAGTCACTTAAAGTCATAAAGAAGCTACTAGAGGAGAAATACGGAATATACTGGAAGCCCTCGTATCCATACTTCTTTGATGCACAAAACAGGACCTTTACCGCATGGCCTAACAAAGATGTGCTAGGAGCAGCGTTCAACCTCAACATGTTCCTGCACGAGCCGGGAGCATACCTCCACAACCCAAGGTACACCAAGCAAGTAATATACGATACGATAGATTATCTTGATGACGGCCAGCTAAACAAGTCTGTGCTAAACACCGTGAGCGGAGCGGCAGCCGATTTCCTCAGAGGAGTGAGATAACCAAGTTATATAAACAAACTTTTTTAAATAACCCCCTAGCTAGTTACAAGCGGTGATTTTATTGAGCACGAAGAACCTGATACTCATCGCTCTACTAGCGCTGTATGCTATATTCACAGTATACGTCATTTATTATGGACCTTACCCAGCCAGCGTTCCGCTGGGGGATCCATCCGCGTATAAGAACACTTATATACATGTACCAATAGCTATTTCGAGTTACGTCCTATTCACCGTTGGTGTGTTTTACAGTCTTTTATATCTGAGGGGAAAAAACAATCGGTACGCTGAGAAAAGCTACATGTATATTTCTTTAGGTTTGGTTTTTGCCACACTCACTCTTATTCAAGGAAGCCTGTGGGCAAAGGAGTCTTGGGGGACCTACTGGAACTGGGATCCAAGGGAAACAGGAGTTTTGTTGTTATGGTTTGCCTACCTCGTGTACCTAGCCATAAGAAGAAGCATTAGTGATAAAGAAAAGATGCTCAGGGTATCATCAGCTTATGCTGTGGCTGCTTACATAATGGTTCCCTTCAGCTTTGCTTTGCCTTATATTACCCCTAGTCTACACCCAAGAGTGCAGGAAACCTCGCGGATGATTGGGGGAGAATCAGCGATTCTGCTTCCAGGGGGGATTCTTCTCGGGGTTATTCTTGGAATAGCTTTAGCGGAATACTTGATTGATTTAAGATTCAATAAATCAAGATACACAAGAACAATAGCATATACAGGCATCGCATTATATATAGCATTGCTTCTTGCTCTAGCTCCCGCAGCCCTCCCTCATTTTGGTGGAGTTATAAATACATGCGCCGTGGATGAAGGCTCTAACATTACCATTAAAGGAACAGTTATTGAGTCTAAACTCATAGATAATAGCATAAACATGATAGTAAGAACAGAAAAATGTGTATTTAGAGTTGTTGCTCAGCCTGAGAAAATACCGTTATCCCCCCTCGTAATAATAATGCCTGCAAGCAACTTGACCCTGATTACAATCGAGAGCCACAACATAGTTGTTAAGGGAACAGTGAATTCAACATACATAGTGGCTAGCGAAATCGAAATACTCGAGAGTAAGAGCGTGTTGATTAACTCATTCTTGTATTCATTAACTATTATTGGACTAATGGTTTATGCATTAAGGAGGATGGGTGAATGAGGCATGAAAAAATCTAGTTTAATAGGCATAGCTGGACTGATACTCATAGTAGTTAGTATAGGTGTTTTTACGGTTAAAACATCTGGGTACAAGGATGTTGATTACCTGCTTGACATAAATGAGCCTCGGGAGGTAACTGTTGAAGGAAAAGTTGTGGATATACACGTTGATTTTGATAATAACTTGGTTGTATTTACATTGGAAGGACAAAGCGGAGCAAGAGTTATTGCATACTACAATCTCGATAAGTTTCAAAGCGAGTATGGAGGTTTACCCTCCCACTCAACGGTTGATAGCAAGATGGTTGTATCAGGACTGTTCATACCTGTTAAATCCTCGATTTACATAGGAGAGATACAAATCAGAAGCATCCTTACTGGTTGCCATAAAGCATATGAAGCCCCACAAGTAAAGAAAACATAGAATACTCTTCAGTGAATACAAAGATGAAAAAGCTTGTCCTCAGGAATATTAGCAAGGAGTTTCTCGGTAAGCGTGTTCTCAATAATGTAAATATGGAGATAGATTCTCCAAGAATACTTCTGATTAAAGGACCTAATGGTTCTGGAAAAACAACTTTAATCAGGATAATAGCTGGACTAATTCAACCAAGCAATGGAAAAGTAGAGATATATGTGGATGGCAAGAAGGTCTTGGATAGGAGAAGAATCGTTGGGTATGTTTCTCATTATCCATTGATATACGATGAGCTAAGTGTCAAGGAAAACATAGATTTTTTCGCAGGGTTAAATGGTTTAAAGAATACTGTGGATTACGAGTTTATCAGAAGCATAATTAGTAGTTTAGGTTTAATAAAATACCTTGATTCCATCACTGGTAACTTGAGTTATGGATGGAAAAAACGGGTTGATATTGCAAGAGCCCTTATACATGACCCAGAAATTATTCTTCTTGACGAACCATTCACAGGGTTAGACGAGGCAGGGAGGCAATCGCTTATACAGCTCTTTAATGAGTTGTTGCATCGAGACAAAATAATCATACTTACATCACCTATAGGGGACATTGACAAGGACTTGGAGATTCTAAGCAGGTTTCTTGATAAAAAAGAGCTACGTGAGGGCAACCTCATATGAGCGTTATTGGCGAAATTAAAATACTTTTCTTGAAGGACCTGAAAATTGAATATAGAAATAAGCTTGAAATAGGAATTCTAAGCATTTTCTCGATTGCAACAGGCGCGATTATAGGATTTGTTTCGAGAAACACGTTGATTAATCAGATGAAACTTGTGATTGGCATGATAATTTTGACGCAGTTATTCCTATCAGTGTTTGCCTCTTGGAAATCCTTTATAAAAGAGCTTGAGAAAGGGACGCTGTATAGCTTGTTATTATCGCCCATCAGCCCAGCGTCTCTTTTCTTTTCGAAGCTCCTTTTATCGGTATTGCTAATAGAGACTATGAGCATTATATCATTGTTTTTTTCCGTCTTTTTCTCAGGAGGATTAATCAAGCCATCAATATATATTGTTGTGGGGATTTTGGCGATGGGATTATACTTATCAGCAGTATCATCTTTTAGTAGCGTGGTAGGCGTTTACGTTGAGTCAAGAGGTCTGCTTGTGCCACTGGTTATTCTCGTGTTATCTTTGCCAGCAACACTGTACTTCGTATCATCAATCGAGAATATGACGGGGTTAATTATACTGGTGTTGTTAAGTTTTGCTTATGGATTAGTTATTACATCTCTTGTAGAAATGGTTATGGTTGAGGCAGATTGAAGGCAAACAAACAAGATTCTGTAATGTCAGTGATGTTAATCATAGTAGTGGCTTCATTAATCCTAGCTTCAATATACCCGATTAGGATAAATAGAGAAGGAGTTATGGAGATATATGATTCAGGGCATCTTAAAGCAATACTAAAAGAAAATACAGGGCTTGTTATTTTCTCCAGTGAGACCTGTCCTGACTGCGTAAAACTGATGCAAAAATACGGTGAGCTTAGGCAGCTTCTACCAGAAAACATATTGTTGATAGAGGTTTTGTTTAAGCCTGGTTTGACTGATAGAATATTCGATGAGTACTCAATAATGGTTACACCTACCTTTATGGTATTTAAGAATGGAGAGCTCGTCGCACGATACGATGGACTAATAAATGATGACCCTGCCATTATTGCTCAGTGGGTCATGCACAATTATTCCAGTAACCAAACCTCATACTCGCAGAAAAGCCTGCCTTTTAATTTGGGGGTTGTAGCTTTAGTAATCCTGGGATTTCTAGCTGCTTTCAGCCCTTGTTCTCTACCATTTTTATTTATCGTTGGTGGAGGCATAGCTAAAGAGGCATCCAGAACAAAGGATTCAAAGAAGCTCCTTATACCCGTTATTTTGTTTTCAGCAGGCACTTTAGTCTCAATTACGTTACTAACGATGTTCTTCTCTATAATATCAAAGCTTTTCTTCAAAACTATCTTATTCGTTGGCTTAATACTTATTTTCGCCGGCGTTTACTCCGTCGTTGGACAAGGTGTTCTGCAGTTCTCAATAAACGTGGAGAGGAAAAACGATTATTTTATTTACTTTTTATCCGGGCTTGTTGCTATACAGTGCAACTTGCCCTTAGTTCTTGGCTCTGCAGGTATTCTTACGACATCGGTTTTAACAAATAAATGGTTAGTTGCTCTGGGGACGCTCCTAGGTATGTGGATATCTTTTATTCTAGCCCTGATTTCAGTAACAGTTATTGCTAAAAAAACGGGCTGGCTAACAAAAAACTACAGGGTTGTAGAGATAGCCACGGGGCTGATATTCCTGGCTGCGGGAATAATACTTGTTTTGAGGTGACAATATGCACTACACCTTTATACTTTCACTAGTGGCAATACTGGTTCTATTAATAGAAATAGTCATGTTATTGATGAAGAGAAAGCCATTGTTAAGAATAATTCATCTCCCTAGCTTAATGATAATAATTGTTTGGCTAGCCTATTTGTTTGCTTTTATCGGAAACGATCTTAGTTTAAAAGCTGTGTACGAAAACACAGCTGAAGGAATGTCAACTGCGCTTAGAATAGCTGCGAGCTGGGCCTCCGGGGAAGGAGCATTTCTATACGTAAGCCTGTGTTTAGCCATGGTTGTTTTGGTCTTAAATAAGCGTTACGACCTAGATGCAAAATACTTGATATGGACTAACGTGCTATTGCTTCTGTTTATATTGTTGACAAGTTTGAATGGGGCCTTCGAGCAAACAGGCTTTAAGGCCAGCGCCGGATTAGGATTGAACCCATTATTAAAAAACAAATGGATGTACATACACCCCGTGCTTTCCTTGCTAGCCTATGGAGTCACCATAGCAACGATTCCAGTATTGCTAGCTAGACTTAATCATATCGTTGCTGTGAATTTACTGCGATTAGGCTGGATACTTGTAACTGGCGCTTTGTTTACTGGAGCTTACTGGTCTTACACCACTTTTGGATGGGGCGGATACTGGGCATGGGACCCTGTGGAGACCGCCCAGCTTATACTATGGATATCTATAACGATAAGTCTTCACTCCATCAGCATGGGAATGGAGACGTTTAGGTTTGGAGGACTTATTAGTGGAGCTTCCGTTTACCTAGCATTATTTATTACAAGAGTTGGTATAAGCCCGTTACATGGATTTGCTAATACGAGGGAGCTAACTGGTGTAGCACTGATAGTTGTGTTGTTCTACTTGCTGTATTTGGCTTTTTCTCGCATGGAGCTCGTTTTTAGTGAAACTAGACGTTTAATACGAGAAAAAACACCACTGAATGTTGGAACTACTTTCAATTTCGTTGCTTTATTCATAGCGTTCTTGTTTCTTTTCTCATCGTTACTTGTTCCCTCCGTGTTGGTGTTAGCTGGGAAAAGCGTTTCGGCTCCAATGGGTGATTCAGCGATCAGGATTTACCACCCAGTGCTACTACCAATTGTCCTGTTAGTTCTTGTAAGCATGCCTTTATGCTCTATTGGAAGAAGGTACAGCTGGAGAACACTGATTTCTCTGTTGCTTGGAGCTTCCGTTGTATCTTCTTTGTCTGTTTATCTAACGTATCAAAAAGCGCTTGTGTGGAGCTCACATAGTAGTTTATCAACGAATATCATGATATCATTACTTGTCCCCTTCTCCTCATTAAGCTTAGCATCCATCATAATTTATCTTGCGCAGAGCTTGCGACAACGCGAGTTTTCAAGGTTAACTTCCGTAACCATTGCTCATCTAGGCATAGTGCTTGTAGTGATAGGTGTTCTTTTAAGCGGACCATATGCGTATAGCAAGGATATTTTCAAAACATCGAGCCTGCAGCCCGGAGAAAGCCTAGATTTGCAAGGAGCCGACATAAAGCTCGAGGAGTATAGCTACTCTTTAAGCGATGCTAAGGTTTCAATAAACATGAATAACTATGATACCACCATAAACCAATACGCTGCTTACGCACAGTACTTAATGGCAACAGAGCTCACCCAGATAGTAAGTATAATTGAAAAAGCAGAAAACAAACTAGAGAACAATGGCACGAAGTGGATGCTGGAAAACCAGAAGATCGGAGCGGTCTTGACCAATAATTCTTATCCATGTGTAGCTGTTCTGGAAGACAACACTACGGAGAACTGCGTCATAGAGCTTAACGATATAGGTGTTTTTCCGCTAGCTAATTTGGAAGGCTCAACGATATTTGTTCAGCTATTATTAATTGGTAATATCTCATTAACAGCATCAGAACGGGTTTATCAATCATTAATTAACAACGGCGGATTAACGATCAACATGACAGTTTACAACCCCGAAATCACAATTAATAACACGTTGCTCGAGTCACCAGCATTTACCATTCTAACATTCAATTACGAGCAACACACGTTTGTTATGCCTAGATACATTGATGGAAAAATAATAATAGAAGGGTCGACACTTATACCCATCAACGGTCATCTAAAAATAGGTGAAGAATACCATAATCTACCATTGACCATAAACGATCCACAAATAGTTATGTACTATGCGTTGCTTACAAACGAGAATCTAAAGTCATTGATAAATCTACTTAAGTCCGTAAGTTTCTACAGAGATTTCGCTGAAGGAAAGATATTTAAAGAAGAAGTAATGCAGCTTCCAACTAGCTGTATGCAACTCTCTAGCTTAACGACTGAGTGCCTAGCTCCATTTAAATTCAGCGTTGTTGTTCCCGAATCGGCTTATCTCGATATCAATCTGCTTGGAGAGAACAAGATGTATAAATCAAGCTTGAGATTTGACGTATCCGGCGAGGTTAAGGGTATACATGGCTTGGTTCCTCATGTTGTAACTATAAGGAAGGGCTTATCCGACGTGTATATTGTCGTTACATCACCCATTTACTTAGACCAAAATCTCGGCTTCTCGATAAGCTACCCGGACCTAATGGTTTACTACGTTAGCATGATTAAAGAGACTCTCTCTAACGAGGATATTCTCAGATTATGCACTTTGCTAGCCAGCGGATACTACTCAGGAGCTCCTAACATAGGTCCGGTGGATATCGTGTATTTATCATTGGTTTTATACAGCTACGCTAATTCTTACTCTAGCGTTATCGATAAAACAGGATTGACGGTACAGTACAAGTATATCCCCGGAGTAAATTTAGTATGGATTGGCGGAATTGTATTAGTAGTCGGGGAGCTTTTATTGATGATAAGTAAGTGCTTGCTCATGGAGAGAAAAACAAATTCGGTTGAGGCTGAGCCGCTTGTCTAAGCCAAGCAGGAAAATAGCTATCGTCTCCCACTGTATATTAAATCAGGTAACAGTTGCTCCCGGATTATCATCCTATCTTGGCGCCGTGAAAGAACTAGTTGAATACTTAGTGGCTGAGTCATACGGGATTATTCAGCTTCCATGCCCAGAGGCAACTTTTCTAGGTTTTAACCGGTGGTGGATGTCAAGAGAGCAGTACGACACACAGGCTTTCAGAGCTCATTGTAGAAAAATACTTGAGCCCATCATTGCTCTAATAAAAGAGCTTCGTAGGGAAGAAATACCATACATTCTTATTGGAATAAAAGGTAGCCCTTCTTGCGGCATCTTCACCACGACATCCAATCCAGAGTGGGGAGGGGATCCCTCCAAGGCTGAAAAATCAAAAAGCAACAAAATTAACATGCCAGGCGTATTTATGGAGGAACTTCTCAAACTTATACAAGAAGAAGGCTTGCCTTTACCGGACAGGATACTTGAGATAGACCATGAGGAGATAAAGAAAAAGGGCCTGCCCCAAGAGTTGCTAGACAAGCTAAGATTAGATTGAGCTCATGCTATAATGAACTTCGTGTTGTCGCTTGCGAGGAATGTTTTCTCGTACACGCTTCTGGCTTCCATTAATAATTGCTTGTAGCTGTTCTTGTACCTTGAGCTCATGTGGAATAGTAGTAGGGCTCTTACGTTTAGCTCTCTGGCCAAGGCAGCCGCCTCAATGGATGTTGAGTGCCCATACTCGCGTGCTTGGTTTCTCATGTTGTAGTTGAATGTGGAATCATGTATAAGCACATCTATGTCCTCCTCGGCTCTAAGTGCCTGTAGCATTTCATCGCACAGTGCAGTGTCACCTGTATAAACAAGCTTGAAGATCTTTCTTTCATCTCTACCGATTACCTTGTAGCCTGTCACAACGTATCCGTAAGACTCATCTGCATGGCATGTCTTAAAACCTTTTATTACAAGCTTAGCCTTACCTGAGGTGAGCACAGAGGCGTTTATAGGCGATGAGTAAATAATCTTGAATACTGGGGAAAAATTCGTTAGCCCAAATGTTTCTTCCAAGAATGTTTTGATTCTCTCAGGGCCAATAATGATTAGCTCCTTGCTCCTCGATGATAAAGACATGCTTTGAATTAATCCAGGCAAGCCAAATATGTGATCTCCATGCATATGTGTTACAGCGATGAAATCTATTCTGCCCGGGCCAACCCCCTTCTCAACAAGCCTTAGCTGCGTTCCTTCACCGACATCGAGTAATCCGTACAAACCATGATAAAACAACAATATGCTAGGAGGCCATGAGGATGGGGTTGGTGCCCCGCCACTCGAGCCTATGATTTCAAGCCAAGCCTCACTCAAAGTTTTTCACTAAAAAATTATAGTCCCTCCGTACTTAATAAAAAAGGAAGCGATGAAGAATTCAGCCTTGTCTGATTAATGATGAAGGATCAACCTGCTGAGTTTTTTTAACGAATCTCAGGATAACTCTACTTAACTTGTTATGAATAAACATCAAGCATTTAGAATCAAGATAGCAGAGAGATTGCTTGTAAAACTTGTATAGGTCCTCACTAATGCTAACAACGGTTACTCCATTATTCTTCAGATAGTAACAGAAGGTTTTGAAGAACCTTTCTGCTAGTTCTTCCTCGCTTGTTCCACGCGACCTCACAGATCTTCCGTAGGGAAGGTCAGTTACTATTGCATCAATGCTTGCTTCTCGCATAGGCAGATAGTTGTAATCCCATCTGACAATGTTTATTTTTGAGTCAAACCCATGGAGCCACGAGTAGTTCGCTAGTCCACCTTTGCAGTGAACAGGATTAATGTCTCCACATACAATGGTGTGATAATTGCTGGATGCCCACGTAGGAATCGACGCTGTTCCGCAGAAGGGGTCAAGCAAGACTCCCTTTTCAAGTCCAGCTATGTTTGTTAAAAGCCTTGAGAACCATGGATTAAGTGCTCCTGGGGAATAGTAGGGTAAATCATGAGGATTAATGGATAAAAGCTTTGATTTTCCTTGGTAATAAATCGGGATTCCATAGATGATTACTCCATCAGTTATTATGATTGATAGATTACAGGTGTCTTCTTTTATTTCTGGCTTTTTCGCCTCCAATACAATTTTTCCTGGGTAGCTTTTCTTAAAGTAGCTAATTATTTGTTGTTTATTGATTTGTCTTCCAATCCCGCCTACACGTCTAATAGTTATTCTTATATATCTGCATGCTTGGAGCTCATTGATTTTTTCTTTCCAGTCTTCTTGCCCCTTGACTCTCAGGACAAGCCCTGCTTCTTTTAAACAAGATGACATAGCGATGCTTTTCTTCAGTTTTTCTATATCAACGTTGTTTGTAATGAAGACTCCCGTTAAAGCTTCGATTATAACGTTTTCCCCGAGAAGTCCTGATAGCTCCATTAAGGAGAGACAGGGGTATTCCATGTTATGTAAAATATAATATAGTTGTTCATTCACTTCGAATACCTTTTAAGCATATTAGTATTAATCAAAGAGACCCGAGTATTCGTTTTACACTCCAGGTGATAGCATCAATATACGTGACTCCAGGTTTAGGTGGCAGCGTGTTAAGCGAGAATATTTCCTTTACCCCGCTCGACTTTATTTTTACGTATGAATCGCCGACGAGCAATGCGTGACTGCATGCTACATAAACATCTCTAGCTCCTTTAGCGTAGAGCTTCTTGGTAGCCAAAGCAATTGTGCCACCGGTACTGATGATATCATCAATTATCACAACTGTTTTATTTTTGACGCTTATTCCTCTATCATCAATTATTACCTCACCCGTTATCTTATCCCTCTGTTTATCTAGGTAGTCGTACTCAAAGCCGAAGGCCTCAGCCGTCATTTTTGCCCTTTGAAGCGCGCCTTTATCAGGCGCTATAATTATGATATCTTTATTGCTTCTTTCACTTACTAAGAGCTTTACTGCTAGATGCATGGGCATTAAATTATAGCTTTTTCCTGGAAACAGAGATAAGGAGTCGGGGTTATGGATATCTATTGTAAATAGGAACCTGGCTCCTGTGGCGTAAATAGAGGTTAACAACAATCGAATTGACACAGGCTCTCCCTTCAAGAAAACCTTGTCCTGCCTGGCATAAGCCATGTAGGGAGTAAAAACAGCTATTTTATCGGCACCTAGGTTCAGCGCGGCATCAATTATCTGGAGGAGTTGGATGAAGCTTTTGTCCTGGGGTGGAGATAGGGTTTGTAGAATTACTGTTTCATCTGGGTCAAGAGCTTCTACGGGAAGTCTAATGTAGCTTTCTCCGTCTGGGAACTCTTTGTACTGAGCTTTTATTATCTGTAGCTCAGGGGCATCTTGTCTTATATTGTTTATCAAGGCATCGTCTAGCCAGCTCATGGAGGGACCAACAATAAGATTAGGCATATTCACACCGTATGTTTATGGAGAATTATTAATTTATAAATAGAAACAAGGGTTTTCTGGGGGCTATGTGGATATTTTAAATTATAATTTTCTCATCTAAAATCCCTTGGGCTACCTCGCGTACTGCTTTTCCAACACTTCTGCTCTTCGCAATTTTTCTTAGAGCCTCTTTTCTGGGTATACCATAGCTATCGCACCATTCATCAAGGTTCTTTATTAGTTCTTCGAGCGCTCTGGTGTGCAGTGGGCATAAATCGGTGTTTATCGATGAAGCTCCGCATATCACACATTTTCTCCCGCTTCCTAGAACAAGGTTCTCGATTAAAATCTCTATTTCCCTTTGTTTAACCAATCCATCTTCTACTAGCTTCTTAACTATCTTTTTCGCCTGCTCAACGACAATTTCCCTCGTTAACTCTCCCTCTCTGATCTTCTGTATTTTTTCCTCGAAGCTCCTCGTTAACTCAACGCTCGTTAGCTCGGGGAAAAAGGTTTTTGATATCTCAGCCACGGCTAATCCTAGAGTTGTTGGTTTTGCTTTTCCGCCGTGATCTTTGACGTAACCTCTCTTGTACAGAATCTCTATTATCTCAGCCCTCGTGGCTTCTGTTCCAATATTGTTGTTTTCCATCCATCTTAGAATCGATGTTTTCGTGTGATAAGTTGGTTTGTCAGTGTACAGTGTCTTAATGAATACTTTACTTATGTCTCCTCTATCACTGATTTTTGGCTCGATAATTTCTTTTTCGGAGATACTGCCAGTGCGATAAGCTATGAGCCACCCCTCTTTTACAAGCGTTCTTAAATACGACTCTAAGGGCACCCCCGCCAGCCACTTTATGTATATCTTAGCATACAGCGATGAAGGCAGAAAAACTGCTAGAAACCTCCTTGCTATCAAGTCGTATAATTTTTTGTGGTCAGGCCTTAGGTATCTTGGCTTTATACCCGTTGGATATATAGCTGGGTGAGCGGGGTCTGTTTTCCTGCCTTCACGATAAACTAGATTTGGGTTTTCCTTTAATATTACGTCAACTATGCCTGAGTACCCTGCCTCGCTTAGGCCATCCAGTATTTTTCTTGTATTCAGCCCCGGAGGTAGCTTCTGGCTATTGGTACGCGGGTAGCTAATTAGCCCGTCTAGATACAAGTCCTCCGCTAACTTCTGGGCGTAACTAGGAGAAAACTTATACAACCTATAGGCATCTTCCTGGAGATCATTTAGATTGTATGGAGGCGGAGGAGGATCCTCTTCGTAACTTCTTTTTGTATCAATAATAGATGCTTTCGAGGCATTCTCTATGGATTCCTTAATTTTCTTGGCATCAATGTACTTTCTTATTGGATTACTTATGTATGATGCGGTGAAGGTTTTCCCCTTGTAGCTGATAGAGGCGTATACACCAAAGACCGGTGATTTTGAGAACGTCTCTACCTCCATGTACCTGTTTATGACTTCTATTAGCGTTGGGGTTTGGACCCTGCCAACGCTTAATATTCTTCTCTCGCTAGTCGCGTTTCTGTAAGACTTCGTTAGTAATCTGCTGAGATTAATACCGTATATCCAGTCAAGCTCATGCCTGCATAAACCTGCCTCAACCATATTGGTATCTTGTGGCTGAAGGTTGTTGAACGCCTCGCGTAACTCTTCAGGCGTGAGGCTGCTGAACTTCATTCTTTTATAGAATTTTTTGCCAACGATAATCGTTATAACTAAATACCCAATAACGCTTCCCTCAATGTCGTAGTCACAAGCGTTAACCACGAGTGACGGGCTTCTTGACAAGTACTTAATCAGATTGTAGAATTTTTTTGTATGATATGCTTTTCTTTCAACCTCCCATCTAGGCGCCCAGTAGTACTTGAAAACAGGGATATCATTTATATCTGTGTTGAGACCGAAGAGATGTCCGGCGACGGGCGCTACAATTATTCTGCGGCCATTATTGTTAATCATCCAGTATGGAACGCCATGATATTTGCATTGAGAGGAGTTAACTGAGATTGCATAAGCTATGCTTTTAGCAGCTTTTGGCTTCTCAGCTATAATTAGAGTATAGCCTTCCTCCGGTGGTTTACAGCTCATGTTGAATCTTGACTAGTTATTGTTGAGGATAAAACGAGGTTTTGCTTTGCTTTTCAAGCTCGACGAGCCATTTGACCGGGACAAGCTGTTTTCCTTTCCCAGGTATCCTTCTCGCTATGGTGAGGGGCAACACTCCTTTATCAAGCTCTAAGTTAGCTATTTCTATTGGGTCAGAAATTTTTAGGTTAGATAAATCAATAAATGGGGGAGCCCCAAGAGATAACTGAAGAGTCCTCGCACTAATTATCCTCGCACGCTCGTATCTTGTTAATCTCCTTGGCCCCCAGATCTCCTCTTTGCTCTTTGGAATGTGTATCTCCATTCAGAATACCTCATCGAGAATCATAATGGCGAAAACCATAGTTGAAAAATGATTAAATCATTAAAAAATTTTTTGATTCGAGAAAACAGTTATTAAGTTTTACATCTCGGGTAGCTTCGGTGATTCTCCTTCTTTTCCTCCTTCTTTCTCCTTCTTCTTTGGTGGAGCCGCAGCTATTATGTCATCGATCTTTAGGATAGTTGTTGCAGCTTCGGTCGCGCTCTTGATGGCTTGCTTCTTCACCGCGATCGGCTCAATTATGTAGGCATCAATGGTGTTTTCAACAACCTTGCCATCAATAGCGTTTACACCAGCGAATATCTTTCCTTGGCTGTGCAGGGCTCTTAGCCTCATAAGTGTTTCAAGTGGGTCTTGGCCGGACGTCTCCGCTAGGATTGTTGGTATTTCTTCTAGAGCGTCAGCGAAAGCCTCAACAGCCAGCTGGACTTTGCCGCCTAGAGTCTGAGCATACTTTCTTAACCTGAATGCAAGCTCGATCTCTGGTGCTCCTCCACCACCTATTATTTTCGGCTCCTTCATAACGTTTCTTAGTACGTGAAGTGCGTCGTTGATGCTTCTCTCCGCTTCATCCAGTATCATGTCATTGGCTCCTCTTAGCAGGATAGTAACGCTCTTGGGATTCTTAACTCCCTCCACGAACACCATCTTGTCGTTGCCGACTTTCCTCTCCTCGACTAGCTCAGCTTCTCCTAGGTCCTCGGGCCTCAGGTCTCTTATGCTTGTTACTATTCTTCCGCCCGTCGCTCTCTCAAGCTTCTCCATGTCGCTTCTCTTAACTCTTCTCACAGCGAGTATGCCCTTCTTGGCCAGGAAGTGCTGGGCGACATCATCAATGCCCTTCTGGCAAATAACAACGTTGGCTCCCGTTGCAGCTATCTTCTCAACCATCTCCTTGAGGTACTTCGTTTCCTCATCTAGGAAGGCCCTTATCTGGTCTGGACTTGTGATGTTGATTTTAGCTGTTATCTCAGGCTTCTTAACTTCTAACGGAGCGTCCAGCAGAGCTATTTTCGCCTTTTCAACTCTCTTAGGCATTCCTGGGTGCACTACCTCCTTGTCTAGAACAATGCCCTTTACCAACACTGAGTCGAGTATGCTTCCTCCCTTCTTCTTTTCTATCTTGACGTTGTCAAGCTTTACGTCGTACCCGCCATCCTTTCTTGGCTCAGCTACTATTCTTGCAGCATCGACAACCATGTCGACGATTTTCTCCATTGTAGCTCCTGAGCCTATGTATTTGCTTATAAGTGCTGTTTTAGCTATCTTTCTGAGTAGCTCTGTATCGTTAATGTCAACTTTAACTCCTATCTCATCTAGAATTTCCAGTGCTTTTCTCATAGCCAGAGTGTATCCCTCGATAATGATTGTTGGATGGATGTTCTGGTCTAGCAGCGCCTCTGCCTTCTCTAGGAATGTTCCAGCAAGAACAACAGCTGTTGTTGTGCCATCGCCAACCTCCGCGTCCTGTGCCTTAGCGACCTCAACTAGCAACTTGGCCGCAGGGTGGTTTACCTCCATTTCCTTAACAATTGTTGCTCCATCATTTGTTACTGTGACGTCACCGAAGCTATCAACGAGCATTTTATCAAGACCCCTTGGCCCAAGACTTGTTTTTAGAACCTCAGCTAGTATTCTGGCAGCCATTATGTTTGCTCTAAGAGCCTCTCTACCTGTTGTCCTCGAGGTTCCTTCTTTAAGTATTAGAACCGGTACACCATACATTGCCATGCTTGTTCACCTTTCTAATCATTGATTATCAATTACTCTGTGTTTATCTTTAAAACTCGGTTATATAAAAACTTTTCGGTATTTCACATGAAAAATTCGTTCTCAGGAGATATAAAAATTATAATTATTAAAAATCTTTTTTTGGAATCTCTGATTATTCATGGTTACTTATAAGACAAGTATATTTGATTGAGTAAGGATTTAAATTCTTACTGGGTAATGGTTGCTTGAGCAGTAACAAATTATGCGATGATTGTAGAAAGAAACCAGCAGTTATCAAGGCAGGTTTTCTGAATAAAAAGCTTTGTTTGGATTGCTATTTATCGGAACTGGAGAAGAAGGTTAAAAGAAACATATCTGCTTTAAGAATCAGAGAAGTAGCGCAAATTGTTTTTGTTCCTCTTCATCCTATTTTTCCCTTGTCTAGTTTACTTTTGTACAGAATCGTCGATAGAATAGAGAGGAGGTTCCAAAAAAAGCCTTTCCTATTGGTGATAGAGAATTTTTGGCCCACCACAAGCATAAGTGTTAGCCTTGATAATGTATATTCTTTTAAATTAAGTGAAAGCATCATGAAAACGTTGATGGAAAAAAAGAAGCGTGGACTAGTGGGTTATTGGAGGGTTCTGAGGGCAGTATATATTGCCTTAACGAAGAGTTACCACAGCGCTTTCATAGTTATGCCGGGATGCTCTGATTTCCTCGCATTTCTAGATTTATACTCGTTTATAACCGGTGTTGAAAGAAGCAACGAGAATATACCTGTTACATCATTTGTTTCGGATGAAGGACCTGGGGTAGTTAATGGGTTTTACGGTGTTCCTTGCAGGGAAGTTGTAGTTGCGGGTTACCTGTTCTTTAAGGATAACCCCCCCAACTTTAATCAACAAGAGCAGCTTTTACTAACAAAGACGGAATCCATAATTTATAGAATGTTGCTAGACGCTGTTAAGGAGCGAAGCTACGAAGCACTGATCAACATCGAGAAGACATTTCTCTTCATGGCATCATCGCTTGAATACAAGAAATGCAGATACTGTAGAGGAGCATCTAGAGAGGATGTCTGCACATTCTGCAAGGAGCTCGAGGGGAAAATCTAAAATAATAGTAGCAACAGCAATTTTGAAGTCATCACGTAGCTTAATAACAATCGCTTTGTAAAAGATGAAGACCTATTCTTCTCTTCTCTTTGATCTAATCCTGCTTATCATTTCTTCCTCGAAGCTATTTATGTACCTAGACACAAGATAGCTAATCAAGACCTCTAGTTTATCCTTGTGTTTTTTTCTGAAATTCTTTAGTTTTTTCTCCAATTTTTCAGGGGAGGGATCCTTCCCCTTAAATACGACACTAACTATTGTCTTGTAGATAAACTTAAGGAGAGTATCGTATTCATCCTCGAAGTCTAATGGATAATTGTATTTTAATATAACATCATCTATGAAGTCTCCGAGATAGAACTCTACAATGCCTAGGTTAGTTTCATTCATTTCCAAGCACTAATTAATATTTCTACGAGTGTAAAGGTTAAAAACAGTATCTTCATATCCGTGACAATCTGTTTTTATGTTAAGGTTGATTATAAAAATTGCCGTAGCATAATCCTAACTATATGAACTAACCAGAACAGTGGTGAGTTTTTAAATCCCTTGTTAATAACCATATAAATGGGGGGTGGAGAGAGGGGGGATCCCCCGTGACCGGGGTTCGAATCCCCGCCCGGCTACCATCCCCCCACGCCGCCGTAGCTCAGCCTCTGGTGGAGCGCCGGACTCATACGGCATAACTCCTGCCCGAGACATCCGGAGGTCCCGGGTTCAAATCCCGGCGGCGGCATTTTATAACTTCTCTTACAAAAATGCTTTTACGAGTAATAGATGATTAAGCATGAAGTATGAATTAAAAGACAACAAAGGGAAGCTCTTGGGTATTTTTATTGAGCGGGAGGAGGACCTGTGGTTGCTTTACACCTTGCTGAGAAAAGGAGATATTGTAACAATGAGAACCACTAGGGATGTTAGTATAGGGGAGGGTGAAGAGAGCAGGAGAATACCAATGGTTTTATCTATAATGGTTAGCACAATGGAGTTTCAGCCTTTCACGAATAGGCTGAGAATCAGAGGCTTAATTGTTGAAGGACCTGAGGAGTACGGTTTAAGGGGTCATTACCATTCATTTAACGTTGAGCCTGGAAGTTACATTGAGGTTTACAGAGAGGCTGGATGGACACGTAGAGATATTAGGAGACTTGAAAAGTACGCTGTATCTACTCCTAGGCTTTTAGTTATATCTATTGATGATGATGAGATAGCTGTAGCCGAGTACAGTTTCTTGGGATTAAGAATCATTAATTCTATGAGTCTGCCTACTATATGTAAAATATATGAAGTATCGATGGATGAGAGGCTGGGCAGGCTCAAGGAAGAGATAAATAACATGTTGTCCATTATTCAGAGAGGAAACTATAAGACAATACTTTTGATAGGCCCATCATTATGGGTAGAACAGTTCAAGGAGCTTCTTGAAGACCAAACGAGAAAAATGAAAATCAATTTAAAAATCGAGATGAGATCTTATGGAGGACTCAAAGGACTAAAAGACGTAGAATCAAGTGGATTGCTACATAAGTTGCTTGGGACAACTGTTCTGCAGAGCGCTAACCAGGCAATAGAGACAGCCTTGCAGAGATTATCAAACAATCAAAGAACAGTGGCGATAGGGTTGTTTGAAGTTAAAAAAGCAGCTGAGCAAAAAGCTATAGAAAAACTAGTTATACTTGATGAATATTTATCAACTTTTGATTCCAGCCAAAGAGAGGAAATAGAGTTTATACTAGAAAGTACTGATGCACATGGAGGAGAAATCATCATTGTGCCATCCACGACAAACGTGGCGGAGAAGTTGAGAGGCCTCGGCGGGGTTGTAGGGCTTCTTAGATTTGAGTTATATGAGCCCTAAAGCCTGTGTTGGGTAAGGTGAGACAGGCAACAATAGCCAATGCGTTAATGAGATGCATGGGATGGCGGAGAAGTGAGCCCCCCTAACCATCAGATGAGGCTGGAGGCGTAAAGCCACCTCTAAACGCTAGAAGCCTCGCCATTTAGGGCGGGGCAACTCACACTAGCTACCGAGACTAGTTTTTGTTTTTTAATGGCTTGTAACAACAACTATTATTCCAGCCTTGAGGAACAATAAGCATGTTCGCTTATAGCTTGTTTCATCTATTTTCGAGAACATCCGTCTCGTTAATAACTGTTCTATGAAGGCTCGGGTGCATTTCAATTAATCTCGCATTATTGATGCATTCTTCCATTCTGATTTTCACGAGGTCATAGTCGCTTGGATGTATGTATAGCTTGTTAAATTTTTGGAACACGTAGTATCCAATGAGCTTATTTATCTTTTCTTTACAAATAAGGTTTTCATGGATTTCAATGATTATGGTTTTAAGTGTCCCATCCATCGTCGTTTCCTCGTAAATCTCGGAGTTGTTTTTAATCGTCTGAATAAACCTTACCCTAGTCTGAAACTTATCTTTGTACACGGCAGGGCAGAAATGTATTGGAATATCAATGCCTAGCTCTATTGCTTTTTTCATGGAATTAATAGCTGTTTCTAAGCTCCCCTTTACTGTTATGGTGTCGGGATTAACTCTGAAACCCCTGGATATTAATTGATAATAATTTCCCGGCGAGACCTCAAGCTCGTTTAAATTAAGAAACTTCCCCCCAATTTTCCGGAGAAACGAGGCGATCTCGAGAATCCATTTCTCCGTACCTGGTATAGATGGTATTTCCACCCCGAAGTCAATTGATGAGTACTTAGCAGTCATCTCTATTTTTCTCAAGTAATCCCTACTTAAGGGGTGAAACCTTATTTCATCCAAGCCAGCTTTATCCAGACTTCTCAGCAACTCCATAGTTAAATCCCTGCCCGTTGTATACAGATGAATATGAAAACCCGAGCCAAACACGCTTTTTAGTAGATTGATTACCTCGATTGTCTTTCTTGGGACAGCGAGAGGATCCCCCCCGGTTACGCTCGCTCCTTTTGAATTCGAGCGCGCTATTTCGCTCGGCACTTCTTCAATACTGTTAACGAATTTCTCGTTGACCTTTAGTACATCCCTGTGTAGGAGCTCCCTGTTCACTGGACAGTAATAACAATTTTCTTTGCATAATCCCGTAACGAATATAATGCTTTTTGCTCCTCCAAAGCAAAGGGTGCAACCGGTTGCGAATTTGTTCGTGGTAGATAAAGCGATATCTCTTTGTCCAAGTATCACTTTATTTTCTACCATACTTATCCTCTTTCTTTTAACATCTTTTTAATTGAGGGGTCTTTGTGTGATTCCTCAATCAAGACTTCCTCTATGGATTTGTCCGGGGGGACATCCAGTTCTAGATAGACACCGGTTCTACCTATGTTATCTCTTCTTGTTAGCACCCGAACTCTCTCAAGTACTGTTTCAACACTAATATTGAGTAGCTTCGCCACCCACTCCTCTATGCCTATGATATTCTTAGCTAAATGGCCTCTTGGAGTAGGAATTATGAGCTCAAGCCGCTTGTTTACTCCAGGTACTCTTCTAGATGCCTCGAGCTCGATTAGGCTCAGCGCGCCACCAAAATAGTAAAATTCAATTTCTCTCTGTCTAAGCCTAGCTAGAGGAAAACTAACTTGCACGAGCTCATCAGGATGAAGAACTATATATGCTTTAGGAACATGGTTAGGGGTGGCCATAACTATTTTTCTGTTATAAACTTTATATCCACAGCTCTCTAGACGTATCTCTATCGAGTAAGAGTATACTGGGTACAAAAGAACGATATCGATATCGCTTTTCGCATGCACATCTCCTCTAGCTACGCTTCCATGTATTATAGGGTCAACCAGCCCTTGAAGACACTTCATGAGTTTCATTGCTTGTTCTCTTTTTTCCCTTAACAAATTCCATGTTTCCTCGCTGTACACGACTTCGTATTCTTCTCCTCTGCTTGATATTTTTTCCCTCGGCAATACTCTAGAACCTCTTAGTTAAGTCAAAATCTTGTCATAATTGTTTTGCTTTGTCTAGATATATCGGTATCGGAAAGAAGGGGGTGGAGAGAGGGCCAAAGCCCCGCATCCTTGACCGCTAGACGACCCGGCTTCATGTATAAATAAGCAGCTTCTTGGTTTTTAAGATTTGCTTTGCTTCTTTTTCTTTGGTTTTTCTTCCTCCTCCTCTTCTTCGAGCTCCTCTATTTTTAGTTCTTCTATGATTGGCTTCTTGGTTGACTCGATTAATATATTGGTTAAGTTCTCCACATCTTCATCGCTCAAGACCAGCGCTACACCGACCATGCCTCTATCATGGTAGTTATCTTCATCTATCTTTAAGCTTTCATATATTATATAGTATACTGGGAGGATAGCGACAAACGTGTTTGAGTTCTCTCTTCTTAGTTGAATGTTGTTTTTCTTTACTATCTCTGTAATTTCTTTTGATATAGGTATTGTCAACCTTGATTCATACTCATCCTTCATTACCATGAAGTCGCTGAACGTTGGCTCCCATTTCTCCTGGGCGTATTTAATGGCGTTTTTCTTCACTATTTCTTGGAGGTCGCCATCAACGACTTCTCTGGATACTAGTTTACCCATGTTAGCTTCTATTACTGCGATTTGTCCTGGATTAACCATTTCTCTCAGCCTCACTTTTAACCAGCTCCCCAAGGATTTTTATTCCTTTTCTTATATCTTCTTCGCTTGGGTAACTGAAATTCAGCCTCATTGTGTTACGACCGCTTCCATCATAGTAGAACCCGCTCCCAGGAACATATAGCACTCCGCTGTTAATTGCTTTCTCCAGCAATTTTTTTGTATCGATATTATTCTTTAACCACACGAACACGAACATCCCCCCTCGAGGTCTAGTCCATACAGCATTATCGCCAAGCTCCTCCTCAAGGCTTCTTAGCATAGCGTCTCTCCTTGACCTATATATTGGTATAATGTTAGATAGATATTTGCGATGGAAGCCTCTTCTTAACAGCTCCTCCGCAATTAGTTGCGTGAGGGTGGATGAGTGAAGGTCTAGCGCTTGCTTTATTAAGCTATAGCGGTTAATGACGGCCCTGTCTGCGAGGACAAAGCCTATTCTAAGTCCAGGTGAAACCACCTTGCTGAGCGTGCTTATGTAGATAACCCGTCCCTCTTTATCAAAGGCCTTAATCGGCTTCGGCTTCTCCCCCTCATAGGTAAGCTGGCTATAGGGATCATCCTCTACTACTAAAAAATCATACTCATGTGCAAGTTCAACTATTTTTCGCCTGCTTTTCTCAGGAAGGATAGCACCAGTGGGGTTCTGGTATGACGGTATGATGTAAAGTACCTTGGGTTTAATTCCTTCTTTTTTTAGTTTTTCTAGCTTGCTCTCCAGCTCATCTATACTTATGCCATCATCTGAAGTGATTTCGAGCCCCTCAAACCTCGGCCTTCTAGGGAAAAAGGCATTTAGTGAAGCCACGTATGTTGGTTTCTCCAGCAATAATACGTCATTCGGGTTCAAAAATAGCCTAGCTGTAATATCTATTGCTTGCTGGCTACCAGTAGTCACAATAATTGATTCGTTTTCCTTTACCTCTAAACCAACGTCTTTCTCCAGGTACTCGGTGAGCGCATTTATGAAAGATGGCTCCCCATTAGTGGCTGAGTATTGTAGAGCAATATTTCCTTTGTTCATTATAACGGTTGTTACGGCATCTAGGACCTCGTTCAAATCTATTATTCTAAAATCAGGTAAGCCCCCGCCTAAACTTATAAGCTCCTTTTGCTTCGCTACTTCAAGTAATTTTCTAATATCAGAAACTCTATAAAGATTTGATTCCTCAGAAAAGAACCTCTCGTAATCAATCATCACTCATCAAGCTCATATCCGGTATCGCGAATAATAAATAATACACAATAATATATGTTTCTTTCTAGTAATAACTACAGTGAGAAAAAAGTCAATGTCTGGCTGTATCTCCGAATAAGTGTTATAACCTAATAGCTTATTGAAAATAAAGTAAGTCAGGTAAAAACGCATGCTGAGCTTAATACTTGACAGCATCCTTAAGGGGACTAACGACCTAGACTCGCTATCTAAGATATATGGAGTAAACAAAAACACATTGATTCATATACTAAGTGAGCTGGAAGGTATAAGCATTGTAGACGAGAAAGTATATGTCACCAACAAGATTAGTCTAACAATATCGGCCTTAACAAAGGGCGTTTCCCCAAAACTTTTATCTAAGTACTTGACTTGGAGCGAGTTTGAATCAGAAGTATCAAGAATTTTAAGCAATAATGGATACGTTGTTTTCCATAACATATTTTTCCGCGCTAAAAGGAAATGGCAAATCGACGTCGTCGGTTTTACTCATAACAAAATAATTGTTATTGACTGTAAGCACTGGAAGAAAACAAGTTCTTCCCAGCTGAGAGAAGCATCGCAAAAACACTACGAAAGGACAATTAGTTTGATCAAAAGTATGAAGCTAGCCGAGCTATCACTAAAAACTGATTTTGCGGAAGGACCAGTCATACCTGTTATAGTGACCTTTATATCTCGATATAAAGGTTTAATGAACAACGTGTTTGTTGTTCCAATACAGTTCTTTAATGATTTTCTGAAAGAAATAGATATGATAATCGATGAGATTCCCCAAAATATTTTTTCAGTTAAGGGAATAAGAAATCCGGTAAGAGGCGAAAAGTTGCCTTAGGGTCTTAAACAATGAAAGTGGAGGTTATTTCTTATACAAGAGATTGCGAAAAGCTTATCGCGGCTGCATCTAAGCTTACTTTATCCAAAAAACCTTTCGAGGAGATATGGGGCTCGCTAAGCGAGGATGAAATCGATACATGGATTAAGGAGACCGTTATTAGATGGCACTTTTCCCCATGGGAGCACTGCGTATATACATTCTATATAAGCGGCGTGTCAAGAGTGCTAACTCATCAGTTGGTGCGGCACAGAATAGCGAGTTACTCTCAACATAGCCAAAGGTTCAAAGCTCTTCATGATATCGAGTTTGTTGTTCCCGATAGAATCAATATGTCGGAGGAAGCGAAAAGATTGTTTCTCGATACGGTTGATAACGCCAAGGATGCATACCGTAAATTAATTGAGAAGGGCATACCATTTGAAGATGCACGTTACGTTCTGCCTCAAGCGGTTACAACTAAAATACTGGTAACAATGAACGCCAGGGAGCTAATGCACTTCTTTTCTCTTAGGATGTGTACTCGTGCTCAGCTCGAGATTCGGAGAGTAGCATGGTTGATGTGGAGGAAGGTATACGAACTACACCCAAGGCTGTGGAAATGGGCGGGTCCAAGATGCCTGCAGACAGAAAATCTCATTAGAAGAAACCCTATTGAGTTCCCCAGGGTGCTCGAGGGAGCAGGGGTCGAGTTTGTATCTGAAAAATGCCCTGAGGGATTGCCAAGGGAATCTATAGTAAAATGTTTACGTCACTCTTACCATGAGGTTAGCCAATGATTGTTGTTATTAGCTAGTTGTTGTTCTGTTTCCTGAATGCTTCGTAAGCACCTTTCAGGTTCGTTAATATCGTTTCTCTTAATATGTATAAGTTTGTTTTCCAAAGCTTCTCCACATTCGCATCATTTCTTAGAATTGTATTTACGAACTCTTCTATGCTTTTTGAATTCTTCGCTATTTTTTCCCATAACTGTAGTTGAGCTAGATGCACGGAGATGTAATCTTTGAACTCAACCACGGTGTTGTGAGGCAGCGCTAAGAGCTTAGGTGAATGCCTGATTTGTCTATCAAGAGAGGCTTTGTAAACGTCATATTTAAACGGTGGTGGAGAAGCAATCAAAGCTGCGTTCCATTCCTCAAAGAACATTCCTAGTGATTCGCCTGGGAAGAGAAGATTGTTTAATAAAAGGAGCGATTGATGATGCGGAGCATGACCAGGCGTGTGAAGAACCCTTATCTCCAGCCCATCTATGTTCAAAACTTCATCATCTTTGGTTGCATAAACCCTACTGCTCGGAAGAGGTAGGGGTTTGCCGTAACTAACAGCTAGTTCTCCCAGAACCTCCAGGCTACTTAACCAAAGACGCTTCGGGTCCACTAGATGTTGCGCTCCTTTTGGATGAACATATACTGTTGCTTTATCATTAAATGCGTTCACCAGATAACCTGAACCCCCAGCATGGTCAATATGTATATGAGTTAAGAACACATGCAGGAAGCTACAATTAAGCTTCTTTATTAAGCTTAACAGCTCTCCGCTTGAGGACACAGGCCCAGTATCTATGAGCATGCATTCGTTTTTTCCCACTTTGTTTTTCAAGATATAAGAGTAAATGAAAGATTCACCATTACGAGGAGATACATCAACTGCGAACATATCGATATATCCGAAGGAGTATTTCTTGATGAAAACCAATTGACCCTACCTAGTATCAATTTTTTAATGTATCTACACAAAAATCCAATATATACCTTAGCATAAGTGTGGTTTTAAATGGATATTTTCGTGCTTGGTTCGGGAGGAGCAGTTTTACCTGGACATCGATTCTTTACGAGCATCCTGGTAAGGAGCGGCGATACCAATGTGTTGATAGACGCTGGCTCGCCTATCTTTAAGCGTCTCTACGATTTAGGTATCGAGAAGCTCTTGCCAAATTATGTTTTTTTATCGCATTATCACATAGACCACGTTGAAGGAATTTTCACATATTTATATGACCTTGAGGCCAGGGGCATTAAAAAAACGCCGATAATACTAACAAACGAATCAACAGCATCGAAGCTTAAAGTAGCTCTCGATGTTTTTGTTAAGCCAAGCCTGCATCCCGAAATAATCGTTTTCAAAGACAAATCAGAAGAAGAAATAAGAATTAATCATTTAAAAATAAGATTTATTCCAGTTAGACATAGCGTACCAACCCATGGAATAGTCATAAAGGATGTTTCTGTTGATAAATCAATCTTTTACTCGTCCGATACATTGTACATGCAAGAGCTGAGTTCTTGCATTGACAAATGCGATGTAGGTTTCCACGAAGCTACCATTCCAATAGAGCTTGAGGAAAAAGCTGTTGAGTATGGCTATCATTCTTCCCCTAGACAAGCTTTGCTGGCTTTGAGCAAATGCAAAAGGAAGATACTTATACACTTAACTACTCTTTCGTTCAAGAATCCTATAAGCTATAAAGATTATATAGCCGCAGAGGATGGGCTTGTTCTTAAAATATAAGGTGGATAGCTAGGTTTTTAGTTGTATTTGGTAGCCTATGAAATCGTTTGTTATTTGGAAATTAAGCTTGTATCCCGGCTTCACTCCTAGCTTAACTCTTGTAACTACTATTTCGCCGGTGTTCACTGGTTCCTGAATATTAACTATGAATTCTGTGTCGCTGAGGTATCTTATCGGCATCCATTCTTCTTTTTGTAGTAATGTATAGTCAATGAACATTGTTATTAGAATGGATTTTTTCCGCCTCCGTAGTAAATTCCTAATTGCTTCTCCTAGTTGTTTCGAGTGTGAAAGTAGCTCGTTGCAATCGCTATGTAATACATATATGTAGTTGGATTCATCATCGTATTTTAATAGATAATCTATTAGGTCTCGGGTGCTTGTTAGTTGTATTGGTAAGATTAGTCCTCGCTGAGCTAGTCTTTGAAACTCAACGTTATTCTTATGGAGAAACATATGTGTCTCTAGTAGTTCCATAAAATCATCGTTGATGCTAATCGCTATTATTTTCTTATTTTCCATCGTGGCTCTTTTATTAACAAAGAAAACAAAGAAGTTCTCTAGGAAGCCAAATGGCGGAGCATAAAACGTTACTAGTGCTTTATAAGGATAAAATAATCCATATTCCCCGAGAACCTCTATTTCGGGCTTAATGATGTATGAGTGGCTCATTTTTTACTCACGCTTTTTGTAATGAATACACGCAGCGGTTCTAGGTAATACACGAATCTTCATATATGAACAAAGCAAATCTTTCTCTATATAGTATCTACAGAAAGAGCACGCATCCATCTCTTTTTTTCTTTTAAATAAGAATTCTAGCCACATTTTGAAGAACCTTTAATAAATAATTTTTACGGGTAAGTAAAAAATTATTTTGTAATGCTAGTGCATGGATGTTAGTGGATGAAGAGATTTTCAAGAAACAGTAGAGATGCTATACTTGTTATTGGTGGAACAAGTCTTAGAGTGTACTTTTACTTGTTATTAAAAAACGATGAGGTTGGCGTAAGGGAGCTACAGAAGGCTCTTGGTTTTAAGAGCCCTAGTACAGCTAAACATCATTTAGATAGGCTTGTTGAGCTTGGGCTTGCGGAGAAGACATTGAATGGGTATAAAGCTATAGCTTCAAGTAACGTTTTTAAAAAAGGAGTAATCGGTTTTCTTAATAACCTAATCCCTTTAGATTTATTTCTGGGGTTTTACGGTTTATTATCAGTAGGCATATATTTAGCGGTTTTCATCCACGAGCTGAGTATCTTTATTTTCCCTTTAATTTTTTCTCTGTTGCTTCTGAGCGGCTTTTTAATCTACAGAGGCTTTACACTGTATAGATGGTATCAAGAATTGTTGAAATCTAGTTTCAGGGAGGACAAAGCTGAGGTATGAGAGAAGACCTGTTATTAAACGCTGTCTACCAGATACTCGTATCGGGGGGTAAAGCCGGGAAGAAGGAGGTTATCGATAAGCTTAAAGCGTTGTCTCCAAGAAAAAAGCTGGTAAAAGAAGCAATTCGATACTTAGCGGATAACGAGGTTTTGTATTACCTTCCAAATATATGTGGTCTTGGCTACACGTTATTACTTGTGGAATACAACTCTGCTGATGAGAAAAAAATAGTCGAGAATAAATACTCCATGAAATCATTCATTGATTTGAAGCCAGCTATTTTTTCTCCGCAAGTCTACTCGATATACTCTGTGCCAACCTTAATCTCAGCAAAGCTTTTATACAATATTACAAATGAAGGAGTAAACGCGTATATGCAGAACGGATACCATGACTGCTACTCTCTTGACGTGAAGAAAAGGCCATTACTAATAAAATTCGCGCATGCAATTGCGCAACGCCCCTTCTTATCAATCAGAAAAATATCGGAGATTACCGGCATCAGGTTCTCGACAGGCAAATTTCTATATAGAGAATTAGAGAAAAAGAGATTTTTTAATGGAAGATTTATTTTGAGCAAAAGCCGATTTGGAAACATAAGTCAATATTTATTTTTAGTTAAGAAGGGATACGAAGAGCCGGAATATATAGAGGGGGTTAAGGTAAGCTACATTAATAGTTTTTCGTACAAAGATGCATCGATTAAGTTAGGAATAGCCTATGCTTTTGGGAGCGAGAATTTTCTAGAAAGAGTTGCTGGACTTTTATGTAACTATTATATAAATATATCTAATTTGTTTTAATCCCACTTAAACTATCCATATATTACGAAAAAGAAAAAAACAGTACTATAAATTAATACTTTGAGACACATTGTTACATATACATCAGTTGAAAAATATGCAGTCAATCAAGCAAACAGGAACGATAGATGTACTCATACTTAATAGATTAAACAATGTCATAAAGAAATATGTTGTCGAGAGGGGTTTTGTTCACGAATACGAAGAAGATGTAATAGTTTTGCTTATCGATGTTGCCAGGATAATAATGGATAAGCTAACGGGGATGTTCCCCTCAGCAAACTACAGTAAAGACTCCGTAAACCTTTACTTAGCATTAAGAAGAGCTTGCCGCGAGGAAATTAAGAGAAGGTCTCTCAGAAAAGCTATATGGAAAGTTAACTCGTAAATTCAAGTTGTACTTTTACCATGACTTTAAAACTATGTGTGTATTCGTTGTTGCTACTCCCTCAACGCTTCTTATTCTGTCTATAAGGTCGTTTACCATGTTTATGTTTGGTAGTCTAGCTATTACAGCGATGTCATAATCACCAGTCACTTCATATATGCTCTCAGCCATTTTCATGTTATAGATCTTCTCCGCGACTTCAGGAACGTTGTGGCCAGGCATTACCTTAACCAATATAAGGACTTTTACCTCATCAGTTAGGGAATACTCGATTGTGAACCTCTTGATTACTCCTTGCTGAACTAGTCTCTCAAGCCTTTTTTTAACGGCCGTCTTGCTTATGCCAAGTTGAGTGGCGATTTCCCCCAAGGTTGCTCTAGAGTTTTGCTTCAATAGCGATAATAACTTGGCATCTATTTCATCTATTTGAATGGTCTTTTTAGTCACCAGTTATCACGCTACCTTGCTCTCTAAGTGCTTTTTCAACTGGATCGCTTATTAATCCATTGCTAATAACCACTTTTTTTACTCCGCATTTATATGCTTCTATGGCGTGCATCACCTTTCTGTTCATTCCAGGCCCAATTTTATTTAGTATATCGCTGGCTATCGATAGGGCTATTTTGCTCTGTAGAACCCCGTTTATTAGGACTCCGTCTACATCTGTTAGGTAAATTAGCGCGTCTGCTTGTAGCTCACAGGCTATTCTTGAGGCAAAGTAATCTGCATCAGTATTGAGAGGAGAGTCATCGGAGTAGACTATTGGAGATAGCACAATTACGTTGAATATCTCAAGCATTTTTGTTAGGTAATCTTTGTTTATTTTATCTATTCTCCCCGTGTAACCCGCGTCGACAAGCCTCTTTCTTCCCCTGTCGTCTATTACTATTATTTTGTCTCTTTTTTTCCCTTCAACCAATTTAGCGTCAAGGCCTGTGAGGCCTATTGCGGCCATGTTTCTTTTCAGTAATTCATAGGTTATGTTTTTGTTTATTAGCCCTGCTAGAACCATTATGACTACCTTAAGCTCTTCCTTATCTGTTAATCTACTTCTAATGCCCGAGGGGCTCACAACATATTTTGGCTCTAGGTTCATTTTTCTCGTATATTCATCTATTTCCTGGCCTCCCCCATGCACAATTATGAATTTTTCCTTTTTCTCTTCTACGAGTTTACTTATGTTGTCCACTATTCCTTCTAAGTTGCTTTGAAGAGTTCTTCCACCAATCTTTACTACTATCAAGCGGCATCTCCTAGCTTGGTTTTAATGGAGGGATAAGTAAACCTTCATCTTCTCTTAATCCTAGAGCTATGTTTAAAGCCTGTATAGCTTGGCCCGCCGCTCCTTTAACCAAGTTATCTATAGCCGCGAACCCCGTTACTCTATTAGTGGTTTTGTCTTTTGAGAAGCTAATGTCAGCAAAGTTGCTTCCAACAACGTTTTTTGTATCCGGCACCTTTATCTTGCTTGAGTATACAATTCTTATGAATGGGGATTCTCTGTAGAACCTCGCGTAAATAATCCATAAGTCCTTCTCGCTTACATCCTTATTCGCGAGAACGTGAACGCTAGCTAAGCTCCCCCTAACAGCGCTGGTAGCGTGTGGAACCAGAGACACACTCACGGTAGTTTTCCTCAGCTCGCTAAGAACCATCTCAACCTCTGCTTGATGTCTGTGTCCCTCAGGGGAGTACGGCCTTAAGGATCCCTCCCTCTCTGGGTGGTGAGACCCCTCATAAGGAGTTCTTCCACCCTCACTGCTTCCTACCTTTACATCAGCTATTACTAACTCATTCTTAACAATATCTGTTGTGAATAAAGGAGCTATAGCTAGAATAGCTGCTGTTGAGTTGCAGCCCGGAATAGAGAGCAGTTTTTTACCCTTTATGCCCTCTCTGTTAATCTCGGGTAGCGAGTAAACAAACTTTTCTAGTAAATCAGGGTAGGGATGCTCGATTCCATACCAGGTTTTATATAGCTCTGCCTTCTTTAATCTGAAATCAGCGCTTAAATCAACAATTGTTACTCCATGCTCGTGTAGCTGGGCCGTTAAACGCATTCCGACCAAGTGAGGCAAAGCGTTGAAGACTATATCGGCTTTTAAGATGGAATCTAGGCTTAAATCCTCGAATTTGAGGTTTTTGTAGAACCCTCTCAGGTGTGGGTGGGCTTCATGTACAGGTTTTCCCACGTAATTTTTGGAGAAAACCTTAACTACTTCTAGCTCCTTGTGGAAAAACAGTAGCCTTAGCAGTTCGCCCCCCACGTATCCAGAAGCTCCTAGTATAGCTACGGTTTTCATCGTTGAAACCGTGTATTTAAGGTTGCTAAAAATATATTTTCTACAATGCTATGCATATAACGCAAGAGCCGTTTTTAGTTCTAGATGTGATTGGGAAATAGTTTTTAAACATCTATTACTTATTAAAGAAGCGGTGCCGAATGGGAAGAATAGGCCTTGTAGCATTCGACGTTGATGGCGTTCTAGTGCCTATTAAGAGTAGCTGGGAGTATTTACACGAGGTTTTCGGAACGCGAAAAGAATCAAGAAGATATATTGAGCTGTACAGGTCGGGTAAGATTTCATATTACGAGTGGATGTACCTTGATACATATGAGTGGATAGCTCGATTTAATGGAAAGCTTCCAAAAAGAGTTATTGTCACTGAGCTTGAGAAAATACCAATTAATGAAGAGTTTAAGGCTGTGTTCACTTACGCGCGGGAAATAGGAGCTAAATCTGCTATGATTAGTGGGGGCATAAATATATTGGTAGAAAGGGTGGCCAGGCACTTCAATGCTGATTTCTGGTTTTCTAATGTATTGTTATTCGATGATAATGATTACTTGATACCTGGCGGGATGCCAGTTGTACCTGCCGATAAAAAAGGAGAAGTGCTGAGGAGTCTAGCTAATCAGCTAGGCTTGAGAAAAGAGGAAGTTGTTTATATAGGGGATTCATCATGGGATGAATCCGCGTTTAAAGAAGCGGGTTTATCCATAATTTATGGCGAGGAGAAGGAGTACCCAGCATGCATTCATGCAAGAAACGCTGATGATGTCTTAAAGGCTCTTGAAAGCTACAACAATGGTTCCTATGTATGTGGAGACTAATTTCGCCGCCTTGTCTAAAAAATATTTATATAGCAGGAGGTTTTTTGTAGAAAAAACGTTTTATATTCCTCTTTTAACTATAAAAATGTGAGGTTGAAACAAAATAATGAATTCTGAGCTCGAGGATATTTGTGGGGGCTTACCAGCTGAGATATGTGAGCAGCTAGCAACGGAGCAACAGGTTATAAAAATAAGGCTTGAAAAAAGAAAGTTCGGTAAGGACGTAACAATCATAGAGGGACTTAATGAAAAGGATATAAATTTAAAGAAGCTCGCATCAGAGCTTAAAACCAGGCTAGCTACAGGAGGCACATACAAGAACGGCAGAATAGAGCTACAAGGAGACCATAGACAGACTGTAAAGAAGATATTGATAGAGATGGGCTTCCCGCCAGAGAATATTCTTGTCATCACATAGGTTTGATATATTATCATATAAGAATGTTCATGTAAGATTTTTATAAATAATAGTTATAGTTAGGCTTAAATATTACGGAAGCGAAAAATATATATAGGACATGTTCTATTTGCTTTTAAAGTTATCGTTTTATATATGCCTGTTTTCTGGTGATTTGTTATGAGCAAAGAAATTGAACAAAAAGGCGAAAAGAAGTCGGAAGAATTGTTGTTTAGTAATAGTTGTCCACCTGAAGATATCGTCTTTGATGCTGAGAGGGGAGAGTATATTTGTGCTTCGACGGGCGAAGTGTTGGAATCAAGGCTCGTTAGTCAGGGCCCTGAGTGGAGGGCTTTTACACCGGAGGAGAAGGAGAAGAGAAGCAGGGTTGGAGGACCGCTTTCACCTACGGTTCATGACAGAGGTCTAGCCACTGTTATTGATTGGAGGGATAGGGATGCCAGTGGCAAGAAGCTTGAGCCCAAGAAGAGATTAGAGTTCTTGAGGTACAGGAAGTGGCAGATTAGAAGCAGGATTCAGAGCAGCTATGACAGAAACCTAGCACAGGCTATGAATGAGCTTGAGAAAATAAGCAATATTCTAAGGCTTAATAAGGCAGTTAAGGAGGAAGCCGCTATTATCTATAGAAAAGCGGTTGAAAGAGGTCTAGTTAGGGGAAGAAGCATTGAAAGCGTTGTGGCAGCAGCTGTTTATGTTGCTTGTAGATTAAAGCATTTCCCGAGAACACTTGACGAGATCGCATACTACACGAAGGCTAACAGAAAAGAGATAGCTAGGTGCTATAGGCTATTAGTAAGGGAGCTCCAAATAAAGGTTCCCCTAGCTAACCCAATAGATTACATATCACGTATGGCAAGCTTGCTGGACCTTAGCGGAAAAGTTATGAAAACAGCGGCCGAAATACTACAGAAGGCCAGGGAGAAAGCCATCACGGCAGGGAAGGATCCGGCTGGTTTAGCCGCGGCGGCTATTTATATAGCAACCCTGCTGGAAGGAGAGAAGAAAACACAGAAGGAGATAGCCGCTGTAGCAGGGGTCACTGAAGTTACGGTTAGGAACAGGTACAAGGAAATTGTTAGTCAGTTAAAGCTCGATATCCCCGGAGAGTAGGTTAAAGGTTTAAACAAAAAATTTTTTAGATGAAGAAGTCTAATTTTTCCCATTTGCCCTTATAGAATATCTTGGATTCGCCGCCAGTATTATCAGCCAGCAACACACCATCCTTTATCACGTATAGCGGTGGGCCAAGTAATCTTAGTGCATCAAGCTCGTCTCTGCCTCTCAGCACAAGGATGTTTGCTTTTTTGCCCTCCTCAATCCCGTACTCGTGCTCGATGTGCCATATCTTAGCTCCGTTAACAGTGATTAAATCGAATGATTTCTTAAGCTCGGTGTATCCCATAAGCTGGTCCACGTGGACAGCCATGAAGAGTACCTGGAGCATATCGCCGACTCCTAGCGGGTACCATGGGTCCATTATACAGTCGTGCCCCAGAGCAACGTTAACCCCCTTCTCCAATGCAATTCTTATTGGGGCCATCCCTCTTCTCTTGGGATAGTTATCGAATCTTCCCTGGAGATGAATGTTGATTAATGGGTTGGGGACAATGCTTACTCCAGCCTGAGCAGCTAGGCCGAATATTCTGTTTCTATAGACAGGGTCCCAGCTATGACTAGCTGTAACGTGTCCGGCCGCGACTCTACCATGATACTTTCTTCTAAATGTCTCTCTAACCACAACCTCGAAGTTTCTGCTCCAAGGATCATCCGTTTCATCAACATGACCATCTATGTCTTTGTTGTACTTCTGGGCCAGGTCAAAGGCTATCTCAACGCTTCTAGCTCCATCAAACCTTGTGTATTCGTTGTGAGGAATCATGCCAACGTTATCAGCTCCGAGTTCTAGTGCTTTCTCTAGGAGCTCGGCGTTTTCTGGTTCTGTCAGTATACCGTCTTGTGGAAACGCGGTCACCTGTATATTAATTATGTCTTTGAATAGCTCTTTAGCTTTAACTAGTCCTTTAACTGTTGTGAGAGTCTTCTCTGTTGTATCAGCATGTGTTCTGAGCCATAATGTTCCATAAACAGCCATCCATTTAACTGCCTTCTCTACTCTTGATAGCATTTCATCGATGGTCAGCTTCTTCTTTCTCTCGGCCCATATAGCGATGCCTTCCCACAGTGTTCCTGACTCGTTGAACCTCGGGTCACCAAGGGTTAGTACGCTATCAAGGTGGAAATGCATGTTAAAAAACGGCGGGATAACAAGGAATCCTCTGGCATCTATCTCTGTTTTTCCATGATAGTTGCCTTCCTCCGTGATTTTAGCAATTCTGTCGTTCTCTACAATGATGGTGTATAGCTTGTCCTTCGGTTTGCCTCTAATCCTAGCGTTTTTTATTACGAGGTCATACTCTACCATCTTGTACACCCATAATTATTATTAAGACGAGGAAATATTTAATGTTAATCATCTATAATTAAATAATGAGATGAAAAAAGAAAAAAGATTAGATTTTGGCGTATTTTTTCATTGCGTAGCTAAGCGCTAGATATATGATGGCGCTTAGGAAGAAGCCGTAGTACCATGTTAACTCAATGCCGGGCACCGGTATTCCATAATAGTACTGCATATTTCCTTGAGCTGCAGCTATAACGTACTCTATCAAAATACCAAGTACTAGGCTAATAACGCCTATCCAGTTGATGCCTCCCGAGTACCAGTACTTTGATTTCGGCGAGAACTCGTAGAGGTCTTTCAAATCGTACTGTCTCTTCCTAATTACCCAGTAATCCATCACCATTATGCCGGCTATTGGTCCAAGCCACATAGAGTAGTACCAGTTGAAGTTCAGTAGTGTATAAGCCACATCCAGTGACTTCTTCCAGTTATATATGCTGTAGGGGCCGATAACAATCCATGCAAGAATAGTAGCTATTGTTACAGCTGCTTCCCATCTAACCCTCGCTATCCTGATAATGGCGTTGGTGGCGGCGGGAACATCGCCAGTCACGTTTGTGCTTCCAGTAGCTAGAGTCGCGAAGATTAAACCGGAGAAGGCTACAGTCGCGTTGGGGGTGTACTTAGCAATAATGTCTATTGGGCTGTATATACCGCCGGTCATTGATGTTGCTATAAAGCCTAAAACTGTACCAATTACTTGTGGAACTATTAATCCTAGTATATGAGCTACAGGCAGCGAGCTAGCAGATTTATTAAATCTCGTTAAATCGCTCACGTTCAAAGCTATTGTTGACCACCAAGCTGTCTGCACTGCTATCATTAGGAAGAAGTTGCTACTGGTCCATCCAACTCCTCCCTCAGTCCACCCAGGAACATGTCCAGGCAAGCCTGGCAATCTCGCAAGATAGATGGTGAACCACGCAAAGAATATCATTAGTAGAGGTCCTGCAACTACATCAAGATACTTAATGCCCTTTATCCTCTTGTACCCGAATGCCCACACGAAAGCTAAGTAGACAATGAAAGTAATCGGCGTGTACTTTAGGCCGTGCTCAACAACCCAGTCCGCCGGTTTCCCAGCTATTATGAAGGCCATCTCGGTTATGGCCCATGCAGCTATGTACCCATCAATGCCGTACCAGAAGATGCTTACTATTGCTCTTATGACTAGTGGTAAAATAGAGCCTTTGTGACCAAATGCTGGTCTCAGCTGGACGGGGAATGGTATTCCGTACTTTACGCCAGGTATACCGTTAAAGTACATTATCAATGCTACTACCGCATTCCCGATGAACGCTGCAACTACTGTCTCAGCGAGGTTGAGGCCGAGGATCTGGCTCAGCCATCCAAGGAAGAAAATTGATGTCGTGATGGCCATAGACAGTATCATTAAGGTGTAGGCTAACGTGCCCGTTGTTTTCTCCTCAGGCTTAGATGGCCATAAGTCCTTGTGGTCCTTTATGGTGAGACCTTCAAACTCTTTTGGGAGTTCTGACACGGATATTTCACCATTTTTATTTATAATTATTATATGATGATATTAAATAAAAACATTTTTGTTTGCTTATAGCTTCCTTCGCTTATTTATCGTTACGTTAAAGCTTGTGATTATATCATGGAAAAACGAAACTTTTCCATCGAATATTTCTTACGAGAAACATGTTGAAAAATGAAGAGCTATTTATGAACTCTTTATCTATTAACCTCCAGAAAACATGGATGACATTGTTATTAGAAACCAGAGAGTGGGGCCGCGGGGATTTGAACCCCGGACCACGAGGGCCCAAGCCTCGCATCCTACCAAGCTAGACGACGGCCCCTTCGAGATATACTCCAAAATATTTTCTATTTTGTTTATTTTTAAGGGAGTTTTATTTATTTTGGGGTTCGGGTTTCATCAGGCTTTATTTTGTTTGATATCAAGCTCTCTTCCCTTGGCTTCACAGCCCTCAGGACCCCTTTTCATCGGGCCCATATCATCGGGATCCGCCCGCTTAGGGTGACCCCAGCCCACATCTCCCCCTTCATTGTTTTCTCTGGGTCATTGCTGTGGGGAAACCCCCGCATCCTGAGGTGTTTGAAGTATATGTTTATTGATGCCAGCTTCTGCCTGTCTAGCTCAAAGTCACATCTAGGGCACTTGAAAAGCCTGCCCACTCGGGTCTTCACAACGAACCCGCATCGTGGACAGGTGCGAGAAGTGTTCTTCGGGGAGACCTTTACAACTGAAAGCCTCGCTTTTATAAGCGTGGATGAAATATAAATTCTTTTCCTGTTTAATCGAGAACTATGGTTGCCCCTAAGCAAGTGGGATGCAGGGAGCGCAACCACTAATACAAGCAATAATGGGGGGATCTCTGGCCGCCCCGACTGCCCCGCAGAGGACAGTTGTAGCTCCGAATAGATGCGGGGAACCAGTGAGCCGCCCAAAAGAAACACTCGCCCTTCAAGGGCGGGGAGGAGGTCATGAAATCCCTCTCCCTATTAGGCTCTCTAGCAACATACTTCTCGTAGATATCCTTCAAGCCCTGCTTTGTGCTACTCTCTTCTCTCTTCTTCATCTCATACATAATCTTCATGCTCTGCAAAGGCTTCAGGTCAACCCTGATGAAGCCTATATCCAGTGAGAATCCATCAAGAGATAGCTCATTGGAGTCCCACGCAACAACGTTCCTCACTTCTATGACTCTCGTTGATTTGAATGGTATTAGTACTCTGTCATCCTTCAATACAACTTCTCTGTTCCTCCAGTTTTCAACCCTCTTAGTAAACCACCTACTACTCAAGGAGACCTCTATGTATTCTCCTGGCTTAATTGTGACCCTGATGCTCTTCTCCTCATAGTTCACCTTCATCAGGGTTATCTTGCACCTAGCAAACCTCTTCTCAGCTCTCGGCTTAACCTTCCTAGCCCTCTCTTAAGGTACCTCTTCTTACAGGACTTCATTATGGAGTATGCTGTCCTAATGACAGCGTCAACCCAGTGTTTACCATATGGACAGTCTAGTAGGAGCTCATCACGTAGCCTCTTCTTGAAAGACTTACTTTTTGGTAACTCTGGGACTTTGAATTTACTGGATGATATTGTTGCTTGCTTCCTCTTCCTCTTATCTATTCTCGTGAATTTATACTTCAACTCAATGTTCTCCCAGATAATGTCTATTGCCTCTGGAAGACCTCTTAGATACCATGTTATCAGCTCACTAATCCTGTAGTCACTTACTGGTATAGAGTACATTTTGACTTGTTCAAGGATCCTCAATGAGCTTTCTTGCACCTTCAACCACCTTCTCGCACTTGTGGCTCCTCATGCCGTATAGCTTTCCTGCGAAGTGGGATATTATCTTGATTAAATTCTCTACGAGCTCCTCCCTAGCATCCTTGTCCTCGTGATTCAAGACAATTATTTCTACACCGAAAGCTCTTAGTAGCTCCTCAATCGTTTTGAAACCAAACCTCGTAAGTCTATCTGGATATACAACAACAATACTCGATATCTTCCTCTCAACAGTTAACCTTAGTAACTTCTTGAAACCCTTTCTATCTTCGTTTAACCCGCTCCAATATCTCTTACTACCTCGTAATCCGCTATGTTGTTTTGTCTAGCCCACTCCTCTAGGGTTCTAACCTGTCTCTCTAAGTCATCTCTCTGGCTACTAGATGATACTCTAGCGTAGAGTACTCCACTCCCAAATAGAAGAGTTAATATCAACCCATATAAACCTATATGAAGTCCAAAGCAGTTTCACGACAGCTTTTTTCTGGGTTTTAGTGTACATAAATAATGATGGGGATGCCGTAAAGTCATGAACGATGCTTTAAAGGGGATACTGATTCTTTTTGCCATTGCTTTTATATGGGGAACAAGCTTCCCAGTGATAAAGACCGTTGTGAATGACCAGTCACCATTTATCTATACTGGTTTCAGAGCGTTATTCGGGTCCACTGTACTTGTTCCTATATTGATTTTCGATTTCGCCAAGAATGGCTTGGATAAAAACAGTATCAAGGCAGGCATTCTCACAGGGATAATGTATTCCCTCGGCATTTTCTTTCAGGGATGGGGCACACAACACACTAGTGCTAGTAACAGCGCGTTTCTCACTAGTACAAGCGTTATAATTGTTTTATTTATAGAGACTTTCCTAAAAAAGAAATTCAGCAAAGAAGTCGCATTGGCGGGTCTGGGGGCTGTCATCGGCGTTTATCTTCTCACGGATACTAGTGGGGATTTAGCTACCGGAGATTTACTCGTTCTTGTCTCGGCGCTTTTTTGGTCGCTGCAAATACTATTTATATCTTACCTCAAGTATGATAACTACAACCAGTTTGTTTCTGTTATGTTGCTTTTCCCATTGGTTTTTCTGTTGAGTCTGCTCAGAAATGACTATTCGGTGAGCCTAGCTCTCAGTAGTGTAATATGGCTCGCGTATCTCGGCATAGTTGTTGGGGTATTATCCTCTTATGGACAGGTTGTCGGTCAAAAGAAGGTTTCAGCTTCTATCTCAGCTATTATTTATCAAATGGAGCCTTTATTCGCTTATGCTCTCTCCTACTTGTTCCTGGGAGAAAGCTACTCTTTAAAAAAAGGTCTTGGGGCAATCATTATTTTCATGTCTTGCCTCTACGCATCATATTATAAGGTTATGAAGGAAAATCGGGTATAGTTACTCTGACATTGTCGATAACTACGTAGGGCAGAATGAATGGGTTTTCCACCTCCCACCATTTTATCTTGTATCTCTCTTTGCCTATGGTCCTTATGTTTCTGAGTAGCTGGGGGTAGCTCGACGATATTCTAGCTTTTCTAAGTAACCCCTTGAACTCACCGTTCTCAATGAGTATAATGGCGTCCCTCGCGACTGTGCTGAACTCCCCGGTCGTGTAGTTCTGGAAACGTGTGTACCAATTATTGTTTAGAAGAACTCCTTTTTTAGTATCCTTTATCATTTCCTCCAGGCTTGCGTCACCTTCTTTTATCTCGAGGTTCCATGGAGTTGGCTCTATCCAGCCGGCATTGCCGGTGCTCCTTGTTCCAAATAACCTTGCTGTAGCGGTGTTGTGAAGAATATTCTTTAAAACCCCCTTCTCTATTATAGGCTTGTTATAAGTGCTTACTCCTTCAGCATCAAATGGCGTGTTGAAAGGCAGCTCTATGTTTCTTGGATCGTCATAGAGGCTTAGTTCATTTGTTGTGATTTCTTTTTCTAGGTCGCTTGGCTTCAAGAAGCTAAGACCATTTTGTATAGCGAAGGCATTGGACATGTAGGCTAGGAGGCTGAATAAGTTGCCGGCCACCATTGGTGATAGTATCGCTGTATATTCTCCTTCTTCTGGCTTTAAGTATGGTAGCTTTAGACTAGCATAGAACTCGGCGTTATCAAGTGTTTTTTCAACTAGGCCTTCATCGTAAAATGTGGACGAGAATGCCCACTGACCGCTTCTTTCTCCGCAAAAGATTCTGAAGTAACCGTTAAAGAACGTGTTTGCGTGTTTTCCAGTAAAGCCTGTGCTTGTTCTCAGCATTATTTCTCTTTTCCCAAGTGAAATCATGCCTGCTATTTCTGTTTCGTTTCTCGTTCTTGACGAGACTAGTTCCATTAACTTGCCTAGGTTACTTTGGACATCAATTACTTTTTTATCCAGTGACAACAGAGCATCGTGTGTTTTTGTTGAAGGAAACTCGGGTAATAGCTCTGTTTCCTTTATTTTTTCCAGTTTCTTTAAACTGTTCTCTATGAATACGTCTAGGTCCTTCTCGTTGGGGTTCCTCAGACCCGCTACAAATGTCTTCTTATCTTTTATGAGGTACAATCCTAACTCGTACATACTCCATGATTGAGTAACGCTTGGCTGCGAGTTTGCGTATTTAATCATTGTTTCATCAATTAAGGTTAGCAGTAGCACGTAGGCATTTACTTTTGACTCCAGCTTACTTGATATTTTATTAAGCATATCCTCGAAGTAAATGCTCTTCATAATATTCTCACCTTTCTAATTCTTATTGGTGGTCCACCGAACCACACGGGCACACCTTGGGAAGGCTCGCCCTTCCCGCACGTGCCCGCGTGAAAAACCAGGTCTTTTCCAACAGCATCGATGCTACTATATATCTCTCCGGTCGTAGCCTCGAGCACCGGGTTCTTTACCAAATCCTTTATTTCTCCATTCTCTATTAAGTAAGCCTCAAGGCCAACGTACCTGTTACCCCATCTTTCATCATCAATGTTCCACTCCATGTAGCTCTTCATGTAAATTCCATAATCGATATCCTCTATTAGCTCATCCAAGCTGTGATCCCTTGGCTCAATGTAAGTGTTCGACATCCTAATTATTGGTTCGCTAAATGCATCCATAGCTCTCGCTGACCCATTGCTTCCCTTACCGAACAAGTATCCCGTGTATCTGTTGTGGAGATACTCGTTGATGACCCCATTTTTGTATAGGTACTTCTTCCTAGCTGGAACAGCTTCATCATCAAACAGGAAAAACCCATTGCTTCCAGGTATCGTTGGATCATCCACGACGCTTACGATTTCAGACCCGATCCTTGTTCCAAGAGAGGTTGGTTTAATGAAGCTTTTGCCTGCTTGCGCAGCTTCTCTGCCGAGAATTCTGTCCGCTTCTGATGGGTGTCCGCTTGACTCATGTGCTAGTAGCCCGACTATCTCGTCTCCAAGCACCACATCCATTCTCCCTTTTGGGGATGGTTTAGCTTTCCTAAGTATCTTATCCAATACGTACACATCTTCGTACTGTCTGCCCTTAGCTACGAATTCCTCAGCTAGCTCAGAGCCTCCGCTGGCAGCGTACTCGTACCACTTATTGATCGAGTTGCCATCGTTATACTCGACTAGATTGAAGAAATAAAATACCCTTGGAACATAGCTCTCCACGAATCCGCCATCACTGTTAACTATTACCTTGTACTCCTTGCTCCAAGATAAATTCTGCATGTATACAGGTATTTTTGAGTGTATATCAGCACTTCTTATTTTATCCCATGAATCCATTAGTAAATTGATCATTTCCTCTGTTGATAGGTCATCGATTTTTTTCTTCTCAATCACGCTTACCTTTGCCCTACCTAGCTTTTCGTTAGAGAAAATAATTTGGCTCTTCATGTGGAAGGATGCTTCCCTAGCTTGGGATACCGCTCTCTCCACGGCTTTTAGAGCATCCTCTTTACTTAAGGAATAAGTAGAGGAAAAACCTAGAGCGCCCTTAAAAACAACTCGAATAGCTATGCCTCTACTAGATGCATGTGTTGTTCCAATAATTGCGTCGTTTCTTGCTATTACCCCCTGTCTTTCCAATAAGTGGAACCGCGCTTCGGCATATGATGCCCCTAGGCTTAAGGCTTTTTCCTCGGCTGAATAAAGAATATCTATTACATCTTCATTACCCAGTAACATGCGAATCAACTCTCAATAGATGAAAAGATTTTATACACAAATAGTTTATAAAATTCTCCATATTGACTGTTAATAGAGGGTGTGATTTTCGATGAGCATGGAGGAAAAGCTATTGGTGACAAAAGAGCAGCTAGCCCAGATTATAGCGGAACTCAAGAAATGGAATGCCCCAGCTACAGTATTGTTATCGTTGTACATTCCTCCCGGCAGACCTGTAAGCGATGTAATGAATCTGCTGAGAGAGGAGTACAGCATAACTGATAACATAAAATTGAAGAGAACGAAAACAGCTGTTCAAACAGCTCTGGCTATGGCGATGGATAGATTATCGAATATCCAGAAAATCCCGAAGAACGGTTTGGTGTTGTTCTGCGGAGTTGACGTGGATACCGGAAAGGATATCTGCATGATGTTTAGTCCACCGGAGCCTGTCCAGATATACTTTTATAGAACAGATAAGTGGTTCCACACAGAGCATCTAGAGGAAATGCTTAAGGAAAAAGAAGTGTATGGCTTGATAATTATTGAGAGAGATGAAGCAACCATAGGATTGCTTAGAGGTGGGCGAATAGAAGTTTTAGCGAATTTCATGAGCTATATTCCCGGTAAGCACAGCAAGGGTGGACAAAGCCAGAGGAGATACGATAGGATTATAGACCAAATGGTAGAGGACTTCTACAAAGAAGTAGCTGAAAGAGCGAATGAGGCCTTTCTACCTCTACTGGAACAAGGGGTGCTAAAAGGAATTATAATTGGTGGTCCAGGTTTTAGCAAGAAAGACTTCTACTCTGGCGAGTACCTCGACTTCAGGCTCCGAAAACTCGTTTTTCCACAACTAATAGATGTCTCGTATCAAGATGAGGCTGGCCTAAGAGAACTTGTTCTCAAGGCAGAAAACCTGATAAAAGGCCACCAGTACATAGAAGCAGTCAAAGCGGTAGAAGAACTAAAGCTTCACATGGCAAAAGCAGACGGATTAGCTGTATTCGGCGAAGAAGTTTTCCTAGCAGCGGAAAGCGGAAACCTATCAGTCATAATCGTGAATGATGATTATCCAAGAATAGAGGAGGTCAAAAATATTGCTGAGAAAACCGGTGCGAAAATCGTGATAGTTCCATCATCTATGCCTGAGGGTTCATGGCTTAAAAGTGCTTTCGGAGGAATAGCTGGCTTACTGAGATACAGGCCTTATCAATGAAAAGCTTTAGTAGCTAAGAAGCTCCAGAATAGTATCATTAAGCTCTGCTCTTAATCCGACTGTATTCAGCCGGTAAACTCCTCAATATGCTGGACGCCACCATTATGTCTTTTATGTTTATTTTTTCTTTAGGTGTATGGGAAAGCTTAGAGTCCCCTGGACCGAATGATACGATATGCTCTGTTATTGAATAGAGAACATTCATATCACTTGTGCCCATTTTCTTTATGTAGTTAACCTGTAACCCTTCCTTAATTATGCTTCTAGCCAATGATTGCACGAGTATATCGCTTGGTTTAACCTCTACGGGAGGCAAGTAAGATATTTTCTGGATGCTACAGTAAGTTGGCATCATGGATTTTAGCTTATCTAACAACTCATTTGCTATTTTTTCTTCAGAGAATCTTATGTCATATAGGAGCTGGCCTTTCGATGGGACAACGTTGGACATGCTCCTTGACACTATCTTCGTGGGTGTAGCTAGTACTTTGTCTTGCCCAAGGGTATCAGCGATTTTCTCCATTAGCAGAATAACGTTTGTTAGGTATTGGATAGGGTTTGCCTGTGACGATGTTGCTGCGTGTTGATTTTGTCCTTTACAATCGATACGCAAGAGAATACGTCCCCTGTAGCCAATACATATTTGGTTATTGCTTGGCTCACCTATTACAACATTGCTCAGTTTTTTCGTATTTTCTAACAAGTAGCGGGCCCCCCGCGAGTCTGATTCCTCACCGACTAATCCATAAACTTTTATGCATGGATTACGCGATTCATACAGAGCATCTATCATCGCTAATAACGGCCCTTTTGCATCAACGGCCCCTCTTCCATAAACGAAATCATCGAGAATTTTAGGTTTGATGTATGGCTTCACAGTATCTATATGTGAAATGTAATAAAAAACTTCGGAGTCGCATACTCCATCTTGTTCCAGGATAACATTGCCTACTTCATCTATCCTTGTTTTTAATCCAAGGGCACCGAACTTCTCCTTGATGTACTCAGCTACTTTTTGCTCCGTACCAGACATTGAGGGTATTTGAACTAATTCGAACAGAATTTTCTTCAGTAACTCTTTCTCCATTAGCTTCTTCCCAGCACTCCTTGATGCCTTTTGTAAAGACATCTATATCTCTCTTTGTTATTAAAAATGACGGCAGAAGCCTAACCGTGTTTCTGGCTGCTCTGGAAATGATTACTCCTTTCTTGATTAAACATGAGAAGATAAAGTTTATTTGGGCATGCTTACTTATGCCAATCATTAATCCTTTTCCCCTTACGCTTGCGTGTGGTACATCTCTTATTGCTTCTTGAATTTTACTTATTAAATACTCGCTTTTTCTGTGGACCTTGCTTTCCACATCTAGCTTAAAATAAGCTTCAATAGCCCCAGCGACGCCGGCAGCCGCTATTGGATTAAAACCAAACGTGGAGCCGTGCTCATGGGCTTCCAATTTCGATGATATCTCTTCCTTTGCGAAAACAACGCTTACTGGTACACCGCCTCCTATCGATTTTCCGGCCAGAAGAATATCAGGTTTGATATTATAATGCATGAAAGCCCATAGCTTACCCGTTCTTCCAAAACCGGTTTGTATTTCATCAATAATTAGAGGAACATCGTTTGCCTGACACTTCTCATACAGGGTTTTCAAGAACTCTTCTTTTGCTGGGATTACTCCGCCTTCTCCTTGTATAACTTCTATTATTACGCCTGCCACGTTTTCAAAAGAAGCATTATCCAATGCATATACATCATTATATGGTAGAATTAAAGTGTTGTTTAGCGATGGAAAATCCTTGTTATAAGCTGGGTTACTACTTGTTATCGATAAAGCACCAAGAGTTCTTCCATGAAAAGAATTGGTGAAGTAAACAACTTTTTTGTCCTTTCCTTTGTATTTGTACAACAGCTTTAATGCTAGCTCGACGGCCTCGCTTCCCGTGTTTAACAATGCTAAGCTGTCAAGATTTTTGGGAGCAATCCTGGCTAAGGATTCCAAAGCCTCTTCTTTAATAGGTGACTTGAATGATGGTGGAAGTATGTATATAGTTGATAATGCTTCTTTTATTTTTCTGAGAACAAATGGATTACCGTGCCCCAAGAAGCCTATGCCGTTTCCAGTGTTAAAATCGATGTATTTCTTCCCCGAAGAATCCCAAACATATTGTTTTTTAGCCTTTACAATTTCTATTGGGTAGAATTTTTGAAAAGAAAAAAGCTTGATATTCGAATCTGGCAATAAGGCATCACCCCTTTATTATTCTCCCCAATCCTCACCTACATTTTCCAGCAGCTTTAGCGACACCGTCCCGTTATTATTAACTACCTCAAGCATAGCTCCACAGTCGTGTTCGTATATCTCGCCTGGAAGAGCATCGTCTGGTATGTTTATTGGTCCACCACAGATTGGACAGGTTAGTTTAACCATAGGGTACACACCTCGGTTGTTGCTTGTTTAGTATTTGATAATTAAAAAAACGCCTCTCACGATAACTTTACTGAAAGAAAAGTCACGCTCAGAACAAGTTATTTATTCATAAAGATTTTTTCATCTTAGATGATAATTTTGAGATTAGTAGAGAATTTATTTATTCATGACTAAAAGATTAGCTGGGATGAGGCTTGGGCATCTGTCCTCATAGATTCGGGCCAGCAGGTAAACCTATAGAATTTAAGGGGGACTTAGCTGATATTCCTGCTTTTCTGAAAAGCATTGGTCTTAACGCAATGGAGTATGAAGCCGTTAGAGGAGTGAACATAAAGAAAGAAAACGCCGAAGTTTTTGGGCAAAAAGCAAGAGAGAACGATGTGCTCCTCAGTCTTCACGGCCCCTACTACATTAATTTGGCTTCTCCTGAGGAAAAAACCGTGCAGGCTAGTGTTAGAAGGATATATGAGTCTCTAAGGGCCTCGCACTGGATGGGCGCATACGCCGTTGTTATTCATACCGGATACTATGGGGATTTAAACCCAAGCGAAGCTATTAGATTAGCTATAAAAGGATACAAGGAAGCCCTCGAGCAGGCCTGGAGCGATGGATATGTGTTTCCATCAGTATCTCCAGAGACAACGGGTAAGACAACTCAAATCGGCACTGTTGAGGAGGTAGTCGAGATATGCTTGTCTCTTGGGAAAAAATGTAGACCAACAGTAGACTGGGCTCATATATATGCTAGAACTAAAGGAGAACTTATACAAAAGGTAGATGATGTTATTAAGATAATAGAGTATATCGAGAGCAACCTTGGAAAAGATGCAGTATCGCCTCTTCATACGCATTTTTCAAAGATCGAGTTTGGAAAAGGAGGGGAGAGAGAGCACCACACTTTGGAGGAAGAGCTTTATGGCCCTAGCTTCGATGTAGTGGTAAAAGCCTACAAAGAAGTTGGCGTCACCGGAACGTTTATTTCAGAGTCTCCTATTTTAGAGAAAGATGCTTTATTAATGAAGAAGATATGCGAAGATATTTACTAAAGTTTTCTATTGTTTCCTGGTCTCCCTGTATGACCTAAATAATAATGGTGCCAAGATAAAACTGAATATCACTATAGCTAGTATTAAAAGCTCGATTAGACCAACGGAGAATCTAATTAAAATTAGTAACCAGATTATTAGTAATAAAAAGGCAATAGGCAATAATAACTGAACTTTATTCAATGTTATCGCCCACAGCATCCAGCGCGTCCTCGAGATAAGTGCTCGACCACGATGCAACAAGGCTCCTGACAGGTTGTATGTCCTCCAAGGAAAAATCAATATCCATGCCATCAATGTTCTTGAATGTACCATTAAGCTCTCTCAGTATTCCCAGCGCTGCTGCTAAGTCAATGTTCCTGAGCTTTGCTCTTGCATCAATAAATAAATCGATTTTCCGTAAAGAAAGATAAACTAAATCTAAAGCAACACTTCCAAGGCTTCTTGCCTTAATTTTCCCGTATTTTTTCGCTAGTGCAGCGTGAATCTTGCTGTATATGCTCATGGCCTCAGGATCATCTCCATAGAAAGCGACAACCATGAAATCAGTGAAGGAACGCGAAGGTGGAGACTCAATTTTTGTCTCTCCAATATAAACCCCTCTATCCACCGAGAAGCTAATTGGGATGGGATCAAGAACGGGTACAACAGCACCGGCGACAAGGTCTTTCAGTGTTGCCTGTCCTCTGCTTCTTTGAGCGAAAGCTATGCTTATACTAAACCAGGGAATACCCAGCGAATAGTTAATTGAACCGTCAAGAGGGTCTATAATAGCTATTAAATCTGAATTGCCCACCTCAATAACCCCTGTCTCTTCCGTAACTATTTTTCCCTTAAAACCTAATTCTTTGAGTTGATTAACTATGTAGTTTTCGGCTAGTAAATCAGCTTTTATTGTTTCGTTTTTCTCGACCTCAGAAAGTTCATTTCCAATTAAGGTGTACTCGCTCTTAAGCTTAGCAGCTGTTTTCACGCCGATGAGCACGGCTAATTCCCTTAGCTTGCCAGACCCGATTTCGGCTCCCACGATGAACACCTCTTTAAATAATTAAATGATATTGGGATGTATACATACATTATAGGTTATCCCTAAAGTCTGCATATATACGAGTATCCTGTTTAAAGCATGTAATAGAAATTTGTCGCTTATGCCTGGAACTCCTGCCGCTAATCCAAGCACAACTCTGCTATCTATATCTATAGAGGTTAAGCGCGAGTCTCTATGCGGGAAGAGATGAACAACTACATCGTTTGATAAGAGGATAGGTAATCCTTTGGAGAGCGTTTCCTCGTTTTTTCCAATTGGGTAGAATTTTTCCCCTCCGTTGCTGACCGTTAATTTCAGGTTTCCCGGGAGCTTGTTAACATCGTATAACCCAATTGAAACCATAGTTTCGGCGCTAGCCAGGTTACCAGCATCAACGACTGGCTCGATGGCATCTATCCCCTTCCCGCTCAGGAGCCTTCGTGCTAGAGCCTCTCCAGCTGGCCTTGTTTTTGTTGGGTCAATACCTATTTTCCAGTAGAAGTCCCTATAAGCCCTCACAACAGGATGGCTCTTAAGGTTTTCAAGGGTCTTTATATTAATTAGTAGCTTTGCTTTGACTTTATCCAAGGCTTCATTGTAGACTTTTAAATAATGGTCATTGATAGCCGGTTTATTATTAACCGAGAAACACATCACGCCCAGCTTCACTCCGAGAGCTTTTGCAGCAGAATCTATTTCGATCTTTCTTCCCATACACTCCATACACTTATTCACTAACAGTTTTTTATTCCGTAGATACTAAAAATCATTTCCATGGAGAAATACTGTGACTGGTGATAAAAAAGTAATGATTTATATAATAACGCACAATGACCTGGACGGCGTTGCCAGCGCGGCTATTTACCTCTCATTAGCGAGAAGGGTATTCAGCAACAATAATGTAGAGATTCACTTCGTAGAGCCAAGCGGCTTGCTCAATCTACTTCAGAAAAGCATGAAGATAGACGATAACAGTATAGTTGCCTTTATGGATTTAGGAATGAACGAGTCGATATTGCCGGAATTATCGCACTATTTATCGAGCCTTTCCAAGAGGAATATCAGAATTGAGTGGTATGACCATCACGTTTGGAGTGAAAAGTGGATTGAAGCTTTATCATCAGTAGGCGTAGCAGTCTTTATTGATAAATCCACTTGTGGCGCGGGCGTCGTATATAGATATTCTTTCCCCGGTATTGAGAGAGAAGAGTGTCACCCAATGCTTGTGGAGGCGGTCTGCGGTGCTGACCTGTGGTTATGGGATAACCCGATATCTCCACTACTTTATAGAGCAACACGAATGCCTAGAGGAAAGAAGGGCGATAGCTTTAGGCGCTACCTCGTGGAGGAGTTCAGTAAATGCAGATTACTAAATGATGAGCTAATAAACAAAGCTGAAGCTAACCTAGACGCCGAGCTATCGGGGTACAAAAAAATACTACGTGAGACACAAGTAATCAATGCATGCAACGAAAAGATCGGCATTTTATACAAAGAACTTGATCACCCAGGAATTAGCCTATCAGCAAACTACCTTCTGGGAAAACTGGAGCTTGACTTAGCCGTTGTGGTTAAGCCTGACGGCTCAGTTAGTTTTCGATCAAGAAAAGGAATAGCGAGGAAATACGCTTTGTGCTTTGGTGGCGGGGGTCACCCAAACGCTAGTGGTGGGAGAGCTGATTTATCATTGATTCAAAAGTTCTTGTCGTTAATCCCCTTTCTTAAGAAGCATGTTCTTCTCGGCTATATTAAAAAGAAGCTCACTAGTTGCTGCTAGCAAAGCTTCTTCACCACTCTTTTAACTATGATTTCACAAGGTTCTTGGTACGGCAAACCGGACATACCCTTGTTATCTGAACCACTTTTTCGCTATCCATGCCGCTTTCTATCATCTTTTTTTCTATATACTCAATTCTTCTTTTTGAGCCCACCGGGGAGCCACAATAGATACAATTAATCATCTCGTCGTGAGCCAGAGTTTTATAGCCATTATAAGTTAGAAGAGGCTCGAATTGCGATATAGCTTGGGTTGGGCAAACGTACATACAGTTGTAGCAGCCTTGGCAATAGTTCAGTTTAAGTAGCAGCCTTGGCAATTTTGGTTCAGATTCAAGCTCGAGCGCCTCGTAAGGGCAAGATTTAACACATGCACCGCAGAATATACATTTTTGATTCTCCACGATTGGAACAAATGACCGTATTGAATCTGGCTTGTAGCTCGAGAGCCCCTTTCCCTCGGCTTGTAGAAGCATGCTTAGTTGAGGAACCAGGTTCTTAGAATCAATGTTTATTTGATTAGCTTTCTTCTTGTTTTTCAGAGTTTCATTTATGAATTCATCGTCAACTTCTTCGTTAGGCATTGCGTAGAATACGTTGTTTAGATACAAGTTTTTGATGTCTTTCTGTATATAACTTAAGTATGGATTTGGTGGTCCGAGCAGAATTGCCGGCACCCCATATAATTTATGTAAAAGTGGAAGCCACCAAGGAACCATCGAATTGGTAACCGGTATTCCCAACACATTATTGCTCCATTTCGATATCACGGTGTATGCTTTCTCTTCGATGCTTAACGCGTAGTATAGAACCATTGTAGATATAGGTCTGCTGCTTAAAAAAGTAAGAAGATTTTTAATCCCATCAAACGGCAACAAAGGGTTCTCAAGAACCTGAACAGGAAGAAAAGAGTAACAAATACCACACTCGTTACATCTAGATTCAACCATTGAGACCAAGTCTTCCAGTAAAGCTCCATAAGGGCATATTTTTGAAAACAAACGTTTTGTATTGCTGTTTAATAGATGAAGATCAGGCCCAGGTATAGGTCCATTAATATATTCTTTAAGGCTTCGCCATAAAGAAAAAACCTCTCTTCTACTTACAGCTCTGCTCCAGCTGATTCTTGATGGAGGAACCCCCAGTTTGAGTCTCTCTCGCAAAAGGATACGGATAGCACTGAGTAAGTCATCATCTATATCTGCATGGTATGCATGAACATGGAAATATTGCCAAACAAAGGATTTTTTTCTTAGGATTCTGTAGGCAGGGATAGGTCTCTTAAGCAAAATGATTCCTGCCGATAAATTTTCAGTAGCATCAATGAGCTCTTTCTCATCGCCTATAATAATGGTCTTTATATCAGTCAAAGAAGCCCAACCTAGTTTAAAAACGATTAATCATGTGATTTATATTTAAAATATTCATTACAACATAAAATATTTGGCGATAAGTAAGGGGCCCGTGGCCCAGCCAGGATAGGGCACCGGCCCGCGGAGCCGGGGGTCCGGGGTTCAAATCCCCGCGGGCCCGCTATTAAGAATCTAGAAAAGCTAAAGTAAAGTTTATAATAATATTTTGTATTGAAGTATTGATTTTCATGAAAAGAGTAACTAAGCTTTGCATGACAAGAAGATCTAAAAAAGTTTAGCTAGACGCCTAGCTAAGTATTACATTAATATCACTCAGTGATTTCTATGTATTTCGATAAGAATTCAGATATAATTTTCTCCGCTATCTACTCTACCTCTTCATCTGAGAACTGACCTCCTCCCCGCCCTAAAGGGCGAGGGTTCCTGCTATTGCGGGGAGGTTTGGGGTTACATCCCCTATTCTTGAGGGTTCAACCCCGGGCCGGGTCTCCGGCCTATTACCCCTATCCCTCTCGGAACTCGGGGTTATGAGTATGTTGTATGCTCCTACTAGGTCTGCGTTAAATACCTTGTTTAGCTTGGCACACTTGAATAGTCCTCTCTTAATCCTTTCTCCACATCCGAGACCGTGTACTGGGCATTTAGATGATGTGTATGCTTCATCTACGTAGACCACTACTATCCCGTACTCCTCCGCAGCCTCGTAGACCCTCCTCAACAAATAGCCATATGTCCATACATGGACGTTGTTGAAGTCTCCATTCTCCTGTGCAATATTCTTAGGGTAGCCAACCTTTATAGTAGAGACCCCTATATTATAAAGCCACTCAATTGCTTGTCTAACCCTTGAGTCAATATAAGACTTAACCTGCCTCCTCCATTTAGAGTACATAGACCTGAGCCTCTTAGATGTCTTTAAGCCATATTTATTCAACGTGAACTGATATTCGGCAATCCTCATCCTCCAATAGTGAGATATAGCTTTCAATAGTCTGCCATTAACGAGCTTTGCTAAACCATTCTCGACGTATACAGCCATCAAGTTGTTGATACCAACATCAATACCCGCTACTAGATCCCCTCTAGGCTTCTTCGGAACATTAATCCATACTCCTTTGATAGCCTTCTCGCTTACCTCAAATGATATATGAGCATGCCACCTTTTCCTATCCTGGTCATAATGTATCTCCAGCCTGCCCTGCTCTCCCTTCAAATGCACCAAGCCTTTATATTTCAGCTCTATCCTTCCAATAACACCAAGTCCTTTGAGAACTATTCTATCGTCCTCTATCCTGTACTGGTCTTTCCTGAAAACAGTCCACAGAGCCCTCTTATTGTTTTTCTACCTATACCCTGGTGGATTGATTTCCGTAATAAATGGTAGTAGTTTACCCTCTTTCTTAAGCTTTAGTAGTTTGAAGAAGCTTTTCCAAGCCTCATTATTTTTATTAAGTATTTGTTGTGTTGTGGCAGAACCTATGAGTGCCTTATACTTCTCGTAGTACTCTTTGTACGTTGCTTTGAGGTCTACTCCCCTCTTCTCGAAGAACATTCTCCTCCTAGCGTAGTTCACCTCGTTCCACAGCTTGGATGATAGACTACAGAGTAGCTTTAGTTTTTCCTCAACGTTTTCATCGACTACAAGCTCTACTACACTAGCCCTCCTCACTTCTCTTTTCCCCACTGCTCCTCAACATACTTCTTAACAATGTCGGCTGTCACGTTTCCAACTGTTGCAACGAAGTAGCTCCTACTCCACAACTTCCCATGAATAGCTCCTGTCTTCAGCTCTGGAAACCTCTGCAGTATCCTCCTGGCACTCTTCCCCTTAAGATAGTTCACAATGTAGGCTGGAGAGTGCCTTGGAGGGCATAAAGCAAAAACGTGGACATGGTCAGGCAAAACCTCTAGGGCTAACGGCTTGCATTCCAGCTCTTCAAGTATTTCTCTCAAGACATCTCTAGTGTACTCAGCAACATCTCCCACAAGAATATCTCTGCGGTACTTGGGTATCCAAACAAAGTGATAAGCACACCGGTATTTAGCATGTCTAGTGCTTCTAAGCCTCATCCACTCTAGAGATTCACCCCCCAAAGCATTCCCCAGAATACATTAAAGGATACATATCTTACAAATTTTTCTCTCTCCATCCACGCCCTGAAGGGCGAGGCTTTCAGTTGTAACTTCGTATGTAATGTTTATTCCTTTCTGTCTCAATACATTGGATGCACACATTAACTGACAGCTATTAATTGATATGACGGCTTTTGAGTTTTTAAATAGCTCTATATGTGTCTTGCTACATGCACCAACAGCGGAGAGACAACACATTCTAACTACGTTTGGAAACTGTTTAGTTAATCTTCTAGCGACTTCATTGTCTATTTGCCCAACGCTTGATGCACCATCGCAAGCAACAACGATGATTAAGACCTTGGCATATGTAGTGCAGTAAAGTAATAATTGGTATCTACCGGAGGAAGCCAGCGAATCCTTCGCTCTTAATTACCTTTGTAATATGATTTATTTTGTTAATATATTATTTATTTATTACAATTAATTATTTTTGGAAATCAACGATGTTTTGCTCGGTGAAAAAGTGAGCAGGACTAGTATATTAACTCTAATTTTTATAAAAGCAGAAAAGAAAAGAATAATTATGTAGTTATGGTTCTGAAAACCTCATAGCCTTGAAGAGGTTATGATTAGTGGTTGATTATATTGTTCAAAAAGTGGTTAAGGACGTCTATATTCTTCGCTTGAATGACTCCTCGACTAAATACTTTGAGGCACTGTGGGAGATTCCGGAGGGCGTAACGTATAATTCCTTTGTGGTTTTTACCGATGACAGAGTTATAGTAGTGGATGGGTGGAAGAAAGGTTATGAGCAAATATACATTGAAGCTCTTAGGGAGGTTGTTGAACCAGGTAATATTAATTACATAATAGTCAATCACAGTGAACCCGACCATAGCGGTACTATTCCAACCTTAGCTAAGGTAGCTAAGCAATCCTTAATTTTGGGTCACAGGATAGCCATAGAAATATTGCGTTCGTTTTATGGTCTGGAGGCAAACTACAGACCGGTTAACGATGGAGAGCTCGTGAAGATATCAGATGGAGAAACTCTAGTAAATTATTATGTTCCGTGGCTTCACTGGCCAGACACTATTGTTAGCTATTTTGTAGAGAAAAAGGCTTTGTTCTCTTGCGATGTTTTCGGGTCCTACGGGATACCGAGCCGCGTTTTTTATGAGGAACTCGGTGATGATGAGAAAAGGCTTTTTAATCACTATACCAAGAAGTATTTTGTTAATATAATTGGGAAATATGTAGATTGGGTAAATAGAAATCTTTCGAAACTTTCACCCTTACTCAACAATATCGAAATTATAGCCCCCAGTCATGGTCCTATCTACAAGAATGTTGAGACCCCGCTTAGTTTGTATAGATACCTGGGTTCTAAAGCCATTGAGAGGAGAAAAACAGTTATTGTATATGCATCGATGTATGGTTTCACGGAAAACATCATTAATACGCTTATAGAAGAAATAGAAAAGAAAGGGATACATCCACTAGTTTTTAGGATAACGGATAAGAACCAGCCTATATATAGTGAGTTAATTACAGAGCTTTTTGATGCCGAAAACATAGTTATAGGGACGCCCAACTACGATTCAGATATCTATCCATCAATAAAATACGTTGCTGAGCTTATGAAAGCCAAGATTCCTCCGGACAATAAAAGAATAGTGCTATTGTCGTCATATGGTTGGGGAGCTGTTGCAGCGAGAAAATTAAAAGACGTTCTCTCTGAAAAAGGCTTCAGGGTTATGGATATGGTTGAGTTCAAGGGTAGGCCTACAGAAAATACGGTTGACTTCCTTAAACGAGTAGTTGAGAAAATAACTCAATAAATACTAGCGAAAGCCTCGCTCATTTGAGGAAGAACTCAGAGCATAATGGCTATTGTGAAAGAAATCAGGCTTAAAGGTAAACCAAGCCTCAGTAGAATCTTTATTGCTTGGTCTATCTTTACTCTACCAAATGAGTATGATAACACGGTTATAACTCCCACGACTGCAAAGTATTTCGTGATTGATAAGAATAAGAAAGGTAATCCAATTCCATTATATGGTATAATCATTGAGGAGAAAATATAGAACATAAGCGTTAATTCTGCTTCATGTATAAGTATGTACAACGAGAGTAGAGGGCCACTAAGCTCCGAAACAAGTCCTCCAGCAATCTCTGTTTCAGCTTCAGAAATATCGAGTGGCTTTAATGAAAGCTTCGAAAATAAAGTTAGCCCGAAGGAAAGACATGCCAATATGTATGACATTATTTTTGCCATACTAGATATGCCATTTGAGCTCAGAGATAAATACCTTGACAGAGCCTCCCCGAGAGAGTAAGTGCCCGGGGCAATTAGTTCAACTAGACTAATTATAGAAATGGCTAGCACAGGTTCCGATAAGAAAAACAGGTTCAAGTACCTTGAGCTACCAATACCGGGATAAACGGAGTGGGTACCATAACCTAGCAACAGTATGGCTATTGATGCGTAGACTGTTAAGTATAGAAAAACAAAAACATCGTAGTTTGTTCTTAAAGGCGTTAGCGAGAGAGGCGTTATAAGCATGGCTGCAACGAGCGAAAAGAGACCTAATAGACCAACGAAGACCAGCCCTCTCACAGGAGCGTGTTTATGAATCGTTACTTCTTTTCTAAAAAGCTTAGCTATGTCAGCAAAAGGCTGAAGTAAGCCATATGGACCAACGTACTTTGGCCCGACCCTTCTTTGAATGCGAGCTATAATCTTTCTGCGGTACCACTGTGTGATAAGCGAGAACGTAACAAGAAACAGCAAGCCTGGATATACAATAAACGACAACAATATATCGCCCATCATATCATGATCCCCTTAGATACGCGATTATGAAAATAATCATTAAGACCACGAGGAAGGGTAAAGATAACAAAAACCAGTCTCCCCAGTAGCCCGTCTGTATATATTTATATATTGCGTCATAGAGTTTTCCAAAAATTCTTCTCAGGGTAATAGATGGTTCATGAATATTGAGGGAGTAGTCCCTTTCTGGCTCGCCTGATAGGTATGGCTCGGTTATCCTCACTTTTATTGTCTTCATTAGTGCGAGCCATGATACAAAAGAGAACAGGAAGCTTAACCCAGTTAAAACTATTGCTAAGGCTATGGCATCCATTACTAACCACCAAGTGCGAGGAAGTACTCTAAGAATTGATTCAAAGCACTATTAGCGTATTGCGTTGGGGTGAGCAATTCAGAGGCAGCTTTAGATAATATGCTGTCTATGGTGAATGGGTTTAACATCACTAGTAACAACATCATGATTATTAGTGGCAATAATGCTCTGATGTCATATGTCGTATTAGCAGGTTCATTGCTTATTGTTTTTGGCTCAGGCTTAAAAATTAAAGCATAAATTAACTTCATGTAGCCCACCATTGCTATACCGGTCGATATTAGCAGAATAGCTATGAGGATGTAGTTGTTGCTAATCACGAAGGCTTTGTACATGTATAGTTTGCTGAAAAAACCAGCCAACGGTGGAATACCGATGAGTGATAGGCTTGAAAGTATGATAGCTATGGCTAGAATTGGGTTTTTCTTGCCTAGAGGAAGAATTTCGTGTATATTCCTGGTTGCCGATAATTTTACTATAATTCCTACGGATAAAAACAGAAGAGCCTTAGCTACAGAATGCGTGACTATATGATAAATAGAGGCTTTCAAAGCGTAGTAACCACCAAGGGATATGCCAGTGAAAATTAGACTAGTATGAACAATAGTACTGTAGGCAACCAGTCTTTTTACGTCTACTTGTATCATCATCATTATGGAGGCATACAGCATGGATATACATCCAATCACCAACAATATTGTCTTGGCATAAAGCCCAATAGACTGGAACAAGCTGTATTCATCGTAAATCCCGAATATAGTGTAGAAAAACCTTGACAGTGAGTACAAGCCAGCGTTTACTACAAGCCCGGATAGAACCGCAGATATGGGAGAGGGAGCAGCCGGATGAGCATCTGGAAGCCAGTAGTGGTTAGGGAAAACTCCCGAAATAAAGGTAAAAGTCCATATACATAAAGCTAATATCAATCCAGTTGCGCCTAGAATGTTCCCCCATACAAAGTAGTTCAGGTCAGGCAAAACAAAGCTGTAGATTGGTCTTGATAAGGAAGCGATGAATCCCATGGTCAGGGTCCCGTAGCTTGAATAGGTTAAAACACATGCAAAGAAATATAGAAGACCAGCTATCAAGCCGAACAAGGAATACTTTACAGCGGCTTCTATAGCTTTTTTGTTATTTTTGTAGTACGCAACAAGCGCATATGAAGTAATACCTGTTACTTCGAGCATAACGAACAAATTGAATATGTCTCCTGTATAGAAAACACCGATGAGCCCTGCTTCTAGGCCAAGTAGAAGAGAGTAGTAGTAAGGCGCATTAGGATGATTATCTATATACCACCAGGAGTAAACCACGACTAGTAGTACGATGATGCTAGTCAATACGCCGAGCAAAGCACTTAATGTGTCTACCTCGTAAACAATCCCTATAGGAGGCGGCCAGCCCCCCATCTTGTATACGATAGGTATGCCGGATTTCATTACGGACTGCAAGTTGTATAGAGTTACTATGAAGACGATGGAGGAGGAAATCAAAGCGAGATAATGATAAACGTAATTTCTTGCTTTCACGAGAACAGATAGCAACAAGATAATGAATGAAAAGCTTATTAGAAGTACTGGAGGAGCACCTATAGTGTTCATTATTATCACCTAATCAAACACTTTTCTTAATCGGTTTTCAAAGGGCTCAAGAATATTTTTGTAGCAGTATTCTTCTTCAAGCTTGTCTGCATATAACCAATGAACATAGAACACTTTTTTCTCTTCATTTAAATCGATTACAACGGTTCCAGGCGTATTAGTTATGGAGTTGGCCTCGGAAACAACAGTGTATTGACTATTGGATTTATAGTTAACTTTAACGATAGCTGGTTTCAAATCTGGTTTTCCGAAGATTATTGTTCTTATAACCTGTGCGTGAGATTTGAATTCAGCTACTGAGAGGTAATATGTTGTGTAAATTAGTAAATAGAACAGTCTTCTTAGGTCAAAAGCTTTTTTCTCGTCTGAAACTATGAAGGGTGTTACTATTCTGGAAACCAGGCTGCTTATAATTATACCTACTACAACGTCGAATAAAGTGAATGTACCGCCAACAAATATGTAAACCAACAACGTTAGGACAAATATCGGTATATACTTCTTCATCGGTACATCACTCTCTTAGCTCTTTTATTTTTCTCAAGTCCAATGTCCCGTGAAGCCTGAATAACTGGAGTGAAATGAATATTAGAAACAACGTGACGGCTAGACCAATAACTATTGCTGTTAGGACTAATGCTTGAGGAAGAGGGTCAACGGTTCTATTTAAAACTTCATTTATGTTGTTTATGCCTTTCAGCTCTGGCGGTATAGAGTAGAGCTTGTATCCAATGAATATTGCGAGTAAGTTTATAGAATCACTGAATATCGTTATTGATATTATCTTTTTTGTTAAGTGAGGTTTGAAAATCACTCCATACAACGAGATTCCTA
>Ga0209225_1000217_pt1 | contig 68321 bp, 66 predicted proteins | sample WasSprMetagenome_FD_184732 | JGI IMG/M metagenome (GOLD analysis project Ga0209225, IMG submission 184732) | Sulfidic aquatic microbial communities from Washburn Spring, Yellowstone National Park, USA - WS (SPAdes) (version 3) | ecosystem: Environmental > Aquatic > Thermal springs > Hot (42-90C)... | reverse complement strand
TGGACACCGAGCAGAGAAAATATTACAAGGAGATAGACCTGCCTGAGGAGGTCGACCCAGACTCTGCTAAGGCATCCTATAGAAACGGCGTCCTCGAAGTGATACTTAAGAAAAAGAAGGCCGAGAAGCCTGCGAAGAGCATAAAGATCGAATAAATATAATTTTTCGTTTAGTTAAAGGATACTTATATAGCGGGATCGGGATTAGTTATATCGTTATGGGATTAGTTAGAAATGGAAAATTTTTGTTCAGCTGGATGATTGGCGGTGCTCAGGGAACAGGTGTAGACTCGTCCGCAAATGTATATGCATATGCAGCAGCGTCTGCGGGCTACTATGTCTATGGCAAGAGGGAGTATTATTCCAACATCAAGGGTAGGCATAGCTACTTTAGCGTACTGGCCTCCGACAGACCAGTAAACAGCATAATAGACGACGTTCATCTACTAGTGTCTTTTGACGCAGAGACTGTTTTTAGACACGCGTCGGAGGTTGTTCTAGGCGGCGGAATAATTTACGACAAGGACCTAGAGGGTGAACGGCTGAAGAACATTCCCTCCATAGAGCAGAGGATTGTTGAAGAAATTAGCAAGGAGCTCGAGGAAAATGGTTTGGGAGACACTTTAAAGGACCTTTTGAAGCTCGCCGAGTCGAGGGGCGTTAGGCTTTTCCCAATTCCATACATGGATCTCCTGCGAAAGACTGGCGAGATAATTGGGCAGACGCAGCTAAGCGCGTTGGTCAGGATGGTAAACACGATGGCCGTAGCCGCATCTTTCGCAATTCTCAAGGCAGATCCCAGCCATCTCTACAAGGGTCTAAACTACTCCTTCAGAGCGAAGAAGAAGGTAGTGGAGATGAACATTAAGGCATGCGAGGTTGTCTACGACTACGTCAGGTCAAACTTCAGCGATGACTTCGCTTACAGCCTGCCCAACCGTCCTAGGAGCGATGAAGTAATCCTGATCAGTGGCACGAGCATGGTCGGGATAGCGAAGATCTACGCCGGATGCAGGTTCCAGACATACTACCCAATAACGCCCGCGGCAGACGAGAGTGTATACCTCGAGGACAAGATGACGTTCAGGGTTGACAGTACCTCCGAGCTTGACTATCCACCCGTGGCCGAGACAAAGACATTGACCGACAAGGGAAATATCGTGGTCATCCAGACTGAGGACGAGATAGCTGCAATCAACATGGCGGTGGGTGCATCGCTAACCGGAGTCAGGGCGGCCACAGCTACCTCTGGGCCAGGCTTCTCACTCATGGCTGAGGGCCTAGGCTGGGCTGGGATGAACGAGGTACCAGTTGTGGTGACGCATTACCAGAGGGCTGGGCCCAGTACGGGCCTGCCGACTCGACACGAGCAGGGCGACCTACTATTCTCAGCCTTCGCTGGGCACGGCGAGTTCCCGAGAATCGTGATTGCATCCGGCGACATACTCGAGGCATTCTACGACACTGTAAAGGCATTCAACTACGCCGAGAAGTACCAAGTCCCAGTCATACACCTGCTAGATAAGGCGATAGCAAACGCCACACAAACAATCAGGCTCTCAGAGATAGGAGACGTAATAATTGAGAGGGGAGAAATAGCGAATGATGTTGCGCCTGGAGAGCGCTACAAGAGATTCAAGTTTACTGAGACGGGGATATCGCCGAGAGCGCCGCTTGGAAACAGGGGGACCATCTTCTGGAATACTGGCGACGAGCATGACGAGTATGGGCACATCGATGAAGACCCCATCAATAGGACTAGGATGATGGAGAAGAGGATGGGCAAGCTGAGAATCATAGAGGAAACCGTTCCCAGCAGCGAGAAGATCTCAATATATGGTGATGACTCGCCTGACGTCTGGCTGATCAGCTGGGGCTCCACCAAGGGCCCGATAATCGACGCACTCAACTTACTTGGAGTCGGATACAAGATCGGATTCCTGCAGGTCAGGATGCTTTATCCATTCCCAGGGCAAGTAGTGGCGGAAAAGCTCAGAAACGCTGAGCGAATCGTGGACGTAGAGCAGAACTACAGTGGCCAGATGGGTAGGCTACTAACAATGACCACCGGAATTAAGCCAACTAACTACATACTAAAATACAACGGTAGGCCATTTTCGTCCACCGAGATAAAAGACGCATTAGTCGAGGTTCTCCAGAAGGATACTAAGAGAGTAGTCATGAACCGAGGTGCATGAAGATGGTTGTTGCCCAGAAATTAACTATGGCGCATTATAGATCGACGGCCTATATAGACTGGTGTCCAGGCTGCGGAGACTTCGGAATCCTCTCAGCAGTCCAGATGGCGCTGGCCGAGCTTCAGCTCGAGCCACATAGAGTAGCGATATTTTCAGGGATAGGATGCTCAGGCAAGCTTCCGCACTTCGTAAACACGTATGGAATACACACGCTTCATGGCAGACCATTGCCGTTCGCTATCGGCGCTAAGCTTGCCAACCCTGAGCTTACTGTCATAGCGGTGAGCGGAGATGGCGATGGCCTAGGAATCGGCGCTGGGCACTTCGTAAACAGTGGGAGGAGAAACGTGGACATCACATATATCGTACATAATAATGGCGTGTATGGTTTGACGAAGGGCCAGGCTTCTCCGACGCTTAGGAGGGGCCTGAGGACGAAGGCACTTCCAAAGCCAAACATAAACGACCCAGTAAACCCCATAGCGCTGGCCATAGTCGCTGGCTACACCTTTGTGGCGAGGGGATATGCCTTCGACACCAAACACCTGAAGGACCTAATCAAGAAGGGAATCGAGCATAGGGGCTCAGCTTTCATTGAAGTGCTCCAGCCATGTCCAACCTATAACGACATACATACAAAGGAGTGGTACGCAGGCGAAGATCTTATCGACCCGGCTACCGGCAAGCCGCGTCCAAGAATATATCGGTTGGAGGAGACTGGCTACGACGGGGAGGTAAAGACGGATAGTGTCGAAGAAGAGATACAAAAAATGAATATCGCAATAGCTAAGTCGTACGAATTCGGAGACCGGATACCAATTGGAATCTTCTATAGAAATCCATTCATTCCGACGTATGAGGAAAGAATAGCCCTCAACTCGCCCACATATCAAACGAACCCGCCAGCTAAACAGCCAATCAGGAACAAATCCATGAAACCCTCCGCAATCATCGATGAGCTGATCGAAGAATTTACTGTAAAATAAATAGAATTTTAATATCGACTTAGAAACAAAAATTCTTTGTTGCCTTCTTGGGTTATTCTGCTTTATGTTTTAGAAAAACTTAAATTACGACTGGTCGTAAATTTATCAGGAAGGGAAATTGATGAAAAGTAAGAGGATTAGCGACGTCGTTGAGGAGTATCTTGAGTGTATCTATAAACTTGAGGAGAGGTTTAAGACTGCCAGGACTGGCGACATTGTAAAATCGCTGGGACTCTCTCCAGGCACTGTCACTAACACCTTGAGAAGAATGAAGACAATGGGGCTAATAGTTCATAAGCCATACAGGGGCGTTAGGCTTACTGAGAAGGGACGCAGGATAGCAATAGAAGTTATCAGGAGGCATCGCCTATCTGAGAGACTGCTCACAGATATCTTGAAGCTGGACTGGGAGAGGGCCCACGAAGCCGCATGTATGCTAGAGCACAGCATTAGTGGTGATGTCGCGAAGCTGCTTGACAGGGCCCTGAACTATCCCAAGACCTGTCCGCATGGAAACCCCATTCCCACCGAGGCCGGCGAGATCCTCGAGGAAAAATCTGTCCCACTATCCTCAGTCAATATTGGGAAACAGTGTGAAGTAGTGAAAGTAATCGACGAGCGCTCAGAACTGCTACAATACCTGAAAAGCCTCGGAGTTACTCCTGGAGCGCTGATCGAGATTACGAGCGTTGAGCCCTTTGGGGGGCCGATCACTGTTAGGATTGGCTCGACACAATGCGCGCTTAGTCGTTCAGTCGCCTCCTCGATTCTAGTGAAGCATCAGTAAAAGAATGGTGATGGCATGGATAACTCAGAAACAGGAAAGAGAAGAGTCCCACTAGCAGCCTTGAGGGAGGGAGAGTCTGGAACAGTAGTGTCAATTCTTCCCAGCCATGGGAGGGGTAGGGGCTGTGGATTTGTTAGGCGCGTCATGGAGATGGGATTAACGCCAGGGGCGAGGGTCACTGTCGTTAGCTCAGCGCCATTTCACGGGCCGGTGGAGGTCCTTGTCAGAGGATCGAGACTAGCGTTGGGACGCGGAATCGCTGAGAGGATTATCGTAGAGGTTGATGAGCATAATGGCTAGGACGATCAAGGTCGCCCTAGCTGGAAATGCAAATGTGGGGAAATCCGTAATCTTCAACTACCTCACCGGTCTACACCAGCACATAGGTAATTGGCCAGGCAAAACAGTTGAGAAGGCTGAGGGAACACTGCATTTTAGGGGATATACAATAGACATAATCGACCTGCCAGGAATATACTCGCTTTCGACGTACTCGATAGAGGAGCAGATCACGAGGGACTACATAGTACAGGAGAAGCCGGACGTCGTAATCAACGTCATCGATGCCTCGGTCCTCGAAAGAAACCTATACTTCACCCTGCAGCTATTAGAGCTCGATAGGCCAGTAGTAATAGCGCTGAACCAGATAGACCAAGCAGCCAGGAAGGGAATACAGATAGACAGTAAAAAACTAGAAGAGATTCTCGGCGTGCCGGTCATACCGACGATAGCAACGAAGGGCGCAGGAATATTCCGACTTGTTGAGAAAGCAGTAGAGATTGTAGAGAGAGGGTCGGCAAAAAAGAAAGACTACATTAAGCTTGGGAGAGAGATTGAGGATAGGGTCGAAAAACTCGCAAAAATGATCGAGGAAGCCAATTCCCAGTATCCGCCAAGGTATGCAGCGATAAAGCTACTTGAGGGAGATGAGGCAATTGAGAGAGAAATCAATAGGGTGAGTCCAGAGCTAGTAAAGGTAGCTAAGAGATTTGCGAAAGAGATAGAAGAGGAGACTACCAAGCCATGCGCCGACCTCATAATCTCTCAAAGATACGAGATGGCCTGCAAGATAGCGAGGGAGGTCGAAAGATTCACACCACCGCCTCGGCCAAAACTAATTGATAGAATCGACGAATTGACCACACACAGAGTCTGGGGATACCCAGTAATGATCTTTACACTGCTCTCCATGTTCTACGTAATATTCACGGCTGGAGGATACTTATCAGAGCTTTTAAGTTCGTTCTTTTACAACGCGGAGCCCCTTATTCTAGGCTTGTTCGGTGCCGGTACTGTCGGGGAGCTCGTATGGAGCGCTTTTGAGGGAGCAGTCGCTGGGCTTACGATAGTAATTCCATATATTCTCCCACTATACATCATCCTCTACTTGCTGGAGGATTCCGGATACATCAGCCGAGTAGCATTCTTGATGGATAGCATCATGCATAAGATAGGGCTGCATGGGAAAGCATTTATCCCACTACTCTTGGGATATGGCTGTAACGTCCCAGCATGCATAGGCTGTAGAATCCTAGAGACGCATAGAGAGAGAATAATGGCCGTGTTTGTCGTTACGCTCGTCCCATGCGCGGCCAGAACCGTGATAATTCTCAGCCTAGTGGGAAAGTACCTAGGAATGCAATGGGCCCTAGCCCTATACCTACTCAACCTATTAGTAATACTTGGGCTTGGGAGGCTCGCATTCAAGGCCTTGCCAGGCGAGCCTACGGCATTGATAATGGAGATGCATGACTATAGGGCTCCCCACCTCAAGACGGTCTTGAAACAAACGTGGTTCAGAATCCTCGAATTCATAAAATTTGCATTTCCATTAATAATTCTTGGAAGCGTCGCGATAAAGTCGATTGAGGTGTTCGGGCTTCTCGAGCCGATATCTGTTATGCTCAGCCCCATCACCGTTGGCTGGCTAGGCCTGCCTATTGTTACAGGCATAACGCTGATCTTCGGGCTCTTGAGGAAGGAACTCACAGTCATACTTCTCTCTGCATTGTTCGGCACATCAAATTTCTTAGAAGTCCCAGGCTTCGGCCCGGTGGGAATGGTTGTTTTCACAGTTGTCGCGATGTTCTACTTCCCATGCATATCAACCTTCGCCACGCTGGTAAAGGAGATAGGGTTGAAGAGGACGCTCTTAATATCAATCTCCGAGGTATTGTTTGCAATACTGTTGGGCGGAGTTGTTTACAGAATCCTAGAGACTATTCTTGTTTAAGTATATTAATTGTATGCCTGGAGTTGATTTGGCATGCCCCTCACTCTGCCTTCAATAGACTGCCGAGAGGCTGAGAAAACGATAGTTGGCTTCATAGAGAACATGCTTGAGCGCTCTGGATGCAGTGGCCTAGTGCTAGGCATCAGCGGTGGCATTGACTCCGCGACAGTTGCCTCACTATGCGTAAGGGCGGCTGGGCCGTCAAGGGTTCTCGGACTAATAATACCAACTGGATCCACGCCTAGTGAGGATGTGAGGGACGCTGAGGAGCTGGCCAGCGGGCTGGGCATAAAGAGATACTTCATCGACATATCAGAGATGCAGGATTCTATCTCGAGGCTCTACATCGACGATAGCAAGCTGAGCCAGATAGCGTATGGAAACATTGCGGCGAGGCTGAGAATGATTCTCCTCTACCTCTATGCGAATAGTAGGAACCTGCTCGTCGTTGGTAGTGGCAATAAGTCTGAGTTACTTGTGGGATACTTCACAAAATACGGAGATGGAGGTGTGGACATTCTACCGATAGGCGACCTATACAAGACGCACGTCAAAGAACTTGCACGTTGGATAGGTGTACCACAAAGGATAATCGATAAGAAGCCATCGGCAGGGTTATGGCCTGGACAGACCGATGAGGACGAGCTGGGAATCACGTACAGGGAACTAGACCTAATCCTCTATGCGCTCATAGATTTGGGTCTCAGCGTTGAGGAGGCATCAGCAAAAACCGGAATGGATATTGATAAGGTCAGACGTGTCCTACGCATGGTTGAGAGAAGCGAGCACAAAAGAAAGCAGCCGCCCTGTCCTTCGATTAGACATTTGTTAAGATAGCTGCCCAAAAATTAAAAAATATAAGGATAAATAGGTACGATTTTCGTTAATATTTTTAAACAATCGTAATGGTATATATATTGGCTCGGTCGAATGACTTAATACAAAGCGGGAAATGCGAATAGTAAGGTTCTATGTTCCGAGGCTCGGAGTAAGAATCGGCGCCGTCGAAGACGACGAGATAATTGATATCACCAGAATACTAGGAGCCAGGAAAACGTCCTTTTTAGAACTAGTTAGGCTCGCCTACAAGGAGGGCCTCAGCGTTAGTAGCTTCTTGGAGAAGAGGCTGAGAAATAGGTCGGCAAAGAGGTATAGATATGCAGAGCTCGACGTCGAGCCGAACGGAGGTAGACCACACCTCCTCATTCCTATCAATCCGCCTGAGGTGTGGGGAGCCGGCGTCACTTATCTCAGGAGCAAGGACGCACGGGAATACGAGACGAGGGCTAAGGGCGTTTACGACATGGTGTACGAGGCCGAGAGGCCCGAGATATTCCTCAAAGCAACTAGATCTAGGTGTGTAGGGCCGAATCAAGAGGTCTATATCAGGAGCGACTCAAACTGGACCGTTCCAGAGCCAGAACTCTCACTCGTCCTCGGCCCAAACCTCGAGATCGCTGGATACACTGTGGGCAACGACATCTCGGCGAGGGACATCGAGGGCCAGAACCCGCTCTACTGCCCACAGGCAAAAATCTACAAGAACGCGTGTGCAATCGGCCCAGCAATACTGGCCTCTGACTCGGTCGATGACCCCAGAAACTTGAAGATAGAGATGAGGATCATCAGGAATGGAGAAACTGTCTTTCATGGAGAGACCAACACGGGGAACATGAAGAGGACACTAGAGGAGCTGAGGGAATATCTGCTCAGGGACAACCCCGTGCCGCCAGGCTCAGTCTTCATGACCGGCACGGGAATAGTCCCGCCAGACGACTTTTCACTCCAAAACAACGACATCGTAGAAATAACGATAGAGAAGATCGGGACGCTCAGAAATAGAGCAGTCAAACCTAAAAAGCTACATTGAATTCTTGCGACTAGTATCCTATGTATATGGTCTTTATCTTTGTGTAGAAGTCCATTACTGCCTCGCCTAGTTCTCTGAAGGTCTCTGAGCTCGACTTCTTGTATCCGCCGAAGGGCACCTGTATCTCTATGCCGATGGTGGGCTTGTTTATCTTGACGACCCCTGCCCTGATCTTACTCATGAATTCGAAGGCTTTGTCAAGACTCTTAGTGAATATGGATGCTGCTAATCCATAATCGACTGAGTTTGCGATCTCTATGGCCTCGTCGAACGAGCTTGCAGTCATTATTGAGAGGACTGGGCCGAATATCTCCTCCCTAGCGATCCTCATGTCCGGCGTGACGTCTGAAAAAACTGTCGGCTCGACGAAGTATCCCTTATCATACTCTTCGCCGGTGAGTCTCCTCCCACCCGTCAGTAGTTTTGCGCCCTCGGAGACCCCGATATTGATGTATGAAAGCACCTTTTCTAACTCTCGCTGGCCCACGACTGGTCCTAGGTCTACTCCTTCCCTCAGTCCGTTTCCAACCTTCAGTTTCCTAGCTTTCTCAACCATCTTCCTAGTGAATTCTTCGGCGATCTTGTCTAGCACGATTGCCCTGCTAGTCGCTGTGCATACCTGTCCCGTAAGTCCGAAGGCGCCTCTCGCCACCATCTCCACGGCCTTGTCTATGTCTGCATCTGGAAGGATAATAGCCGGGTTTTTACCTCCAAGCTCAAGCATTATCCTCACGTTCTTACCGGTGGTTGATGAGAGGCGGCGGATCTCCTCTCCCACCTCTAGCGATCCAGTAAACGTGATTGCGTCTATATTCTTGTTTGTAATCATCTCTAGTCCTACGGTCGAGCCGCTTCCAGTCACGTAGTTTATGACGCCCTTGGGTATTCCAGCCTTGACAAGCGCCTCTACAAGCATGTATCCGATTAGGGGCGTGTAGGAGGCCGGCTTGAAGACCACTGTGTTTCCGCATGCTAATGCAGGCGCTATCTTCCAGGACGGTATAGCTATTGGGAAGTTCCATGGAGTTATGACTGAGACCACTCCTACGGGCTCCTTAACCGTGATTATGTGTGTCCTAGGCTCTGATGATTGAATGCTTTCGCCACGAATCCTGGATGCGAGCACTCCGTAGAACCTGAAGAGGCTCACGGCCCTGTTTACCTCAACTCTACTATCGTTCAGGGTCTTACCCTCCTCCCTCGTCAGCGTCGTCACTAACTCCTCCTTCATCGAGTCAAGAATCTCCGATGCCCTAATCAGAATTCTGCCCCTCTCGGCAGGAGGCATCTCAGCCCACTTTTCCTGAGCCTCCAAGGCCGCCGAGATAGCGTTTTTCGCGTCTTCCTTGGTGGAGAGCTGAAAACTACCTAAGACATCATCTGTATCCGCCGGGTTAATGTCTAAGAACTCCTCGCCACTAGAAGACTCCACGTACTCGCCATTAATAAAATTCTTATGCTTTAAGGGCTGCATACTCGAAACTACTGAATCACTCAGGCTATAAATATTTTGAGTGGCAACAAGCTGAGGTGATAGCTATATATAATATTTGAGTAGAGCTTGTTGGTCGTTATTCCAACAATCTTTCCTAAAAATTTTGTGTTTTCTACAATTTGGTCAATCCTAATCTTTGCGTTATATCCATGAGCTCCTCAATTAAGTTATTAGCCCTTGTGACTTCTTTTATACTCCAAAATACAAGTTTATCGGATAGTATCTTCAAGGTTGATGATTCATTCTTTATCTTTTCAAGTTCCTCTTCGTTTGCAACGGCTACGACTTTCTGCACGGTGGGGTCTTGTGATGCCCTGACTAAATTAATCAGTAGAGAATCCATGCTACCCTTAATTTGGACCTCGAAAACATATTTTAACTCTCCTAGATTGCCTATTTTTGCCAACCATACGACATCTATTTTTGTTCCAGTTACTAGTGGGACTTCACTAGAAACGTCGAAACCTAAACCCTTCCCTATATTTAACAACATATTAACAATTTCATCATGATCATACGCTTCTTCAGGTTCGTGTTCCTCTTCTTTAGCAATCATTAAAATATAGTATAGAAAATAATCAACATCTAATAAGTCCGGGTTTGGCAACTTTTCAGGGTCTCTTAAAAGATGTGCTATCTCTTTAAGTGTTTTAATGATTGAAGCATATTCTTGTCCTGTCAATTTGTTTGGCGATATCTTGCTGACATCGTCCATACCAAGACTAATCAATACTTCCTTTATTCTTCTATTCCATATGCCGTACTCTTCTGGATTAAAGTATGTAAGCATCTCGGTTATCATTGCGACACCTATGCCTTTTACATTTCTACGGAAAGTATCGAATCTTTCAGGCAAACTACGATCAGAATATAGCAGTTCTTTCAAATAATGTCTCAGCCGGTCTAAGCCTCCAGCGCCCTTTATCCAATAATCAACTAGATATTCCTTTCTGGTCCACCACATAAAGGCATAAATATTGTCAGCTAACGATAGAAGAGCACTTTCATCTAACTTATCGATTGTTTCTCTACTGAGTATCTTTTTTACATTTTCTTCGTGTTCCCTTCTCTCTTTCTCAAATTCTTGTCCTTCTTCTGTACTCCTGTAATCAATGTAATTTTTCTTAAGCCTTAAAACATTTTCCGAAACAACTCTGGGAAGCATCATCAAACATCTAAATTAGAAAATAACGCAGAGATATATATTTTTAGAAGTTGATTAAAGTAGCTAAACCAATTCTAGCCGTGGCGCTAAAACTTTCAATGCAATTACTCAAAAATTAATGATTCTATACTTTAATATCTCTCCCATCCTTTTATTACTATTATGGTTGATAATGACTCGCGTGTAGGTTTGCCGAGTAGTGATAGGTATTGGGGCGTTCTGAATGCACCTCACAGGGCCTTTCTGAGAGCCGTTGGTTTCAGCGACTATGACTTTGGGAAGCCGATATGCGGCATCGTGGTTGCGTGGAGCGAGGTCGGGCCGTGCAACTTCCACACACCAAGCCTGGCGAGGTATGTTAAGGATGGAGTAATGAGTGGCGGAGCGGTGGCCCTCTCGATGCCCACGATAGTCGTAAACGACAACATAACGATGGGGACTGAGGGAATGAAGTACAGCCTGGTGAGCCGCGAATTGATTGCTGATTCTGTTGAGGCGCAGATTGTTGCGCATGCCTTCGATGGCTTTGTATGTATTGGAGGCTGCGACAAGACTCAGCCAGGACTGATGATGGCGATGGCCCGGATAAACAGGCCATCGATATACCTCTACGGAGGCTCGGCCGAGCCGGGATACTACAACGAGAAAAAGCTCACGATAGAAGATGTACACGAAGCCGTCGGCGGATACCTAGCTGGAGAAGTATCGGAGAAGACGTTAACCGAGCTAGAAAAGATGGCCCACCCAACAGTAGGGACATGCGCAGGGCTCTTCACGGCAAACACGATGGCCTGTCTCTCCGAGGCGATGGGTATATCCCTGCCCGGAAGCGCCACTCCGACCGCCACATCCTCGAGGAGGATCACGTTCTCCTACGAATCGGGTCTCGCCCTGACTAAACTATTAGAGAATGGGATCAAGCCAAGAGACATATTGACCTACGAGGCATTCCTTAACGGCATATCCCTCCTAATGGCTATCGGGGGATCGACAAACGCGATCCTCCATCTACTAGCAATCGCGCATGAAGCGGGCGTAAAGTTAACGCTCGACGACTTCGACAGACTCTCGCGGAAGGTTCCATACATCGTAAAGATGAGGCCAGCTGGAGAATACGTAATGGCAGACCTCGACAAATATGGCGGCGTGCCAGTCATCCTGAAAAAACTCCTAGATAATGGGCTGCTACACGGAGAAACACTCACCGTCACGGGAAAAACCATGAGGGAGAACCTCCTTAACTATAGGTTTCCCGACGTCAGCCACGCCCACGTCATACACGACCCCAGAAGCCCAATAAGGCCTACCGGAGGCATAAGGATTCTATGGGGCAACCTAGCACCCGATGGCGCCGTCCTAAAAGTCGCGGCCACCGAGATAAAGAGGTTTGAGGGAACTGCGAGGGTATTTGACAGCGAGGACGAGGCGTTCCAAGCAGTTAAGAATAACGAGATTCAGCGTGGGGACGTCGTCGTCATTAGGTATGAGGGGCCTAAAGGCAGTCCGGGAATGCCGGAGATGCTTAGGATAACCGCGGCCATAGTTGGTGCGGGCCTAGGAGAACACGTAGCCATGGTGACTGACGGTAGGTTCAGCGGCGCTACTAGGGGTCTTATGGTTGGACATGTATCTCCAGAGGCGGCAGACGGGGGACCAATAGCAGCGGTGAAAGATGGAGACCCAATACTCATAGACACAGTAGAAGGCAGACTAGAACTACTACTGGCTCAAGACGAGCTCAAGGAAAGGATAGAGAAGATGAAGATACGCCCGCCAAAAATAACTACTGGGCTCCTAGCAAAATACGCATCACTCGTCACGTCAGCATCGAGCGGAGCAGTCACGAGGCCTAGGCTCTAAGTCCATCTCTTCAGCTCATTGATGATTGCGTCGCATACCTCGTGAGCTGTAGAACCACCACCAAGATCCGGAGTAATTACGGCTCTCCTTGACAGTACGTTTCTAACTGCCTGCTCCAACAGCACGGCTGACCCTTTAGCCTTGGCGTCGTTCCTAGCATCCCCGAGCCACTCAAGCATCATGGATGCTGACAGCATCATAGCTAGTGGGTTGGCGTATCTTGGATCTATGCTTGGCGCGGAGCCATGCACTGGCTCGAACAATCCATACCTGTCGCCGATGTTTCCAGATGGAGCAAGTCCTAGGGTTCCGCATACCCCCGCCGCCTCATCACTCAGTATGTCTCCAAACATGTTGGTCGTCAGTATCACGTCGAACTGCGTGGGGTTAACTACAAGCTGATACGCCGCATTGTCAACATACATGTAATCAAGCGTGAACTCGCCGGCCGACCTAATCACGGATGACGCGACCTCCCTGAAGAAGCGGTGAGCCATAATTACGTTCGACTTATCAACGATCGTTATCTTTCTCCTCCTCCTAGACGCGTATTTGCAGGCCACCCTCGCTATTCTCTCAGTACCGAACCTTGAGAACGGCATCAGTGCTACTGCGTAGTCGCGCCCTACGTCCTCTACTCCTCGATAAACATCCTCGGTGTTCTCCCTAACTATTAGTAAATCGACGTCCCCGTAGTTGCTCATCACACCCTCATAGGTCCTTGCTGGCCGCAGGTTGGAGTAAAGATCAAGCCTCCGCCTGAGATAGACGATCACGTCTTTGGCTGATTCCCCGACTGGGCCCTTAAGACATGCGTCGGCCTTCTCAATCGCCGAGATGCTCTCGCTGGGCAGGGCCGAGCCATACTCCTTGAGGGCGCCATCACCGGCGGGCGCGTCTATGAACGTAATGCTCAGGCCCATGGCGTCTGATAGAAAGCATAGAGCCCTAAGCGTCTCCTCAACTATTGTTGGTCCTATACCGTCGCCCCTGATGACCGCGACTCTATACATTTTCCGCAGTCGCTCTATTGGTTGGGGGAATATAAGAGTTATAGCTCTGGGTAGGAAGATCAATCATGGTGAGACTGCTAGCGCTCTACTCAGGCGGCAAGGACTCCACGCTCGCGGTTGAGAAGGCCCTCAGGGCTGGACACGAGGTAGCATGCCTAGTGACGGTTAGGCCGCAAAAACTCGACTCATGGATGTTTCACTCAGTATGTCTCTCAGCCACTCCGCTGCAGGCAGAAGCGATGAGGGCGCCTCACATATTCATAGATGTTAGTGGAGAGAAGGAATTAGAACTCGCAGAATTAGCGCAATCAATAAAGGAAGTAATAGATAACTATCGAGTGGAGGGCATACTGAGCGGCGCAATAACCAGCAATTACCAGAAAAAGAGAATTGACACCATCTGCTCGAAGTACTCGGTAAAGCATCTCTCGCCAAACTGGGGAATGTCTGGAAGAATGATTCTAGAAGAGGTCGTCAACAGGGGATATGAAGTATTGATAACGTCAGTAAGTGCCTATGGGCTGGGGCGAGAGTGGCTAGGACGCGGAATCGACCGAGAGGCAGTGAATGAGCTTGTAAAAGCATCCAGCATCTATGGATTCAACCCCGGAGGCGAGGGAGGAGAGTACGAGACACTGGTACTAGACTGCCCAATATTCACTAAGAGACTCGTAATCACGGGATACGAAGTGGTTTGGAGGAAGTCCTCTGGATACATTCAGCCAACATCCCTCAGGCTGACACCAAAATCATAGCCCAGCATAGTCAATTAACTCCTGAATTATACGCGCCGTTATTCCCCACACGACGTTGTTCTCGTCGAGTAGATAAACATCCGTTAGCTCCTCGCCCCTAGGGGTCTTCATAACTCTCTTCTCGCGCACAAGGCTGGTCAGCGAGGCCCAATAGTAATCAGTTAGCTCATCGTTTAGCATTACTTTTAATCGGCTGCTCGATAATAGGACGAGCGGCATGATTTTCATCTCAGGCCTGATGCGGGGAGACCGGGGCGGAAGCCAGCCGGCCGGTCTGAGACTGGAGATGTCGATGGATGTCTCCTCCATGACTTCCCTCTTAACGCTCTCGTAAAGATTTGCATCTCCCTTCCTCCACCTGCCTCCAGGCATGGCCCAGTCACCGCTCCACGGGTCTCCTGTCCTGACCGCCCTCTTCACCAATAAGACCTCCTTACCCAGAGTAAGTATCGCAGCAACGCCCGCCCAGTAGTCTCCCCCCTCAGGTACGGGGTTTAGGGGGAGTAAACATCGCTTCAGCCTCGAGGTCCACTCAGACAAGCTTATCTCTTTATATTTTTTACCTGCTACTTAAATAACGTAAATCGTGGAATCTACAGCGACGAGAGCCGTCTACATCGGCTGCTGCCCAAACTGTGGCGGCGACATAACAGACAGTGAATTATTAACTAGGGGTGTCTGTCAGTCATGCCTCTCAGAGCCTGTTGAGAATCAAATAGACCTGTACGAAAAACTACGCAGAAGCGGGAAGCTGATCAAGCTCAAGGGGCCCCTCGAGGTTAATATATGGATCAGTGAGTTCAAGGAGTTCTTCAAGAGACTTGTCGGTGCGTATCCGTGGTCGCTTCAGGAGACTTGGGCTAGGAGGGTCTACTTGGGTAGGAGCTTCTCGATAGTCGCGCCTACGGGGATGGGGAAGTCAATGTTCGGACTAGTGATGTGCATATACCTAGCAATGAGGAGGCGAAAATGCTACTTTATCGTTCCAAGCAGCCTACTAGTACAGCACTTCTTGGAGAGGGCGAACACGTTCCTTGAGAAGATAGGTGATAAGAAACTCAGGGTGATAGGATACTACTCCGGCATGCCTAGAAAAGAAGGTGAAGAAATTTTAGAGAGGATAAGGGGCGGTGACTTCGACGTCTTAATAACGACCGATAGATTCCTCTACGGAAGATTCGACATTCTTAAGAACAATAGTTTTAACTTCATCTTTGTAGACGATGTCGACTCATTCCTCAAAAGTCCTCGCAACATCGATAAAGTAGTTATGCTCATGGGGTATGAGCCCGAAATTATCGATAAAGTCATGAGGATAATTGAGCTGAGGAGGAAGAAGAGGCCGACTGAAGGCGAACTAGACGAGCTAGACATGCTGGAGGAATCGATGCTCGACTATAAAGAACCATCGGAGAGAGTATTAGTAGTTTCTGGAGCAACGCTAAGGGGCACTAGAACCAAGCGTCTCCAGCTATTTCGATATCTATTCGGATTCCAGCCTGGATACAGCTTTGAATTTGTCAGGAACATCACAAACTTTGTTGTGAGGTCTTCAGGACGGGTCGAGGAGGAAGTGTACAGCTTGATAAAGAAGTACGGTGCTGGATGCTTAATATTTGTTCCCCAGACAGAGGGAACTGACTACGCGTTAAAGCTGTCTGGGTATTTGAACGAGAAGGGGATCCCTGTCTATGCGTATTCTAGAATGAATCCCAAAATGCTAGGCAAGTTCATTAGTGGAGAATACATAGCCCTCGTAGGAGTAGCGAGCAACAGGAGCCCACTCGCTAGGGGGATAGACCTGCCCGAGAACATTCGATACGTGATATTCGCCGGAGTTCCCAGAAGAGAGATAAGAATATCAAGAGACGAGTATAATCCTGCAAAACTTTTGACACTGCTTAGAAACATCTCCCCACTCATTGAGGATCAATATTCAGCCGAGGTGCAGCGCGTCACAGCTATGCTCTCTAAGACCGTTCCGACGCATTCAGAGATCATCGAAAAAGTGAGGGAGGCCATGACAAGCGGCACGGAGCTGAGCGGGTTTGAGGCGTTCGTCTTCCAGGCCGTGAAAGAGGCGAGGAGGCTAGCCACAGAAATACTAACGAAGGACAGGATAAAGATGCTCTCAGAACGCGCTGACGTATACATTAAGGTCTTGGAGAGTGAGTATAGGCTCATAGTCCCAGACGTCGAGGGCTTCATACAAGCGTCTGGACGCTCATCAAGACTATTTGCAGGCGGAATAAGCAGGGGAGTCTCATTCATAATAGTAGACGACGAGAAGGCTCTTCATGGATTATTGAAGCGTCTCAAACTTCTCTACGAGGACGAATCGATCATTGAATACTCGGAAGAAGCCGCAATTAAGGAATTTGAAAAGGTTGATGAAGATAGAAGAAAGATAATAAGCATAAGGAAGGGAGAATTTAGGGCAGAGGAAGTAGACATCATAAGGTCTGCGTTGGTGATTGTCGAGTCACCCACCAAGGCTCGGACAATCGCGACCTTCTTCGGCAGGCCAGTGAGGCGGAGGGTTGGGAGTCTAACCGTGTACGAGTCGCTCAGCGGCGAGATGGTGCTGACGGTTGCCGCCTGTCAGGGACACCTATTTGACCTCACGACTATCCACGGATTTCACGGCGTCGACGTTCAAGACAATGTCTTTATCCCCAAGTATACATGGGTGAAGAGATGTAGTAAATGTGGTGAGCAGTTTACAGACTATGACAAGTGTCCAGAATGCGGGTCTGAAGACATATCCTCCAAGGAGGAAATAATGGACGCGCTGAAGCAGCTTGCATTGGAGGCCAACAGAATATTAATAGCTACTGACCCGGATGCGGAGGGCGAGAAGATCGGCTACGACATATACTGCAACTTATGTCCATACAACAGAAATATTGATCGATTAGTCTTTCACGAGGTTACGCGTAAGGCGCTTAGAAAATCGCTCAGCCTACCAGAAAAAATGAGGATATCGCTGGTCGAGTCGCAGACGGTCAGGAGGATCGAGGATAGGTGGATTGGATTTGAGCTGAGCAGAAAGCTGTGGGATAGATTTGGGAGGAGGACGCTCTCGGCTGGACGCGTCCAGACACCCGTGCTCGGATGGATAATAGAGAGGATGGAGGAGGCAAGGAAGAAACAGACAGTGGCGACGTTTTGGCTTGAAAACGAGCTTAAGGTCGAGCTCGTGGAGCCTATGGATCTAGAGAGTCTGAGAGAGCGGGCTGACAGCAACGAGTTAACAGCGGAGGTGGAGGAGCTCTCCCTCAGAAAGGAAACTATCAATCCCCCGCCCCCATACACGACGGACTCTTTGCTCAGAGATGCGGCAACAATCCTAAGGATGGGAACAGCTGAGACGATGCGAATCGCGCAGACGCTATTCGAGTCAGGTTTAATCACTTATCACAGGACCGACGCCACTACAGTGTCGAGCACGGGCTTATCAATCGCTCAACAATACATAGAGGAAAACTATCCGGGCATGTTTAAGCCAAGACAGTACAAGAGCGAGGGGGCCCATGAGTGCATTAGGCCAACAAGGCCGATAAGCAGGAGACAGCTAGAGTTCTATCTACGTTCAGGAGTAATGAGATTGCCGGCGAAGCTTGGAGATAGAGAACTGAGGCTCTACGATCTCATATTCAACAGATTCATTGCCTCGCAGATGGCGGAGGCGTTTGTCACCGTTCAGGAACTCAGAATAAAGCTAAACAGCAACACAACCAGCTTGGAGAGAGTCGTAGAGATCGAGGCGCCGGGCTTCCTCAAAGTCTTACCAATCGTTAAGGCCCAAGATAAGGTCTCTCCTGGGAGATACAGAGTTGTGCGTGTAGAGGTTAGGCGTGTCCCATCCAAATGGCTCTTCAGCGAGGGAGAACTAGTCTCCACGATGAAGCAGAAGGGGATCGGGAGGCCGAGCACCTACTCAAGGATAATCGAGCTTCTATACCAGAGGGGATACATATTTCAGAACAATGGAAGAATACTGAGCACGAGGCTGGGAAGAGCAGTGTATGAATACCTCTCGAGCAAGTATGGAGATTTAGTCTCAGAGGAATTGACGAAGAAGCTCGAGGAGACTATGGACAGGATCGAGAACAACGAGGTCAACTATCAAGACGTATTGAGGCAGCTCTACAACGATCTATCGAAGCTACTTGTCGAGAAGCATTAATCCGCATCATTCGAAAAGGTAATAAGATCCCAGCCTTCTCCACTACTACGAAGAGATGACCCATAAATGAGCCTAGAACAGTACGTCGATATGCTGTACTCGAATGTTTATTACATATTTGTGATCGGCATCGCACTATACGTTGCATACGTTATCTATTCCTCACTCAAGGAGACGAAGTAGCCCTCAGCTGGAGCAATTCCTCGACGACTTGGCAAGCTCTGCATAGTTCTCCCGACGAAGGAGAGAGACATATCCTGCACCTATTCTTGCTGACTTCTCTCTCATGACTGCGTATTAGCTCCTCGAGTCTAGCCATTGCTGCGTAGAGAGATCCCGGATGATTATCTTCAAACTCTGTTAAGAACCTCCTTATCAAGTCTCTCTGGGAGTATGACGCGTAGGGGCACGGCGTTTCTTGGAAGGATATTCCCGAGAAGTATGCGTAGAGGACGACTTCGTTCTCCGGTGTTAGCCTAAATGGTGCTACTCTGGGAATGGATACGTCCCTCGTCCTAACACCTATGAGGCCTTTAGGTAGATCTCCCCTAAGTATTTCCATGAAATATGTCTGTATAATGTCGTCCAAAGTGTGTGCAGTGGCCACGACTGTTGCATTTACTTTCTCAGCGGCGATGTCTATGGCCCTACGTCTAAGGATGCCGCAGAGGCTACAGGGTCCAAGCCCAACTCTCTCGCGGAGTGAGGTAGACATGTATTCATGAACCGTGACGTTGAATAGCTCCCTAAACGTGTAGACATGGTGCTCGACACCCAACTTTCTGCAGAAGTCCACTGCTAGTTTAAGGGACTCGTCCCTGTAGCCCGGTATGCCCTCGTCAATCGTGATGGCCACAACCGAAGCCATGGGGAATTCTCTCTCGAGCTTCCACAGCAATTTTAACAGTGCTAGACTGTCTTTTCCTCCTGATAAGGCGACTGCTATCCTATCATCCTCCCTGAATAAATCGTATTTTGAGATTGTCCTTCTCACTCTTTTCTCGAAGCTCTCCATGAAGCAGGATTTACAAAGCAGTTCTCCTGATACTGCTCTCTTGTACACTGCTCTTTCCAAATTGCAGCGATTACATATCGACATTTATCAGCCTACAGAACCAATAGTAAATCGTGGTTAAAAAGATGTTGTTGCATCTACGCAGAAATAACGATAAATAATGAGTAGTCAATATGGATTTGTGCATAGAATTGCCATTCACTGAGATCATGGATCCTCCCCGAGGAATGGACGACCTATTACCAGAAGACTACGCATTAATCAGTAGAATAATTCAGAACGTCAGGAAACTATTTAGGCTCTATTGCTACAGCGAGATAGAGACACCGCCGGTGGAGTACTACGAAATATTCGCGGCCAAGTCAGGAGAAGAGATACTTCAGCATATGTATGTATTTACCGATAGACACAACCGTAAACTTGTGCTTAGGCCCGAGATGACGGCCCCGGTCGCTAGGCTGGTCGCAGGCAAGCTCAGCAGGAGACCGCTCCCCCTCAGGCTCGGATACATAGCCGACTGCTATAGGCTCGACGAGCCCCAGTGGGGTAGGAGACGCAGGTTCTATCACGGTGGGTTCGAATTATTCGGCTCCGCAGACCCGATAGCAGATGCTGAGATCTTAATAATAGTAAACAACTTTTTTAGAAATGTTGGGATATCTGAGTATTTCTTCAAGATTGGACATGTGGGGATTCATAGAGCCCTCATGAATAGGGCGGGAATAAACGAGGAAGTCCAGGACCAGATACTATCCCTGATAGATAGGGGGAGAGTGGTCGACGCGATGGGACTGGCGGAGAAACATGCAAGAGATCAATCACCGCTAAGAATATTGGAGGAGCTAATAATGATTAAGCCCGACGAGGCGAGTGTCCTCACAGAAAAAATACTAGGCATGCTCGAAGATTGTGAGGAGGCTAAGTCTGCGGCTAATAACTTGTCTGAGATCATTCAACTCTCCTCGAGCGTAATCGATGGCAAAAAGCTTATCTATCATCCAGGCTTCTCGAGGGGGCTTGGATACTACACAGGAATGATCTTCGAGATCTATGGCTCCTTGGCCGACGTGGCTCTAGCAGGAGGCGGTAGATACGACAAGCTCGTAGAACTATTCGGCGGAAGATCAATACCCGGCGTCGGAGCAGCCATAGGAATCACAAGGGTCCATCAATATCTCACCGATAAGCTGGGAATATCTGTTGAAACCGCGCTGCCTGACGTATACGTCGCTCCGCTATCAAAGAATGCGTGGACTCACTGTCTCAGAATCTCAGATAAGCTGCGTATGCATGGTGTTGCGGCAGAGCTCGGGGTGACCTCTCGAAGCATATCGGACGTCATTAAGACGTGTGAGAAAAGAGGAATAAGATTCTTAATCATACTTGGTGACAAAGAAGTTGAGCAGTCCCAAATCACGCTGAGAGACCTAGTCAAGAGGGAGCAGGCCCAGTATCCGATAGAAGGGATTGAAGATGTCGCGAGAATAATTAAGGGAGGTACGTAGTTCTTGATTCAAATCTCATTGATAGTGGAGTCAATCGTAGTTATCTCAATTCTTGTCTTCCTCTCAGTCAGGTTCAGGGTATTGGACTGGAAAGGAAGCATCACCGCCGCGATAATAGGATTGATAATATATCTCACGATTGGCAGGACAGGCATACTGGTCCTCAGCACCTTCATGTTCATATCTGGACTGGCCACGAGGTTTGGGTATCAATACAAGAAGAGCATAGGCGTCATAGAGTCAAAGACAGGGATCAGGGGTTGGCGAAACGTGGTAGGTAACGGGCTGATCGCGGCCATAATCGGCGTTCTTTCTGTATGTTACTTAGAGCAGTCAGAAATGCTACTGGCCGGCTTCATCGGCTCGGTCTCAGCAGTGTTTGCAGACACACTAGCGACAGAGATCGGACTGCTATACAAGGGACAGACAAGACTGATAATCGGGTTCAAAAAGACTAGTCCCGGCACCCCTGGCGGCGTCACGACGTATGGATATGCGGGAGCGCTCTCCTCTTCCCTATTCCTAATAATCGTATTGACGCCATTTTTAATCAATAGCAAATCACTCGCGTTATGGAAGCTCGCGTTAATTATCATAGGTTCTGGAGTAGGCGGCACCACCATCGACAGCATTGTCGGACAACTATTACAGGCGACGTATAGATGCATAAGGTGTGGCGTAGTGACTGAATACCCAACTCATTGCGATACAAGATGCGAGAAAATAAAGGGTCTCAGCTATTTTAATAATCACGTCGTTAACATAGTGTGCTCTGCGTCTGGAGTGCTATTCGCAATAGCTTTGTACGAATTGGTGTGATTTCAATTGTCGATAAAAAGGGGTCTATGCGGTCTCAGCCTTCTTGTAGTGCTGCTTTATGTGCTCTGGCCTTATTTTAGTAAGCTCTGACTCTGGCAAGAATGATAGTATCTCCCAGGCAATCTCTAGTGAGTCGTCGAGAGATCTGTTCTCGTCCTTGTCCTGACTCAGGAACCGCTGTTCGAATATGTCGCCAAATTCTAAGTACCTAATGTCGGTGCTAGTTAGTCCTGACTTTCCGACGATCTCTGCAAGTGACCTCAACTGGACTGCCCGCGAGTACGATGCGTAGAGCTGGTTACTGACTTCTCCGTGGTCGGGCCTAGTCTTCTTGGGCGCTATGATTCCCGGACCCATTAGTCTGCTTAGGGACATCAAGACATTGATCGGGGGATATATCCCCTTTCTGTACAGCTCTCTGCCCAGAACAATTTGTCCCTCAGTTATGTATCCAGTCAGGTCTGGGATTGGGTGGGTGATGTCGTCGCTAGGCATGCTAAGGATGGGCATTTGGGTGACGCTCCCCTTCCGATTCTTAATCCTTCCAGCCCTCTCGTAGATTGAGGCCAAATCAGTATACATGTAGCCTGGATATCCCTTTCTTCCGGGGACCTCTTCTCTGGCTGCGCTTATCTCTCTGAGGGACTCACAATAGTTGGTCATGTCTGTCAAGATGACGAGAACGTGATAATCCTCCTCAAAGGCCATATACTCGGCGAGCGTTAACGCGACTCTAGGCGTAATTATCCTCTCTACAGCAGGGTCATCCGCAAGGTTTAGAAATAGAGCCGACCTACCCAGAGCTCCGCTCTCCTCCAAGCTTGTCTTGAAGTATCTCGCCTCGTCGTTCTGCACTCCGATGGCTGCGAAGATCACTGCGAACTCCTCTCCCCTCCCCGGAACCGTGGCTTGCCTAGCGATTTGCGCTGCCAGCGTGTTATGCGGCATGCCAGATCCACTAAATATCGGCAGCTTCTGCCCTCTTACCAGGCTATTCATGACGTCGATGGCCGAGATGCCGGTCTGAATGAAGTCGCTTGGATAGTCCCTCTCCTCCGGGTTGATTGGCTCGCCGTTAATATCTCTATAATCAGTAGCTATGGGAGGTGGAAGCCCGTCAATCGGTCTCCCAAGCCCGTCAAAAACTCTCCCCAACATGTCAGTCGATACTCCTAGCTTCATCGTCGTGCCGAGAAACCTCGCCTTTATTCCCTCGATGGATAGGCCCTGAGTGCCTTCGAACACTTGGACTACCGCCCTCCCATAACCTATTTCTAAGACTCTTCCAAGCCTGACCTCACCGTCAGGCATCTCGACCTCTACGAGCTCGTCATACGCAGCGCTATGGACGTTGTCGACAATGATTAAGGGTCCCCTAATTTCATATATACTCGTATACTCGACGCCTACTTGTTTAGAAGCGTCTCGCTGCATCACTTTACTCAATGAATTAAAGAGTCAGCCAGACTAAATAACCTTATTTTTTAGCCTGCTACACTCAAAGGACTAGGAGGAGCTCAATATTTATTTCAAGGACATGACGTACTACTTTTCGGAAAAATAGAATGTCAGTCTCGTTTGGAGGAGGATACCTAAAAACCAAGCTAGAACTGATTAGACTTAAAAGATCCGTGAGGGTCGCTGAACGAGTCTACAGTATCCTAGAAGACAAGCGAGACGTACTTATTGCAAGGCTAAACGAGCTGATCGAACAGGCTCAGCGCCTCCGAGAACAGCTAATTGAGACACTCTCAGACGCATACACAGCAGTTCAAGAAGGCTACATGAAGGTTGGACCCGCGAGGTTCGAAAGCATCGCGACGACAACTCCAGAAACGCTCAAGATAGATATCAGCAGATACACAATGATGGGGATAACGCTGCCCATCGTGGAGGTCAAATCAGTAGAAGCCCAATACAACTACGGCATAGCAGATACATCAGTCAGCTTGGACGAGGCGGTCAGAAAAATGAGAAGGATCCTTCCAACCATATGCAACGCAGCGGCCGCAGAAAGCGCTATTTTCAGGGTTGCTGAAGAACTAAAGAAGACTCAGAGACTGTTGAATGCATTAGAATATGTTGTAATACCTCGATACAAATCTGCTATTCAAGAAATAACCATGACGCTAGACGAGATGGAGAGGGATTACTTCACGAAGCTAAAGCACATAAAAAGAATACTCGAGAAAAGAGCAGCGACGACTAGCCTTAAATCCTCCTAAACAGAATAAAAAAGCATGGAAGAGAACATAGAAAAACAAATCAACCAGATATTCGAAGAAGCTGAAAAGACATTAATCAATAAGGCATCATCTCTAAAGGCAGAGCTAAGAAGATTTGCAGAAAAAATAGTCAAAGAAAATAAAGATTTTACGTGAAGCAGCTTACAATCCGGGGCCCGTGGCCTAGCTTGGATAAGGCGCCGGCCTGCGGAGCCGGAGAGCGCGGGTTCAAGTCCCGCCGGGCCCAAATAACGACCTTTACCATTCTAACGATGTCGCATTCCTGTCGAACCATCCTCTTCGGCAACAAACGAGAAGAATCATCAAACAATGTATGTATATATTGAGCTTTATGTGATTATTCTTGAGAGCTACATGATTAGAGACCGCCTAATGATAATGTGTCTAAACATTGCGATTCTGTTGATTATGCTTTCGCCGGCTGTATATGCCGCCGAGGCTGACACAAATGCTCTCGTAAGTAAGGTGTTTGCCGCAGCAATTGCCTTTGGTGTGGCAGTTGCGGCCGCTGGTTTCACCATCTCTAAGGCCGGTTCAGCCGGGTTAGCTGCATCCGCGGAGAGACCAGAGGTTAGGACTGTCGCCATCATTATAGCTGCGTTTGGAGAGGCACTCGCTATCTATGGAATAGCCATCGCGTTCTTCATACTGAGCGCTTAGAGAATCCACGCTATGTTTTTATCTCTACACATCAATTTTGTCCCTAATAACGAGCGAAAAATAAATAAGTTAATAAGGTATTTGTTTAGCATGGATCTGCTGCCCCGGTAGCTCAGGCTGGGAGAGCGCCCGGCTGAAGACCGGGAAGTCGCCGGTTCAAGTCCGGCCCGGGGCACTATTAGTTATTATTAGAGTCATGTCTGAGTAGGTTTGTTGGAGAAATGGTTAGGGGAGGGGTTTGTTCTTCTTTTGATGTATTCTTCTAGGCGTCTCTGCTTGGCAGCCTTCCTAGCCCGGGCAAACTAACTAAATGTTATATAATCCATTCATGAGGATTGAGGGAGAGGGGATAAGAAGATAATTGTCGGAGTGTCGTGGAATAAGCATTGCTAGGCAATACACTACAGGACAGGCATGGAGATGGACGGAAACATACTATATTTTATTGTAGGGAATTGTTACCAGGATACGTAGAGACATCTAAGGGAATAATACTGCCAAGAGAAATAGTAATGGTAAAAAACAGAGAAGTCAAAGACTAGGCACCTACTAGGCCTAAAACACATCAATATACCAATACAGCTAGACTTATGGGGTAATGAAGTAATATTCATGTAGGGGAAAGGGACAAACAACGCTATACGGATATCCAAGACCAGAAGCATAAAACACAATCATAGAAGCGAGTCAAAGATTATTGCTATGAAGATCAGTGCTAGGTGTGGGCTCGTGAATTTGAAGAGGCGCCAAGCGCCGGCCTGGCTAGGCGAGAAAAATAGTCTTAGGCTGAGGTATAGTAGTGCTATGCCGGACGGCGCCGTGATTCCTAGGTAAATTAGCCCGAAGGTCTGCGTGTCGATTAGGTAGAGGAGTACGGAGAACACGACCATGAGGAACGCCGTCGAGGCGATACATCTGATAGCCTTCCTCTCCGATATGACGACGGGCAACATCGGGATGTTTGCCCTCGCGTAGTCATCCCTGTATTTTAGCGCCAGGCTCCAGACGTGGCTTGGTATCCACAAGACAACGAGCGCAGCAATGATTAGTCCCTCAGTCGTGATTTGATTAGTGGCTGAGACATAGCCGATCAGGGCCGGCGCACCGCCAGCGAAGCTGCCAAACAGAATGTTGAGGGGAGACCTCCTCTTAAAGTAGGAGACATATACCAATACGTAATCTATTATTCCGAAGACCAGCAGTATCAAGGCATAAACATTGATGAGGATGGCCAACAAAATCGAGGCTGCTATTAAGATCAAACCAAAGAGAAGCGCCTTCTCAGGAGGATCGATAAGTCCCATGGGTAAAGGTCTCTTCATCGTGCGCCGCATCAATCTATCGATGTCAATCTCTAAGTAGTTAGCTACGGTTTCAGCGCCCGCAGACCCGGATGCGAGGACTGCGAGCACTAGTAAAAAGCTCTCCAGCGATGGCAACGCCTTTGAACCCAAGAATAGCCCACCAATACCAGTGAATACTAAGAGCCACCAGACCCTAGGCTTGGTGACACGGAAGTACAGCTCGACGGTCTTTATGCTCCGAGAAATCAGCGACGACTGCCGGCTCATCCTTTAGTCCTGAAATACGAAAAACCATTAAATAAGCTTGAACCCAACCCAACGCTACGAGTGACTGATAAACCATTACACCCCGCGGACTAACAGCTTTATTTTAGAACGCATAAGGGATCAATATGCCTGGAATTCTTGATGGGAAGGTAGCTATCGTGACTGGCAGCTCAAGAGGGATAGGCAGGGCGACGGCGCTTAGGTTTGCGAGGGAGGGCGCAAAAGTTGTATGTAATTATGTGGCTCATGGCGATAAGGCTGAGGAGGTTGTAGATCAGATAAGATCTTTTGGAGGCGAGGCAATTGCAATAAAGGCTGACGTCGCGTCAAGAGATGACGCGAGGAGGTTAGTGGAGACGACCGTCGACAATTTTGGGAGGCTAGACATCTTGGTGAACAATGCTGGCATACTCATCCGTGGAGGAATATTCGACGACGTATCCATCCTTGAAAGATTGATGGATGTAAACGTAAAGGGCATAATCAACTGTAGCTCGATTGCGGCAAAAGTGATGATGAAGCAAAAAAGCGGCAGAATAATAAATGTCTCCTCGATCGCGGGGATGGGAACCTCTGCACGAAACACCACATACTACGCCATCAGCAAGGCCGCAGTCATAATACTGACTAAGCGACTAGCATTAGAACTTGGAGAGTATGGAATAACCGTCAACGCCGTAGCCCCCGGCTTGATAATCACTGATATGTTCGAATCACTAAGCCCCGAGGAGCGTGAAAACATGCTGAAACTAGCCATAGAGAAGTCAATGCTTAGAAGGGCTGGAAGCCCTGAAGACGTCGCGTCACTCATTACTTATCTGGCATCAGATGAGGCAGGCTTTATAACTGGACAGATAATCACGATAGATGGCGGGCGTATTGATTTTCTCTCAAGGTCAGGTTAGAAAATAACGATAAAATATAGATGATAACGTTTATGTAAACAAGCCGTGGAGTGTATACGCATGAAGAAGGATGACGTACTCTACATCTCAAGACTATTTTTAGGCTTGATTATGGGTCTCGTGTCTGGCTACCTCTCAACCACGATTTCATGGATCCTGATAATCCTTCTAGGAATAATTGTCTATGCGTCAACTGTTCCATTATCCCTCAGACTCATTACGGAGGATTCGAAGACGCTGAGAAGAAACGCCATCTTAAACGGCATGGGAACCTACGCTATTTTCTGGATAACAGGATGGATACTCTTCTACAACATAATTTATTGAGTTGCATTCGCGTTACTTGACTCCTGCTGCTTCAGCTTGTGTGGGGTTGGAATCTTATCAACGTTACTTAAAATAATCTTCCAGACATCGACGTACGGGTCATGCTCACCTAAAACCGGCTGAGAAGTCTCTTTGATCATCTTGAGGTATCCATTCGCCTGAGAAGCTGGGTCCTCATTGGAGTATAATTTGAAGATAAGCGAGTCTGCATCCTCTGAGGTGTAGGAAAAATATATCCCATAAAGCGCCAAATAGACTCTCTTATCCTCATCCGTCTTCGCCTTCTTTTTTAGATTCATTAGCATTTTTTCGGCATCCGATATCTTCCCCTCAAACAGCGTCCTCACAAATTTTAAAACCAGCCTTTTGAGTTGTTCATCGTCCATGTATTCTACTATGCCTTCTCGAAGCCTTAAACCTACCTTTTACTGTCTTCTTTCCTTCTCAGACTCCTCCACGTCCTCTATACCATTCGCAGTTATTTTAATTAGTACCTCACCTTCTGGCAGGTATGGACTGGATATTAACCTCACAATTCTAACGTTCTTACCTGCAGTTTTTCTTATGAAGAGCCTCGTATGACTAGTATGTCCTACAATGTGTCCTCCCACTGGAGAGACGGCCGTAGGCGCGAAGAACTCGTCGGGTCGAGCCATAACTTGATTCGTAACTACTGCAACAGCGTTAAACGCACGTGCTAGCCTTATCAACTTATGCATATGTTTATTTAACTTCTGCTGTCTTTCAGGCAACATCTCTCTCCCAGCATATTCGCTTCTGAAGTGTGCAGTCAAGGAGTCAATTATAATCAACTTGACGTTGTTTTCCTTAATTATTCTATCTGCCTTATCCAATAACAGCATCTGATGATCCGAGTTATAGGCCTCTGAATAGATTATTCTCTCTGAGACTTTGTCAAAATCTAGGCCGAGATGCTTAGCCATCTGTTCGATGCGCTCTATCCTGAAGGTATTTTCAGTATCTATGTAGAGCGCTGCGCCGTTCAGCCCTCCCTTCTCTGGCGGGAGCTGAACATTTATGGCTAGTTGATGACAGATCTGACTCTTCCCCGAGCCAAACTCGCCGAAAAATTCCGTGATCGACTGGGTTTCTAGTCCTCCCCCTACTAGTGCGTCCAGCGCCTTGCTGCCGGTCGTGAGTCTACCAATGTTACTCTTAAGAGAGGCGAGCTCCTTGGCTGTCACCCAAGAGATTTCTATTGACTCGCGTGCAAGGTTGATGAGCTCTGCGGCTTTCTTCTCGCCTATTCCAGCCGCCTCGAGCTCACTGATGGTCGCTGTTGCTAAGGCCTCTATCGTTGAGTAGCCGATCTCTTTTAGCTTCTCGGCAGTCGCAGGCCCAACACCCGGTAACTCAGATATGTCTGTAAAGACTGGATGCTTCTCTTTTTCTTTCTGTGGCAACTCCGTCTTAAACCCATGTTGAAGCTGTATTTAAGCAATAGCCAGTTGCCTGAAAATAAACAAGTCCTCCTCGTTAGTTGGACTAATGTTAATATGGTTCTTAGGCATATGTTTGAGTAATGCTGAGGTCTGAGCTATCGCTGCACAAGAAGCCCGCAGGCAGAGACAGATACATACTTATTGATATATCTCCATCCCCGGGAGTAGTGGGACTAATAATAAGCAACCTGCTAACAGACTCGCTAGCATCAGAGAAGATCGGAGAGATATATTCACCTCATTTTCCACAAGTGACGCTCATCAACAACGACGGCGTAGCTTCGCTACCAAAGGTAGAGATCTATGAAATCAAACCAACAGATAAAAACAACACATCTATCATACTGATAACCCGCAACTTCTTGATCGACTCGAATGAGGCTGGTGAAGAAGTCTCAGAGCTAATATTTGAGCTACTAGGTGAGAAGAAAATTTCTGAGGTAGTTCTATTGTCCAGCGCTAGGGTCTCGGGTACCGGCGACGTATTTGCATCATCGACAGTTCTAGATATTACCCGTGAATTTTTACAATTAGGCGCCAAGACGACGCCCAACACTGAGGCACTACCAATCGATAAGTTAGCCTCCTCACTACTGTTCACCCTTTACATAAAGGGCGTACCTGTGAGTCTTTTAATTTCAGACACTGTGAGCTACATGCCCGACTTAGCGGCCGCGAAGAAACTTATCAACATCTTATCTAAGTATCTTGGAATCTCGGTCGATGTGAGCAAGCTTGATCAAGAGATTGAGAAACAAAGAGTCATATTCGAAGAAATTGAGAGAGCCATCAGAGAGGAATTCAGGGAGAAGGGTGGAAGACCACCCTCCTACATTGGTTAAACTTAATCAACAATCTCGTATATGTATACATAGGCAATGCTATTGTACGGCGGGCTCGAGGAATAGACCAGTCTATAATGAGTAAGCTTTGGTTCTTGGTATACATGTGCCTGTGTTATTGAGCCTCCTACCGTAACTGTCTGCGGCTTGAACGGAATCATCTGCCCAATAGTTGTGTCGGTCCAGAATTTTTCAGTTGGATTAGTCGGGTCTCCACCTGGCCCTAGGAGGCTATTCTCGTCTATCGGTGGATATCCAAGAGAGGCGGCCTCCTGGTTTGCTATTTTAAGCATCCAATACCACTTGGACTCATCTCCGTAGTAAAGAAGCTGGCCGGGATACTCACCGTAGGGTGGTCGATGAGTCACGAATATTAACACATGCGTGGCTCCCATTTCCTTAAATATTCTGTAACTCACGTTTTCGGGAGACAAGAAGGCATAGCCGATCCTTGCGACCCTTTTACTGTCAATCGTGGTGTTGTCTATGATTGAGGTCTTATTTCCAACGATTGATATCCAGTTTCCATAGTCCCACCATGCCGCGATCACTGCGTCATCAGGCAGATTGTTACGCATCCATTCAACAGCGCGCGCCCAGTCATTTATTGGACTCTTAGTCGGGAGGCTACTCGTCATAATAGTTGCAGGGACATAAGACAAGTCAATCGACGACAAGGGTATCGGGTTACCAAGTCCCTGCGGCATATAGTAGATCGAGATCATTATCATTAATACGAGAGGAACCACGATTATAGCTGGCGATTGCTCGACTCTCTTTCTGACACCTCGAGTAGCGATGGCCCTACTCCCAGTCTCTAACATGTAGGACAATGAGTATCCTGCAAGGATCGCGACTAGCGGTGAGACCGGGAGTGCCAATCTAACTAGGCTAGAAGCGAAGTAAAGCGACAATAAAGCATAAATGAGTAGGAAAATCGCGCCGTCGCTCCTCTTCTTTATTAAGAGATAAATTCCGAATGGTACTAGGAATATGGTTAGGCCGAAGTCTTGAAATATTGTTGCCCAAGTAGCTGTCTGGTTCTCGGCAACAGACTGAACAATTGGCAATGCACCCCTTAGCCACGGAGCCAATACAGAAAAGAACTTAAGCCCAGGTATACCTACTGTACCTAACGTCGTCAGCACTATTAATACCAGTGCCGCAAGAACTGCTCCTCCCCGAGTGACTAAGACCCTATTCTCCGTGCTAAGGTATCTATGACATATTTCAGTAAACACCAAGTATCCAAGGACCGCGAGTCCTGAAATCATTGTGATCTCTTTGAGATATGATATTCCAAGCTTGGGCACGTTAATTGCTATTAGGGTGTAGGTAATCACGGTGGCGGTGTAGGCTGCCAACAATCTCCGGCTGTACCTCCCTATGAATGTCAAGACTCCCGCAAAGAGTGGGACAAGCATCAATGGGAATTTATGGGCTCCCCAGCTGGCAGACATGTATCCGAGCAGTAGGCCGCTAAGCAGACCATACAGCAGAGAACCCTTAAGGCTACGCTTTTCATCAATCGCTGCTATAAAGGCCACGTATGCGCCATGCATCAGTGGTATAGATAATGCCTCGTCGTCAAACCAGCCTAGGTGCGTTCTTGAAATGTTCGCAGCGCTGACGGCCAACAACAACGCAGAGGCAAGCGCGCCCTTGGTACCAATCACGTACCTAGCTAAGAGAAAAGTGACGATGATTGCCAACATTCCGTATATGGGCGGCAGCAAAGAGGCAAGCTCTAGCATATTGACATGAATGCCGAGGGAAGAGAGGGATAGGTAGATAAACGCCAGGGTGAAGGATACGCCAGGATAGAAGACTTTTCCAATCTGCAGCCCAGTCGGGTACCAACTCTTCGTCACAACTATCTTTGGGAATTCGAAAAAACCGGCCCATCCCCTCTCCACGATTGTCTCCGCGACCTTGAAGTGCCACCACGGGTCAAACTCGCTCAGTAAAAAGCCCCACCTTGATGGCAGGATTCTAATGATGAAGCCAGCTGTTATGGCTAATAGAAGAATTGCCGCCTCTAGGTAAGTTGTACGCCCTCCCACGTGTCTATCAAACTTTACCAGCAACTCCTTAAAGCCCTGCAGACTTATCCTAGACATCTCCTTGGTCGCTTACATAAATCCCGAAAAACCAAATAATAAATTATATAGTCAAGCAGCGTTGCCCTCGATAATGATTTATATCGTCGGCATAGTAAGTAAATAAGTCGGAGTTGACACAAGTAAAGGAGAAGATTCTAAAGCTGCTTTCCTTCGACTGGTTTACAAAAATTGAGGAGGTAGTGGCTGGATTACTAGTTGTTGCTAGTATAGCGATTATCAGCGGCGTCGTTAGGATCTTGACGACTCCGAGCATACCGCTTTATGGTACTAGAGTCTTTGCACCCAGCATGGCTTATCAGACATATGCCGAATTCATCGTCGTTACAGTTTACTACCTCTTAGGCACTGCTGGGATTTTTCTCTATTATTTTGCTATTAGAAAAAGATTCTCCGGAAGGGGCAATAAATATGCCGTTCTAGGCGCCACACTGCTAGTAGTTTTTTCATTTATAGGTTTATTGACAGGAATAATGAATAAGATGTGAAAAACGACTAGCAATAGTTGGCAGTTAATCTTCTGATATTCCGCCTTCATGTATTCTTAACCTGTACTCTCCGGGTGGTAGCCCGCGAACCACCTTTAACATTTTTAGTCCTGAGACGTCAGAAAATAGTCCGAGATGTACGTCGGCGAAATATGTAGTGATTGCCGAAGCAACTGGCGTGGTAATGCCTTTAAGAGGGACGTCATGGACATCAGTAATAAAAATCGATGTTAGATTACGAGTCTTGCAGGCCTCCTTCAAGCACGCCATCTGAAAAGCTAAGCTGTGGAATAGGCTTTTATCTATATTCACGTCACCAACCATCTGGACCCTGTGAAGATACGTAAAGTCATCGACAATTACGAGTGAGCCAGCGGGAGCCGTGTCCGCAACCCAAACAATCGTTCTCTCCTGCTCCTTAAAGCTGCGAGGGAATGTTATCTTTATCTTGGATAGGTCCGCTCCCCAATTGGCGGCGATTCTTGACAGTCTCAAGTAATGAATATGGCCGCCGCAATCTAAAAGATACGTCCTAACACTGTCTCTGCTGGCGATGCAGGCAATCTGAAGAGCTAGGCTAGTCTTGCCGGACTTTTCCTCACCGCTGACGAGGTACACAAGGCCCGATCTCAGTCCACCACATGCAGTGTCAAACGACTTTATGCCCGTTTTGAAATACGTTGGGCTGCCCAACGCTTGACTACTGACAATCTTAATGACGTTGCGCCTAGATAAGGATTAGCAATAGTCATGCTCTTATCTTCGTCGACTTAAACGTATCTCTAAGCAAGAACAAACTGAATAATGTATGAAAATATTCTTCATCACGTAGTTATCTTTATCTATACGAGTTTTATAGCTATTACCAGCGAAAGATGATAAGGATCTCCAAATCTCTAGGCATTTTAATGATGGTGGCTTCTACAATTACTTTGATTATATACACTTTATGGATGTTTGGGTTTATCAGTGGCCTAGACCCGAACCTCGCAGTCAAGATAGGGGTATACGCCATTGTCTTAATTATATTGGTGATAATCGGTATACTTGGATACATAATGGCAACTTATAAGCAGCCGGTGACGGTTAAATCAGTAGGCAAGGTGAGGAGAGTTGAAGCGTAGACCTGCTGCTGCCGGCACGTTCTACGAGGCTAGCAGAGATGAGTTACTCTCGCAGATAGGTTCCTGCTTCAAGTCTCCCTACGGCCCCCAAAAGCTACCAAAATCAGAGGTTGAGATTGACGAGCCGCCTCCGATTATTGTATCTCCTCATGCTGGCTACATGTATTCCGGGCCAGTCGCCTCGCATGGATACTACGAGCTCTCTAGGAGAAGGAGACCTGAAAGTATAATCGTGATTGGGCCAAATCACTTCGGCATCGGTACCGATGTCTCGGTCTATCCAAGAGATTCGTGGATAACTCCTCTTGGAGAAGCAAAAATAGACATACAGCTCGTCGCCAAGTTGTCAGAAGTATCAGATGTATTTTCGCTGGACGAGTTCAGTCATAGGGAGGAACACTCAATTGAGGTCCAAATCCCCTTCCTACAATTCATTTATGGAGAGATAAAGTTTGTACCTATATGCATGTTGGATCAGTCAATTTCTGTAGCCACCGCGGTAGGTAAAGCATTGGCCGAGGCTGTCACAGAGCCTGAGAAGGTTCTCCTGATTGCTTCGTCTGATTTTTCTCACTATATTAGTCATGATGAGGCGCTGAGGAGAGACATGCCAGTAATTGAGAAGATCCTGAGCCTAGACGTCGAGGGGTTTTATCAAGAGATTAGGAATAGGAGGGCTTCTCTATGTGGATATGGCCCAATAGCAGCTGTGATGACCTATGCGAAGATGATTGGCTATAAGTCAGCTAGGCTTCTCAAATACGCAACTAGTGGGGACATTACTGGAGATAGAAGCGCCGTGGTGGGATATGCCTCAATTATGATTTATCGCTAAGCATTCTTGAATGTCTTTTATGAATTTCATCCGAGTATTCCATATATTTTAAAATGATTGGGCACCAATCCTTCTCTGGGCAATATCCCAGATGCTTGCATTTCTCGCCCATGAGTTTGGATAGCCATGGCATTTCTTTTTCGACGTCACGCCATATCTTGTAGGCAATGCTTCTCTCCTCCCATTGGGCCTTACTGCAGGTCCTAGTTGCCACGAAGCCAGTAGGGTAAATTAGATTAAAGAGATTATAAGCCCTGACGACCCTGACAGTAACGGTCTGGGGAACGGCGTAAAGCGCTGCGAGACCCTCATCTTCGAGCCTGAGCCTCTCGTAAAGTATTAATAATCCGTTAACGGTGTCTAAGAACTTCGAGCTAAATTCTTCGCTGTCCTTAATTGCTGGTGGAATTACAATGTTTTTATCTAGGTTTTTCTTCGCTCTTTCAACGGCCTCTGGAAGAGATTCAACTATCGTAGGTACAGTCCTATGCCTTATTGCTTGGTGATATGCTGCCAGCGACATTGACTCGCATGTTATTACCCTGAAGAAGTCGTTGTATGCGTCAAGTCTAGAATTATCCATGTTGGAGATGATTTTCTCAGCATTGCCGACCATCTCGATTTTAATTAACTCTGCACCCATAATTGGGGTCTTGTCGGTAATTTGATCTATTAGCTGGTCTGGCATACGTAGCGGATCGGCCAACGGATAGTAAGTATTAAGATTGCTGAAGCTAAGCCTAGCATTTAGCAGCTCTGGTAAGTAATTGCCCATAGATTCTTTTAGTTTGGTAATATATTGTCTTAGCTCCATTGGGACCAGCCCGATGTTCCTCTCTACTTTCGTGATTAGGTAAATGAATGACTCTAGCGAGGCGGCGGTAAAAAGCGAGGAGGAGGATGACAAGGGAAGTATGTATCTTGCGTCTTCTAATTTAATGCCCTTGTCTATCAGCCAAACATACGTGTCGTAGCATTTATCCATCGACTTTATGAATAGCTTCTCTAAACTCTTATTCCTCAACTCTGCAGGGACTAAAATTCTATCTCTAGTGATCCTCGACCTCCTTTGGCTTTCCTGCAAATAGCTCCCAAAGCGCGGCGAGACAAGCAGCATCGTGAGTAGCCTACTGCAGTTTCGCACCTCAGAGAAAAGTATAGCGGAGGTTGATAAGGATGCATGTCCGCGCCTCGTCGATTCCCAGTGGACGCTCTTAGCAAACTCGTTAAGATTCTTATTTTTCACTATTAGATTGTTGATCTTTTCTTTAAGTGATATTTTTTCGAACGTTCCTGCACCTTCGATCGCTATTATTTCGTCGGGCCCTAAAGTTGTGTCGTAGTAAGTGGTTGATGGGGCCGCGTCTATGATCTCTAGCTCTAGTTCGTCTGTATAGAGCTGCCTATCCAACCCTAGTCAAAATATAATATCTCCTAGTTGATAAACAATTTTAAGCTACGTATGAGTGCCTAGGTTGTCTACTCTCTTCGAGGAATAACCCAGCCAGTCATCTCAAATCTATACTTATCTATGTAGCGATCGGCAGCGAATAATCGCATCAGCATCGTTAAGTCTGATGTTTTATAAAATTTCTCGTTGACTGGTTTAGCCTCCTCGAGGTATGCCCTTGGAATTGTCTGGACAGTAATTATGCCTGCCTTCTCTAGAATTTTTACGCCATCTTGGAATTTTTCGTGAAGCTCACCCATCTTGTCAATGGGTAAATTCTTTACTGTCCATAACCCGGAGAGAACGTCTAAGACGTCGCTTTCCCACCCAGCTCCGTAAAGTATTACCATGGCACGCATTATATCAGCCGCAACCATGAACTCAGGGCCAGAATTTTCTCTACCTAGAATATCCTTAACAGCGGCCTCTCTATCCCCAACACTCATGACGCTAAAATGTACAGACGAGTATTCAAGCATTTATCTATGGACGAGCCTAAAAATACCTCCAGTGATGCTTTTAAGGAAGCCCAAACATTTAGTAGATTCGGGATGATGAGCAACGTCCACGCCGAGGCGACAATGAGGCCTCGACGGGCAGCCTGACCAAAAAAATCAAAAATAAATATCTTTTACTCGGGTGGTAAAGTCTTGAAGGCTAAGTCTATTGGTATTCCCTGTCTTGCTCTGATTGCTCGGACTATCCAGTAAAGCGCAAATGCAACTCCGTAAGAAGCAGCAAGCAGATACGCTTGGGGTGCTCCAAAACCTAGTTCTGGTATTACTGCATATTGATATACCCCGTTCATCTGGTAGAAAAATCCTACTAGTCCAACAACCGTAGCGATGGGAATCCCTAAAATGGTGTATTTTCTTACTGGTGATTGTTCCCAAAATTCTTTCCTAAACGGTAGTAGGGCGCAGGATAGGCAGGTTAACCCGACGCTCACTGCTGACCAGACCCAAGTTACTGTGAAGACCAGACCTAGGTATGGCGTTGTGGCCACTAGGATTAGCCATGCCTCGACGATTAGGAAAGCTACGATCAGGCTGAAGACCGGTGTATGGAATCTATCGCTAACCGAGGCGAACTTGGCTGGGATTAATCTATCGAACGACCATGCAAACAAGAGCCTCGTCGTTATAAGCCAGTTAATCGGCATAAACGTAAATGCAGCCGCGATAATAGCTATCATTAGTAAGACGACAGCGGCGGGATTATTCGCAAGTATATATGGTATCGAGATCGTCACTACGCCTCCGCCGAATAGAGGAGTTGATAGTTTTTCAGGCGCCAAGGTGCCTATCAATGTAAGTGCTATTAGCGGATCCCGTCCAGCTATACCCTGTAGCAACTCAATTACCACTACTACGCTCAGCATGAGTATAAATCCAGGGATAACCATCGAGACGACTTGACGAATAACTGAGTTTGCTCTCCTCATCTCGCCTACAGCCCAGGCATTCCAATAAGAGTTTGTTGTCCCTATCGTCATTCCCAGTGCAGCTAAAAATGTTCCCAAAGACAATGAGACGGGTACGAAAGCATCGGGCTTAAGCTCTTTTCCAATGGAGACGAGTTCGTCGTATCTTAAGTTAGGCTCAAATTTTGTCAATGCTTCGACAAACTGAGCTGTGTTGGATGATGCTAGTATTCCTATTGCTACTAATAGGCCGATGATTCCTAAAGCGAATAGAGGTGCTAGGAAAGTTCTCAGGAGCACTCTTACGCCGAGTATTGCTGGGATTAGTGAAATTAAGAGGAATATGGTCCCGACGATAATTATTCCTTCAGGTGTGGTCGTCCATGATGCAGCCGCCATGAGCGCTTCGTTCCCAAGCATCTTGCCTAAGACAAACAACCCCGGGCCTAGTCCCCACTGGATGACATAGGCGCTGGGTATTAGGGCAGCAAAAGAGAGGATTGACAACCAGAGCATGATCTCGGCTGGCCAAGCTATTGATGGGTGAAGGATCCTGCTTTGTGCAACATACGGAGATCCCGACCTCGGAAAAGTTGCGCTTATAAAGGCAAAAGCAGTCAGATAACCAAAGGCTCCAAAAAGAAAGGCCGCTATTGAGGCTATTGTTGGCGAGCCGCCGGGCACGGCATACCAGATGAACCACGCCGTAAAGGCTGGTGCGAATAATGGCACGACGCCGCTTATGTTAGCCATAAAATGCTCGATGACGCCGAATTCTCTTACAAGCCCCGTTGCCTCTCTCACGAAGACTCTGGTTTCGATAGATTTTTTATTACTCATGGGTCGTCGTCGTATTTTATGGACTGAGTTTGATATAAATCTTTTAGTATAAGACAATTATTTATATAGAGCCATAATATTATAATTGATTTGATATGATAATCGTTCCTGAAATGACGCAAGACGAGATGTTGCGGTATCTCTCTCAACCATTAATCGCCAAGATTGCTACAACTAATGTCGACGGCACACCCCAGCTCTCTCCCGTGTGGTTCATGTATGAAAACGGAGTATTCTATATATCGACATACGAAAAGGCATTAAAGGTCAGAAATATTAAGAGAGATAACCGTGTTGCATTGCTGATTGATTCAACTGACGGTGGAATAAAGTTGAAAGGAGTCTTAGTGAAGGGAATTGCTAAACTCATTTATGGTGATGAATGTAAAAAATCGAGAAGAAAATTTATGATAAGTATCTGACGAGCGAGATCACTAGTAAGGATGAGGTGGCTAGAATGTTTAAACAAGAAGCCCTCAGATCAACTGATTCAGTCTGCATAGAGGTCCGTCCCCTAAAAATTACTAGTTGGGACTATACCAAACTTAGACCCGAAGATATTAAAAGTGTGTAGCTTAATAATTCAGTTTATTAACAAGAATTATTCACTCACTAGCTAGGGGTGAAATATTGTGCGACTTTTAGGAAAAGTCTCGATAATAACGGGAGCCACTAGCGGCATAGGAGAAGCTACCGCTAAGCTATTCGCTAAAGAAGGGTCTAAAGTAGTCCTTGCTGGAAGGAATGAGGAAAGGGGAAACGCGCTAGCTGAAGAAATTAACAAAGAAGGATATGAAGCAATCTTTGTAAAAACCGATGTGTCGAGTTCTACTGATGTTCAAAATCTAATTAATAAGACCGTGGAGAAGTGGGGTAAAATTGATGTTTTGTTCAATAATGCAGGAATCGAGATTGATGGATTTGTGGCTGACTACAACGAAGAAGATTGGGACAAAGTGGTAGATACAAACTTAAAGGGTGCTTTCCTATGCTCAAAATACTGCTTTAAACAGATGATTAAACAGGGTACTGGCGGCTCGATAATTAACAATTCATCAGTCTTAGGTATCGTAAGCCTGCCAGGCTGTAGTGCCTACTCAGCTTCAAAGAGCGGACTGATTGGGCTAACTAGAGCGCTGGCCCTAGATGGTGCTCCGTATAAAATTAGAGTAAATTGTCTTTGCCCTGGCTTTATACTGACTAGGCTGACTGAGCAATACATCGATAAGAAGAATCCTGAGAAGTATCTTGAAACTGTTGGAAGGCTCCACCCAATTGGCAGAATAGGAAGACCTGAGGAAGTAGCTTATGCAGCCCTTTTCTTAGCCTCAGACGAGTCATCATTCATAACTGGAGCCGTCATACCCGTTGATGGCGGAATAACCGCCACCGAGCTCGAATACGTCCTAACCCTCTACAAACTTTATTGAATTTTTGGAACTAAATTTTACAATATTTCTTTGATGGAATTTAATGTTGCTTAGTGTTTGGTTTGAATCAGTTCAGCAGCATTGAGTTTAAGGTAACTGTAATTGAGCTTGTCGCCATTGCTACTGCGGCGAATACTGGGTTAAACATTATTCCGAGGGGATATAGTATTCCTGCAGCGACGGGTATTAGCACAACGTTGTAGATGAAAGCCCAGAAGAGGTTCTCCTTCATCTTTCGAACAACCTTTCTAGAGAGATCTATCGCTACGACTATGTCTCTTAAGTCATTTTTTACTAGGATTATTCCGCCGGTCTCTCTGGCAATGTCTGTACCGCTTCCTATCGCAATCCCAACGTCAGCCTCGGCCAATGCAGGTGCGTCGTTAATTCCATCACCCACCATGGCGACGATCCTTCCTTCCTCTCTCAGTCTCCTTACGATGCGGGCCTTATCAGTCGGTAATACTTCTGCAAAGACAATGTCTATTCCCAGCTTTCTGGCTATTGCGTTGGCTGCCCTGCTATTGTCACCTGTAAGCAGCGCAACCTTAATGCCCATTAACTTAAGTCTGTCGACGACCTCGGCTGCACTCTCCTTAATTGTGTCTGAAAAGGCCATAATTCCCACAACTCGATTGTCAAATCCGAGTAGTATCGCTGTCTTTCCATCCTCTTCAAGTGCTTTAACCCTCTCTATGATGTATCCATCAACATTTAGACCGGAACTCTTCACAAGCCTTAGATTGCCGAGGAGAACCCTATGCCCGTCTATCGAAGCACGTAAACCATGACCCGGCACTTCCTCAAATGCATCAATAGTACGCGGTGTATTAATCCCCCTAGAGCTAGCCAACCTCCTTACGGCTTCGCTTAGTGGATGCCTAGAACCACTCTCTAACGTGAGAGCCAATTCTAAGACTTCGTTTTCGGCAAATCCGTCAAGAGCTATAATGTCAGTAACTCTTAGCTCACCCTTGGTTAGCGTACCGGTCTTATCAAAAACTATTAAATCAATTTTACTAAGCTTCTCTAGATATTCTCCGCTCTTAATCAGGATTCCATGCTGAGCGCTCCTACTCGCGCCTATCATTATGGCGGCTGGAGTAGCGATTCCGAGCGCGCAGGGACACGCAATTATTAAAACAGAAATCAATGACATAAGGGCTATCCCAAATGGTTGACCAGCTATCAAATACCAGAATATAAATGAGGAGATAGCAACAACTATAACTATCGGAACAAAGTATGCAGCTACTCTGTCTGCAAGGCGCTGCATAGGCGCCCTAGTCAATATGGCTTCTTCAACCATCTTCACTATCTGGGACAACATGGTATCTGCGCCGACCTTGGTCGCCCTTACCTTGAGTACTCCACTCATGTTGATAGTGCCTCCGATGACTTCGTCGCCGACCTTCTTCTCGACCGGCATACTCTCTCCAGTGATCATGCTTTGATCAATGTATGAATGACCATCAACGACTACGCCGTCTACAGGAACTCTCTCGCCGGGGCGCACGACTAATAATTCACCTACCACGACCTGCTCAACCGGTATTTTTCTCTCCTCGCCATCCCTTAGGACTGTCGCCATCTTGGGCTGTAGATCAACCAACTTTCTTACAGCCTCGGTGGCCTTGCCCTTGACTATTTGCTCCATCACTCTTCCGAGAAGGACGAAGCCTATAATTAGCCCTGACTCTGTGAAGTATACTTCAGGACCACCGGTAGCGATTCTTGGAAAAATGCTTGGAAATAGATTTAGGGCCTGTAGCATGTATAACGTGCTGTATAGCCACGCAGTAGTCGTTCCAATAGCGATTAGACTATCCATGTTTGCCTGTCTGGTCTTAATGGCGTCCCAAGTGCCTTCGTAGAATTTCCAGCCAGCTATGAATTGGATCGGCGTAGCAAGGAGGAATAGCAATAAATAATTATGCAGAGGCCAATTTACTGGATAGATATACTCAAAGAACGCTGTTAATCCTCCCAGCATTAACGCTATGGCAGCCAAAATTTTTAGTTGGCGAAGTTCTCTCTCCGGAGCGAGGAAGGCGTTGAGGCAATTTTTGCTGCAGAAGTAATATGTGACATCTCCTCTTTTTAACTTGAAGGGCGTCTTATCCTCATCAACATACATCCCACAGACTAAGTCTTTTGCCAATCTCTCACGATATCTAACCCACCTCACTATTTAGGCGTCATGTATACATTGCAGTGAATTGTAGCAGAATGGAATTAACGCTTCTTAGGATGATGGTAGCAGTGCCTTTAGATTGTTCATCAAGCACTCTAAAGCCGGTAGAGCACTCAACATCCAACCAAAAATATATGTTTAAATATGGGTCCCTTAGCTGTAGAACAAAGGGTGTCTGAATCGATTACATCGAATTACTCGACACAACGCTCAGAGACGGCGCACAGACTAGGGGCATCTCTTTCACCCTAAATGATAAACTAAAGATTGTTGAGCTACTAGACGATTTAGGCATAGACATCATTGAGGCGGGATGGCCCGGCTCAAATCCGAAAGACTCGGAGTTCTATAGACTTGCCAGAGAAATTAAACTTAGTCACAGTAGACTTGCGGCTTTTGGAAGTACCCGCAGATTAGACGTAAGGGTCGAGGACGACTTGACGATGAATAGTATACTCAAATCTGAGGTCCCAGTGGCTGTTATTTTCGGTAAGGCCTGGACACTGCATGTCAGAGAAGTCCTCCGATGCACAGAGGAAGAAAACAAGAAGATTATAGAGGATTCGGTCAGCTACCTGAAGGATCATGGCCTTGAAGTCATCTTTGATGCCGAGCATTTCTTTGATGGCTGGAAAGAGTCGAGCAGTTATGCATTAGATGTCTTGAAGACCGCCTACGAGTCAGGCGCACGCACAGTTGTCTTATGTGATACGAATGGCGGAACATTGCCGACCGAGCTGAGAGACATCGTCAGACAAGTAAGGAGCGTTTTCAAAGGAACGTTAGGGATTCATGCCCATAACGATGCTGGAGCAGCAGTTGCTAATTCACTCGTCGCAGTAGATGAGGGAGCACGTCACGTTCAAGGCACGATAATCGGATTAGGTGAAAGATGTGGAAATGCAGACCTTACAGTGCTGATACCATCACTATCATTAAAGTTAGGCTATAATATGCTAGGAGGAAAAGCGAGGGAAAAATTGAGAAGACTAACCGAGATTGCATACCATGTAGCGGACCTGCTGAACGTTAGTATTAATCCAAATCATCCATACATCGGTCGACACGCATTCGCGCATAAGGCCGGCGTTCACGTTGACGCTATCTTGAAAAATCCAAAGACATACGAACATATAGACCCTACTTTAGTGGGGAATGAAAGATTATTATCGATCTCAGAATTATCTGGCCGATCAGCCCTAAACTACTTTGCTGAGAAGTTGGGAATTAAGCTATCTAAAGACGAGTTAGACGCGGCGCTTAGAGAAATAAAAGAACTGGAGGCCATGGGCTACCAGTTGGAGGCTGCCGACGCAACTATTTCATTGATAATTCTAAAAGTGACGAAGCGGTTGCCGAGGTTCTTTAGCGTTAGGACATGGTGGGTAGAAACACTAGACCTTGGCAGGGTCTTCTCGAGAGCAATCGTGTCTATCGATGTGAACAACGAGACGGTTACGGCGATGGGCGAGGGCGTCGGCCCCGTCCATGCACTCGACGAGGCGATAAAATCCGCCATCTCAAAGAAATTCCCAGAGCTCGCCGATATCAAGCTCGTAAACTACAAAGTAACTGTGCTTGACAGTAACGATGGGACCGCTGCTACCGTAAGGGTTTATACTGAATTCATATTTGGGGATAAAAACTGGGCTACAACCGCAGTCTCTCGAAACATTGTTGAGGCCAGCTTGAAGGCCATTCTAGATGGGTACATATACATGCTGGCCACAATGAGTGGTGGACGAAGCTATCAAATTTAAATACCAGCAATGTGGAAGAATCATCAACGTGGTGAGAATTGGGGGATTTAGTTTGGCGGTATAATGCGCACAATTCGTCAGAGAGCCAAGCCAATACTTCTGAAAAAGATTGATTTACCCCTCGACCCGCTTGAGTTGTACTCATCTGTTTCAAGGGACAGCGAGTATGCTTTTCTCCTAGAATCTGTATCTGGTCCAGAGAAACTGTCGGAGTTCTCATTCATTGGTTTTGAGCCTATAGCGATCTTTAACGCAACCAATGGTGCATGTACCATCGAGGACAGGCAGAGTGGCGATATTTTTGAGATAGAAACCACCGACCCACTCGAAATACTAGGAAAACTATTGACTGGTAATTCGTATCCAAGTTATGGGTTCAGGTTTGTTGGCGGCGCAGTCGGATACGTATCTTACGAGTCAATCAAGTACTGGGAAAAAATTGATCTAAGATCCGAGAAAAACTCAGATTTCCCAGACATGGAGTTCGGCATATACAATAATGGAATAATAATTGATCATAGGATGGGTGAGGCGTATATCTTTGGCCCCTCTGTCGATGATGAGAGTATCGCCGCAAGCTTTAAGAATAAAACAGCTAGATTCGAAGACCACGTCAAGCTAGTAGACGCAAAGCCATGCATGGCTAAAAACGAGTTTGAGAGAATTGTGCTTAAGGCAAAAGAATACATAGAGGAGGGCGACATATTTCAGGTTGTACTCTCGAAGAAATACAGAGTAGAATATGATGGTTCGTTAGACGCTTTCTATAGAAGATTAAGAAAACTCAATCCCTCCCCATACATGTACATACTAAAGATGGGCCAGAGGAAGATCGTTGGGTCCAGCCCAGAGATGTTATTCAGGGTTGAGGGGACACGGGTCGAGACATTCCCGATTGCTGGTACCAGGCCCATTACTGGCGATCAAGAACTAGACGAGAAACTATCTAATGAATTAGTGTCGGATGAAAAAGAGAGGGCAGAACACGCGATGCTAGTTGACCTCTCTCGAAATGATTTAGGACGCGTATGCAGGTTTGGCACCGTAAAAGTAGAGGAACTTATGAAGATACATAGATTTAGTCATGTACAGCACATGGTCTCGCATGTCTCCGGTGAACTAAGATTTGGCTATAATTCTCTCGACGTATTGAGAGCGTTATTTCCGGCGGGTACAGTGACGGGCGCGCCGAAGATTAGGGCTATGGAGATAATTGAAGAATTAGAAAATGACAGAAGGGGGCCTTATGCTGGATGTGTCGGATACATATCATTTAATGGATGTGCCGACTTCGCAATAACGATAAGAACTCTCGTCAGTCCTCGTAAAGGAGTTGGATATATTCAATCAGGCGCTGGAATAGTTGCAGACTCATCACCTGAGAACGAGTGGTACGAAACTGAGCATAAAGCCCGCGCATTGTTAAACGCCTTAAAGGGTGAGCAGCATTATGAAGGTGCTAATAATCGATAACTACGACTCATTCGTATACAACTTAGCTCAATACGTAGGCGAGCTCGGAGCACTTCCAATAGTTGTCAGGAATAATGAAATAACACTAGGCGATGTCTTAAATCTAAATCCAGACGCAATTATTATCTCTCCGGGGCCGGGCAATCCCGCAAATCCGAGATATTTCGGAATATCGGGCAGCATAATAAAGGAGCTCTCGGGCAGCTTACCAATTCTCGGAGTATGTCTTGGTCACCAGGGAATAGTGCATTGTTTTGGAGGGGCGATAATTAAAGCAAAGAGGCTGATGCACGGCAAACCAAGCATGGTTATGCACAATGGCGTAGACATATTCGAGGGCGTTAAAAATCCTTTCAGGGCTATGCGTTATCACTCATTAGCCGTACATAGTGACCTACCATCATGCCTAGTAGTGACCGCTATCTCGCTTGACGATAACGAGATAATGGGAATAAAACATAGAGAATATCAGCTATACGGCCTTCAGTTCCACCCAGAGTCAATTTTCACCGAGGATGGAAAGAAAATACTGTTTAACTTTCTGAGCCTGGCTAAAAAATGAAAGCCATATTTTAACCAACACAAATATAAATATGGAAAAAGAGTCAATAGAGTTAGGATTAGCTACATGAGCCAAATTAATTCATTGAAAAAATTAGTCTCGAGTATTAGGAGTGGACCTGCCCCACATTTTGAAGTGGTCCACGCAATCATGGCTATACGGATCATTGGAGATCATCCGGGTATTGGGAGGAAAGAATTGTCAAGAAGGCTGGGACTAGGCGAGGGAAGCGTCAGGACACTGCTAAGCAAGTTGAAGAGCAATGATTTAGTCACAATCACTAAGGAGGGCTGTACCCTCTCAGCTAATGGAATAGAGATCTACAACTGGCTAAACGAAAAGATATCACCCATATACGAGATCGATCTAAGAGAAATCTGGGAGCACCAATTCTCGGTAGGAATAGTAGTAAAGAATGGTGAGCGTCTAGTTAAGAGAGGGATAGAACAGAGAGATGCAGCTATCAAATTCGGTGCAGCTGGCGCCATGACGTTGATACTCAAGTCAGGAAAGTTGTTAATGCCAGAAATTACTAACTTATCGGAGGAATTTCCCGAGTTTGCCTCCAAAGTCATCGATAATTTTTTCCTCAAAGAGGGAGATGTATTAATTATTGCTGGAGCGAGCAATATTTACGATGCGTCTTACGGCGCGCTTGCAGCTTCATTACTGACCTTGGGAGTCCTCACTAATCCTTAAACAGGTCGTATGTTTTCAGTCGATCTTTATTCTAACGCCCTTCTCTTTTTTGGGGATTCTGATTTCTAATACTCCTTCTCTAAACTTCGCCTTTGTTTCTTCAGCGGATATCTCGATTGGTAGCTCTAGGTCTAGCTTGTAGCAGGTCGCATTGACTCTACAATACCTTCTAAGCTCATACTCATAGCTACATGGTGCATATACGTGAAGTTCATTTTTATGCACCTCTAGCTTGACGTTCTCCTTCTCCACGCCTGGAAGGTCTACTGTCACTCTGAACTCGTCTGGAAACTCTTGGACGTCATACAGAGGTTCTAAACATCTAGATGAGACCTCGGATTCTTTAAGTCTCGTTAACATCCACTCTATCTCTTGGTCAATGTCACTTTCAATTTCTCTGATTATGTCGAACAGTGATTTTCTCCTGCGCATCAAGGCCATGCTCACCTAATATATTGAGGAGTTGCCTCGAGCTCTAAGCCCTTAGGAATCCTAGCCATACTGGCAGTTGTGCGCCGCATCAAATCTCTTAGCTGAATCTTTAGCTTCTCTGCCTGTTCCCTAAGTGGATCTACTGAGACGTTAAGTCCCAAGAGCTTATTCAGGAAAACTACTACCTCAGCAGCCGCGCCCGGGTCAGGATAGTTCATGTGGCTCTGAGCCAAAGCTACTAGTACTTTAACGCCTAATCTAGATGCATTCCGCAGCAGTGCTGCCTTCATCCCAGTGATGAACCCATTCTCAAATTGAGTGGAATAGCCGGTTTCAAGAGCCTTTCTTTGGATCTCTTCATCGTTTGAGACGACGTAGATCTCTGGTTTTTCAATTTCAAGCCTATTTGGCTCTGGTATGCCGCCAACGCTGATTATGGTTGAGTTAATAGTCTGCCCAATCTCGAGTATGGAGTTTGCTGTTGACCATATGCTTTGAGGCGGCACCGGGACGTCTGAAAAAACCATGCATGTCTCGTTAGGCCCATCTCTGCAGAGATATAGTCTGCATGGCTCCAATACTTTAGAACCCTGTATAGTGACTATTGGAGGTAGGTCTTCGATCTCAAGATACCCCACTAGTTCAGACTGCAGGTTGGAGATGAAGTAAGACGACGCTATTGTGCCGACAAGCCCCACGTCGGGCAACCCCTCGATTAATGGCACTCCTTTACCCTTTATTTTCCCGTCGATTAGAAAGTTCTTATCTTTATTCATTTTTCCCCCTAGAGCAATAATTTCGGCAGATAGGATATAACTATTTCGTACCAATATTGATGAAGATCCTAAAACCTAAAATAAAACGAGATAATAAATGGAAAGTAATGGTTATCCTCAAAGATAAGGATCGAGAATTTGTAAGGTCTAAATTTGAAAAAGAACTTGAGGGAGAGGTGCGGATCATTTATTTTACGCAGGACTTTGAGTGCGAATACTGTGCCGAGACCGGAGAGCTACTAAAAGAGGTCGCCTCTCTAAGCAACAAGATTAGAATGGAGACCTATGATTTTGAACGTGACCAAGATAAGGCAAGGAAGTGGAACATCGATAAAATTCCGGCAACATTGCTTTTCGGCCAACGAGAATACGGAGTCAGATTCTTCGGCGTCCCGAGTGGCTACGAATTCGCAACACTGCTGGAGGACATAGTAGATGTATCGAGGGGCGTGAGCAGGCTTTCTCGACAGACAAAGGAGGCATTAGCAAGCATTAGGGTGCCTATTCACATCAAGGTATTCGTGACGCCAACGTGTCCCTACTGTCCTAGAGCCGTCAGGATTGCGCATCAAATGGCCATCGAGACGGAATACGTGACTGCCGATATGATCGAGGCCATAGAGTTCCCACAGCTGGCAAATAAATACGGAGTGATGGCCGTGCCCAAAGTCATCATTAACGACCTAGTATCGTTTGAGGGAGCGCTACCAGAGCCACAATTCCTCCACTACGTCATGCATGCAATCGAGCATGTCTAGACTCGATAAGAAGGCCGTGGCAAAAGAGATCGATAGACTATTCAATCTAGCACTCAGCTCTGAGGACGAACTATTAAAAAGATCTGCGATAAGACACGCAGTAGCGCTTTCTAGAAGTGTTAGAGTTAAGATACCGAAGAAATACTCACTATTCATTTGCAGAAAGTGCCTTTCATTATTATCATCTTCGAAGAGTGCGAGGATTAGAGTGAGGAAAAATAGAAACTGGCAGATGGTTATTAGATGTTTAACATGCGGCTCAGTCAAAAGAATACCGCTTAAGCGCTAGCCTTTATGCTCTGGCACTCTGCCGAGAAGTGATATCCGCTCAACCAGGCGACGGTTTTCCTCTCTTATTCTTTCAATCTCGTCCCTCAGCGCCTTATACTCTACACCCTTCTCCAAGTTTTTCCTAATTTTTTCCGCAGCGTCCCTAGCAGATCGCCTAACCATCTCCATTAGATCGCTTTCAGCCATTTTTTCGAGAATAGGAATGATCTCAGGGGCCATGAGTTCTTTACACGCAGCCACTACTGCCTGTCTAACCCTGTAGTTCTCGTCCCTAGAGTATTCTTGAAGTATTTTTATCACCTCACGCCTTCCGGGAAACTTGCCTAGAGACGTAATCGCCGCGCTTCTAACAATGTTGGGCTTATCCTCGTAGGAATACTCTAATATAGTCTTTAGGCATCTCTCATCTCCAATCTCAGCCAAACCTCTCAATACACCGATAGTAATAGCGTAGTTGTGAGATGGTTCGTTGATAAATTTTAACAAATAGTCATAAACATTTTCCCGCCTCATCTTGCCGAGACTAATAGCGGCAGACTGCCTAACATAATAACTCTCATCAACATCTGCTAAAACTTTTTTCAAGGCATCACAGACTCTATCATCTCTATAATTGCCAAGTGCATCGCATATAGCTCTCCTCACCTTCGGGTGCTTAATACTACTCAAAGCACTGAGAAGCGCCTCCCTAGCCATTTCAGTGCGAGTCTCTCCCAGCGCCTTCGCAGCCTCAGCCGCAACTCCCCAGAAATCATCCTTAAGCATGGCTTGGCTAAGCACCTCAACTGCCCTGAGATCGCCAATTGATCCCAGCGCCCTCGCAGCCTGTACTTTGCAGTACACATGTTTATCGCTTAGAAGAATTTTCGCCCACTGTTCGGCTGTTCTTTGATATTCAATTGTTTTGAATGCCTCAAAAAATGGGTCGACACAAATATAGTCAGGGCGAGCATCAAGATCAAACACATATACGGCTTCTCTCTCATTCAAGTCGATGGTATATTCTTTGACTGTCTCGCCTATTTTTATGTGGATCTTAAGCGGGAGAATATACGTGTTTAACGAGTCGTCGCCCTGAATCTGCTTTATTCTAATCAATAGCTTCTTGCTCTCGTCCTTCCACTCCTCTTCTACTTTGAGCGCTGGATGACCAGAATTATAAAAGAACTGCTCAAAAAACCACTCTAAATTTTTTCCTGAGACCTCCTCCATCGTCTTTCTAAAATCCTCTGTGTCTGCTACGCCGTATTCAAACTTCTTCAAAAACTTGTTGAGGCCCTTCCTGAAAGCTTCTTCACCGAGGAGTGAACGCAGCATGTTTAGTATTAGTCCACCCTTGGGATATGAATGCGAATCAAAAAGCTCGTTTGAGTATTTGTAGATGCGCATTACTATTGGACGTGCATACCTGTCGCGATACTCATTTAGATAATCATCCATGTCCCTGATCAGTTCATATATGAATTCCTGTTCTCCCTTGTCATGTCTTACGAATAAGTTCTCAAGCAGAGTTGCCATGCTCTCATTCAACCAGATATGTGGCCAGTCCTTACAAGTGACTAGGTCGCCGAACCATTGATGAGCTGCCTCATGTGCTACGAGTGGATCGCTCGAATAATCCAAGTGCGCCTTTTCGTCATGCAGTGTCAAGTCAGTCAAGGTAGTTGCCGTCACATTCTCCATGCCTCCGAAAATGAATTCGTGGACAGCCACCTGATCATACTTTGAGTATGGATATGGATAATCTAAGTAATTTGAGTAGAACTCAAGGATTTTTGCAGTCTTCGAGAAGCTTAAGTGTGCCTTGTCCTTCCAGCCCATTGGAACATAGTAGCCTAACTTCACATTACCATACACCTCCTTTATCTCATCAAATATTCCTACTACAATGCTGAAAAGATAAGGCGAGCAAGGTTTATCGAGTCTCCAGTGCCAGACTGACCATTTATCATTGTTATTGACGCTGAGCAGTTCTCCGTTAGAAATAACGGTATAACCCTTGGGAACGTACGCGATTAGCTCGAAGGTGTGTTTTATGCTTGGGTGATCAAGTATTGGCATCCAGTACCTATTATGCTCTGTCTCACCCTGACTCCAAACTTGTGGGGGCCTATTTGGATGGGCTTTTGAAGGCAGAATAAAGTATAGCCCTTTACGTGGCTTAGCGTGGTATTTGATGATAAGCTTTGGATGCTTATCGGCTACTTCTACGTGGAGCTTATTTCCATCATATCGCCAGTCCTTCACCTCGGGCTTGCCAGACACAGAGTCAATCACGAGCTCCACGCCGTCGAATGAGACCCACCTAGTCTGCTCATTAGTTATCTCTAAATCAATTTCAGCCTCTCCATCAATAGATCTACTCTCCATGTCGAGCCAGAGAGATAGCTTATAGTGCTTTATCCTGTGGTCATAGCTTGGAGGATATTTAGCATCATAGTCAGGATAGACAAATCCCCTCCCAGGCTTAGCGAAAGGATAAATCGTCACCATGTCAAGAATAAACAAACTTAGATTATTTAAACTAATCCTCGACATTTCTTACTCAGAAGTGCAAATAATTGTAATAAAAATCGGTATAAATCTGAGCTCTGATAAATGTCACTACAGCTGCGGAAGGTGTTTGATCTTGACGTCAGTCTTAAAGGTAGTTAATTTATGGGTTAGCGTTAATAATAAACAGATTCTAAAAGGACTAAACTTAGAGGTTAGGCAGGGTGAAATAAGGGCCCTTATGGGCCCGAATGGTAGTGGTAAGAGCACTGCGGCATACGTGATTATGGGTCATCCAGGCTACGTTGTCGAGAGAGGTGATATAACGCTTGATGGAGAGAGCATTCTACCACTCCCACCGGACCAGAGGGCTAAAAGAGGCATATTCCTAGCTTTTCAGTCACCAGTAGAGATCCCCGGAGTGACCTTGGCAAACTTCCTGAGGAGAGCCTACCTCTCAGTAAAGGCAAAGGATGATGAGGCAAAAAAATTATCAATAAGCGAGTTTCAGAACTTACTAAGTAAGAATCTTCAGTTATTACAGATGGATACGTCATTCATCAGAAGATACCTGAATGAAAACTTTTCAGGAGGAGAGAAAAAGAGATCGGAAATCGTTCAGCTCGCAACGCTAAGACCAAAGATAGCAATCTTAGACGAGACAGACTCAGGACTAGATATTGATAGTGTCAAGATAGTGGCTAATGCAGTTGAAAAACTTGTACGCGAAGAAAACATGGGTGTTCTTGTCATTACTCACTATGCTAGAGTTTTAAACTACTTAAGGCCAGACTACGTTCACGTAATGTTTGATGGCAGAATCGTTGCCTCTGGAGGGTTTGAGCTGGCCGAACAGTTAGAGAAGACTGGATATAAGGGATTCGAAGCAGGGCTACAACAGTAAGACGGGCTGATTTTTAGAGTTTCTTCGCTTAGTGGCTAGGTTTTTCATGATTCTAAACACTTAAATTATGCCTATTGGTTTTGAGGCATTGATGGTTATGGAGCCCAGAATAATCCACGTAGTTGAAGAAGAAGAGGAATGGGAGGAAGAAGAATGGGAAGAAGAGGAAGAAGAATTCGAAGAAGACTTTGAAGAGGAAGAATTCGAGTTCGAAGAAGAGGAAGAGACCTAAAAGGGAAAGACGCGGGATTAAACCCAAAACACTTCCTTTTTTGGGTAATTTGTTGATTCATTCTTTCGGCAAGATTAATACAGGTACGCTTACATCGTCAAGTACTCTTTGACTCACGCTTTTGAATAACTTTAGTCCAACCCTCCCCCAAAATCCTCTCGGCCTTCGAAATAATACTACCATGCTGTACCCACCATTCTTCACTTCTTCCACTATTCCTGATACGATATCTCTGCTTACCGCTACTTTCACTTTGGCTTCATATCCATATTCTTTCAGGTAATCGCTCAACTCTTCGAGTATCTTTTTGTGGCTTTCAATCATTTTTAAAGCCACGTCATCATAAGTTGCCGTTGATTGAGGAAGCTCGATTATGTTTAACAAGGTGTAATCAGCTTCCTTCCATTGAAGGAGACGGAGCGCGCTTAGAACTCTTCTATGATCAATATTCGTGGACACGGGAATTAAGACACGCCTCATGCCAATTTACTCATGAGTAACTACTCCATCCTTTTTATGGATGTGCAGGACTATAGAAGTTACGGTGCTTTTGATGCCTGGTATTTTCAGCACTTTGTCCTTGAGCAACTCTCGGAATGATTCTATGTTTGCTGTGTTTATTATGGCTATTATGTCGAACTCGCCCGTTACTTCGAAGACGTCGAGCGCTTCTGGCAGCTTGGTGATTTCTTCTGCAACTTTTTCTAACTGGTTAGACTCGACGAATATGTGGAGTATAGCTTTTATCCCCCCTCTTAATGATCGGTTAGACATCTCGACAATCCTTAAACATGCGGTCATATAATAATGTTGATTTTGCCTAGAGAGGTGGATAAATCTATATTTATATGACACTCTATATTTGTATGGTATGCTATGCCTAAACTATATGAAAGGAACGTGCAGCAGCTTAGTGGGAGCTCCTACATCATGACTCTTCCCAAGGACTGGGTGCTCGAGAGTAGGCTGTAAAAAGGGCGCATCTGTCCTCCTGGCCGTAGAGCCATATTAGGATAACGCCAGCCTTAGTATTGATAAGATAAACGAGGACCAACTAGAAGATGCAGTAAAGTGGACATTCATATCTGGTCTTGACGAGCTGATAATCACTCAAGCAGGGGGAATTACAAATAAGTCTAGAAGCATAATTCGTATATTAAGAATTATGATACCGGGAATGATCATTTCACACGAGGTTGACGAGAGAATTAAGATTGAGTTTACTGAATTGACATTCCATGCCTTCACTTAGTGCTTAAGGGCGTTTCTCCAGTTGGTCGAGAGAACCCTGTACACAGCTGCTAACTACTTGAAGAAGAAGGACGGAGAAGACATGGAGTTGTCGACAATCACCGAAGAAAGTATTGGGTATTCACTTATCCTATCTAGGTTTGTTGCAAAGTCGATTACTAGTCCTTTTCTAAATGTTTCTACCGTGAAAATATATGGATTATCAACAATTGCAGTCGTTGCCATTAAGCTGATGGATGCTATGACTGAACTAGTGGAGCACGTGAGAAGAAACAAATCAAAATCGATTGACGTGGTAGGCCCAATAAAAAAATGGCCGGCATTCTTAATAGGATAATCCAGTCACTCAATGATTTGCCAAAAAAATCGAGGCGGCGAGTCTATTATAGAATTTATGAATCAAGTGAAATTAGTTGGAGAGAAAATTAGACAGCTTGAGTTAGATTCTGGGGGTCAAGATTGTGTTGGCGAATATTTGTGAGAAAGTTCAAAATATGTTCAGGTTTATCACCAATTACTATTTAGTCTCTGCTATCTATCCTGACTGACTACAAATATATCTATTACGACGTGGATTTTACTAGCTGAGTAACTCTTAACGACTCTGCTTGTTAGAATATCTGTAGTAAAACCCATGCTTGAATTCAGGCTTTGTATTTTTTGTTTCAGCTGTTCAATCTCGTCCCTCTTTATTAATTGATGTAGATGAATGATCCCGCCGGACTCTCCCAACATTCGCAAGGCATAGGGAAGAAAATCAGCAAATCCGTAAAAATATCCCATAATGACTCTATCAGCTTTTGTCTTTAGCTTTGATGATAATTCTCTACAGTCGGATAGGTATGGTATGACTATGTCTTCTACATTGTTTAGTCTGATGTTTCTGAGTAGGTACTCATATGCTGTTGGGTTTATCTCTACGGCGTGGATTAGCCTGGGCCTCGCATGGACAGCTATCGGTAGTGTGAACTGCCCAACTCCTGCAAACATGTCAACAACTATTTCCCAGCTCCTGACTAGGCTAGCAACTCTCAGCCTCTCGAATTGATTACCTAGACTAAACATCAACTTGGATGGGTCTAAGCAGTAATGCACCCCGTACTCCGTATGCATGATTGTTTCAGGCAATTTGCCCCATAACAACTCGACTTCCGGCTCCCGATATTCGCCATAGATCCCCCTGTATCCCAAAACAGCTACTATGTGCGGATTATCAGCGACTATTTTCTGGACGATCTCTTCTAAACCCGGTTGTTTTATGTCTACTCGAACAATCGCTACGTTGCCTAATTTTTTATACTTAATGGGCATCCTTCCCCAACACTCACAGCAAAAGTATCTTTAAATAATATCTCTTAGCCAATATATTTGTTGAGTGCGAAAAAATCAGTGAAAAAAGAGACTGCAAAAGCAAAAGGACCGGAAAAGAAAATCGGAACAATAGCTGCGCCGCCGCTCTCAGAGTTAGAGGCTTATGTCCGGACACAACCCTACATCACTCCCTACGTCCTCTCAGAAAAATATGGTCTGAGGTTATCGATAGCAAAGGATCTGCTCAGCTCGCTGATGAAGAAGGGTGTCATAAACTTAGTGACGGGCACGAATAGGGTTAGGATTTATGCACCAGTATCGCCTCAGACACCTGCCTCAGTTAAGCGTGGGGCCCAGCCAGTAAAGAAAGCAGAGGAAGAACCAGTCCAAGTAGAGGAAATTATTGCTAAGGAAAAGAAGGCCCAGAAGGGTAAAGGAAAGAAGAAAAAATGAGAATAGTTTAATCCCTCGCTTTAATTTTAACCCTGGATCCTTGAGCGGCACTACTAAGAGTTGAGAGCCCTTCTTTTACGGAGCCGATTTTTACTGACTGTGGCCAGGCGGGTCTTTCTTCTAACAGAATAAGTATCGAGTTGTTTGCTGGCCAATACAGAATATCGCCCCTACTAATTTTACTTACCTGTTTTTCAGACCCCCTAATTATATCGACGTTAATGCTGATCTGCAAGGTATTTTCTTTAATGACCGCTACTCCGTCGATCGGTAATTTCTTTACGATTTCGTCGAAAGTCATGGGCGCTAAGTATCTCTTGAGCTCTCCCCTCGCGACGCCTGCACCCTCTACCTCTATATCGATCCCGACGCTTAGCCTATGTCTAGCCGTCATGTCTTTTGAGACTCCTTGGACTCTGGCTGAGACTGCTGATATATAACGGCGCCGATTTCCTGAGCTGTCTTCCTCAACTCGTCCATCTTATTCCTAATTGATTGAATATCCCTTTTAGAGACCGCATCCTTCAGGGACTTCATCGCATTCTCGACTTTTTGCTTCGTTTCTTGTGGTATCTTGTCACCAAACTCGCTAAGCGCCTTCTCAACGCTGTAGATGAGTGATTCGGCGTCATTTATCAGCACGGCTTCCTCTTTCTTTCGTTTATCTTCCTCTGCATATTTTTCAGCCTCCTTTATCATCCGCTCTATATCCTCTTTAGACAGTCTGTGAGGAGCAGTTATCTTTACGCTCATCTCTTTGTTTGTCCCGAGGTCTTTGGCAGTTACTGTCAGGATGCCGTCGGCATTTATGTCAAAGGTAACTTCTATCTTAGGTACGCCACGCGGCGCCGGGGGTATGCCTGAGAGAGTAAACCTGCCAAGAGAGACATTATCTGCCGCCATGGGCCTTTCACCCTGGACTACATGGATCTCGACTGCCGTCTGAAAGTCAGTAGCAGTGGTGAAGATCTTGCTTCTCCTCACGGGTATTGTGGTATTGCGCTCAATTATGGGCTCTACCAACCCGCCGAGGACCTCTACTCCTAGCGTTAGCGGTGTGACGTCGAGCAACACTATGTCTTTGCCCTTAAGTTCGCCTGAAAGTATGGCGGCCTGGATAGCCGCGCCCATAGCGACACACTCCATTGGGTCAACACCCCTCTCCGGCTCCTTCCCAAGTGTTTTCTTAATAAATTCTCGGACGATAGGCATCCTAGTCGGTCCTCCCACGAGTATTATCTTGTCAATATCTTCAGGCTTGAGTTTGGCGTCGCTTAGAGCCTGCATCAACGGGCCCCTACACCTCTCAATTATCGGTGAGACAAGCTCCTCAAGCTTAGCCCTAGTCAAGGTCATCGTAAGGTGTTTTGGCCCACTACTGTCATATGCAATGAATGGAAGATTAATTTCGGTCTCCAAAACTGATGATAACTCAATTTTCGCCTTCTCAGCCGCCTCTCTAATCCTATTCATCGCTACTGGATCCTTACTCAGATCTATGTTTGTTTCCTCCTTGAATTTCCTAAGAATGTAGTTAACTATTGCTTCATCCATGTCTCGTCCTCCAAGCTGAGTGTCGCCAGACGTTGCCTTTACTTCAAAAACGCCTCCGCCGAACTCCATTATCGTGACGTCAAGAGTGCCGCCTCCGAAGTCAAACACAAGTATTCTCATTTCTTTTTCAAGCTTATCGAGGCCATAGGCCAGCGCTGCTGCGGTAGGCTCATTGATGATTCTTACGACTTCCAGCCCCGCGATGGCGGCTGCATCCTTTGTCGCTTGTCTTTGATTATCGTTAAAATAGGCTGGGACAGTAATGACTGCCTTCTTTACTTCCTCGCCGAGAAAGGCCTCTGCGTCTCTCTTAATCTTCTGTAGTAGAAAAGCCGAGAGTTGCTGAGGTGTAAATTCTTTATCATGCAGCTTGTATTTGTAGTCCGTGCCCATCTTTCTTTTGAATCCGGTGACGGTGCCCTCGGGGTTGGTCAGCATCTGCCTCCTAGCCGGCTCGCCGACGAGAAGCTGCCCATCCCTAGTAATGGCAACATAGGAGGGAAATGCCTTGCCATACATAGTGACGCCTTCACTACTAGGTATCATCGTCGGCCTTCCGCCGATGACGACGGCCGCCGCCGAATTACTAGTACCCAGATCGATACCAATAATCTTCTCAGGCAAAGCTATCCACCCAATATGTAATTAATCCGCCACTTAAATATAAAAACACCCTAAAATAAGTATAAATTTTCACAAAAATCAAAGAATGAGGTACAACGAAAAAATATTAAGCCTAAATCCCATAAACTAGAAGTATGCTTTTTTACTCAGTTTGACTATGTTCCAAATAGACAGTTAGGGATGCCGGTGTGGGGGTGCCCTAGCCCGGTAGGGGGGTGGCCTGCTAAGCCACTGGGCCGATGAGGCCCGCGCGGGTTCAAATCCCGCCCCCCACGGTAATCGTTTGTAATTATTAGAAGGCGAGTTTGGAGATTTGATTGAGAAAAGTCCCGGAGAGTGTTTTGTTCTTCATTTTGATGTATTCTTCTAGGCGTCTCTGCTTCTTCTCAATGGTGAAGCCGATATTTTTGTGGAAGTTTGTGTTACTTCTGGTTCGAATGTAGATGCGATAGCAATCCTTGTTGCGCGCGTATTGCTTCCCAGTCTTAGGGTCACGCATTATAGTTCCTTGTCGAATACAAAGTTTTGGCCCCGTCGACTCTATGTTAAGTCTTTTAAGAAGTGCCTTGACATATGTAAGTAGTTCGACGTTTGTGTTGATGATATATATGTAACCATGCTTATCGACACATCCTTCTGAGTCTGCGAAGCCCCTCAGGAAAGCCGCCACGCATCTCTCACAGTGCTCAACGTAGGGCTTTAGTCCATCGAGGTCAACTGGCTTTCTGAGGAGCTCGTATAGAGTTTCTGACCTAGCTTCGACGACATACCTACCCGAAGATTTCATGTACCCTGGCCTTATTGGTCCTCTCCCAAGCACAGAGGCCAGACACCGGGCGAACTCCTCGACGAATTCTCTGTCCCTCGCCTTAAGGCCTATTGTGACGTCGTTGTAGCCTTTGATGACCCGACTTCCCTTCTTAACATATCCATCGCCCAACACTACGCCGATCACGTATGCAAGCTCCTCAGAAGGCTCTAAGAGCTCAATTGAGGGAATCCTCCTTCCCTTGTATGGATTATGTATCCCACGTATCCAATAGCTTATATGAGACTTGGATATCCTGACACCATGTCTTCGATAGACCTCCTCGATTACCCTACCATAAGTCAGCCCACATTTACGAAGAACAACAACATCGTGGTACAGCTTGATCCGAAGCGCACGCGGCAGATATTTCCTCCCCATCCTTAGCTGTGCCATACATCTCCTCTGGCAACCTTCCGGAGTCTTCCTCCGACGTAGCCCTAGTGCAGTCCCATCCACCGCTCCCGCTCTATCCCCACAGGAAAGAATCAAGGCAGCTCCAATCTCCACTCTATTCACCTCCTCACCCGTTTTGGCAAAACACCTAAACAGACTTGATACGGACCAGCCATGGCCCTGCGCATCGACCACCTCTCATCTAACTATCATAATGTTGGAATGACGCTACATAAGCGTTGAGAAACCAAGCTGAAAATAAGAAACAATAACCAAGATATACAAATTGTCAAGCATGGATGGAATGGTGAAAGAGATAGGAGTAGTGAGGAAGGAGAAGTCAAAGATAAAACACAGCAATATTCCAATACAGCTAGACTTATGGGGAAACGAAGTAATATTCAGGGGGAAGGGACAGACAACAATATACGGATACCCAAAGATTTAATTCTTCATCGTTTTATAAGAGGGGAAACGGCTCGAGACTAAAACCATACACCCATAACAGTTAGGGACCGGGTTAGCCGCTGATATTCTTGGACGGCACGCCCTCGAGTTTGGAGATCTTTTTGACGAGCTGGAGGTTCCATCTCCAAGTATCCTCATCCCTGACAGCCACTACTATGTTGCTGATCCTGTCACGCATCTTTATCGCGTATCCCGCTTTGCTTATTACTCCTTCGGCGAATTTCTCGAGTCCAGACCACTCATTGAGCACTGCCCGTCAGTCTATGTCTCGATAGTTGTTCGAGGATCGTTATGAGGGACTGTGTCCCGCATTTCCCCATCCCGTTCTCGACCAGCGACTTCACTAGTTGATGAACGACTGCTGTGCCGAAGAGTGGGAGCCCAAGCTGTTCTGAGACCTCGGAGAGGATTCTCAGGTCTTTTCTGAGGTGCTCGGCCTTGAAACCGGGCGTGAAGTCCTTGGCGACGATTTTTGGTCCGAGATTTACTAGTTGCCAGGACGATCCCGCGCCTGAGCCCAAGACCTCAATCACCTTCAGCGGGTCTAGTCCTGCCTTTGATGCAAGCAACAGCGCCTCGCACGTGCCCAGCAGGTTGAGGGAGACGGCGATCTGGTTGCATAGCTTTGTGAACTGGCCTGCGCCGTTATTCCCCATGTAGTGGATGTTCTTGCCCATGCATTGGAGTATTGGGAGGCTTCTATCGAATGCCTCCCTTGGTCCTCCGACCATTATCGTCAGCGTTCCAGCCTCGGCGGCCGGCGTGCTCCCAGTGACCGGTGCGTCGAGATAGTACACGCCTCTCTGCCTAAGCACCTCTGCTATCTTTATCTCTGTGAAGGGAGAGACGGTCGACATGTCTATGACGATCGAGCCCTCGCCCGCGCCCTCGCATACTCCATTCCCTCCGAGCACTACTTTCTCGACGTCAGGCGAGTCTGGCAGCATTAGGATGACGAATTCAGACTTTTCAGCCACCTCTCTCGGAGACTGCGCCGCCCTTGCGCCGAGCGCTGCGAGCTCCTCGACCGGCGCCTTGCTCCTGTTAAAGACGGTCAGCTCGTGTCCAGCCTGGAGTATCCTCTTAGACATCGGCTTCCCCATGAGTCCAAGCCCGATGAACCCAACCCTACTCATGTCCACGAACTGGTCGTCCCACGTATTATCCTTTTATACTGAGTCATAGATGTTCAGGCCGTTTGAGGACTCGTAGGGCATGCATAGACATCTTGGATAGCTGGTTGGCTAGCATAACAATTGCCTGCACTGATGAGGGGGTCTGTGCTGTAAGCTTTAACGACCCAAGAATCGTTAAAATCAATCTTTCACGCCGCGGATTTGCCGTCCTAGAATCTTCTGACCACTCCCTATTGCAAGAAGCAAAGGACCAGATATCGGAGTATCTGGTTGGTAAGAGAATGAGGTTTGAGCTTCCGCTCGACATCAAAGGCACAGACTTCCAGATGCATGTGTGGAGAGAAACCATGAAGATACCCTACGGAGAGACGGTGAGCTACTCTGAACTGGCGGTGCGTGTCGGCAACCCGCGGGCATGCAGAGCCGCCGGATCAGCGCTTGGCGCAAATCCAACTGTCCTGCTGATACCCTGCCACCGAGTAATCAGAAAATCAGGGGGTCTCGGTGGATTCGGCGGCAAAACGCGTATTAAAAGGATGCTCCTAGAGCTCGAACAACGAGCAGTCCATCATTAAGTTTGCAGAGAGGTGAACGATATCCCTATATCCCATTCTCTCAGTATTTTCTTAGCATGAATAATGGGAAAGAGGGTTAGTCTGCCCGCGTCTGAGGAGAGGCACATAGAGTTCAAGGAGAGGCTACTCTCCTCGGTCCACCTAAAGGCAGAGAGGAGACAACACTTGGCTACGCAGATGAAGTCGAGGCTGAGCGAGGGTAATGGATCGGCAGTCTATCTACTGGGCGTAACCGATGACGGAGAGCCAATAGGCCTCTCAGAGATAGAGCTCGAGGAGAGCCTCGCCGTATTAAGATCCATAGCGACCGAGGTTGGAGCAGTCATCGACAGGGTCGAGAGGTATGAGGGCGAGCGCGGCACGATTGCAAAAGTAATAATCAAGAGCTACACGCCCATAACTAAGAGGCACGTAGTCGTAGCGGTTGCGGGCCACGTAAACCATGGAAAATCAACGTTGATCGCCTGCCTAATGACTGGCCAGCCCGACGACGGGCGCAAGTGGCTCTACCTAGACACCCTACCACACGAGATCGAGAGAAACCTATCCGCAGACCTACACTTCGCACTCCTAGGATTCAGAGACGGACGACCAATACTGATGAAGAATCCCCTAGACAAGTTGGAGAAGATTAAGGTAGCATCGATGGCCGACAAGTTGGTGAGCTTTGTCGACACGGTCGGGCATGAGCCATGGCTGAGAACTACCATCAGGGGACTCGTCGGACAGGAGGTTGACTATGGATTACTAATAGTAGCGGCCGACGACGGGCCTACCCACATAACTAGGGAGCACTTGGGAATAATGCTCGCGCTAGGCCTCCCGATAATCGTCTGCATATCCAAGATCGATCGGGCCACGGAGGAGGGACGCCTAGAAGTCAGGGACCAAGTGTCTAAGCTTCTGAAGAAGGTTGGCAGGGTTCCACTATTAATCAGGGACAGGAACGACATAGAACTAGTCATTGACAAAATGAACACGGTGGTGCCGATAATCGAGACCTCCTCCGTCACGCTGCATGGATACGACCACCTCTATGATTTGCTCTCGATGCTGCCATCCCGCACCAAGTCGCTGGACCAGCCATTCATGCTATACATCGATCGGGTCTACAATATCGAGGGAGTCGGAAGTGTGGTCTCTGGAAGCATAATGCAGGGTAAACTGAGGGCTGGAAGCGACCTATTAATAGGCCCCGACCCCAAAGGAGTCTTTAGACCGGTAAAGGCTAGGAGCATAGAGATGCATTATGCAAGAGTAGCAGAAGCAGAGGCTGGATACATCGTCGGAATAGCCATCAGAGGAATAAGCCATGAAGAGATAAGGCGGGGAATGGTTCTATGCGACGTATCTTTTGCGCCAAGAGCTGTTTGGAGCTTTAAGGCAGACCTACTCATACTGACGCACCCGACGAGAGTTGCAAGCGGATACGAGCCGGTCCTTCACTGCCATACAATCTCCCACACCGTTAAGCTGACGCTGATCGATAAAGAGTACCTGAAGCCAGGCGAGCAGGGAGAAGTAATAATGGAGTTTAAGTACTCTCCGTGGCTGATCAGGGAGGGAGACAAATTCGTAATTAGGGAGGGCAGGACGAAGGGCATAGGACAGGTAACAAAAATATTGAGATATGCGTGAAGAAGAATATAAGCAATCTTACAGAGTATCGCATGGAGTAGAGGTAAACAGGAAGGACGCTGAGCACGTCAGGAAGTTACTGGCATGCGTCAGAGTCTTAGACGCGTCGTTGAAGGCAGTTAAAACTGGAGACAGAGTTATTTTCCCAGTGACGGACGCTGAGCGGGCTATGTCTATCTTGGCTGACCTCGATGCGGTTAGGGTCGATGTTTATCTTTTCCCAGTCGAGGAGAAGCGCCCGAGAAGCCTAAAAGAGGCGCTGTCAGGAATACTGAGCGATGAGAAGCTCTCCCTCCTGCCTTCTTCTTACGACATCGTCGGAGACATAGCAATCATACAGATCAGACCGGAGATCGAGGATATATCCAAGGAAATAGCTATGGGGATAACGAGGATTAATCCCTCGATAAAGGTCGTGCTCGGAGAGGTCGGCAGGATCAGCGGCACCTACAGGCTGCCCCGTCTCATACACCTCTACGGAGAAGAGAGGACATGGACAATCCATAGAGAGAACTCATGCGTCTTCGAGCTGGACGTATCAAAGGTCTACTTCTCTCCGAGACTCTCCAATGAGCGTAAAAGAATATTTGAGCAGGTCGGCGGGCACGAGCTTGTCATAGACATGTTTGCAGGCGTCGGCCCATTCAGCATCGAGATTGCGCGTCACAGAAAAGCTAGGGTAAAGGCAGTGGAGTTAAACCCAGATGCATACGAGTATATGAGGCGAAACATCAGGCTAAACAGAGTTGAGGGACTCGTCGAGCCAATCCTCGGAGACGCCGCAGAGGTAGTTCCAAGAATAAACGAGGCCGCTGATAGAATAATAATGAACTATCCCGCGGATTCGCTTAGCTATCTGAAGTACGCGGTCAAGGCGGTGAAGAGGGGCGGCACGATTCACATCTACGGATTCTCAGACTCGCTTGAGAGTTGGCTAAGAGAAGTGGAGCTAAGGCTAAAACAACTAGGAATTAGCGAGTATGGAGTTTCTGGGAAATTGGTCAGGGAGGTGGCTCCGCGGAGATATAACGTAGTGGCCGACGTCTTGCTGCGTTAGGCATCAAGCAAAAGACTTATGGGACGACGCGAGTATTTCTAAGTGATAGTGCTTGGGCGTAAAGCTGGGCGACATAATCCCTCCACAGGCAGTTGAGAAGGTTGAGCTCGAATTCTTTAAGAACAAGCCGATAGCGATAGATGGGTACAACATCCTCTACCAGTTCGTCTCAACGATCAGGGGGCCAGACGGGAGACCCCTGATGGACTCGAAGGGCAGAATTACTAGTCATCTAAGTGGCCTATTCTTTAGGACGGTGAATTTCCTAGAGGTCGGCATGAAGCCGGTTTACGTTTTTGACGGCCAGCCACCACAGCTAAAAAGAGAGACGATACAGAAGAGAATCGCACTCAGAAAAACAGCGGAAGAAAAATACGTCGCGGCAATCGCTGCCGGAGACTTGGAGTCAGCGAGAAAATACGCGGCACAATCAGCAACACTAGAGAAATACATGGTTGAGTCATCAATGGAGCTGCTCGACGCCATGGGTGTACCATACGTGGTTGCTCCCTCGGAGGGCGAGGCACAGGCTGCCCACATGGCTCGATCGGGACATGTCTGGGGCTCCGCGAGTCAAGACTACGACTCAATACTTTTCGGATCACCTAGGCTCGTCAGGAATCTATCCATCGTTGGCAAGCGTAAGCTACCGGGCAAGAAAGCATACGTGGAGGTCGAGATCGAGGTAATATACGCCGACAGGCTCCTCTCGGAGCTCGGCATCGGCAGAGAGGAACTAATCGAGATGGCCATCCTGATAGGCACAGACTACTTCGAGGGAATTAAAGGAATTGGGCCGAAAAAGGCCTACAACTACATAAAACAATACGGCAGAGCGGAGAAAGTACTAGTCGCACTTAACCAAGAACTAGAATTTAACATAGACGCGGTGAGAGAGCTCTTCAGAAACCCAGAAGTGACTGATAACTACAAGCTAGAGTGGAGAGAGATTGATAGGGAGAGGGTTAAGAAGATCCTCTGCGACGAGCACGACTTCTCTGAAGAAAGAGTGGACAAGGCTTTAGACTCCCTATTTGAAAAAGCAAAGGAGACCAGGGCAGAGACTAGGCTTGACGAGTGGTTCTCAGGCTGAGGACTCCTTGCTATTTACCAGCTCAATTATTTTTCTCTCCTCGTCTAAACTAGTGACTCTTATGTATCCCATGACTTCGAGTTTGAGTAACGCCCGCCTAACCTCTCTCTGAGTCGCGTTGATTCCTCTGTTTTTCAGGTTGTCTAGTAGCACCGACTCTAGCATCTTGCCGCTGTTCCGTCTAAGTATGTCTAATATCTGTGAACAAAAATCTGAGACCATAGCTATTAATCAGTTTGTAGTAGTGACATGCACTATTTAACCAATCATCGAGAGCGGCCTCTCAGTCGTCCTCAGAGTCTCCGATAGTCTTTCATACTCCTTCAACATGCTCGGCGAGATGCTCGGCTTGACTATCTTCAACGCTTCTTGGAAGTCCGCCCAAGTCACGTATGTAGCGTCCCTATCCCTCCTCAGAACGGCCATTCCGGCCTCCCTGCACAGAGACTCCAAGTCAGCGCCAGAGTAGCCCTCAGTCATCGACGCTATCTTTTCGAGAGAGACATCCTCGGCGAGCGGCATCTTCTGGGTATAGATCTTGAGTATTTGGAGCCTTGACTTTTCGTCGGGCGGCGGGACGTAGATCAGCCTGTCGAATCTTCCAGGCCTCAGTATTGCCGGGTCCATCAGGTCTGGCCTGTTCGTTGCGCCTATTACTATCACGTCCCTGAGTTCCTCTATCCCATCCATCTCTGCTAGTAGTTGACTCGCTACCCTGTGAGTCACGCCTGAGCTGTCGTCCAAGATGTCCTTCCTCGGCACTATCGTTTCAATCTCGTCTAGGAATATCACGCATGGAGCCGCCTGCCTGGCTTTTCTGAAGACCTCCCTAATCGCCTTCTCAGACTCGCCAACCCACTTCGAGTAGACTTCCGGTCCCTTAATCGTGATGAAGTTTGCCTCCGCCTCCGTCGCAACTGCCTTAGCTAACAATGTCTTGCCGCATCCCGGAGGCCCGTATAGGAGGATGCCCTTAGGCGGCTTTATGCCGAGCCTCTCAAACTTCTCCGGATACTCGAGAGGCCACTGGATAGCCTCTATCAGCCTCTGCTTAACCTCGTGGAGCCCGCCTATATCCTCCCAGTGGACGGTGGGAGTCTCGATCTCGACCTCACGAAGCGCTGTCGGAGTTATTTCCTTGTAGGCCTCGATGAAGTCCCTCATCGTCACCTCTAACGAGTTTAGTAGCTCTGGAGATATCTTGTCCTCGTTGAAGTCTATGCTTGGTAGTATCCTCCTGATGCATTTCATCGCTGCCTCGCGGCATAGCGCCGCAAGGTCCGCACCCGTGTAGCCCTTCGTCATCTCGGCTAGCTTGTCGAGAGAGACGTCCGAAGCCAACGGCATACCCCTCGTATGTATTTGCAGGATCTCCTTCCTTCCCTTCTTGTCAGGTATTCCTATCTCGATCTCGCGGTCAAACCTCCCAGGCCTGCGGAGAGCCGGGTCGAGCGCGTTCGGCCTGTTTGTTGCTCCGATCACTATTACTTGTCCCCTGCTCTCGAGTCCGTCCATCAATGCCAAGAGCTGAGCCACCACGCGCTTCTCCACTTCTCCCGTGACCTCGCTTCTCTTTGGCGCGATAGCGTCTATCTCGTCTATGAATATGATGCTCGGCGCCTCCTCCTCAGCTTTTCTAAATATCTCTCTAAGCTTCGCCTCAGTCTCGCCGTAGTACTTATTCATGATTTCAGGCCCGTTGATCAGGATGAAGTTTGCCTCTGCCTCTGTTGCCACTGCCTTTGCCAGCAGCGTCTTGCCGCATCCCGGAGGCCCGTATAGGAGGACGCCTTTCGGCGGGTCAATGCCGAGCCTCTGAAAGAGTTCGGGGTACCTCAGCGGGAGCTCGATCATCTCTCTTATCCGCTGAATCTGTTCCTGAAGTCCTCCTATGTCTTCGTATGTAACGTTTGTGCTGAGCGCTTTCTCTTGAATTGCCCGACTATGGATGACCACCTTGGTCTTAGGTGTTATCTTTACGACGCCGGTAGGCCTTGTCTGGAGCACAGCGAAGTTGAAGAGGTTTCCGAAGAACAAGACAGGAACGACATTCTTCTGAACAATTGGATACTCAATCAATCTACTCTTAACAAGCTTCGTGAAGTTCTCGTCAGGCTTGATAGAATTATTCACAGGTGCAAGCACCACCATCTGTGCCTCCTTCACGTTAGCTTTTCTAACTATCACGTAATCGTTGAGTGATACTCCAGCATTGCTCCTGATGTACCCATCAATCCTGATGATGTCTTTCTCATCCTCTAGATAGCCGAGCCACAGAGTTGCAGCCGCTAGTTTCTTACCCTTAATCTCAATTATGTCGCCGGTTGACAGCCCAGCAGAAGCACCAACGTCACGATCAATCCTCGCAATTCCATACCCAACATCCCGTTGCCGGGCCTCCGCGACTCTAAGCCTCAATTCTTTGCTTTGTGACGATACGTGGTTACTCATTCTACTGCACTAATAGGACGGTCTCTTATTTAAGTTGTATTTCTGACAACGCTGAGTGTTCTTAAAATATTTTGAGTAATGATCAGAGAATATGTTAAGAATCTTTATCTATCAGGACCAGTTTTCTTTAGAGTTAGTAAGTCCTTCTCAACAATGGCTTCTAGAAAACTAGAATTTCTGGCTCTACCCTTCTTCCCCTTAACTGCAGCCAGTCTACTCTTACTTTTTCACCGCCATGCAGGACCGCTATGGGCTCATTTATCAGTAACGATGCGGCTATACGGCCAATCGCATCTGACTTCATTACGCCACTTCCACTCCCACCCGTCGCGACGACGAGGTTTAACTCCCTAAATATGATTGGATTTTCATCGATTGTATTTATTGAGTAGCATCCAGCCCACATCGATTTCGGCCGTGCCCCCTTTAATGGAGGGAATATCTTGCTGAGTATTGGATAGATGTTGTCGTAGTAAAAATATTCTTCTGGTTTGTCATCTATCTTCCACGGCCTGCCTATATCGTCGCTCATGCCCATCCAGATGCTCCTATCCCTAACTCTCGGCGCGACGAATGGTCCTCGAGGAATGAAAATCATCGGCAGGGTATTGTATGGGTTCAGGCCCTCGACCTCGAAGAAATCCCTCAAATCATCAGTTGCAGGCATCGAGAAAATCTGTCTCTTCTTTGGCTTCACGTGAGCATCTATTCCGACAGGGTCGAGTAACTCATTGATCCATGCGCCGCTCGCTACCAGTATCTTATCAGCCTCTATCAGGCCGCTTCTAGTCTCAACCCCGACGAACTTCTTGGCCTGCCAGGCAAGAGGCTCCCTAGGATGCCCAATGCTGCAGACCGGACCTAACACCAGCTTCTCAACCCTCGCGTTGAAGAGGAACTCGACGCCAGCATTAACGAGCTCTTCGTAGTAATAATTTACTAGCTTCTCGACATCGATGTATCCGCTGAAGGGCGAGTACAAAGCTGCAGCTATATCCCTTAGTCCGAGAATCTCGGCCTCTTCATCGCCTGAATATTTTAGGTTCATGAAGGGTATGATTCTTGCCAGCTCGGTGGGTGTTAAGAGCCTCGCGTATCCCTCATGGAGAATTGGCCCGATCATCTCGATGTATTTTTCATAATGCTCCACGTTCAGCAAGACAAGGTATCCGACCTGGCTCAGGCCCAGGTCGTATCCCGAGGCCTGTAAGTCCATGAAGAAAGAGGCAGTCGACTCAGATAGAATTCTGTTGAGGTTAGAGGTGAATAGGCCCTTCCTAAACCCGCCAACGCTTTTTGAAGTGTTTCCCTGCCCCGGC
>Ga0209225_1000216_pt1 | contig 68803 bp, 81 predicted proteins | sample WasSprMetagenome_FD_184732 | JGI IMG/M metagenome (GOLD analysis project Ga0209225, IMG submission 184732) | Sulfidic aquatic microbial communities from Washburn Spring, Yellowstone National Park, USA - WS (SPAdes) (version 3) | ecosystem: Environmental > Aquatic > Thermal springs > Hot (42-90C)... | reverse complement strand
AATTAGCTTCCCCCTCAACTTTTGTCGCGCTCGGATTGCCTCAAGAGCGAAAACCATCTCCGTCGGCGTAACAGTTCTGTTCAACACTCCAAGAATCAAAGCGTTGGGCGAATCAAGACCTTTCCTCTCAATGCTCTTCTTCACAGCCAACGGTGTTACCCTCTCAACTTCATGAAGAACATTCGGCTGCTGTTGAACCTTTATCTTCCGCACAAAGTCAATAACTTCCTTGAAATCCGAGCCAAATTGACCGGACTTTACATAATCCCGCAATTCTTTCTGCGTCTCGACCAGCAAAGAATAACTTTTCCTCAAATCAACCAAAGCCTCGGTTACAGCTTTTAACGTCTCTTCTATTGCTGCGAGCTTCTTTTTCTGTTCAAGACTCAAACTTTCCATCAACATATCCCCATGATGAAAAATAATACTTTTGAAGTATTTAAGCCTTACTATTTTTCGAGTAGCTACGCATTTTTAAGTAATCTGCTTACGGCGTTTCCATACAACCCCGTTTCCGCCATGAAAAATCAAGCATCAAGCCATTTCTCCTCATACGGTCGCAAAACCTCTTTCGCCCGACAACACAAATCCTTCAAACTCAACGCCAAATAATGCCTTGCAAATATCGTCGGCGGCACTCTACCTTCAAGAATATCGACCTCTTCTTGCATTAATCCGCCCCGCCTCAATAGCGTCGCATGAAGTTTCCGTAATTCGCCCAGCCTTATCGGTAAACCCCATTTCTTCAACGGCTTAACCAACATATGCCTCGTAATCTTAAACCGCCAAGAAGACAAAATGCCATACACTCTATCCGACACCGGAACAAGAAACGCCTTCTTACTCATCCTCAAGAAATCCTTGAACCGCCAAAGCTCTAACGCCCCAATGTCTGGATTGTACATCTCATCTAATCGCCCATCAGCAACCATACTCAAAACCTTCAATCCTTCGCCTAACCGTAAACCGCTCAATCCAAGAAATGCAACTGCAAACCATCTTTCAAACGGAAACCTCTGCTTAACGTCATCCATCCACGTTAACATTTCGTCCACAAGATTACTCCGTCCAAGAATCAATCCGAGAAAATATGTGCTTCCTCTCTTCTTCCAAGAAACGCCATGCTTATGCAACAACATCTTCCATTCGTCATAACGTCCAAGAAATCTGAATAATGCACTACCCGCCGCCAAATAATTCTGCGACTTACGTTCAAGAATCGCCGACAAATTACCGCCAAGATAATCACGCCAATGTTCACGGACGCACCGCGTCAAATACCCCGCATATTCATCGGTGTACCCTCGGTTCAACAGCCAATCATGAAACGCCCGAAACAAACCGCCGCCGTCAAAACCGTCAAAAAGTCTCCGCGGAAAAGCAGCCAGAATCGGGCGTTGTTCAGCCAGAAAACCGCGGCAATAAGCTGTATCGTCGATATATAAATGATAATTGTCTGTATCAAGGGAAGTACTAGAAACCGTAGGTGTCTGGTTGCCCAAGTCTCCAAGCCTAGACCAAGCTAGCCGACAGCCCCAAGCTATCTATAGGGTAAAATTTTGAATAGGGGATTTAAAATGTTTCTCTGCAAAAGAATATTGTGCAACTGGGTTTCAGCGTTTCCTAACACTGCATTGGAGGACTTTTGGACATACCAGGCATTCGTCTGGAATTGGCATGTCTTTAGGAATAGAGTTTAGGAATCCAAAGTAGTGGGCGCATTTTGCGGGCGAATCAAGAACCTTTGGGTATTCAGCAGGCTTCACATCAACGATTCGCATGTTCTCCACAACAATGTCTATTTTCGACATACAATAAGGACAAGCATAATAAGTCTGCCTCGGTATAGTCGAGTTGTCCGTTAAGACCGCCGGTTTGCCGAAAGTTTTCCCACATCCCTTATAGGGACATTTAAGCTTATCCTCGTGATGAAGGAAGCGCATATATTTCCTCTCCAGCAGCGAATTTCAGGCTTATCTCTAATATTGATATTTAATAAACATTTCTGCTCACAAGCACAACACAAATGCCACATGTATGGATGCCACATGTATGGAGCCTCGGCCGGGCTTCGATCCCGGGACCTGCGGCTTACGAGGCCGCTGCTCTACCAGCTGAGCTACCGAGGCTCACGGTTCATTGATATTTTGAGAGCTAGCCTATTTTTAAGATGTTCGGAAACGCCGATGAGTCTAAGAGCTTTTAAGACTGGTATCTTCACTTATTTTAGAGGGTGCCCCAATTTTGAAGATGTTAAGGGATATGGGTGAAAGAAAGGCTATCGAACTTATTTTGGAGCAGTTAGATAGGATGCCGCAGATGCCCATTCCCTTCGGTGATGATGTTTCAGCCTACCCAATAGGCGGAAATCGGCTTTGTGTTTTGAAGACCGACATGCTAGTCGCTGAAACCGATGTTCCAAAAGGCATGAGTTTGTGGCAGGCAGCCCGCAAGGCTGTTGTCATGAACGTAAGCGACTTTGCAGCGAAAGGTGTGAAACCCCTTGTAATGCTGGTTTCTCTTGGAATGCCAAAAGACACCACGCGAAAAGAGCTTGAGGAAATTGCTAAGGGCTTAGACGCTGGAGCCCGCGAATACGACGCCTACATCATTGGTGGGGACACAAACGAGGCTTCAGACCTTATTATAAGCCTTTCACTCTTCGGATTGGCGAAGAAAGACTATGTAATGTTGCGGAGTGGCGCAAAGCCAGACGATATAGTGGCGGTTACTGGTTCTTTCGGGAAAACATCAGCTGGATTAAAAATGCTCCTTGAAAATCGTAAAGCATCAGAGGACATCCGCGGTTCTCTTTTGGAGACTGTTTACATGCCCAAGGCACGTTTAAAGGAGGGCTTAGCCCTAAGCACCACAAGGGCTGTCACATCAGCCATTGATTCAAGCGACGGCTTGGCTTGGAGCCTCCATGAGCTTTCAAAGGCTAGCAATGTGGGCTTCTTAATAGAAAGTGTCCCAGTAGCCACTGAAGCCCTCAAATTTGCTGAAATAAACGGCTTGGACCCGCTGGATTTAGCCCTTTACGGAGGCGAGGAATACGAGCTTGTTTTAACCATAAAGCCCAACTTGTGGGATAAGGCGGAAAAAGCTGTCAAAAATGTTGGCGGAAATCTTATCAAAATAGGAAGAGTTACTGCCGAGAGGCAAATAATCCTTGAGGTTGAGGGAGAAAGGCGAGTTATTGAGCCTAGAGGTTGGGAGCATTTTAGAAAACAATAGCATGAAGGCTTTTAAGACCTACCCAACCATTAAGGAGGCGATATTTTACGAAAAGCTCAGAAATGGAAAAGTTAGGTGTGGTCTATGCGAGAGAAGATGCGTAATCGCGGAAGGCAAAGTGGGATTCTGCAGGACGAGGAAGAATTTTGGCGGCAAACTTTACACTCTCGTTTATGGCGACATAAGTGCTGTTGAAAGCCGTCCAATAGAGATAAAGCCCTTCTTCCACTACTGGCCGGGCTCAACAGCCCTAACCTTTTCCACATGGTCATGCAACTTCGACTGCATCTGGTGTCAAAACTTTCACTTGTCGAAGGTTGCGCCGGAACCAGCCAAAGCAGTTCATTTTCCGCCAGAAAAAATGGTTGGGCTAGCCCTTGCCTATGGAGATGCAGGCTTATGTGCCAGTTTTCAGGAGCCAACACTTTTAACCGAATGGGCTATTCAAGTTTTCAGCCTTGGCAAAAGTAAGGGAATAAAATATTGTTGTTACGTTTCGAATGGTTACATGACACTTGAAGTTTTAAAGGCGCTTTGGAAAGCAGGTATGGACGGGCTTAAGATAGACGTTAAGGGCGACCGTCAAGTCTATATGAAATACTGCGGTGGCGCAGATGTGGAGAAGGTTTGGAGAAACGCTGCGGAAGCCAAACGCTTGGGACTTCACGTTGAGATTGTCAATCTTGTTGTTAGCGGCGTCAACGACGACGAAAATGCTCTACGTTGGGTAATCGAGAACCATTTAAAGCATGTGGGACCTGAAACACCGCTACATTTTACGCGATATTTTCCAGCCTATAAGTTCCACAACCCACCCACAACGGTTGAGACTTTGGAGAAAGCCTATGAAATGGCCAAAAAAGCTGGAGTTTCATATCCATACATTGGAAATGTTGCCGGGCACAAGTATGAGAACACTTACTGCCCAACGTGCGGAGAGAAGCTCATTAAACGATATGGATACTATGTTTTAAAATATGCTGTTACAGAAGACAAGAAATGCCCGAAGTGTGGAGCCGCCATTCTGATAACTGGGCGATATTTAGGAAAATAGTATTTTTGGGTGTTTTAGGGGTTTTCTGCTCTTGACGGTTTCCCTTAACCTAAAATATGTTGTAGCTCCGATAAATCTTCCAATGGCGGAAACAATGTAAACTATTTGTAGGCCCAAGACCAAGCCGTACATGCCGACCGTCAAGTCGGATAGGTAGCCACCTATAAGAGAGCCGAAAAATGTCACGGTTCCTATCAATAGATTGTAAAAGGCTATGAAGCTTCCCCTATGCGTTTCTGGAGAAACATCAAGTAAATATGTGGTCACACTCACCTGCTCAAAAGCTGCAACAGTGCCCCAAAAAGTACCTATGACTATTAAGACATAAATGTTTGGCGAAAACGCATAAGCCAGTGGAACTGAAACGTAACCGAATCTAACTAGGATAAGCAGCGGTTTTCTGCCGATGGTATCAGCAAGCCTTCCAGCCCACCTAATGAAGATTATCGTAAATATTCCTTGAATAACGGAGAGCAGCGCTATCTCCAACATTGAAGCTTTCAAAACTTTAACCTGCGTTATAGCAAAGAGCGGCCAAGCAATTGACATGAAGAAATTGAATACTGCACTGCAAGTACAATATCGGATGAAGTCTGGAGATTTCTCCGCAACCTCCACTACATCGAATAAATCCTTCATGAAATTTTTCTTAGCTTCACCGCTGTTTTTGCCGGTATTATCAGCTTTAACATAAAACATAACAAGGGATGACAATAGTCCACATGCTGTCGCAACAGCTATTGGAATAATAATCTGGTCCCTTACAGAACCTCCGATAACCGTCATGATTGCTCCTGAAGCCATTGTTGCTAAAATGCTTCCCACAGAAGCCCACAAGTTGATTGTGGCATTAATCCTTCCCAAATGTGAGGATGGAACCAAGTCGCCTATCAAGGCAGTCCAAGCTGGAACAGCCATGGAGCCTAGAAGCGCTTGCAAACTAATTAGTATCACTAGTTGGCTTGCAGTTTTTACAAGCAACATTGGAAACCAAAGTATGGCAACGATCAAGCCACCCAAAACAATGAAAGGAATTCTCCTTCCAAGTCTGTCGCTTAGCCTTCCCCAGAAAACCTGCATAACATTGTTTGACAGGTTGCTCATCGACTGAAGCCAACCCATATCAGATGATGAGGCGCCCAACTCCTTAACCGCATAGGGACCGACAAACGGATTTATCATGCCAGTTCCTAGAGCGTTCGCTACCGAACGAACATGAACTATTTTCAGCTCCCTCTCACTTTGGGATGGCTTGCCATCTCTCTCCAGCATAGTGCCCAGCTTTCTTTTGAAGTCACATCATGTTTTAAGGGAAGCTTAAAAGCTAAACGGTTCCCATAACCCCTTTAGAACCATTTCTTACTCGGTCACGTCATAATTTCTGAAAAGATGAAGAACTATGTTGAAATTCCCATTTTTCAAGGGAAAATTTATATGAAGGAAAAGTTGGTTTTATTTCAATCTCATTTCTAAAGTCAAATTTATGGGTGAGAAAATTACTTCCTTCTAGTCTTTCGCTTACCCTTGCCTTTTCTAACGACGGTTACTATTGGTTCTTGGTTTAGCCGTCTGATTTGGGCGTTTGGGTATAGACGCTCAATGTCCCTCCTAATTTTAGATATGTCCACATCCCCATAGGTTTTAATGTCAACCACCGGGTTGCCATCCTCATCGTAACTAAGCGAAACAGCATATCCGGAGCCTATCTCAATTTTTGCTGGTTCTAAAATGTAGCCTAAATCTTCAGCCAAATCCAGTTTAATTGGGCTTGTGATTTCGCGTTTTTGCCTTTTTTCAGCCATTAAATCACCGCTTAAAGAAAACCATGAGAGAATTTAAAGCGTTGCTATTCCAGAATAAGGATTGTTTTTACAGCTTGTAAAAACTTAGTGCACTAGCAGTTTCTCCTCATACTTCCTTAAGTATTCGGCAGCTTCGCCCACATCCATGAATAGGTCGTCTACCCGCTGCACATCTTCGACGGTTACCTTATCTCTATTGGCTGATTTTGCATTCTGAGCTGCTAAGCTTAGCAGCTGGACAGCATACCTCATTGAGCTTTTCGCCCCAACCTCGGCAAGCTTTTCAAGAGCATCTTTATCCAACTTAATCTTCTCCTCGGAAGCGCGAATCCTCAAGATTTCCTTTATGCTTTCAAGGTCGTAGGGTTGTGTCGCAATTATGACTGAGCGATCTATGAGGTCAACTGGGAAGCCCAGCGGACTCTTTATGTCTGTTCCGCGGATTCTTGCCACCCCACGGTTTGTGGCGAGAATTATTATTGGAACGAGCTCGCTTTCCATGGCTCTTCCAAGGAAGCTGAAAGCCTCCAGGTCTAGTAGGTGGGCGTCGTCTATGAAGAGAACGCCTGGGTGGATGAAGGCTTTGCCGCTGTCCACCCACTCCTTCACTTGCTGGTCCACAGCCATTCGCACTTCGGTGTCAATTTCTTTCGACTCGGAACCGCCGAAAAACAGCGAGAATAATCCGCCTGAACGTTGTCTGGCGTTTAGCTCGTCCAAATCTGCCAAAGTAAGCATATAGACAAACTCTTTCTCTTTCAAAACCTTGCCATTTGGGCGTGGAATTTTCCTCCTCGTGTCAACATCATAGGTTTTCCCTTTCTGGCTTTCAAGGCATAGTCCCAGGTTGACCACTCTGCCAGTTTCAGCATCTATTTGGATAACATGCCCCTCGGATATGCCCTCAGCGATTATCTGCTGGGCTATGGAGGCGCCAGCCTCAATAGTCTTCTCTTCCTCCTTAGTTTTTAACGTTAGCCTAACGCTTTCAGGAATTTTCTGATAGGGATTGTAGGGGTGTGGTGCCGTTCTGATGTCAACCATTGTGACTTCGCCCTCGTAGACCTTCCGCATTTCATGAATTTCAACGCCTATGCACTTCCTAATGGCTTCGATGAGAACTTCGGTTTTCTTCCGCTCAGTGCTGTAGATTTCGCTGCCGCTCATCTGTATGAATGGAACATTTTCACCAAGCTCCTTAGAAATAGCCACCGCTATGGCCGTTTTCCCGGTGCCAGGCGGACCAGCCAAAATAATGCATTTTCCGCTGAGTTTTCCTTCCTTAATCATTTTCACAACTAAGCCTGCGGCTTCCCTAGCCTTTTCCTGCCCAACCATACCATCTTTTATCTTCACAGCCTTCAGATTTTCATCTAAGCCTAAACCCTTAATGTGGGTGTGGGCGCCTATCCTTTCAAATCTTGATACGGGCGTGGTTGGCAGCTCCCTAATGGCCGCCATAAACGCCACCCTAAATTGAAGGTTTAAAATACCCTTTTTATAATTAACAGATTTAAACCAGAAATCGCAAGGATAAAAATTTAGCGCTCATTTCTTGCCCAGTTCCCTTCTATCCAGCAAGTAGTTCAAAACTGTTATGCATGTGGCAGCCAGATATGGCTTTTTCCCAAGGGATATTTTCTCTCCATAGCGTAAGGCGAAAGTCTCAACCTTCTTAGGCAAGCCCACATGGTCTCCCAAGACAAAAACTGGATTTTCCCCAACATCAACCTCGAAAACGTCTTTTCCGCCTTCTTCAAGAACGTATATTTTGGTTTTTTCAGCCTTCTGCTTTATTAAAACTTCAAAACTCGTCTTTGAGAGACTTATGCCAGGATGAGACTTTCCAGACAAAACCTTCTTCAATATTTGAGTCCATGTGCCCACGTCGGTTCTAACATCATGCAATGTTAAGCCCTCAACCCTCAAATGCAGCGGCGGCTGAGGTGGGCCATTCAATATGGCGTGGAAAACTGTGTCCTTGCGTATGGCATGGGATAGGAAAAGGCTTGCAACAGCACACTCATAAACTATGTCTAGACGCCCAGCATCATGCAGATTCTCCCATCTCGAATCCGTCCGACCCAGCCGCGAGTACAAGATGAATTCACGCATCTTTTGTTCCTCATCCTTCTTTAATGGTCGCAAAGCTAAACTTTTCTAATTTCCAAGATTTCGTGGTACAGTTCTTTGAGGATTTCCTTGTAATCCACTTTTCCCTGCTCTATCATGTCCATTATTGATTCGAGCTTCCGTGTCGCCTCCTCGGAGGTGTACTTCCCAAACCTTAAACTTAGATACTTGTAAACTTTGAAGCCCAATTTTGTGCTGATGAGCCTATTCCCCTTTTCAATGGCATAGCGTCTCTCCAGAATTGTTGCAACAGTTTTGGCGTAGGTGCTGGGTCTCCCAACACCCCTTTCTTTCATTAGGGCTATTATCTCGCCTTGGGTGAAGGGTCTCGCCGCTGGCAAATACAGAAGCCTTGCAAACTTTAATGTGTATTCGCCCTCCTCAACGGCGTTTACAGTTTTTATTGGTAGTATCATGTTGAATCCTTCGCTTGATATGCTGACTGGGTTCTCGACAAACGCTTGGTTTCCATCTATTATAACCTTAAATTGCTGGTAGAGGAGTTTAGCCTCCCTCATCTGGCTTGCAATGAAACGCTTGAATATTAGGTCGTAAAGCTGGAAATGATCACTTGTAAGCCTTTTAGGAAACCTTAAAATTCCTATGGAAATTAGGTTTTTCAGTTGTTCCACGTCTAAAGCCCTTGTTGGTCTAATGCACTCATGCGCTCCTTCCATGAAGTACCTTCGCGGAACAAACAGCGACGGATACTTTTCTTGTATGTAATTTTTGGCTATGCCTATTCCGGTGGCTGAAACTGTTGTTGAGTCTGTTCTGTGATACGTGCACAAGCCCATCTCAAACAAGTCTTGGGCAATCATCATGGTTTTTGTGGCTGAGAAACCGAGTTTCACTGATGCATCGCGGAGCAGCGTGTCAGTGGTGTATGGCGGCGGCGGGTTCATGCTTCTTTCTTCAGTTTTTAAGTCCACTATTCTAGCTTTTAGCTCGCTTATACGCTTTTCAATTTGTTCTTCTGGGAATTTGATGACCGGATTCTCAATTGACACTTTTAAGCCGTTTGAAAGCACTGCTGACAGAATTTTCTTCTTTCTTCTTGATTCGCTGACCCTTTCTATTATCCATCCCAGCACGGGGGTTTGAACCCTCCCAGCTGAAAGCCTATAGTTCTGAAACTTACGCCAAAGTTTCTGGCTGAGCTCAAAGCCTATCCAACGATCTTCTATGCGTCTAACCAGTTGGGCTTCAACCATCCTCAAATTAATTTCTCGCCTATTCTTTATTGCTTGCAGAAAAGCTTTTTTGGTGATTTCGTGAAACTCCAGCCTCTCCACTCTATGGTTCATGGGGTAAAGCGAACAGTAAACGTCGTAGGCTATTTTCTCCCCCTCAATGTCCGGGTCTGTGGCTATGAAGATGCTGTTCACTTCTAAGGCGATTTTCCGCATGGCGTCAACAAGCTCGCTTTTAGAATAGAACTCTTGGCTTCTACATTTTGGACAGAACTCTAAACCCGTGAACTGCTCCCCGCATTTTTTGCACTTCTTTATGAAGTCATAGATGGGCACAAAGTTTCCATTTTCAACTTTTACACCGTGGAATCCTTCATTAACAACTAAGTCGTAAACGTGTCCCATGCTTGCCACAATGTTGAGCACAAACTCTCCAGTGCTGACCTCGAAAACTGTTATATTTCCAATTTTCCTCTTGTAAGGCTTTCCAAAAAACCTTGATATAGTTCTCGCTTTTGTTGGCGACTCCACAATCAATAGAGCCGCCTTAATGAAGTCCTTCACCCTCTTGACGATTTTGCCCTCCCTAATCTCGCGTATAATCCTTCTGTCCTCGTCTATTTTTCTGAACCATTTTTCAGCGGCTTTGGCGGTGAATCTCGTCCATGTGGCTTCCCCAAGCATGAACTCCAGTTTACGCCTAAGAGAGTGGAAAGCCTTCTCATCATCCACAATTAGGAAGCTTGCACCCCGTGTTATGCCTCCAGCAAACATTCTTGAGGCTCTTCCAGAGGCTTGAACATAGGCTATTGGATCCGCAACGATAAGGTAGAAGTCTCCACCCCTCTTTTTTAAGGAAACTTCCCTGCTTTGCATTATCTGCTCTATAACTTTGGGCGTTATGGCGCTTTTCAGAAATTCCCTTGCCTCCAAAACAAGCCTCTTGACATAATCCTCATAGCCGCTTAGCGGGACACCAATTTCTATGGACGTTTTAACCTTTTCTAATGTCTGCCTGTCTACGGGGACCATTCTGCGAAGACTGCTGATTATCTGGCTTGCCCTGTCCTGCTGGTCTTTCTCCAGAAACTCCCTAATGTTTTTGAGAAGCGTAAGGATTTTGGAAGGGTTATATTCTTCCCAGCTTAGCTTAATCTCCATTCTTGGCACGCCTGTGAAAATTACGTAGCGAACCCTTTCTGGAAGGTCTATTCCCCTCGCTAGGGGGCTTCTAAAGCTTGCAACCCCTATTAGGGCGTTATATTCGCCTTTCTGAAACTTTTCCAGAAGCTCCTCATCCATCTTCACGTATGCATTCGCCCTTACACCATTTCTATTCAAAAAATCGCTTAGCTTAAGGGCGTAGTCTCTGCCAAAAACTGATGGAACAAAAACCAAGCATCCAGAGCCAAAACCCTTAATCAGAGATAGCACTTGGCTTTCAATTTCGCCGCCCGCCTCAATGTAGAAATCTTTGATGTTTCTTAAAAATTCGGGTTTAAAGCCTATCTGGAACTTTAGAAGTTCCTCAAAGAGTTTTATCCTTTTCGTCCTCTTCGCCTTTACAGTCGCCCCGGAGACAACCAGCAAGCCAATATTGTTTCGGCTTTTATAATCCTCAATCTTGCGCCTTATCGCTTCAATTTGCTCTAAAACTTCTGTTGATGCCTTCCCCATTCTTCTTAGTCTGTTTGCCTCCTTTCGAAGGTCTATAAGCTGAAAAGCCAAAGTTATTGTGGTGTTGTCGAAGCCTAAGATCGCCAAAATTCTATCTATGTTCTTTGGAGATTTTAAGAAGGAATCCACGTCATCCACAAAAACGAAGTCAAAACTTTTACCCTTTAAGACGTCAAAGTGGCTCACCAAAAACCTTTCAGTTGTTATTAAAATTTCGAAGTCACCGTTAGCCACCTTTTCCAAAGCTGTTCTCCGTTCTTCCTCGCCTAAAGCTGCATGATAACAGATTTTTCTAGGCTTTACAGCAAGCCTTTCTGAATAGGCATCTATTTTTTCTGCAACTTGCTGTACAAGGAGAGCTGTCGGCACTATTATGTAACTTTTCTTCCCATTAACGGCAAAATAGAGAGCCGCAACAGTTCCCAAAACAGTTTTTCCAACACCCGTTGGCGCAACTATTGAAAAGTTCCGTTTTAAGAGGATTCTCCTAGCCCAAGTCTCCTGAAGAGACCACATCCTCTGCCCAACAGCCCTCTTAAAAAACATGGAAAAATCGCTGAACTCCCTATGAAAACTGAAAATTTCGCCGGCAAAATACAGTCTCCCCTTTTCTTCGAGCGCCTTTAACACCTGTTTCCAAGATTTCACAGCTTCAACGTTTTCAATACATTTTCCGCACATTCCAAATTGTAGGAGGCGCTCATCCGAAATGGCGCCCTTACAGTTCACACATAACCCGTGATAAATCCCCCTCAAACCAGCCACCACCTAAACATCCAAGCTTAAGCTCAAACGAGCCACGCTGATGAAGAGCCTCGGGCGGGATTTGAACCCGCGACCACCGCCTGTCTGTAGCTTTGCAGCTTATAGCTTTACCAAGGCGGTGCCCCACCAGGCTAGGCTACCGAGGCAAACACTACCAGCACTATCCACAAAATAGGCGCATAAACGTTTTAAAGGATTTCGCGCGCCATAACAAACAATTTATAATCTTGAACTTCATCCATGCACTATATAAGGGCGGGGGTCGCCAAGCCTGGTCAAAGGCGCAAGGCTTAGGACCTTGTCCCGTAGGGGTTCGTGGGTTCAAATCCCACCCCCCGCACCTTCTATAAGAACCATAGTTCTTATCAATTAAGGCACAACAAGGTTTTAGAATATTAACAGCTGCTTGTTAGACAGAACGTTACGAAATGGTGGACCGGGCGGGATTTGAACCCGCGACCTCCCGAGTGCGAGTCGGGCGTTCATACCGGCTGAACTACCGGCCCACGGGTTTTACAGCTTTTTGAGTTGTAAAGGGTGATTTAGACTTTTCTGCTATGTTTTGAGTTGACAGGTAAAAGGCATGTCAGCGTGCCGTCGTGGCAATTTTCATTTCCATGTATTTTGCAAAAAGCTTTTCTTTAATCTAGGACTTTTATTTTGTGGTGGTTGTGTTGGATGTTAGGCTTCTTGTTGATGGGGAGGAAATAAGCCTAAACAAGTTTGTTGTTAAGATTTTGGGCGGCACTATTGTTGGGGCTGTTAGCGCCTTAAGAGGCGTTAAGGAAAATTGGAAGGAGATTAAAATAGAGATAAAGCGTTAGGAGGAGATGTGGTTGCATGATTCCCGAAGCCCATAAGAGGCATCTTCAGGAGGAGTTATCTAGTAAGCTGCAAAATCCTGTTAAGCTTGTTGTCTTCACACAAGAGTATGAATGCCCTTATTGTGCGCAGACGCGGAGTCTCATTGAGGAGTTAGCCTCTTTAAGCGATAAAATAGATGTTGAGGTTTATGATTTTGTGGCAAATGCGGATAAGGCTAAGGCTTATGATGTTGACAAGGTTCCGGCTGTAGCAATTGTTGGCGATAAGGATTTTGGTTTGAGGTTTTATGGCTTGCCCTATGGTTATGAGTTTGGCACTCTTTTGGAGGGCATAACTGCCGTTTCTCAGGGGAAGGCAGACATCTCCAATGAGACTAGAGAGAAGCTTAAAAATGTGAAAGCACCAGTGCACATTCAAGTTTTTGTCACCTTGACCTGTCCTTACTGCCCTTCTGTTGCAAGCCTTGCCTACAAGTTTGCTGTTGAAAGTGACCTTGTTCGGGCTGATGTTATAGACGTAAGCGAGTTTCCCCATGTTGGGCATAAATACGCTGTTATGGGCGTTCCCAAAACGGTCATAAACGAGAAGGTGGAGTTTTTGGGGGCTGTTCCAGAAGACGTCTTTTTAGAGCATGTTTTGTTAGCTGCTCGCCGCCCAGAATACGCTCTCTAACAATTCTTGAAGGTGTGAGAAAGCCTGATTAGCAAGATGCAGCCTTTAACGCTTGTCTTTGTTTACAGCGGCGAGTTCGCCGAACGTGTAATACGGAATCTTATAAACGACCCAAGCTTCTGCAAGTCTTGCGGCTTGTACTGTGACTCATGTAAGTATGGCGTTTACAGTTTTGTGCGGAACATCCGCGCCGCCATAGAGCTTCCAAAACCCTCAGAACTGCCAGCCTTCATAGACAAGCCCGAAGAATACATGCCAAAAAGCGTTCCGAAGGCGGATTTGTGTGTGGCTTCTGGTTTGCATAAGGACTTGCTTTTGGAACTGCCAGCTCATATTGTAAGGGCTGGCGTTAAGGGCTTAATTGTGCCCATCGAAGATTTTAACGAAGTTCCATCTGGCTTAAGGAAGCAGCTGGAGGAGCGCTGCATGGACCTTGGCTTAGAATATGCCTTTCCAAAACCTTTTTGTTCGCTGGAGCCAGCCGACGACAAGCCTTTAATTTCGCGGTTCGTCACAGAGCTTGGTGTTGGACGCCCAAAACTTGAAATTTCCACAGCCAAACTGGGCGGACGCGAGGTTATAGAGGCAGCGATTGTTAGGCGGAGTGCTCCATGCGGCTCAACATGGTATGTGGCAAGAAAACTCATAGGCGTCGAAACAAAACGCGAAATACTGTACGATGCTGTCGCAAAAGCGCATCATAGCTACCCGTGTACGGCAACAATGAGTGTTGACCCAGAGGCTAAGGAGCCCATCCTCCACATAGGCGGCTACATAATAAGGGAGGAAGTGGAAAAAGCTGCTGCCGCCACCTAGCCCTTAGGCAATCTCTCGATAAGATTTAGGACTTTGGCTTTTATAGCATCCCGCACCTTCCTCGCTTCTTCCAGTGGCATTTTCGCCGGGTCTGGCATGTTCCACTCTTCAACGTGTCGCGTGTAGACAACTGGACATAGGGCGCCACTGCAGACTATTATGGCTATTTCGGCGTTTTCCTGAAGCTCTCTTGTCATGACTTGGGGCTTTTTGTGGCTTATGTCTATGCCCTCTTCAAGCATAAGCCTAACAGCGTTTGGATGCACCCTATCTGCCGGTTTTATGCCAGCGCTTGTGGCGGTCCAACCTTCAGGCGCATACGTGTTAAAGTAGGCTTCAGCTATTTGGCTTCTAAAACTGTTTTCTACGCAGACGAATAGGACTGTTTTCAATGTTAACCTTCCCAGTCCAAGAGCCGTTTTTCGCCTTCAATCTTCTTCAAGTCTGTTATATCTTGGGAAACCTCCATTGTTCCAAGGTACTTGCCGCCCTTGTCTCTTACTGCGAAGTATCTTATGTGGATTAAACGGTCGCCTTTCTGAATCCAGAACTCTGCTACGTCCTTTTCGCCTTTCTTGAAGGCTTCTAGGATTCTGTTAACCACGTGGACGCTTTTCTGCGGGTGGCAAAGCTGAACCTTTCTGCCAAGAATAGCCTTTGTCCTCACGAATATGCGTTTTTCACCCTTGCTGAAGTATTTAACCGCGTCGTCCTTATCCACAAAGGTTATGTCCACTGGCAGAGTGTTCAAAATAGCCTCAACCTCCTCCTTTGTCAATGTTCCAGTTTCAAATTGCAACGTACCCTCTGGCATGGGCTTCTCCTCGATTTTTGGTTTTTCAAGTTCTTTGTCCGGCTTAGATATTAAGTGTTCTGGTGTGAAGCAGCAATACCCAACCTCGTCAAAATCCTCTCTTATTGCGGTCCACTCTTGTTCCGTGACTACCCGCTGAGCTGCTGGAAACAGTATGTTATTCTCCTTGTAGATGTGGCTGTTAAGCGTGTTGCTTATGGCTTTCGCCAGTTCGCCAAGCTGCCCCTTAAACTCTGAAAAGCTCATTTTGGCAGCATTCTCAATTAGGGCTTTAAGTTGCTTTTTCTTTTCCCTAAGCTGGTTGTGCTCCATCCACATAATTGCCGGAGGCTCGCTTATCCCATGCCTTTCCAAAACTGGGAAAAGCGCATTTTCCTCCCTCAAATAGTGCTTTTCTGCGTCTAAAAGCTCATCCACAATGTGCCTTAACTGCGTCAACTCCTCGTTTACAGCGTCGAGACTTTCTGCCCTCTGCACTTTTTCGGCTAAAATGCCAAGCTTTTCGGCGATTTGCTGAAGCATCTTATGCTCTTCAAGAAGAATGTTGATAGGGCTGGCTGGTGCAACCTCAACCCGCTGTTTTTCCAGCTGTTCCTTGAAGATTGCTAAGTGAACGTCACAAAGCCTCTGAAGCTCTTCTCTTGAAACGCCCTCGGCTACTAGTTCCTGCTCAATTTTGGCGATTTCAAGCGAGCTTACGCCCTCAAGAAACTGCCTAAAACGCTCCTTAACTTGTTCTGAAGGAACACCAGCATGCAGCTGCCTCAAAATCTCCTTTAACGCCTTTTTACGCTCTTCTTCTGTTACTCCTCCCATTTTAGGCACCCACCTCAAAAATTTTCTTAGCTAGTGCTTTTCCAATCTCCACTATGCGCTTCATATTCTCGTTGGTTGGCGGTCCATTAATTTCTAGCGCGCCGACAACCTCAATTTTGAAGTCGCCGAGAATTTCTTGAATCTGCCGTATTGCACCCCCACCCCAACCATAAGAGCTTAAAACAACCGCGAATTTTGTCGGCGGGCGCAACGCCTTGAAAAGGTATGTGGCATAAACAGCCAATGGATGAGCCCCGCCTAAAACCGTTGGGGCGCCCAAAACAATGGCTCTTGAATCAACAAGGTCTTTTGCTAGTTCGCCAACATCGGTTACTGTTAAATTGTGGAAGGCTAGTTCAACGCCCTCCGACGCCAATGTTTCGGCTATCTGCCTAACCATGGCGTCTGTGCTTCCCCACATGCTGACATAGGCTATTGTGACTTTCGGTCGTGTTTCGCCAGCCGCCCACCGCCTATACACATTTAAAATAAGTTCTGGCTTTCTGTGGATAGGACCGTGGCTTGGCGCTATCACTTTGATATCAAAACCAGCAATTTTTTCAAGGGCTTTTTGCGCCATAGCCCTAAAAGGCATCATTATCTCACCCCAGTACCGCTGGGCATGAACCAGCAAGTCCTCAACCTCGTCGCTGTAAACACCGCCAGCTAAATGGGAACCAAAGAAGTCGCATGGAAATAGCACTTTATCCTCTTCTATATATGTGAACATTGTTTCTGGCCAGTGGAGCATTGGCGCCTCAATGAAGCGTAGGGTTTTGTCGCCTAGGCTTATGGCTTCCTTGTCAGCCACAACCTTAATCCGCTCTTGTGGAACATGATAGTAGATTTGAGCCATTTTCGCTCCCCTGCCAGTAGCCACCAGTTTGGCCTTCTGTGCAATCTTCATCATGTAGGGTACAGCACCAGCATGGTCTGGCTCAGCATGGTTCATAACAACATAGTCAATCTCTTCAATGCTCGTGAGACCGCGGATTTTATCCTCTAAATCCTTTTCAAAGCCTGGGTTCACTGTGTCTATTAGGGCTGTTCCATTTCTGCCAATTACAAGGTAAGCGTTATACGATGTTCCTTTTGGAAGTGAAATCAAGGCGTCGAAAAGCCTGCGGTTCCAGTCTCTTACGCCAACCCAGTAAACATTTTCCGCTATTTCCATTAAATTTTTCTCAGCCATTCGTTTCACCTTTTATTACAATTGTAATAAAGTATATTTATGCCTTTCCCACAAATACTGCGAGGAGGAATGAAAATGCTATTGCCATGTGAAGTCGCCGTGAAAAGCCTCCTCCCACCAGTAAGGGCGGCACTAGCCAAACATTTAATGGCAAAACACGGCTTAAAACAATTGGAAGCAGCCAAACTTTTAGGGGTTAGCCAACCAGCCATAAGCCTCTACAACAAGAGAATGCGAGGAAAAGCCCTGGACCTAGAAAAGGACAACGAAATTAAAAATCTAATTGATGGGTTAGCGGACGCACTGGTGAGAAAAGGCTTATCCCATAAGGATTTCACATTAAAATTTTGCGAAATCTGCAAAGCTGCCCGCGCGAAAGGACTCTTATGCACAATGCATAAGGCTCTAGACCCGACACTTGACACGGAAAAGTGCGGGCTATGCATGTCTACAGAACCGAAATGTCTAACGTAAAAATTCTTAAATACCAAAAGAGACGTGAATACATGACGAAGTAAGAAAATGACATTTAAAGAAGCGTTTAAAGATTTTTCCAAGCTTTACCTGCTAGCCTTAGCTGTCACCCTGACAATTATAACTTTAGGAGCACTACTCTACTCCGCCTTAATGAGTAAACCTTTCTCAGAGACTATGCGCTGGGCTATAGTAATTGGAGCACTTGTTCTGCTTGGTGTAGGCTTCGTAAGTATGCTTCCACTTTCTGAATACAGATACATAAAAGGAGCCGCATTAAACCCCGTCATTGCTCGGGAAGGAATGAGACACATAAGGGCTGGCAGAGACCCCAAAAGGATGGGCATAATATTGGGTGTTGTCGGCCTCACGCTGCTCCTAATATACCTCATCATTTTTCAATAATTTACTCCACTAGAAACTTTAAGCGGCCTTTGATTTGGCTTTCCGCTTTTTATCGAAAGGACGTTTGCCCAGTTACAAACATTTTGGTCAGTTAACTGGTCACTTTTGAACAGAACATCTAACTATAATGATCACCTCAATATTCATCATACGTCACAGAAACCATAATAAGCAGCAGTTATGGGAGTACCGTGCTATGCCAGTCCTACAGCGTCTAAAACAAGAATTCTCTTTTATTAGGGGAAACTATGCGGTGCTTGTTGTAAGCTGGATTCTCTTAGATTTTGCTTCAGAAATTCCAGCCGCTTACTATGCCCTTTACGTTCTCGGGTTAGGCGCCACTGAAACTATACTGGGAACCATAGGACTCTTCCAATTTTTGGCTTTAGCTTCTATGCAGTTTCCTGGCGGATACATAGCCGACAAGTTTGGAAGGAAATGGATTATATGCTCAATGACCTTCGGTGTCGCGTTAAGCTACCTTCTCTACGCATTGGCTCCCTCATGGCATTTCATTCTTATCGGCGCGGTTTTAATGGCGATTTTTAACTCCACCTACCAGCCGGCTTTAATGGCAATGATTGCCGACTCCTTGCCACCTGAAAAAAGAGGAATGGGCTTCGGAATAGTAACCCTAATTGCCAGTGCTTCCACAACTCCAGGACCCGTTGTTGCGGCTTTGCTTTACAGCCATTTTGGTTTGATGAATGGGATGCGTATAGGCTACGGCATAGTGGTTGCACTATTTTTAGCTGCTGCATTTTTGCGAGTTTTTCGGTTAAAGGAAACCATTAAGACGACTGAGAAGCCCCGCATAAGCGACCTTTGGAAAAACTATCCAGCTGCGGTGAGGCAAAGTTTAGGAGTTTGGAAAAGAGTTTCTAAGTCTCTGTTTTATTTGGTATGGTCGCTTATAATTGTGCAGTTCGGCTTTTCCGCGGTGTCGCTGCTCTTGCCAGTGTACGCCGTAAATGATAGGCAAATAGACAAGGCGATTTGGGCACTCCTTACAGCTGCGGCACCAGTAACCACAATAATTTTTTCCATACCTATTGGAAAATTTGTCGACAAAATAAACAGAAAAATTCCCATGCTGTTAGCTTATTCCTTTTTCGGTTTAGCCATATGGTTTTTTGTGCAGGGAAGCCTTCCGCTCATTTTTGCCTCCTTAGTGCTTGTGGGCGCTGCGCAGGTTATGATGAACACAAGCTTCAGCGCGTTGCTCGCCGATTTAACACCGAAAATGGAGAGGGGAAAAGTGAACGCCTTCATGAATTTTGTAAGTTTTATGTTTATGGCTTTGGGCAATTTCATTGGAGGTTTCTTTTACGAGCATATATCCCACCAACTGCCATTTTACATTACAATCGCCTCAATAATCCCATCCTTTACTATAACGCTCATGCTGGTGGAGGAGCCGGAAAAAAGAGAGGAATAACGACTAAATGGTGGGGCTGCCCGGATTTGAACCGGGGTCCCAAGCGCCCGAGGCTCAGAGCCTAGACCAAGCTAGCCGACAGCCCCGACAACTTCTCAGTTTATCTGTTCATTTTTAGTTTTGTGAAGGTTTAATAAAGGTGTTTTCTTAACTTTTAAACCCTTATCGGAGCATTAACTATTTACTGCTGAAGGGGGAGCGTTAGAAGGCTTGTCAAGTCAGCATCAGCGGATGCGGGGAATCCGCGTCTTAAAGGCTGTTTCTTCAGCTGTTAGGCTCAACATTTTAAGTGCTCTTTTCGACCATGGACCGCTTTCTTACACGGAGCTTATGAGCCTTTTAAAGATGAATCCCAGCAGGGATGCTGGCCGCTTCGCCTATCATTTGAAGTTTTTGCTTAAGGCTGGTTTAATTGAGGCTGATGTAGAGTCTAAGAAGTATCGCCTAACAGATTTGGGCAAGATGGTTATTGATGTAGCTGAGGAGATTGAAAAGCGAAGTTTGAGGGCGCAAAGAATCCTTGTTAGGACGTCACGCTTCACCCTTGAAGAGTTTGATGCCACAAAAATTGCCAACAGCCTCATTAAAGAGGCTGGTGTGCCTCCGGAGCTAGCCCAGAAAATCGCCAAAGAGGCTGAAAAACGTCTCCTTAAGGCTAGGACACGCTATTTAACGGCTCCGCTAATAAGGGAGGTTGTCAACGGAATCCTAATCGAAAAAGGGTTGGAGGAGCACCGCCACAAACTAACCCGTCTTGGGATGCCTGTGCATGATGTTTCAGCTTATCTCTTAAAGGGTAAAGCCTCAGTTGATGCATCTTCTGTTTGCGAAGAATTTGGTAGAAACGTTCTTGAAGAGTATACGCTTTTAAATGTGCTGCCAAGGGATATTGCAGACGCGTACCTTTCAGGGGAGATCCACCTCCACGGTTTAGGCTCTTGGGTTTTGAAGCCAAGGGAGGTTATTCACGACTTAAGATTCTTCATTAAAAACGGCTTAAGCCCAAGTCCCGCAAACATTTCCCAGCCCTTCATAAAGCCTCCAAGAAGCCTTAATTCCGCATTAAACCTAACCTTTAACGCTCTTCTACAAGCATCAAAGGAAACAGATGGAACGCAAGTGCTTGAATATTTTAACGTTTTTTTGGCTCCTTTTCTGAAGGGTTTGGACACAGTCACCATCAAGGAAGTGTTAAAGCTTTTTATCATTAGTGTTAGCCACCATCTTAATGCTTCTATAAATCTTGAGTTGACAGTTCCAAAGTTTTTGGCTGATAAGCCTGCCGTTGGCTCTGCTGGTGGTTGTTATGGAGATTTCCTCGATGAAAGCCAGCTTTTAGCATCACTTGTGCTGGATGTTTTTGAAGAGGAGAGCCTCGAAAAGCCGTTATTAAATCCAAGACTCATAGTTAAGATTCGCCCAGAAACTCTCACAAACGATAAGGCAGCAAACATTCTTGTGAAGGCACACTTTTTAGCTTCTGAGGGGGGCATACCATATTTTGCAAATCTTTTGGACGGGGATGAGCAGTTCTCGGTTTTCTCCTCTTCTGGAGGTATCCTAAAAGCAGACTTTAAAGAAGACTGGGAAATCGACACAGTTCGCACGGGCATTTTAGGACTAGTAACCGTTAACTTGCCTAGAATGGCGTATGAATGCGGTGGTGACAAGGAAAAACTCCTTGCACTTTTAAGGGAAAGACTTGAAATGGCGGCACGAGCCTTAGAAATAAAGCACAAAGCCCTGAAGCAGCGTGGAAAAGTTTTCCTTCCATTTTTAACCCATTCAGTCAACGGCGACCAATATTTTAGGGTTGAAAGCGCTGCACATCTAATAAATCTAGTCGGGTTAAAAGAAGCCTCAGAAGCCATCAGTGGAAAAAATCTATATGAGGACGAAAGCCCACAAAGGCTTGCCTCCGAAATCGTGGAAAAAGTTTTAGAATTTATGCCAAAAAGTGGAAGACGAGAAAGAAGACTGCTTCCATCCGCCATGCCATGTACTGATGCCTCTCAAAGGCTAGCTAAACAAGACATTGAAAGGTTCGGTGTTGCAAGAGTTCGCTTCCTAGGAACAAGGGAAAAACCCCACTATTCAGCATACAGCCAAATAAACCTCCAAAACTGGGAAAACCAATTAAGAATTTTGGCTGTTGAAAAAGAACTTTATGCACCGCTTATCGGCGGAAACCTAACAATTTTGGAACTTGGAGAAGTCGCATACACGCCGGAAACCCTCTTTTCATTAACTAGAAAGCTTGTTGAAAGTTACAAGCTGAAATTTTTCACATATAATCGCAACCTAACCTATTGTAGCCAGTGCCGCAAAACGTGGTTTGGCACGCTTCAAAAATGCCCCATGTGCGGTTCTGTTGGCACACTGACAGTTTTCACACGCTTTCAGTAGCCTCGGCTTATTTGACAGCGCCTAGTATCAGTGCCAAGAGCGCCATTCTTGTTACTATGCCGTTCCAGACTTGTTGGAAGTAGCGGGCGTGGGGTGTTCCGTCAACCTCTGCGGCTATTTCGTCAACCCTTGGAAGTGGATGCATGACAATCAAATCTTTTTTCGCCCTGCTTAAGGTTTCAAGGTCTATCTTGTATGAACCCTTAACCTTTATGTATTCTGCTGGGTCTGGGAAACGCTCCTTCTGTATGCGGGTTACATATAGAACATCTAAAAGCGGAACAACCTTTCTAATGTCGGTTTCTTCGGCTACTGGAATTTTCTCCTTGATTTCTTCGAGGACTTCCCGTCGCATTTTCAAGGATTCTGGCGAGACAAGGTATAATTCAACATCATAATAGGATAAGGCGTAAGCCAGAGAATGAACGGTCCGCCCATAACGCAAATCGCCCACAAGGGCTATTTTCAAACCGTCAATCCTGCCCTTCTCCTTCATAATTGTATAAAGGTCCAGGAGAGCCTGTGTGGGATGCTCCTCCGCCCCGCTTCCACCATTAATTATTGGGACTTTTGCGAATTCAGCTGCAAGCCTTGCAGCCCCCTCAAGCGGATGCCTTATGGCTATTACGTCAGCATAGTTTTCAACGGTGCGCACAGTGTCCGCCAAATTTTCGCCCTTCCGGACAGAGGCTATTTCAGCTTCTGCAAAACCTATTGTTGAACCCCCAAGCTTGTGCATGGCAGCCTCAAAGCTTAGGCGGGTGCGTGTGCTAGGCTCAAAAAACAATGTTGCAAGGATTTTGCCCCTCAGCATGTCCGAACCCCTCTGGGCTAGAGGCTCCATTGCCTGAGCAATCTTTAAAACGTAGTCTATTTCTTCGCGGGTAAAGTCTCGGATTGATATTATGTCTCTTCCTTCAAACCGCAAGCTCACACCCTTTAAGACAAGCGACTGGTTCTGCTTAAATAACTTTTTATCATAACGCCTAAGGCTAGTGGAAAAACTATAGAGAGGGGTATCAAATTTAGCAGTTCACGAACTGTTAAAATTGAGGCTGCACGTGGCTTATGGAAGATTAAACCTTTTATCTCTGCGCCGACAATACCGTTTTGAAAGGGTGGATTAAGCGTATGAGTGAAAGCGAAACAATGCTTTACGTTTCTAAAATTAAGGATGGAACGGTCATCGACCACATAACTGGCGGACACGCTTTAGACGTTATTAAAATTTTGGGGATAACTGGCAAAGAGAAGCGCATAATCACCATAGCCATCAACGTTCCCAGCAAGCGGTTTAAGGTTAAAGACATTGTAAAAATTGAGGGAAGAGAACTCAAACCAGAAGAAGTCCACAAAATCGCCCTCTTGGCGCCCCATGCAACCATAAACATCATCAGAAACTACAATGTTGTCGAAAAACAGCGGGTTAAGCTCCCAAACGTTATTGAGGGCATTATTAAGTGTGCTAATCCGGCGTGTATAAGCAACAGCAACGAGCCTGTGCAGTCTAAGTTTTATGTTAAAAGCGAGGAACCCCTAATCTTGAAGTGCCATTATTGCGGCTATATTATGGAGAAAAGCGACGTCTTGAAGCAGTTTTAAAGCCTTTCTGATGGATATTCGGTTTTTGAGATAATGCTTATATCATAAGATGCAGTATTTCGAAAGTAGATATGTCAATAAAAGGACATATTGAATATGTGTCGAAAAAAAATACACGTGGTGAAAAATTATGATTGAAATAATAGCCATAACATTATGGGTTTGCTTCACAGCCTACGCCATATGGTACTTCACATCAGCAAAGCATTATGTACCCTTAACGCCGAGGGAGGCGAGGCTCCTCTGGAAGATTCACAAGCAAACAGCAGGATGCGACTCAAAGCGGTGGCGTGAAATCCGCCGCGGCAGAAAAATAGTGGGTTTTGCCTGCGAATGTGGATACAAGTACATGCAGAAGCGTCCAATAGTGGCAAGCCCACCCCAGCCGGTTGTAACGCAGTCTATGGCGACAATTTATCAAAAACTGCATAGGACATAAATTAAAAACGGAACTACCATCCCTCTAGGTATTCTCTGCATATTTGAAACTCGCGTTCTACCCTTTTCAAAGTCTTTTGGATATTGTTAAAACATTTACATCTGAAGAAGCTGGAGAGGCGATAGACTTGTGGGCTTTAGAAGGGAAAGTTATGATGTTGAGGAGATTAGGAGACTTGGCGATGAGTTGTCGGATGTTGTTATAACGGCTTATGTCTGCGCCAGGGTATGTGAGGTTGATTTGTGGGAAGCCTTAGATAAAAAACTGATATTAAAATAGGAAGAATTCGAAGCGCGCCTAAAATAGTATTTTGCTTTCTGTTTGAAAACTGCAATTTATTTTGCACAACTTAGTTGTGTGTCTTTTCCTGTCTGTGCAGTTCTTTTTCCGTTCAAGCCAAAGGTGTTTTTGAAATGGGTCGCCATTATTGCAAACGCTTAAGCGTGTTGCCCTTGTCATGGCATCAATTATAATCCTATTCTCTTTGTCGCATAGCTGTGGGCAAAAGTTGGCGGATGTCATCTACAACAAGGTGGTTTTGAATGTTGACGGTGACTTAGAACTTGACATGCTTCAGGATGCTCGGTTTTGGCATCCCCATAGTGCTGGCGGCAACATAGCCGAAATAATGGACGGCGAATGGAATGTCACTTTTGGCGATTATGCTACCATGATTTTGAAAGTTTCTGATGGGTTTTATGGGCATATTGCAGCTGGAACATGGTGGATTGATTGGGCTGATGCTGACTTTTCAAGGGTTCCCTTAAACCAGACAATAATGGTTTCCTTTGATATACGCATTAGAGTAGCCAACTACACTGGTAATGTTTGGCTTAGGATAGCCCTAGCCTCAGCCTTCCAAGACCCAAAAAGCCTAGACGGATACAGCGTCAAATACACTGAGCTTGACCTTTATGACAGTCCACAAGCCCTAAGTCACCCGCAAGGAGACATCAAAAATGGAGGTAACATAATTTTCAAGGGCGGAGACGTTACGGAATTTAGGTACGATTCCATTTCGATTAGCGAGTGGATACATTACGAGTTTAATCTGACAATATGGCATGAAAAGGCATGGGGCGACATAGCCAAAACAGGGCTTTTAGAGTCCGTTTACATCGTCATAGAAGTGGATTGCAGAGAATGCATGGGCTATGGAGGAACGGCATACGCAATTGTTGACGTGGACAATTTATGGATTTACAAACTAATTTAGCATAAAAGCTGTTTCCCCCTTACTCCGCAACGCTTTTCAGAATTAGTCCGCCCTCAACCAAAGCCTTTAACTTTTCTATGTCCGGGTTTAATGGTCTATCCTCCTTCAGCGGCGGCACAACCTCTCTTATTTTTCTGTAGGCTTTTCTGGTTCCTCTTCCGAGTTTTTCCGGTCCACGGATGTCTATTGCTTGAGCCGCGCAAAGAAGTTCTATGGCCACTATGTATTCCGTGTTTTCTAGTATTTGCATGGCTTTTTGGGCGGCTGTTGTTCCCATACTTACGAAGTCTTCAAAGTTTGCCGATGTCGGTATTGAGTCTGCGCATGCCGGGTGCGCCAAAACCTTGTTTTCTGAGGCTAGGGCTGCTGCCGTGTATTGGGCTGTCATTAAGCCACTGTTCAATCCCCTCTTTGCTTGTGGCGGTATTAGGAAGGGTGGTAAGCCGTTGTTCAGTTTCTCGTCTAAGAGGCGGAATATTCGCCTTTCAGAAATGTTGCCGACAACTGTTAGGGCTATTCCAAGGGTGTCCATTGCCAATGCTATTGGCTGCCCATGGAAGTTTCCCCCTGAAAGACATTCGCCAGTTTCTGGGAATACGAGGGGGTTGTCTGTTGCCGAGTTTATTTCCACCTCAACCACTTTTCTCGCATATGCTATGGCGTCCCTCGCCGCGCCGAGGACTTGTGGCGTGCACCTCAAACTATAGGCGTCGTGGGGACGCCCAATTTTCGCCATTGCCTCCTCTCCTGTCTGGACAAGTTTGCTTCCCGCGATTAATTTCCTCATGTTTTTGGCTGTTATGGCTTGTCCGGCGTGAGGTCTGGCTTTGTGAATTTTTTCGTCTAGGGCGTCTGAAACGCCCATTAGTGCCTCCATTGTTAGGGCTGCGGCCACCTCCGCCGTTTCGATTAGGTTTTCTGCCTTGTGGATTGTTAGGGCGGCTATGGCCGTCATTATTTGTGTTCCGTTGTTTAGGGCTATGCCCTCCTTATAGTCCAGTTGGATGGGCTTTATTCCAGCTTTTTCCATGGCTTCCCTTCCGCTCATTATTTTGCCTTTGTATTCTGCCTCGCCCTCGCCCATAAGCACAAGAACCATGTGAGATAAGGGCGCCAAGTCCCCGCTCGCACCTACAGAACCCTTTGCGGGTATTATTGGGTGCACGCTCTTGTTGAGCATCTCCACCAAAGTTTCGAGGGTTTCTAGGCGGATGCCTGAATAGCCCTTAGCTAGCGTGTTCGCCCTCAAAAGCATTGCCGCCCTAACAATTTCTGTGCTTAAAGGTTTCCCGACGCCAGCAGCATGACTCCTAATAAGGTTTGCTTGAAGCCGTCCAAGCTCATGCTTGGGAATTTTGGCGTCGCTTAAGGCTCCAAAGCCAGTGTTTACGCCATAAATTACTTCGCCTTTTTCCAAAAGTTTTTCTAAAAATTCTCGGCATGCCTTTACACGGGCTTTAACTTTTTCTGGAATGGCAACTTTAGCCTCGTTGTATGCGACTTTAATAACGTCTTCAATGGTTAGGGTTTGCCCGTCTATCTGCACTTCATGCATACGAGGTTTCTCCACCTAAAAGGCTAGCGTTTTAGAAATTTAATTCTTTAGACAAAAGAGAACATGTTTTTGACTTTGTTTAAATTTTAAAGATTCTACTTTTAACTTTCATAATCAAAATTTCAAATAGCACAATAAGCATGGAAAAAAGAAGCACTCCGAGCTGCCAGTTAGCGAATCCAGCAATTGAGCTTGCCTGAAGGATTCCCTCTATAATCCATGAGAAAGCAAGGAGGGCTTGATCGAGAATGTAGGGTAATGCCAGCGATGTGGATGCCAATAATGCTGCAACGCCCAAATAATAGTAGCTTAATCTTCTTGTGTAAACTTTGAGAATGGAGAAAACCTTCAAGTCGCCGACTCCTATACTGCTTCCTCCGCTTATGGCGTTTGCAAAGATTTTTGAATTTTTATAGACGTCGAAGGCGTCGTCCATAACAATTAAGCCCAATCCAGCCATGACTGCGAAGATGGTAAGCGCAAAACCCATCCCACCAAGTAAGAATGAGACTAAAGATGCTGTAAATGAGGCAAAACCCGCCATAAACGCCCAAAGAGGCAAATAGTTATGGATTATTTTTCTTGGCCCAGAATGGGGGTCAAAAATAGCGAAGGTTTTGTTGAAAATGTTGGCTGCCAAGCTTCCTTTGGACAGATTGTTTAGCTTTTTAAATTTTGAGCGGAAAAGAACTGCTAAAATCATGGATGAAAAACTCATAAAGAATAATGCTGCTGAGGCGCATGTCGTCGCCAACAGCGATTCCATATTTATTCCTAGATTCTTAAAGGGTGTTGGCAAAATAAAATGTTGTCGGATAGGGATAAACTTTTATATGTTACGTTAATGTGGATTATAGTTTGGAGTTTGAATTAGGGTGCTGTTATGGAGCCTAGTAAGAAGCCGTTGAATGTCTTGGTTAAGCAGTTGAATGCTAATATTGCTGTTGTTTTGAAGAATGGTTGTGAGTATAGGGGTAAAATGGTTAAGTGTGATGGGCACATGAATATTTTGTTGGAAGGCGCCACTGAGTGTAGAGACGAACAGCCTGTAGCCAATTATGGAAGCGTTCTGCTTAGGGGGAACAACGTTCTCTACATTGTTTTGGATGCGCTTAAAAAGTAGGTTTTCTTATTTTTCCAGTTACATAAGCTAATGCCTTGTCCACATTTGCTTTTGGTAGTAAATGTTTTCTTTTAAAGAAGGCGATTATGTTTTTTATATCTCGCCTTAATAGTTGTTGGGCGTTTGGGTGCTCGCTGGTTACGTATTGGGGCCAGTCTATTATTAGGATGCGCATGTCTGGTTTTAGGATTATGTTGTATTCGCTTAGGTCTGCGTGGATCACTCCGGCTTTGGTGTAGGCTTTTCTAACATTGCGGAGGATTTCGCTTAGCACTTTTTCTGGTTTTGGAATTTCCCGCCATTCTGCCAGTTCTGCGCCTTCTATGGCGCCCATGGCTATGGCGTGGCGGTTTTGGCTTATGGGTTTTGGCACTGCAACGCCTTTTGGATATACAAGCCTTAATGCTTCGTATTCTTTTTCAGCTGCTTTCCTTGAGCGTAAAAGCCAGTTAACGTCTTCTGTTGTCCATCCGCGTTTTCTTCTTGTTTGACGGAAGCTTATCCTTCCTAGGCGGTGGAATTTTATGGCTATTCGTTCGCCTTGCGGTGTTAAAGCGTCATAGACGTCTGCTTCTTTTCCTACGCCTAAGGGTTTGCCGAAGGCTTCTAGTATGCCAGCCTTTACGAAGGCGTTTATCGCCAAGCAGTCGTAGCCCGCATAGTTCAACGCATATCCCAGATAGGGCTGTTTTGTTTGGCGGATAAGGCGGAACTTGTGCAGTCTATCAAGCCTAAATGTGGCTTCTTCCTCGTTGAACTTTGAGAATTTTACTATGAGGTCTTTTGGGACGAACTCGTGTTTTGCCATGGCGGCTTCTATAACCTGGAGTATGCGGAGGTCTTGACTTTCCAGCTTTTTGTAGGCTTGGACTGCTGTTTCAGCCGACATTCAATGTTAAATACTTCGGTTTTGTTAATAAGCTATGCATGTTGATGGTGGCATCCGCCGTGAGCAACGCAAAGGCGAAGCTACAGATTCATGTTCGCGAAGCTTGCGATGCTGATAGGGAGGCGGTTTTCGAGTTTTGTAGGCACACTTGGAGTTGGGGCGACTACATCCCCCACGTTTGGGATAAATGGCTTAGGGAGGAGAACGGCAAAGTTTTTGTTGCCACCGTGGACGGTGTGCCTGTTGGCATACAGCACATAACCATAGACAAGCCTAGTGAGGCTTGGCTTAGCGGCGCGAGAACAGCCCCGAATTATAGGCGGATGGGTGTTGCGACCGCCATAACCATGAAATGCCTTGAATATGCGAAAAGTAAAGGCGTTAAGGTGGCTCGGCTTGTCACCGAATCCGACAATGCGGCGGCTTTGGCTGCTGTCCAGAAGATGGGCTTCAAGCCAGTTGCAGAGTTCCTTGAAATGGAACTGGAAAACGTGTCAAAAGCTGAAAGCCTTTCCTCTTCTTGGGCAAGCACAAGTCAGCTTGAAACGGTTTGGCGTTATCTGCAGTCTTCAGAGGTTTATCGCCGGGCTGCTGGCTTATACGCTCTTCTTTATCATTGGTATTCTTTGGATAGGCATGATTTAGAACTTTTCATTGAGCATAGAAAAGCCATTGTTTACGGCGGCGGAGGCGGGGCGGTTCGTGGCTTAATGTTGGTGGATAATGCTGTCGCAAGCGAGTGGCATGAAAACTCGATTCAAACATGCTACATAGACGGAGACTTTGAGGCTGCACTGGATATGGCAAAGTTTCTTTTGGCGCACTGCCAAGAAAAGGGCATAGAGAAGGTTTACGGTTTCACATGCAACCATCCACCCATAACAAGAGCCTTAGAGAAACTTGGTTTCAAAAAGCCAGAAACAAAAGCCATAATCTTCGAAAAACATCTATAAAACATCAATTTTGTTGCTTGTGACGAAATATAAAATTGATAGCCTATGTTTCTTTGAAGCCCTAATAGGCTCTTTCTCTTTGCTCGATTGTCAAAATGTGGACTTTCTTCTGGTTCCATAGGATTTCGTATATCATCCTGATGTCGCCGATTCTTGCTCTGTAGGTGTCTCTGTAGCCTTTCAGCTTTTTAATGTCGTAGTATTCTGCCGGAACTGGGTTTTCGCGGAAAATTAGGAGAAGCTCAATCGCTCTCCTTTTATAGTATTGGGGTAGCTTTTTGGCTGATTTTCTCGCCCTTTGGGATATTATTATCTCGAACAATAAGTTCAGCCTAATTCTTTGATTAGTTTTTCTAGAGTTGTGGTCGAGCCTTCCGCTATTTCCTTTTTGGCTTCTTCTAGTTCTTTCTTCTCCTTTTCTGTTAGTTCCTCTTCTGGCAATAGCAGGGCTCTAAGCCTCAAAAGTTCCAGTTTAACAGCGTCAAGTTTTTCAAGAACAAGCTTCAATTGACTTTCTGTGACTGTTAAGTTCATCTCGCACACCGTTTTCCTACTAATTTACTGTGCAAAGTATCAATTTATGGTTTGCTATACCTTTTTAGAATTAGATTGAATCATATTTGCGCTTGGAAAACATCCACAAAAACACTACCCCCTCTAGATTTTGCTGTGGAAAATGGAGCCGCCATCAATCTTATTTTCTCTACCCTCGCCCCTCAAGATTTTCAGAGGCTATTCATTTTATTCTTAGTTGTTCTACTTCTTCCTTGTTTGGTCTGTCTACAAAAATACTTTTTTCAAGGGCTCGTCTGCCGTATTTCACGTGCACTTTGCCGGTTTTCTGGTCTGAGTAGTAGGCTGTTAGTTGTGCAGCTTTTTCTATGGCTTGCCTCTTTTTGGGGCCTTGCAAAAGCGTTATTGGGCTTCCGCAGCCCTGCGCCTCGAAGAAGAAGTCGTTCCTGCTTTTAAGCCTCAAAAGCTTTTCATTTTCCTCCTTGTTTCTTCCCACGATTATCTTGTTTTTGCCAATTCTGAAGTGGCGTCCAATTTTTAGCAGCTCTAAATCAGCCATTGAAACCCGTTTTTTATGGTTTAGCAGGTCGCGGAGTTTAGCCGAAAACTCCTTGTGGGTTAGGAGGCAACCGCCGGCTGGAGACTGATATTCCGTTATTCCATAAGCCTTTGCAAGGGCAATCTGCCTCTTACGGGATCTTCCACGAATGTCCAGAAGCCTACTTCGGTCCACAAGCCCCAACTTTTCTGGTTCTGTTGGCGGCAGAAGCTTGGCTGAAAGGGGACGCAGAAGCCTACCTTCTAGGCTGGATTCCTCCTCAACAATTTTTAGGGCTTTCATGTGCTGAGACATGGGACGCTCGCCCAAAACCTCACCAGTAACAATGAAGTCTGCGCCAATTTCACGCGCGTACCTTTTCGCCTTCCTAAGCATGTAAATGCGGCAGTCAATACATGGGTTCATGTGCCGCCCATAACCATACTTTGGCTTACGGATAACACGCAAATAATCCAAGCCCAAACGCACAACCTTTAATGGCACGCCCAACCTTTCAGCAGCCCTTTCAAAGCTGAAGCCGCCCTCTTTTGCCGTGTAGAAGGGCGTTAGAAAGGCAATGGCTTCAACCTCAATGCCCTGCTCCTGAATAAGCCTTATGGCCAGGCTGCTGTCTAAACCTCCGGAGAAAAGCGCTAGGGCTTTCGCTTTCGCATTGGCTTTTTCCATAATCTTCTGTTTCTATCTAAGAGGAAACCATTATTTAAGACTCTTTAAGTTCAAGCGAACAAGAGGGAAATTGTCTTTTTGCCGCACCACTTTAAAGCCGTTTTTAAGGTAGAAAGCCAAAGGTCCAGAAGGATTATTAGCCGAGTCAACCCTCGCGAAGGTTTCAACAGCCCTAAAACCTCTCTCGTCAAGCTCTTTCAAGAGGTTTTTAAGCATGGCTGTTCCGTAGGCTTTTCCACGATGTTTTTCGCTAATTATGTAGAGGCACGCGAGGAACACGGCGTCTTCGTTGGGCGGGCCGGAAGTATAATCGCCAACGCGTGGAAAATTCTTTGGCAAGGCATACTGAACAAAGCCTATAGGCGCGCCGTCAACAAAAGCGATTTTAGCGCAGCTTCCAAAGGCTTTCTCCACGCAGCCAAGCCAATTTAGCTTAACTTTTTCCATTTCATCTTTAGAAATTTGAGGCGGAAATTCGCCGCTTGTCTGCCAGTAGAGGCAGAACCCACAGGGCTCCGGAACCCGCTTAAGGTTTTGTATGCTGACCGTTTCGAAAGTTGGTGGTGTTTCGCTTTTTATTGCTGGTAGCCTCCGAAGCTTGTTGTTAGGAATATGGCGTACATTATGAGGAGTATGGCGCCTTCCCTCCAGCTTATCCTCTCGCTGGAAAGGAAATACCACAACAAGAGGTTTGTTATAAGCGAAAACATGACAAGGTGGGAGAAGGCAGCCATATTGACCGCTAATTTCGCACTCACCAGAGAAACGCCGAGGATACACGTTATGTTTATGAAGCAGCTTCCAACAATGTTGCTCAAGGCAAGGTCCATGTGTCCCTTCTTAACGGCAGCAACACTTGTCGCCAATTCTGGTAGGCTTGTTCCAAAAGCCACTATGGTGGCGCCAATAACAACTTCTGGAATCTTAAGAGCCCTAGCAATGAACGTGGCGGAATCAACAATGAAGTATGCGCTGGCAACAACTAAGGCTATGCCTAAAAGTGCAAAGAAGGTGTATGCGGGAAGTTTTCGCCTCTCCTCCCCGAGAGAGCCCTCCTCCCTTATCTTCCTAACCTTTGAAAGTTGATAAACATAGAATATGAAGATCGCGAGGAGGATTACGCCAATAACTCTGCTTGCATAACCAATGTAGAGAAGCGTTAATGGGACGACAGAAGCCACGAAAAGCCCAAAATACAAAGTGCCAATCTCTCCTTAGCCATGGCTGGCGCCAGCTTTACGGCTTCAGAGCTTTTCAAAGCCACTATGAGGAAGCATACGCCGAGGATTAGGCATATGTTCACAATGTTTGAGCCTAAAACATTGCCTATGGCTACGCCTACGCTTTCTCCGCCTATTGCCGCAAATATGGAGACGCAGAGCTCTGGCAGAGAAGTGGAAAAAGCCACAAGTATAAAGCCTATTGTCGTTTTGCCAACGCCAGTTATGTCCGCAATTTTAACACTGTTTGTTATTGCCCAATCGCTCGCCTTGTCCAAAACCACCAGTGAGACTAAAAGAATAAGCGAATTACCAACAAGCCCCAACTCCTCGAACAAAGCAGCCGAACCTCTTCTTGCATATTTCAACCAATATTAAAAGCATTTTCCCCTTCACGAAGCCACCGAGCAGATAAGAAGGAAGGATAAAACAAAAATTCCGCAAAAGTCATAGCCTTATGCATGGCTCAATACGAGATAATATTCCTCGGGACAGGCGGCGGAAGATTCACAACAATAACCCAGAAAAGGCGCACGGCTGGAATACGGATAATAGGCGAAAATCTAAACCTCCACCTGGACCCCGGACCGGGAGCGCTTGTTTATTCCATAAGTGAGGGCTTAGACCCGCAGAAACTCAACGCCATATTCGTCTCCCACTGCCACCCAGACCATTATACGGATGCTGAAGTGCTTATTGAGGCTATGACAAGGGGTATGACAAAAAAGCGTGGAGTGCTTGCGGCGTCAAAAAGCGTCTTGAGGGGAAGCGAAGTCTGCGAACCATCCATTTCGAAGTATCACCAGCAAATGCTAGAACAAATAATCGAAGCTGTTCCGAACATGCGTTTTCAAGTGGCAGATGTGGCTGTTTCGGTTGCAGAGGCAAGGCACACAGACCCAGACGCTGTTGGCTTCAGGTTCGAGACAAAAGAGTATGGTGATTTCGCCTACACAAGCGACACAGAATACTTTGAGGGCATAGGCAAATACTACAGAGGTGCAAGGCTCCTAATGCTATGCGTAATGCGACCAGCCGGAAAACCATGGAAGGGGCACATGACAACAGAAGACGCCATAAAAATAATCCGAGAAGCCCAACCGGAACAAGCCGTTTTGACGCATTTGGGAATGCAAATGATATTCCAAGGACCAGCCCGAGAAGCAAAACTAATTGAGGAGAAGACTGGAACGCCAACTGTGGCGGCCAGAGACGGCATGCGCATTGTTTTCGGCGAAAAAGTAGAGGTGCAAACAGCCAAACCCAAGCAGGGACTGGACAAATTCTTTTAAGGCTTAAGCGCTTTTCCCTATTTTAAGAGGAAAGCTGAACAAAATGCGAATAGTAATAAGGCTTGGCGGCTCTGTTGTTGCCACACCAGTAGACACCAAACTGATAAGCGAGTACGCCAAAATCTTGAAAAGGCTAAAAGCCGAAGGACACGTGTTGGCAGTTGTTGTTGGAGGAGGGGCCCTAGCAAGAGATTTCATAAAAATAGCCAAAGAGCTTGGCTTAGCGGAAAAGGACCAGGATGATTTGGCAATTGGAGTTTCAAGGCTTTACGCCCAACTCTTCGCCAAAATGCTCGGCGCAGAGGCATGCGGAAAAATCCCAACAAACATTGAAGAGGCTGCAATATGCCTAGAAAAGGGTAAAATCGCAGTTTTGGGAGGCTTAAAACCGGGCATGACAACCGACACCGTGGCAGCCCATGTGGCTGAACGCATAAATGCTGACATGCTAATTAAAGCCACAGACCAAGAGGGCGTGTACACAAAAGACCCGAGAAGGCATCCAGACGCAGTGAAGCTTGACAAAATACAGTTTGAAGAACTGCCAAAATTTCTAGCCGAAAACCGGCATAAGGCTGGAATCCACCAAATTCTAGACCCAGAAGCCATAAAAATCCTAAAGGCTAAACGCATAAAAGTCCGCGTCCTAAACGGGTTTAAACCAGAAAACCTACTGCTGGCGGTTGAAGGAAAACTGGTCGGAACAATTATTGAATGATTTTAAAGGTTTTTGGGTCTAGTCGCCTTATCCAAGCGATTTTATCAAAATCCTTATCCGCAGAGATGATTTCCTCGATGCCTGCCCTCCTCATAACTGCCACATGGACGCAATCATATGGGCTTATTTTGAATTCTTCGAAAATTTGTGCGGCTACCCTAACGTCTAATGGGTCAACTTCGAAAATTTGAATGTCCAAAGAGAAAACAGCATCAACGACAGCCCTCACTTCTCTGCTTAGTCCATATTTCCTTAGGGCGTTTGCCAGCTCAACTATAACCAATGTTGAAGTGGCAGCTTTGAGTTCGCCCCTCTCTATTTTTCTTAAAATTTTGGCACACAAGTCGCCGTATTCCTTGTCTAAAATTTTCGCGTAGAAAAAGACGTTGCTGTCGATGAAGCAAGCTTTCAAAGCCTTACCTCGTTTCAGCTTTTTCTTCAAGCTCTTCTACTGGGATGTGACGGTCTAAGGTTTTCTTGCCTATCAAAACTTTCAACGGTTCCTGAACCCTTCGAAATCTCCGTATTATGATTTCTTCCTCGCTTAGGCTTTCTACGTTGACTATTTCTCCTGGTTTAACCTTAACTTTTTCGCGAATCTCTTTTGGGATGGTTATTTGAAACTTTCTTGTTACTCTTGTTTTTGGCATGATGGTCAAGAATGTAGGATGGAATACGAGTATATAAGTATACCATATACTCCGCTTTTTATGCAAAAGGTTTATATGACTGTGTGTTTTCTTTTATCGAATTTGATATCGATGGTGATATAGATGTTCGATGAGCATGACGATTATCCGCCGCCTCCGCCTCTTCCGCCTCCGCCTCTTCCGCCTTTCCGGCATTGGTTGAGGCATATGGCTGCTGTGCCGAAGGGTTTTCTACGCTATCAGGTTTTGGAGCTTTTGAACGAGAAGCCTCTTTCTGGCTCTGAGATTATGAACGAGATTGAGAGGCGAACTAATGGCTGTTGGAAGCCTAGTCCGGGTTCTGTTTATCCGCTTTTGGCTTGGCTTCAGGATAATGGTTATATCCGCGAGGTGCCAGCTGAAGAGAGCGGTGTAAAGCGTTATACATTGACGGATAAGGGCAAAAAGCTTCTTGAGGAACAGCGGAAGGTGCGTGTCCAGTTCCGAATGGGCAGAAAGCTCTTTGTTCCGCCTTTGTTGGGTTCTCTTTGGCTTCGCATCCCACCAGAAGAGGCCGAAGAGGTCAGGGAAGCCTTTAGACGTTTGTTTAAGGCTTTCTTCAGCCTCGGCATGAGCCTAGAAGAGCATTTTTCGGAGCAAGCCATAAAAGAAACTTTGAAGGTTTTGAAGGAAACCGCCCAGAGGCTTGAGGATATTGAAAGAAAACTTCATGGCGGTGAAAAGGCATGACGGAAGAAGTGATTAAGGCTGAAAACCTAACAAAAGTTTTCAACAAGAGCCTGGTGGCTGTCGACCACATAAGCTTCAGCGTCAAAGAAGGGGAAATCTTCGGCTTTTTGGGACCGAACGGCGCTGGGAAAACCACAACCATAAACATGTTGATAACCGTGCTGAAGCCAACTGAGGGCACCGCCTCATTGTTGGGCTATGATATTGTTAAGCAAGCCAATGAGGTTAGGAAGGTTATTGGCGTTGTGCCCCAAGAGTACACGGCTGACGAGGATTTGACCGGCTATGAAAACGTTATGCTCTGTGCCGACTTGTATGGGATTCCCCGCGACATAGCCAAAAAACGCGCCTTGGAACTGCTGGAACTCGTGGAACTGACCGAGTTTAAGGACAAGCGGGTTGAAACCTATTCTGGCGGAATGCGCCGTAGGCTTGAGCTTGCATGCGGACTAATTAATAGGCCGAAAGTGCTCTTCTTGGACGAGCCCACTTTGGGCTTGGATGTTCAGACAAGGGCTGCCACATGGGAGTACATTAGGCGTTTGAAGAAGGAGTATGGCATGACGCTTTTCATGACTACGCATTATTTGGAGGAAGCCGACGCCCTATGCGACCGCATAGCCATAATAGACCACGGAAAAATAATTGTGACTGGTTCGCCCAGCGAGCTTAAGGACAGCCTAGGCGGAGACATAATCACCATAGCCATAAAGGAGAACGCCGACGTAACCAACATAATCAAAAGTGTTGAGAACGTCAAGGACGTGAGAAACGAGAACGGCACTTATAGAATTAAGGCTGAAAACGGCGAGGCAACAGCCCCACTAATAATTGAGGCTTTGAGGAAGAGGGGCTACACGGTGACAAGGCTTTCGCTTACGGAGCCAACCCTAAACGAGGTTTATTTAGAGTACACTGGCAGAGCCATACGCGACATGGAAGAGTCAAAAGAGTCTTTCATAGCCCATAGAATAACTTTGAGGAGGGCGAGGGGAGGATGAGCACCGCAAGCACAGCAAACGAATGCCGCCCAAGCCTAGCAAGAGGCTTGTGGGCGCTAACCTACCGCGAACTCAAAAAGTGGCTTAAAGACCCAATTATGCTCGTAATGTTTGTGCTTCAACCCCTCATATGGATGGGTTTGTTGGGTAAGTCCATGAATATAGGCGGGCTTTTTTCAGCCAACAACATAAATCTGCCACCGCAAATACAAATTCCAGGCAACGTCATCCTTTATCCATCTGGGCTTCAAGGTGTAGTGCTTAATGGTACTATGCTTGCACAAATGTTCGCTGACATGGGTTCCAGCATAATGCAGAACACTTTCGGCGTTACGGACTACTTCAGTTTCATGGCTGTTGGCATGGTTTCAATGATAGTTATGACCACAACCATGTTCAGCGGCATGTCCATAGTCTGGGACCGACGTTTAGGCTTCTTGGACAAGGTGATAAGCACTCCAGTTTCGCGGGCGGCAATAATATTCGCAAAAATCCTCAACGGAACCTTTAGGGCAATGTTCCAAGCAACAGTGATTTTGGCGTTGGCTTACTTGCTGGGACTGCAGTTAAGTTCATCATTTACTCTGCTTAACCTTTTAGGCGTTTACGTCGCCATATTCCTGTTGGGCGTTGGGCTTTCAGCAGTTTTCATAGCCTTCTCCATAAGGTCCACAAGGATGGAAAGACCCATGCAGTTCATAAGCCTCATAACCATGCCTTTAATGTTTGCCAGCAACACCTTCTTCCCGACAAGGCTTATGCCAGACTGGATGCAAGCCATAGCCAACGTAAACCCGCTTACATACCTAACAGACGCCATTAGAAGGCTCACAATACTGCCCCTTGATACTTCAGCCCTAATATGGGACTTCACCTATCTAGGGTTGTTCGCAGCGGTTCTCGCCACAATCGGCATAGTGCTGGCATGGCGGTACCTAACAAGATAGAGAGGTTGCGTGCATAATGGCAACGATTGTTGAGGCCCTAAACCTTAGGAAAGTGTATATGCTTGGCAAAGTCCCCGTAGAAGCCTTAAGAGGCGTAAACCTAAAGGTTGAGGAGGGTGAATTCCTATCCGTTTTGGGGCCTTCGGGAAGCGGGAAATCGACTTTGCTAAATCTTATAGGGGCTTTAGACAAGCCCACTGAGGGGAAAATTTTCATTGAAGGGGTTGATGTTTCAACTCTTAATGATGGGCAGCTGGCAGATTTGAGGCGTAGGATAGGCTTCGTTTTCCAATTCTTCAACTTAATCCCAAGGTTCACGGCTAGGCAGAACGTGGAACTTCCCATGGCTATTGCTGGATTAGGCAAAGAAGAGCGAAGAAGGCGTGCTGAAGAACTTCTTAAAGTTGTTGGTTTGGCTGAAAGGATGAACCATAAGCCAGCAGAACTAAGCGGAGGCGAACAACAACGTGTAGCCATAGCCAGAGCCTTAGCCAACAATCCCCGTTTTCTGCTTATGGACGAGCCGACTGGGAACATAGACTCGAAAAACGCCATGGAAATAATCCAGCTTGTGGAAAGGCTGAACCAAGAAAAGGGCATAACAATAATTATGGTTACTCATGACCAGCGTCTGGCTTCAGAGGCAAATAGAACAGTGCACATGCTAGACGGTCTTATAGTGAATGAAACGGCGAATAAGCCATGAAGCTAACAGACATATTCTCCTACGCTTTCAGCGCCATAAAACTGCGAAAACTCCGAGCTGGCTTAACAACCCTAGGCGTCGTTATAGGGATAGCCGCAATAGTGGCGCTTCTATCAATAACCCAAGGCTTACAGGTGGCAATAGCCTCCCAACTTCAGAGGGGATTCGCAACAGACACCCTAATTGTTACGGCTAGAAGCGAGTCTGGATTTAAGCTTCTGGTTAACGATACACAGATAATAGAGGAAGTAGGCAGCGGAAATGTCACCGTTTCGGTTGCGGTCATTCTGAGAACTGGCTACATAAAAAACTTGGAGAACCAGACAAGCCGCGTCACAATAGTAGGCGTTGACTATGCAAAATATAGGGAAATTTACAGCAGCACTTTCGCAGCTGAAGAAGGGACAATTCCGCAGAATCCAGAAAACAGCTCTGTGGTTGTTGGAAAGCGTGTAAGCGACCCATGGAATAATGGAACCTTTTTCTGCAGAGTCAGCGAAACCGTGACAATCATTTGGACTTCACGTCCACTGAAAAACGAGACCTACACAGGCACCGTGGTAGCTGTCCTTCAAGAAGTGGGCGGCTTCAGCTTTGGGGGACCATCAGACACAAGCATATACATTCCAATCACACAGGCTCAAGGCTTCTTTGGAACTGACGAGTGCGAAATGATAATTGTGAAGCTTAAAAACGCTGATGAGGCGACCATTGACAGCACTGCAAAAGCCATAAGAGAAGCCTTCGGCGGACAAGTCACAGTAACCTCTTCAACAGCCATTCTCAACGTAATTTCCAGCGTCTTCTCCACCATAGAGCTTTTCTTAGGCGGAATTGCAGCCATATCGCTGTTGGTGGCTGGAATAGGCATAATGAACATCATGATTGTCTCGATGATGGAACGTACAAGGGAAATAGGAATCCTAAAAGCCTTGGGAATGAAAAACCGGCAAGTGCTCCTAATATTCCTAAGCGAAGCGGTCATAATAGGGCTGCTAGGCGCAGTAATCGGCGTCGGAGCAGGATGGGGCATAGCCCAAGTCACAGTAAGGGTTTTCAGCACCGGAGGCAGCTTCGGCGGGGGCATACGCCAAACAAATCAAGCAACATTAGCTAACGGAATTACAATATCGCCAGTTTTAACGCCTACCGTGCTTTTCGGCGCCATAGCCTTCGGCCTAATAGTCAGCGTTCTATTTGGACTTTATCCAGCTTGGAGAGCCTCCAAACTTAAGCCTGTGGAAGCCCTAAGATATGAATAGGCAAACACTAGCCGGACAAATTATATAGCTTTGCTCTGAATATCTAGTGCAGAGGAAATTGCGCATTGGCAGACGCATTTAAAAGAACTTTAGGCATTCCAATGGGCAACTTATCCCAATTCCGAAAAAGACCAGTGGCAACCCTCGCCATAATAGCCGTTAACATTGCCATATACGCCATAACCTCCTACGAAAACTTCTTCCTAGAAGTTAGCGACTACTGGGTAAGCGCTGGAGGCTTCGTCCCAGCATTAACGCCTATGCCCACCCAATGGTACCGGGTTTTCTCCTCCATGTTTCTGCATGCAGACTTCTTCCACATACTGTTTAACATGTATTTCCTATACATTTTCGGAAGAGCCGTTGAAGAAGCCCTTGGAAAGTGGCGTTTTCTAGCCCTATACATGGTTTCAGGCGTGGTAGCCTCCATATTCCACACAGCCTTCAGCTTCCTAGGCGGAGCCACAGCCTACGTAATCCCAGCCATAGGCGCCTCAGGAGCCATAAGCGGAGTACTAGGCGCATACCTAATCCTCTTTCCGGGCACGTCGCTGGTGATGGGCTGGGGATTCCTATTCTTCCCAATATTCTTTAGGATGAAAGCAGCCTACTATCTCATCTTCTGGTTTGCAACCCAAGTGATTTACGGCTATGCTAGGCTGGGCGGAAGCACAGCCGTCTTCGCCCACGCAGGGGGCTTCATAGCAGGAATAGCCCTACTGCCACTGGTCGCCAGTAAAGAAAGACTCATCCAATTTAGGCTTGCGAGACAAGCCGCATTCCCAACATACGTAGTTTTTACGCCAACACCAACCAAAACCGCTGGTCTAGGTCACACAACAAAGGCAATTGTTGCAGTGCTTCTGGCTTCACTTCTTTTAGGGGCAGCCTACGCTTCGACAGGACTTTCAATAAGAGGCGATATGAAAGCGGCTACAGTTAAATATGCTATTGAAGGAACACCCTACGTTGATTATGTTGGCCTCCAATTACCAAACATTGAAAGCCAAATTGCCAGTATACAACTCGTTGAAACGAAACTCTTGATAACCGCATTATGCGAGGCTAAACTGCTCTACGATGCGAACATGGCTAATGAAAGCATCAACGACGTTAGCTGGCATGGTAAAATGCTAATAAAGTACGGATGGCGAAATTATGTGGCTGATCTGACAATAACACATTTCAGTGGCAGTTATGATGGCGACGGTTTCTTACAACAGGGGAAAGGAAAGTTATTAGTCCAATCACCAGTTTTAGAATATGATTACAGTTTTGAGCTGACCTCGCAAACTGTCAATCTCACTTATGTAACGCAGTATACTGGAATTGTGTCTCTTGTGGCGACTGCAGCCGCCCTTAGCGTAACTTTGAAGAAGGATAGGGATTTAGCCCTTATAGGCGAGGAGCCCAGAAGGGTTTGGCATCCTTTCACGCCTATTGCCCAGTAAAATTTAATACTTGAATGGGAAAAGTGCATGGGAGGGTTCATGGCGTGGTTCGGCGTTTTTATCCAAGCCAGCCCGTTGTCGGCGTCGGCGCCATAATAGTTTGTGATGGAAAAATTTTGTTGGAGAAGCGTAGGGGCGAGCCTGGAAAGGGCAAGTGGAGTGTTCCAGGCGGTTTGGTGGAGCTTGGTGAGAAAGCTGAAGACGCTGTTATACGCGAGGTTAAGGAGGAGACTGGCTTGGATGTGGCTGATCCAGAGCTTATTGACGTTGTCGACAATATTGTCCGAGACGCGAATGGTGAGGTCAAATACCACTTTGTCATAATCGACTATTTTGTGAAGCTTAAAGGCGGACAGCTGCGGGCTGCAGACGACGCAGAGGATCTCCGATGGGTGCCGCTGGCTGAAGCTGAAAAATACGATTTAACAAAAACTTTTAGGGCTTTTCTCCAACGGAATAAAGGGCGGCTTGAAAAGCTTAACTCGTGTTCTTGATTGGCGTTTCTGTGAAGAATAGGCGGGTTTCCCCCATGGTTTTTACGTCTAGAGCCCTAACTTTGACGACTATTGGGAAGTCTTTCACAATTTTGCCAAGCACTAGGCAGTGATGCGGCGGCAAGTCCATGGCTATGGATTTTACGGTTTCTGCGTCTACTCGGGCGGCTCTTGAAACTGTTTCTAAGTCATGCTCGTTGGTGAAGTTGAAGAGGAATATGTTGTCTGCTTGGCGGTATATGTTTTCGCGGATTGTGTCGGGCTGGTTTGTTATGAAGGTTGTGAATATGCCATAGTGGCGCATCCTTGTTACAATGTCGTCCCAGTAGGTTTCCCGAAGATACAAGTGGGCTTCCTCTGCGAATAGGAAAACAGCCCTCAACCTCCAGCTTTTCAGCATTTCCACCAGTTTTCCGAGGAGGTATTCCACCACCATTTGCCTATCAATGGTTGATGTGTCCTTTAGGTCTATGATTATGGCTCCGCCTTCATCTCTAGCCTTTAATAGGCACTCTTCCAATAGTGTGGCTTCCGCAATGTTGTCTGTAAAAAAGCCAGAATTGACCATGGCATAATAGCGCGAGAAAAGCGCGTCCCGAACGTTCTGGTTGCAGTGCCAGTTGCGGACGGCTTCCCCAAGCTCGTTTAGGGTTAGGGCGTTTCTCTCCCTTAAAGACTGCCATATACGGCGAAACTCTCGGGCTGATGTTCCCGGCAAGTGCAAAGCGTGAATTAGAATGTTCATTAGCTCGTTGAGGTGGAGCTGTTTCAAGGCGACCTTAAAGTTTTGCGACGGCGTCAAAACATGAACCTTATTGTAGTAGGCGTTTCTTTTTCCGTCCGATGTCATGCCTAAGCCGGCATACTCGCCATTCAAGTCTAAAACAACCACGGTGGCGCCATAGTGAAGGAGCGCCGTTATTAATAGCTTTGAGAGGTGCGACTTGCCGGTCTCCTTCTTCCCAGTTATAATGTTTAGCCGTCCATCCAAGGCTGAGGCATCCACCGTTAGGAGGGAAGCCTCCTTCGTTGTGCCCAAAACAATGGGGAGTCTGCCATCAACCCTTGCAAGCTTAAGCAGCGTTGGAATTGGAAGCCTCCTAATAGTGGACTGGGAACGCGATGGGAGCCAAGAACTGCTTGGGCTTAGGCTTTCGCCCTTCTCAACTGTTGCGCGGATCTTACAGATTAGAAGCCTAGAATCCTGAATATACGTTATGTGGGGTGCTATCTCCAGAGGGTCAACGTCCTCGCCTTGGATTATTTCGCCACCATCTGGTAGGCTTCGCAGAAGCTCTTCCAAAACGCCTGGTATGTTGGCGAATTGTATGTCTATTACTTGGACGATTAGGGCTTTTTGGGCTTCAGCATCCTCAATTAGCAGGTAGTCGCCTTTCTCTGCTGTTTCGTTTGGGAAGCTTAGGATTTGGACTATGTTGCCCTCTTTTTTATAAAGCCTCACTGTGGCTTTCCCCCTTCCCAAAAGGTCCAAAGAGGAGGCGGTGCATGTCTGGACGCTCGATAATTTTTAGGCGGTATCGGTGTTGGATGAAGTGTTGCATGGCTATAACCTCATTCGCCGTAAAAGTGCAGAGGATATGCGCCAAACGTAGGGTTTCAGGGTAGCTTTGCGTTACCATGTCGTTTCCTATTAGGCGTTCAACAGCTTCAATTTGTTTTTCCTTTGGCACTTCTCTGTCTATATCGAGTCTAAAGGCGCAGTTCCCCCGTGTCAGTTTTGCCACGTAGACTTCGCCTAGCAGAACTGTTGGCGGTTTTGGCTTAATGTCGGGCATGGCGATTATGCATGGTGGTTTTTGGGTTATCAGCGTGTCTGTTATTAGATAGCCGTTAAGCCTAAGCGTGGTCATTTTTGAAAAAGCCAAAACAGTGTTGCCCGCTGCCCTTGCACTGTTTAAGATTTCTTTAAGCTGGCTTGTTGGAGTATCTGGTGTTCCCGCCGTTAGTGAGCCGTCAAAAAGTATTAGCCCGTTATTAACGGTTTTTGTCAAGGTTTGTTGGAGCCACTTTTCTAGGAGGTTTGCCATCCGCATTGGTGTTTGCATTATGTTTGGCTGGGCTTGGCTTTCGCCGTGTTCTTGGATGTGGGCGGCTTGCAGTGCTCTATAAACTTCTTTTTGGTTTTCTTCTGTTATGTGGAATATGAAGGGTCCTATGCGCAAATAGGCGTAGCTTTTGCCCCTTTTCCATATGCATGTCCCGCGTATAGCTGTTATTATTCCCGTGCTTGTTTCGCCCAGCTTTATGCTTGAGGTGTCCACCGCGGCTATTGTTGTTTCTTCTGTTTTAGGCGTTAGCGTTATGGGCTTGAAACAGCCATTAATGTTGTTTATGGTGGCGTAAAGGGCTTCTTGGCTTGTGTTGTTGGCTTGTTGAATTGTTTGTTGATTTAGTTGAAGGGTTTGGTTTTGCACGTGTTTAAGCGAGTGGATGCTTAGTTCTATGAAGCGTTGGGGCAGTGTCAAGTCCATGGTTGGTTGTGGAAAATTATATTTTGGTGTTGTGGTTATAGTGTATTGTTCAATCACCAAGATTCACCAACATGCACTTGTTGGGCGAAAGGGATATATAAATGTTGTGCATGTGCAAGATGCACAATTCAATATTCAACAAGGTGGAAAATTGACACAAAACACTACAAAACCACCAATACGCGTAAAAATGCGCGTAGGCGAAATAGAATTCGAAATAGAATGCCAAGAAGAACAACTGCAAACGGCAGTGGACCGCATCCTATCAACACTAACAGAAAAGCTGAAACAAGCACCACTAATAGCCGAAAGAACAACAGCACCGCCAAGGGCAGAAACATGCAAAGGCGTCATCCAAAAACTATGGGAAGAAGGCTGGTTCTCAACGCCTAAAGGCCTAAGCGAAGTCCACAGCGAAATGGCAAAAAGAGGCTTTCATTACGACCGCACAGCCGTAGCCCACGCCCTCATAGACCTAGTAAAAGACGGAATCCTAACCCGCGAAGGAAAACCCCGCAGATACCAATACGCCCAGAAAAAGCCATTTCCATGAAAACATTCACAATATTCAATATAAAGTTATTTATGTTATTTTTGTTAACAAAAAAAGTTATAAGTGAGCTTTGTTCATTTTATTAGGGATGAGATGAAATGAACGAGCTGGAAAAGTTAAGGTTTAAGATAAAGAGCGGTGATTTTGAAGTGGAGTTAGAAGGAGATAGGAACTATGTTAAATCAACATTTGAAAAGCTATTAGAAGAACTAACACCTAGAACTAAACCAATAAATATTCAAACACCCATCACCATTTCCGAAGAAAAAATTGAGGAACTTCCTTCCACCATCACTGGGCGAATTGAGTATCTCATAAGGAACGGGTTCTTTGATCAACCTCGCAAGCTCAGCGATATCGTACAAGAATTAGCGCGATTAGGTTTTCCGTATGACGTGAAAACTGTAGACAATGCCCTCAGAATTCATCTAAGAAGAGGTCGAATTCGCAGGCTTGGTGTTCGTGGACATTATGAATATGTAATTCGATAGGTGGTGAAAGATGAGTGAGCAAAAACTTGTTGTAAAGATAGAGTATGGTGAGCATAAAGCAGAATTTTCAGGCGACTTCGATGCTGTTACGCGGCAAGTTATGAACTTTCTATTTAATCTAAGTCCTGCGTTGTCAATTTTATCTAAAATTAAGTTGGAAATTGATTTTAAACAACTAGTTAGTGATCTTCACGGTATCATGAAAATAGCAAAAGAAGGAATCTTACTGTTAGTTCCTAAAGAAAGGTTAACTGGGCCAGATCTAATTTGCCTCTACCTTATCGGAGCTTATGTTGGACATAAGCTGGGAATATTCGAGAAAGATTCAATGACAGTTGATGAAATTAGCCAATATACGGGCATTAAAAAGAATGTTGTTGCTGTTCGCTTAACGGAACTTGCGCGTAGTAGAATAGTGTCTGCTGATGCGGGGGAACGCAGAATTACTTCGATTGGAATAGAATATTTGAAAAGCAACATTCTGCCAAAAATACGAGGTTAAATAAGGATTTGTTGGAGGGAGTCATCTGTCTGAATTAAAATCTCGGTTCAGAATTAAAAAAGGAGAAATCGAAATAGAATATGGGGGATCAGCAGAAGACGTAAATGAACGATACAAAGAAGTCTTCAATTGGCTTAAATCATTTCCTTACAAAGAAGAGGAAAGAGCAGAGGAGAAAGTGGTAAAAGAAGAGGAAAAAAGAAAGGGAGCACGAGGTCCAGAGATTTGGTCTCCAGCAATTGACGCACTCATTCAAGAGGGATTTTTCAAACTTCCAAATAAAAGAATGGCAAAAGACGTCATAAAAGCATTAGCCGATAGAGCCCTACCTGTGACTGGTAAGAGCGCACAAATTCTGACCACCCTTAAACGTAAAGTACGGAAGGGTATTCTAAAGGGAACAAAAGGTCCTGAAGGATGGACTTTTTGGACTGAGTAAAAAGTATAGGAGATTGACGGTTGTCTTTAGAAATTCCTGAACTTGTAGGAAAAGAGAAGGAACATTATAATACTCTTGAAGATCTTTTTGCGTTTTCCATAGGCAAGACAGCAGACGTCGAAAGACTATGTAAAGGGCTTAAGGATACCATCAACGATTGGGACAAAATGATGGGAAGTAAAGGTGTTCTCCAGACTTCGCTTTCCCCATATTTTGGAGCAATAGAACAGCTAAATAAAAACGAGGCTATGAACCTTTACCTTTTCTTAAGTCCCATCTTCTTCTATATTCATCTTCTTTACGAAATGAGAAGGAAGGCTTGGAGAAATGCAATAACATGGGGTGGAATATTTTGTGAACGAATTATTAGAAATTTATTTCAAGCAATAGATCGCAAAGAGTGTTTAAGTCTCTGGCAAGAAATTTCAAGGGACCCGAAATTTGAACATCGTGCTAATAGGCTTAAAGCTGAATTAGAGAAAAGACATTACGAAGAGGCAGATATTTTGATTAGTTTCCTTAAAAGTATTTATTTTACACGGAGTCATAGAGGTCCACATGATGTTCCTCCACCAGAACCCATTCAAGCTAATATAAGCCAGAGATTGTGCTTGCCAGTCTATGTTAAGTATTTGGAATGCCTTATCTTTTTAGGTTACAACCTAAGCATAGACTTCCCAACATTTATTTCGTTTTTCCACAATTTGGCAGAAACACATGTTGCTTTAATCTTTCCCGAAGAAGAGATTACAACGACACCCAAAGAGGTCATAAAAGATTTGTATCGCCAAGGTTTCTTCAAAGAAGGAAAAACGCTAAAAGACGTCATAATAAGATTGGGAGATTTAGGCTTTCATTGGGATACTTCGAGAATTGCCCGGGAATTAGAATACTGGTCTAAAGGCAAGAAAGCCTTCTTGACGCGCATTGGGAAAAGAGGGTTCTACAAATATTTCGAGCGCTATCCTCCAGAAGAATTCTTTAAAACAACAATTTGATTGAAGAAAATGGAGGTGAAAGAATCATAGATGGAAAAATAAAAGCGCTTGAAAAGAAAATTCAAGACCATGAAAGAAGAATTTCTGAACTTGAAAGAGCGGTATTTATCAGAAAAGCCAAACCAAGGGTGCAAGATTTTAAAGGGTTAAGCGGTGGAATTGGATGTCTTATTTCGAAGGGGTTCTTAAATAGTCCGCGATCAGTCAAGGAAATCCATGCAGAATTGGGGAAAGAAGGGTATCATTATTCAGTTCAAGCCGTTGACAAAATATTACGTGTTGATTTTATGGCAAAACGGAAAATTCTTACAAGGATAAAAGAAAATAATATCTGGAGATATGTTGTAAGGAAATAATTTGAGATAATATAACTGTCAAAAACCGCTTCTTTTAGGTCACCGTGATTTCTTTTTTGGCTAGGCTTTCAACCATTAAAGGCACGATTTTGCTGGCTCTAAAAATCCCAATGAACAGGAGATTTTCCATCCTCGCTAAAATGAACTATTATGTTGCCTAACTCTTTAGCATGAAAAGCGTACACTTTCTTTAGGTTCATAATAGATATATGTTTGGTTTGTCTAGTTCTTTTAGAGGCTAAGGTCATGAGTGTTGAAGTACTGGAAGACATCCGAAAAGAACTCCGCGAGTTGAGGCTTCTCTATAAGGAACTTGTGGAGAAACTCATACCTGTGGAGAAACCTTCCAGAGAAGAAAAGAAGGCCATAGAGGAAAAAGATGAAGAGGCAGATGAAGAGGAACTGATGAAGGCGTTGGGCAAGACTAATGTTCGCCATAAAGATTAAGCGGAAAGCCTTAAGGAAACTTGCAAAATTAACTGAAAAACAAAAGCAGAACATCAAAACGGTTATTTTGATCCTAAAAACCGACCCCATACCGTTTAGGAAAACAGACGTCTGCAAACTTCAAGGCTACGAAAACACTTATAGAATTAGAATGGGCAATCTGCGGATAGTCTACCAAGTTTTATGGGATGAGAAAACAATCTTAATTCACTACATAGGACCAAGAAAGAGGGCATACTAACCCGCGAAGGAAAACCCTGCAGATACTAATATGCGCATAAAAGACCACCACCATGACCTTCAATTTTTAGGTTACTGTGACTTCCTTTTTTGGCTAGGCCTTCCACCATTAAAGGCACAATCTTACTGGCTCTGAGAATCTCCATAAATAGAGGTTTTCCATTTTCGCTGAAATGCACTATTATGTCGCCTAACTCTTCAGCATGGGAAAGCTTACCCTTCTCTTATAAGATATTGTTAAGAATTGTTAGGACATAAATGATGCCAAAGCGTCGGAAAATTCTAGAGGGAAGGGCTATCAAATTTATCAGTTGGAAACTTCCTAAAATTGACTTCTAGGCTGTTATTTTTTGTTTGATGAGTTCTCTGTGAACCTTTATTATCTGTTTAAGCAGCCTCGACCTGCACTCTCTGACTTTGGCGTTTGGAGGCGTTGTCGCCAAAACAAGGACTATGTAATAGTTTTTGTCGCTTTGCTCTTCAACGTAAACCCTAAAATCCTTTAATTCTTGGCTTATGGTTTCCTGAAGCCTTGCCAGAACCATGTCTGGGTCGTACTCCACTGGAAACTCGTATCTTACGCGAACTGTTTTGGGCTCTTCCTTCTCCTCCATGACAATGCTGCTGGAAAAAGCCAAATTGTTTGGAATTTTCACGATTTCGCCGCTGTCGGACAAGATTTTGGTGTGGAGCAGTCCCACCTCCACAACGACGCCCTTCAGTGTGGGTATGAACTCGTCTCGGCTGAACATTTTGTAGGCTGGAAAAGACACTGTTGACAAGGGCAAGCCCCCAGAAATTTTCACTTCGGTGCCAGGTCTAAGAAAGCCAGTTCCAAGAATTATTAAGCCGGCGAACAAGTTTGCCAGTATTGGCTGCAAGCCCAAACCGATGATGAGACCTGAAACGGTGGCGCCCGCCACCGCCGTCACGCCTGTAACTTCGAAAATTGCTAAAATCATTAGGCCAAGAACAATGTAGCCGATAACCAAGACAACGTTTCTGATGAGGTAAACTTCCCTGCCAAGATGCCTAAACCTTCTGGTAATAACGGAGGCCACAACCTCCAGTGCCAAAACTCCGACGATTATGACTGTTAGGGCGCGGAGAATCCTAAAATAGTTCATGTAAGCCTCGCGGATGTCCTCTGGCAAGATGGCTGGAAGGGTTAAAACCCAAAGCACAGTTAATACGGCAACCGCTAGAATGAAATAGTAGACTCTCCGCGGAACCTTCAAACCAAATGCCTCTTTTAACACCAATATACAATGGCAAAGGCATAAAAACTAAACGCCTCCAAAGCCAAAATGCCTTATGCCATGTGACAAGCCATGAAACCCCTCTTCGTAATCGAACACTTGGAACCCGAAACTGGCAAGTGGCTCCTATACGAGTATGAGCACGCTTCAGAAATTGTTGGCAAAAACCGCCTAATATTCACAAACGTAAAAAAGAAAGGCGACGCCGTAAAACTTTCAAGGCTTGGAAAAGTCGAAGAAAAGAGCGCCGCAGAAATTTTCAGCCCAGAAAAAGTCATAATTTTAGACCCGAAAGCTGAAGAACCACTAAAGCCAGAAGACTTCGCTGGCAAAGACGCAGTCATAATTGGCGGAATTTTGGGCGACCACCCGCCGAAGGGCAGAACAACAAAACTTTTGACGAGACGTTTTCCAAAAGCCATAGCGCGAAACATCGGCAAAGGTCAGTTCTCTATTGACGGAGCCGTTTACGTGGCAAAACTCGTAAGCAACGGAACACCACTGGAAAAAATCCCCGTCAAGAAGGGCTTGTCTCTAAGGCTGGACGAGCATGCAGAGGTTTACCTTCCATACGCCTACCCGCTGAAGGATGGAAAACCCGTAATAAGCCAAAAACTTGTGAGGTATCTCCTCTCAGACCAAATAGTCAAGGATGAAGAGAAAATCCTAAAGAAGTATGGTTAGAAGGCGTGCAGCCTATAAGCCCAGCTTAGCCTTAATCTTCGGAAGCCACTCTTTCTGCACTTGAAAGACGCCAAAACTTGTTATGCGATATCCGCCCTCACCCGTTTTTTCAGCTATTTCGCTCTTCACCAGCCCGCCGAGCCGCGTGCTCGTTATCTTCGGGTTCTTGCCCAGCCTTGCCTGAAGCTCCTCGCGAGTTAACACATCAGTTTTTAACATTCCAAGCCTAAAGCCGATATGGGCGGCTAAAAGGTGTAGCGCCAAAGCCTCATTATCCGTCAGCTTTTCCTTTGGAACAAGCAAATGTGGCATATTATCGGCAAAGCCAACCAAACCCTTACATTCCTCAACAAGCTTCTGTAAATCCACGCTTAAGACTAAAGCTTTAGCGATTTGGAAGGCTGGGATGAGCTCGCTGAAAAACTTGTTAAGGGCAGCCCAAACCTCTTCAAGGCTGCCGGAAAAAGTCTGCTCCACACCACCATATTTGACGCTAACGGTTATCTGGTTTTCTTCGCTTGTCAACCTAATTTCCCTCTAAGCCTAGCCAAAACCTCATCCTCAATCCATCTCTCGCCCTGAACCGTCAACTTAAACTCCGGCCTCTTCGGGTCTGGCTTAAAGACTTGGCCACGCTTAACCATCTCGTTTAGGCGGGCTGGAACCATACATTTTATGCCGCTAGACTCGAGAAGCTTCTGAACCTGTGTGGCTGTATTCTGCCTCCCCTCAGAAGCATACAAAATAAGCCCAATAGCCTCATAATGCGTCAGCTTCTCACGGGTTATCAGCACTGGGCCTTCAGTTGTGAATTCTATAATGCCCTTAAGCTGAACTGCCGCCGATGGGACAAGCTTGCTGGAAACCATGTTTGAAATGTTTTCCACAAAATCCTTTGGAAAAGCCTCTAGGAGGCTTAAAACTTCTTGGGGATTTTCGCCCTCCACAACTATCTCGCCGAAAGACGTTTTTATATGAACTTCAACCCTTTTCATGCTGTTTCCTCCTTTTGGGCTAAAACCTCCTTTTCAGCGAGGATGTAAACATAACCCTTATCAGTCTTCCAACGCCTTACCACGCCTTTACGCACAAGCCCAAGCAGGTCCCCAGCCAAAGTCCGCCCCGGAAAATCCAAGTTGTTAGCTGCCAAAGCCGCCTTGAGCTCCGCCAAGGTTCTTGGACGCCACTTCCCCCAGTCGCTTTCAAGAATCTTCAGAACAGCCTCGCTGCAGCTCTCCACCTTTGGAATTTTTGGATATTTCTCTACGGGTGACTCCTCCTTAACCGTTGAAACTGGAGTCTTAACGATAACGGTTGCTGCGGTTTTTGGCTTTAGGTTTTCGAAGGCTCTGCTGACATCTGGCATGAGGTTTGGCAAGTCGCGAACAGTCTTTAGAACGTCATCCCTTGAGCCCTTAACCTCAACCTCGTAGTCGCCGACCTTAACGCGGAATGAAAACTCCCCCTCTGATGGTTTAGCCGCTCTCCCACTCAAATTAATCACACCTATATGATTGGTTGTCTTCTCCTTTTAGGATTTACGTGTTTTGATATATTTCGGAAAGCGAAATATCGTATTAAATATTAAGATGCAATATACTGAAAGGAGGCACAAGCCTTGACAAAAAAGGGAATAGGCGTATGGATTTTCAGCACACTAACCGTCATAGCCTTAGCCCACCTAATCGACGCCGCAAACGCCCTATTATTCAACAAGCCCATCACACTTTTGCAACTTTACCCGCTGGCTAAAGAAAAGCTTGAGGCAATAACACCGCCCATCTACTTCCTAATAAGCGCCACGGCAACCTTCATCCTTTGGGGCATAACATGCGCCATAGCCTTCCAAAACCCAGTGGAAGCCTTCCTAAACAAGGTGCTTTCAGACGCAAAAAAGCAGAGCATGGTTGAGTCGCAGCTTCTGGAGCAGAAAAGCGAATTGTTGGACGCCAGGAACGAGACTGTTGAAATGAACAATGAAATCTTGTCCCACGTTAAGGATGTAATCTACAACATAAGAGCCGAGGTTAAGGAGATTCAACCCCTCAAGGAAGGCTTGGAAAAGATTAAGGCTGAGCTCAGCCACTTGAAGAGGGAGATTAAGAGCTTTGAGGAGAAGCTCAAATATCCAAAAGTTTGCATTGCATGCGGCAAGCCGGTGCTCCCAGAATTTAACATATGCCCATACTGTGGCGAAAGCCTAAAACCAGTGCAGGAAAAGATAATTCCACTGGAGAAATACAGATAGACGTTTTGGGCTAGGCCTTTTTCGCCAGCCTTTGCTTTATTAGTTCGCTTACTGTTTCGGCGTTTGCCCTCCCCCTAACCTCCTTCATTACCAGTCCCATGAATGTGCCGAAGGCTTTTGCCCCGCTTTTTTCGATTAAATCCTTGTTTTTGGCTATCATGCCATCTATAATTTTTCCAAGCTCCTCTTTCGTCAGCGTTTTCAGTCCTAGGCTTTCAACCGCCTCCTTCACAGTTTTGTCCTCATTTTTTGATAGCCAAGCCACAATGTCTGGAAGGGCTTCTTTCGTGATTTCTCCGGCTCCCAAAGCCTTGAAAACCTCCCTTATTTTTGTTTCTGAAACTTTTTCGACGGGTATGCCGTCTCTTTTTAGGGCTTTCATGGTTTCTGTTAGGAAAACGGCAATTGTTGTTGGTGTAACCTTGCTTTCTTTGGCTATGGTTTCGAAGAGTTCCGTGCACTCCGATTCCATGATCTGTTTGGCAAGCTTCTGGTTTAAGGAGTATTCGCGCATCAGCCTCTCAAGTCGCTGTTCTGGGAGTTCTGGTAGGCGTTGGCGGATGCTGTTTATGAGCTCTTCTGTCACCTGTATTGGCGGTATGTCTGTTTCAGGGTACATGCGGGCTGCCCCAGGTCTTGGACGCATATAACGGGTTGTTCCATCTGGGTTTGCGGCTCTTGTTTCTTCTGGAACGCCTTTTATGGCTTCCCGGGCTCTTTCAATAACAGCCCTCAAAGCGTCTTCAGCATTTTCCCTCGCATCTGCCACAAAAACCACCGCGTCTTTTTCTTTGGCGCCCACAGCCTTTCTCAAGGCTTCGACTTCTTGGGCTGTTATGCCATAGGCTGGAAGCTCGTCTGTGTGGAATATTCCGCCTACGCGTCCCCAGAACCTTGCGTGGTCAGCCATTTCTGTTCCTAGGCGTATGCCCGGCATGAGTTCACGCTTCAAAAAACCTCCAAAATTTGGCAGTTTAACAGCTAAAACCACGTGTCCCTTTTCTAGGGCTTTGCGTATGACTCTGCATGCCGTTTGGCTTAAAACCTCAGTAACGTCGAAGAACTCTTCTTTTAGAGTTTCTGGGGTAGCTCCGGTTTGTCTTAGTTCTTCGCTTATCTTCATTAGGTTTAGTTGCCTCTGCACTTCGTATTCTACAACCAGTGGGATGAGTTCGAGTTCTTGGACGCCTTTTATCTCTGTTAGGGCTCCGCCATTTATGGAAACGTTTAGGTCTTGGCGTATTGTGCCAAGTCCCCGTTTTACGCGTCCTGTGGCCCGGAGAATTTTGCCTATGGCTAGGGCTACTTCGCCGGCTTCCTTTGGCGTGTTTATTACTGGCGCCGTGGCTATTTCGATGAGTGATATGCCCAGTCGGTCTATGCGGTAGCGTATAACCGTGCCTTCTTCGCCTGTTTTGCGGGCTGCGTCTTCTTCTAGGCTTATGTGTTGTATTGGGACTGTTTTTTCGCCAACTTTTATTGTGCCGTTTAGGGCTATGACGCATGTGCGCTGGAAACCCGTGGTGTTGGAGCCATCTATGACGGTTTTGCGCATTACGTGGATTTCGTCCACCGGGGTGGCGTTCATCATTAAAGCCACTGTTAGGGCTATTTCCACAGCCTCCATGTTCAGCGGGTGGGGTGGCTCCTCATCCATTTCCACTAGACAAGCGGTTTGCCTATCCGCTTCATACAAGATTTTTACGCCTTTTTGGAATTCGAAGTAGGCTGCTGGGTCTATTTGGCCGAGCTCGCTTTGGGTTGGTCTCAAACGCCTTAGAAAAGTGATTTCTGGCTCTTCTTTGAATAGTTCTGGTTTGCATGCGCAGAAGAGTTTTGTCTGCGTTTCTAGTTGCTGGTGGACTTCCAAGCCCACTTTTAAGCCAATTCGTGTATAATCTATATTGTTTGTCATTGTTTTTCCTCCCCGTATACTGTGCGTTTGGAAAACTCGCCAGCAATATTCGCCTTAAGAAGTTGTTTGGCCTCTTCTGGGTTGCTGGTTTGTCCGAATATCCACATGAGTTTGACGGTGGCTGTTTCCGCCAGCATATCCTCCAGCGGAATCACGCCCAATGCCAGCAAGTCCCTTCCAGTATCATAAACGTTCATGTTTACCCTTCCCCATATGCACTGGGAAGCCATAGCCACCAAAACGCCACCGTCCACTGCACGCTTTATCGGCTGGAAGAGGCGGCTTGAAACGTGTCCCAAGCCTGTGCCCTCCAGAACTATTGCTTTGTAGCCGTTATCCACATACCAGTCCATTACTGCTGGGTTCATGCCCGGGTAAAATTTGATTAGGGCGACTTTGTCGCTGAAGTTTGCCTTCACAATGGGCTTCCGCGTTGGGTCTCGCCTCTGATAGTCTTCCGTAAGCATAACCACACGGTTTTCTTCTATTTTAGCGAGGGGTTGGGCGTTTACTGTTTTGAAGGCGTCGCGTCTGCTTGTGTGGCATTTGCGGACTTTGGTGCCGCGGTGGAGCACTATGGCTGTGTCCGAAATTGTTTGGTGCATGGCTACTGTCACTTCTGCAAAGGGTGCTTTGGCAGCGGCTAAAACAGCACCCGTCAAGTTTGTGGCTGCATCTGAGCTTGGACGGTCTGCAGAACGCTGCGAGCCGACAAAAATGACTGGGACTGGGAGGTTTTGCAAAGCGAAGCTTAGGGCTGCAGCCGAATAACCCATTGTGTCTGTTCCGTGGGCTATTACTACGCCGTCCACGCCCTCCTCGATTTTTTCAGCCACAGTTTTCGCCATTTCCGTCCAGTGGGCTGGCGTAATGTTTTCGCTGTAAAGGCTGAACAATATTTGGGCGTCTACGCGGGCTATGTTGGCTAACTCTGGAACTACGCTGTACAAGTCGCTTGCCGACAAGGCTGGACGAACAGCCCCAGTGCGATAATCCACACGACTGGCAATGGTGCCGCCAGTGCTAATAATGGAGACCTTTGGCAACTGTGGATTCTGCTCTGGCAAAGGAGGAGCCACAAAGGCTGGCTTCTCGCCTTTTCCAATTTTTTCCACTTTGGCGTCTGGGGTTAGGCGAACGCCAATGTTGTAGCCGCTTCGCAGCTTAATCACAATGTGCTTGTCATCGCCATACTCGGAACGAGGAATCAAAACACCCTCATAGACTTGACCGCCCTTAGTAATGCGAATCAAATCACCAATTTCCGCGTTAATGTTCTGGAGGGTTTTAAGGGCTAGCCCCCTATATCCAGAAAGCGCCTCATTTTGGCTCATATTCAATTCTCCAATATTTTTGCCATGTATGGCCCTTCGTATGTGTATCCAAACCTTTTATAGTATTGTTTTGTGCCCAACGCACTTATAACAAGTATCTTTCGGAAACCGTATTCTTGGCGGGTTATGCGCTCCGCCTCGCCTAGCAGAATAGCGCCATAACCCTTGTGCTGCCAAGCCTTCGGCAAGCGTTTGCCAACAGGCACGACTGGTCCATAAACATGTAATTCGCGGATTATGCTGCACGGCTCCGCCTTAATCTCTGGTCTGTGCGCCTTTTCGGATGGAATACGCAAGCGTAAATAGCCTATCAAAACATCATTTTCCGTGTCTTCTGCTGAAATGAAGATTTCCTCGCCTTCAGAAGCCTCATAACGCGTTGTCAAAATCCTAACCTTTTCCGGGTCTGGTTTCACGCCGTCCGCCAACAAGCGGTGTCCAACCTCCCTGCACCTTATGCATCTGCACCTTAACCCCTGCTCCTTCAGTTTTTGTTGGACAAGCTGGCGGAGATTGCTCATTTTGACGCCAGCCACTATGAGGGGGGCTGGAATGTCGCGTTGAACCCGCATTATTCGAACCCAAGGCGGAACAATCTTCTTGACTTCTACAATAAGCCTAGCCGCCTCTTCGGTCGTGTAGGGCTTATACTCGCCCCGCAAAAACCACTCATAGGCTTTAGTGCCCTTCAAAACTAGGCAGGGGTAAATCTTAATCATGTCAGGCTTATAGGCTGAATTAGAAAAAATTTCACGGAAAACAATCAAATCCTTCTCCATGCTTGAGCCGGGCAGTCCAGGCATCATATGATAAACAATTTTTAATCCAGCATCCTTCAGTATCCGCGTAGCCTCAATCACATCTTGAACCGTGTGTCGCCTGCCAACAAGCCTATAAATCTCATGGTCTGGGTTTTGAACGCCCAGCTCGACGCGTGTAACGCCCATATCCAACATTTTGTCCACGTGGCTTTCCTTAGCCCAGTCTGGACGCGTCTCAACAGTAATCCCAACATTCCTTATGCGGCTTGTTTCCGCCAACCGCTTAGCCTCTTCAAGATTTTGGGAATCCACACCGCATATGGCGTCTAGACAACGCTTAACAAACCATGTTTGGTACGCCTCTGGCGTGGCTGGAAAAGTCCCACCCATGATTATGAGTTCAACCTTATCCACCCTATGCCCAATAGCCTCCAACTGCCCAATGCGGCTCCTAACCTGCAAATAAGGGTCAAAGGCGTTCTGCAAACCCCGCATTGCGGCGGGCTCAAAACCAGTATAGCTTTGAGGCACACCAAAAGGAGGACCGCCAGGACAGTAAGCGCAGGGCTCGGGCTGGGGACATGGATAGGGCTGGGTCATAACAGCCACAACAGTCACACCAGAAATAGTCCTAGTGGCTTTCCTCCGCAAAACAGCAAGAAGCTTAGCCCTCTCCTCAGGAGTTTTCAAAGCCGCAATTATTTCAGGGTTTGAAGGAATCCTTCCAAGGCTATGCTTGGCGGCAACACGCATTTTAACGCGGTTTACATCCTCTGGGCTAGGTGAAGGAATAAGCATCAAAGCCTCTATAATTTCCCTAACAGCCCCTTCCGACATAAGCCAGATTCAACCAAAATACACTCTAGCGTGACTTGTAGATAAACATAAACACTCTAAAACTGTAAACGTTTGAAAAGAGAACTATGGGAGTTTCTACCATACCTGCAAGCTTTCTGGCATTCCATACACATCAAATGGGCATTCTCAGTGAAGGAAGGCTCATAAAGCCTAAACCTCTCATCAGCCTCAGCTCCACCCCTATTTAAGAGACGCAAACCCACAAGACATTTGCCAACATCAATTTTATAGGGAGACAAAGCTCCAACAGGACAAGCCCTAACGCATTCTTCGCAGCCAACACAAAGGTCCCTTTCAAAGGGCTCATCAGTCAAAAGCTCAGCATCCGTTAAAACCGCGGCAAAACGAATCCACGGACCAAAAACAGGATTAATTATTAAAGCATTTTTTCCATAACATCCAAAACCGGCAAGTTGGGCTAAACGCTTATAGGACAAGCCCTCAGCCGAAGCCGTTTTGAAGCCCATCCCATCGAGATGGCTCCTAACCGTTTGCACCACCACGTTCAAGGGGAAATATCCAGGATAAACCCAACCATCACCCTTTCTAATGGCAAGTTCAAGCATGTCATCCCAAACATGATAGCCAAAAACAACTATGGACTTGGCTTCGGGCAAAACCTCAGACGCCTTCTTTGAATATTCCTGAACCTTCCAGGTCACCAAAACCTTTGGCAGAGAATCATAAACCTCTGCGGAAACAACACCAACAAGGCTTGCATCAGACTTTAGGGCGAGCTCCTTAACCTCCCGCGTAAGCCTTTCCCGAACACTCTTACCTTCAGCCATGCCAGCCAGCTCCCTAAACTAGTTGTTGGCGATATGAATAAACCTTTCAAAATTTAAAGGTTTAAGGATTAAGGCTTTTCCTCTTTCCTTTCATAAACAACCTTTCCGCCGACAATGGTCATCTCAACCCTAACATCCCTAATCTTGTTCGGCGGGACTTTAAATATGTCTTCAGAAAGCATCGTTAGGTCTGCCCGCTTTCCAGGCTCAATTGTGCCAGTTTCCTTCTCACTGAAGGAGGCATAGGCAGCATTCAAAGTATAGGTTTTAAGCGCCTCCTCAACAGTTAGGCTTTCCTCAACAAAACTTTTCCTTGCTACAGCAGCCCAAACTCCAAGAATCGGGCTTATGGGCTCAACGGGGCAATCTGAGCCGGAAGCCACCACCACACCAGACTTTAACAGCGTCTTGAAAGGATAAACCCACCGGGCTCTTTCAGTGCCAACGCGGTCCACAACCCAAAAATCAGAAACAATGAAATGGGGCTGAACAGAAGCAATTAAACCAAGCCTCTTCATGCGCCGGATAAGCCTCGGATTAAGCACCGAACAGTGCTCAACTCTATGCCTATGGCCTTCACGCGGAAACCTTTTCAAGGCTTTGGAAAAAGCCTTCAAGACGGATTCTATGGCTCTGTCGCCTATGGCGTGGACAGCCAACTGCCAACCAGCCCTATGAGCCTTCAAAACAAGCCTGTTGAGCTTGCGCTGAGAATAAATTAGCATGCCACTTGTTTCAGGCTTGTCCGTGTAGGGCTGTTTTAAAGCTGCCGTTCGTGCTCCGAGTGAGCCGTCAGCCAAAATCTTAACAAATCCAAGGCGAACCATATCGTTTCCAAAACCAGTAACCAAACCAAGCCCAACAAGTTCGTCTAGAAGCTTAACCGGAATTCCCAAGTAAATTCGTAGTGGCAGTTTTCCCTCACTGTAAAGTTTCTGAATGGCGCGAATCTCATCCGCCGAGTCAACAATCCAGTGCACTCCAGTCAAGCCGTTCTCAACAGCCTTACGGCAAGCCTGCAGACAAGCCTCCTCAAGTTCCGCCAAGCTTGGCTTTGGAACAACCCGCCAAACAAGGTTTAGGGCGTTTTCCCTCAAAACCCCGTTAGGCTCGCCGCTGGCAGCATCCTTGTCTATCGCGCCGCCCTTCACAACGGTTTCTCTCCCTATCCTAGCCAACTCCAAGGCTTTAGTGTTCGCAACTCCGATGTGTCCACAAACCCTAATGATGAAGACGGGCTTATCCCGCACAGCCTCATCTAAATCCCAACGCGTAGGAAGCCGCTTTTCACTGAAACGTTCATGGTCCCATCTTCCGCCGAGAATCCAAATTTTTTCGGGATGCCGCTCCACATACTCGCGGATTTTCCCTTTCATCTCCTCTATTGAGCCAACATTCCGCAAATCCAAAGTCTGCAAGTGCTGCCCAAAACCAGTCATGTGCACATGGCAATCCACAAAACCCGGAACAACAGTTTTGCCATTTACATCCAAAACCTTCGTTTCGCTGCCAATGTATTTGCGGATTTCAGCCTCAGAGCCAACAGCCACTATCCTACAGTCACGGATTGCTAAGGCTTCGGCCCTAGGCTTCCCGGCATTCAAAGTGACAACATTGGCATTCAGAATGACAAGGTCTGCGCACTGCATGACCTAAAACTAAGCCGGAAAGAGGATAAAAGGTTTAAACGCTTAAACGGCTAAAAGGCTAAACCCAGTTCTGTCCAGGCTTCCGCTGAAGCATAATACGCTTCTCGTAGTTGCGCCTATTCCTAAACCTAGGCGCAGGCCTCCTCTTATCAAGAGGCTGAACTTTAGGCGTCTGGGAACGCACCTTTCCAGCCTTTGAAAGCGAACCATGCGTCGGCATTTAGGCAAACTCCTCCGAAACCCATAATCGGAACAGTAACTCTTAAACCTTTTCATGAAAAGCCTTTAATAGCGGGCAGGGGTTGCCGAGCCTGGTCAAAGGCGCAGGCTTCAGGAGCCTGTCCCGTAGGGGTTCGTGGGTTCAAATCCCACCCCCTGCACCTTCTCAGAACCTACGGTTCCGAGACTTCCCTTAGTAGAGTTTGGTTTGTGGTTGCTTAGGAAAGGCAATAGGGAAAGCACGGTTGAAAGGAAGCTGAAGTATCTTAGAGAGTTGAAGGGTTCTCCAGAGCAAATGATTAGGCAAGTTTTAGCTAAAGACTGGAGTGATAAAAGTAAACAATGTGCTTTAGAAACTGTTAGGCAATATGCAGAGTTTTTAGGCATCTCTCTTCAGAAACCATGCTTCAAAGTTTACGATAACAAGGAGCTTTATGTTCCAAACCCTTCAATGGTTAAACAGCTTATCTATCGGATTAGAAGTTTGCAGCTTAGAACAGCTGTTCTGATAGCTGTGGAAACTGGAGCTTCAGCGTCTGAAGTTTGGAGATTAACATGGAGAGACGTAAACCTTCAAGATAAAACCATAACAATTACTGGAGTGAAAGGGCATAGAACAAGGCAATACCAGATTAGCAATGAATTATTAACCCTTCTAACACAGTTGCCAAAAAGAAGCGATAGAATTTTCAGCTTCAAAAAAGCAAGATATTTCAACGATTTCCTATGGAAGTATAAGCATATTTTAGCAAGGGAAACAGGGAATCCAGATTTCCTTAAAATCCACTTTCACACGTTTAGGCATTTTGCAATTTCATGGCACTACTTTAAAACCAAAGACATTGTGGAAACTCAGAGGTTTGCTAGGCATTGCAATATCCAGAACACGTTAAGGTATGTGCATATTGTAAAGAGCTGGGTTAAAGAGAATGAGTATGATGTAGTCTATGCAGAGAGTAAGGAAGAACTAACAAAGTATCTAGCTGAAGGATACGAGCTTGTAGCAAAAACTGAATGGGGATACTGCCTAAGAAAACCTAAAACCGTAGCCTAAACTTTCCCCCTCTTTTCTGTTTCTCGATTTTGCTTAGGTTAGAGGGAAAGCATGGAAAAAGTTTGATTTTCTTTATATATTTCCTCTTATCTTCAAACTTTCTTGTAAAATCTAAATGGAGGTGAAATTTGGAGATGAGAGTGGGAGATATTATTGGTATGGTGGCTTTGGGTATTATACTTGTTGCAGGCGTTCTGATTATCGCTAACTTCCAGAAGAGTATAGGAAGTTTAGGCTTGACGGGCGTGGCTAACACTACAGCCACTACAGCCATAAATAATGTTTACACGGGACTCCAGCTAGGCGCAATAGGAATCATAATTTTGGCTGCTGTAGGCTTGATAGCCTTAGTGTTGGGAGCCTTTGGAGCTGCACCTAGGCGTGAATAATGCAAACAGCCAAACCTACACTCTATTTCCCTTTCTTTTTCTAAGGAAGGCGAAACAGGGCTCGTCTTGTCAATAACTTGACAAGTTATTTATAAATAGCTTGTCAATTCATTCCCTCTTTCCCTTTTCTTTTTCTAGGGTTTTAGAATATGCTTGTGGTATGCTTCAATATGCTTTGTTATGCATTAGTTATGTTTATATGTAGTAAATAAGAGACGAAAAGAAGCCAGAATTAGCCTTCTTTTTGGCGAAAAGTTCAAAAATTAAACGTTACATACGTAAGGTTCAATTTTTGGATTTCTTATTTACTGTATAATGGAAGGCTCTATATGGTGTTGTTGTTATGTGGTATATATGTATGCAAAAGGTAAGTAAGTAAATGAATGGTGAACAAGCTTATTTTTTGCGGAGCATTTTCTCCGCTAAGCCTCTCCATCCCTTTTTGGCATAGTCCATTGCTGTTTGGATATGTTCCCATGAAAACCAATCTATTAAATCGTGAAGTTGGAAGCCGTATTCTGAAACTAGGCAACATGCTCTTTGACTTCTGAAAAAGTGAAGCCACAAGTGAAGCTTATCCTTTACAACTTTCCCATCCACTACAAACGGCTTGTCTAAGCCTAGCTTTTGCCTTAGTTCTGGAGTTAGGCGGTTATCTAAGCCTCTTATGACGTGATAAGCCCAGAACCTTGAGAGAGGCTTTCCCACACGGTAAGGTGAAGGGAAAAGTAAGCCGTCTTCCTCTGGAATGGCTTCTATCCAGGCTTCTATCCAATTTAACAAGTATGGAGTTAGAGGCTCTTTAAGTGGTATGGGAAATGGCTTCCTTGTTTTCTGAAGCTTCTCTGTTACCCATTTACGCCTTCCCTCTTCATCCTTGACTTCCGAGAGTTTTCGGTAGCGTTTTAGAAGAGGCATGTTTCTGACAACTATGACTCTTTCTCGTTTGCGGATTTCAAACATGCTTTTCTTTAAGGCTAAAACCTCGCTAACCCTTCCGCCCGTTAAGAATAGGGCTGAAAGGAAGGCTTGTTCTCTAGGAGTTCCAGCTAATTCTATAAGCTCTAGGAGAGGCTGATAGCCTACCCATCCCTCAGAGTAATCTTTCACGTTTAAGCGGATATAGGGATGCCTAGCCCAATAGCCTATTTGCCTACTCACAGTTTCTCACCTTGTTTAAGTTTAGGCTGCTGGAAAACCCGCACTTTCCCGTTTCTGGAAACTTTAACCGCTATAATGGTGCATTCTGGATTATGGCATTCAAGCATGCGGCGTTTAGAATTGAAAACCATCAACTTGCCACAATGCGGACAGGGAACAGGCAAATGGTTGTTTCGAAGAATTCGAAATAGTTTTTTAGGTTTATACTGTTCAAAAAGGCTAGACAACATAGCTCCGCACCTCTTTTCTCCTACGCCTCTCCAAACGCATAGCTTCCTTAACCATTTTGTAGGCTAACTTTTCATGGTAAAGGCTGAAAGCACCAAGTTTAATGTCGCCTTCCAGCAACTTCAACTCTAAAATTTTAGCCTTCTCCTCAAGCCTTTTCTGCCTCAACTTCCTCTTAAAAAAGCTAAGAAGCCTTTTCACCATGCTCCTCTCCGCCTTTCCCATACTTTAAACCCAATATTATAATGAAAATCAGCAAAGCAATAATGAGAAATAGGTATTCGCCTGAACTCATGGCTCTAAAACCTCGTGAAGCCTCTCAACAATTTGAACTTTGCTTCCATTTTTCCGTTTAAGCCGGTAATCCCTCAACACAAGCTCAACATCCCTACCAAACGCAACCTCAGTTATAGCGTTTAGAAGGTAAGCAGCTCCACGCAAACCCTTCTCAACCGGATAATTCGCCTTCTCACTATCAAAAATAATTTTGAGAAGCCTAAGAACATGCTCCAAACTCCAAACTTCCCCATAACTGTAGATTTTAATTAGGAAATCGCCTTCGCTTTTCTTTCCCTTCAAAACCTCAAATTGAACCATTATATTCCCTCTAGAACACACGTGTCGGTTTGAGAACGCATTCCGTAACCTAGAGGGCAAAGCACACGGTAAGGGTTAGAAACGTCTAGTTTTCCGCATTCTACACATTTTTTAGGTTTATGAATCAGCGGTTTAGGTTTAATTTTCCATTCAACATGGGCTCTATCAGGCTCAGAATCCAAAGGCTTAGCTGTTAATATTGCTATTTCCTCTTCAGTTAGAGAACACTTTAACTCTGGTTTTCCATGAGTTGATGGAAAATTCGCGTTTACTTTAACTCTACTCTGATTTGTGTGTGTGCTGTCTATAGCTTCTTCTTTCTTTTCTTTTCCCCCCTCTCTACTCTCTCCCCCCTCCTCTTTGTTTGGGGAAAACCCCATAGGGGATACGCTTTCCCCTCTGACAGCTTTCGCTAGGATGGGGTTTTCCCCATTCCCCTTTCCCCTCACCCCTTCTACCTCTAATAGTGAAGGGGACTGTGGTATAGAGCACACACGCAAATCTTCTTTGGAAGCTTCGGAGCTTTCCCTTTCAAGTTCTTGTAGGTTGTTAGCGGCTTCTTGAGGTTCATGTTCTTTTAGGGTTGTTTGAACCGTGTAGTATGGCATAGCTTCATGGTTTATTCTGAACCGCGTTTCTTTGCCTTCTTTGTAGCGTGTTATGTAGCCCAAAATTTCGAGTAAACCCTTCTTAGCTGGAAGCCGCCTCTCGTTCAAGTATTCAAACTGTGCAATTTTTCCGCTTTGGCGGTTCATTCTTACAACTTTGCTTAGCCCTGTTGAAACGTCGATTCTCTCAACCCTTCCTAAGTAGCGTTCAACTGTTCTTTTATCATTCGAACCAAAATAGTTGATAAATTCAAATTCGAGTGTGTCATATGAAACGTCTTTAAGCCTTAAATCCCAAAGGTGCTTCATAAATTCGAGTGCACGGTTTAAGCTGATAAAAGCCCCGCGTTTAAGAAATCGCCTGAATTTTGGCTCTGTAGTAAAGGTTTTAAGCGTTTTTGTGCTTATTTCTTCCACGAAGCCTTCCGCCTTCCTTTTTTCAACTTTTGGTTAAACTTTCTATGTATTCTCTAGAAGTTTGCGTATTGCTAGGCGTATGGCTTCTGAGGTTGTTTTAATTTTTGGGTAGTTTTCTTTAACGAATTTTTCTATTGCTTCTTTGTCGGAGTCCTCTATTCTTATGGTTATGCGTTTTCCCTTCATTTTTAACACTCCATGTCACAAAGTCTTAAATATTGGTTGGATAATTAGTTATTGTTTGACAATTCGGATAATTCAAATTTGAGGTTTGAAAAATGAATAATTCGAATTTGCCTATGCAAAATCGGAGTGTTCAGAGGAAAAACGATAAGGTGAAGCGTAAAATTCTGGTTCACTTGATTGGCAAGGGGAAAGCTGATAAGCGAACCTACCGCAACCTTAAGGAAATCTTCAGTTTCATAGGAAGGCGTGAACAGTTTACTGCGCCTGAGATTCAGAGGAACAAGGGGCTTAGGGGTTCTATTTTATATGAGTTGATTGATGCGCTTGAGGAGAGGGGTTTAATCGTGGAAGTGGGTAGGCGGAAAAGTGCAGGTAGAGGGGAAACCATAGTTTACGGTTTAACAGTTGCTGGGAAAATATTGGCTTCCTACGTTAATGAGGATACTGAGCTTCTAGGTAAAACTTTGAAGGTTGTGGCTGAGAAAGAGGCTAACCCGCTTAAACGCTTCTTTCTAAACGCCTTCATAACAAACTATCCTAGTCCGTTAATGCGGACAGTCCTAGAAGCTTCCATAAGCCAAATTAGAGGTTTAGAGGAAGGGCTCGATATAGGCGATTTTATCTCCACAATTTTCGAGGACGCCTTTATCAGGCTTCCCTTCTATGCGAAAAAAGAAAGTGAAGAGTATAAAGAGCTTGTTCAAATTTTCCGTAAAAACGCCATGTTAATGGAGAAAGAGCCTAACCGAGATTGGATTTTCCTATATTTCAAAATGCAGTTAGAAGCCAGCTACCTTTTCACCCTTGAAGGTGAAAAGCTTCAAAAATACGCTGAATCTCTGAAAGAGAACCCTCTGCTTCTCCATGTTCCATGTGATAATTCAGAATGCAATAACGTGATTGTAGTTGATAGCCTTCTAAAAATGAGTCTTCCCCCATACTGTGAAAAATGCAAAGTTAAAGAAGGTGTTAAGCCTTGAGTGAGGCGGATTTAAACCTAAATTCCTCGAGGAAAATAGGCGTGTCTCCTCGAGGAAAATCTCATAGAGAAACAGAAGCTAAAACAACCATAGGCGTTTATTTGCCTAAAACCCTAGTGGAAAAAGCCAAAAAACACAAGCTAAACCTTTCAAGAATCCTTGAGGAAGCTCTTTCCAGCATTCTAAACCATTTAGAAGCTCAAAACCTTGAAACAAGCGTTAAAAGGGAAGGAATGGAAACCGTAGGTTGCCATATTGGAGTAGTCGGGCGGGCAGGATTTGAACCTGCGACACTCCGGTTTCTGCACCCACGCATGTACGCTTGGTAGGCTGGGTGACGCCCACCAGAACGGCAAACGCCGCCTATGGTGGACGTCTACAGCATCTCCGCCTGCTAGTCGCCGCCAGCAGGCTCGGAAGCTCTACCAAGCTGAGCTACCGCCCGCCAAATAAATTCTAGTGGAATAAAACTGATTTATATGTTTCGTGGTTCAGCCATGCCACTTGGACTTTTTACAAACCCTAAGCCAGAGGGCACCCCAAATTATGGCGAAAGCCAGCGTGGTCCAGAAAATGAACAGCAACATTTTAACCGCTTCTGAAGCCATCTCCTCAAACATTTCTCCAGCTCTCCAGTTAAAGGAGAAGGGCTGAAGGCTTAAAAGTCAAGTTTCCATGCATGAAATAAACTCCCGAACAATCATATTTTGGAAGGAGATATATGCCAGCAACAACAGCAAGCCATTTATAAAAAGTCAAAGTAAAAATAAACCAGCCAGAAGGGAGAAAGGGAGAAGGCCTCAATCACCCCATCCAAATTTTACCCAACTAAAACCGAGGCTTTTCACTCCTCAAATTGTAACCATAATACCAAGCAGTCCAACCCCTATAGAAGGCCTCCTCACCAACTCTTTTTCTCCGCTTAATTCTACGGTAAGCCAAAACACCCAACAGAATAATCAGCAAAATCAAAATCACCAACAAAACCAGATAAAGCCACTCAAAACCCCGCTCACTATAATGGGCTGTAGCCCTATGCGGCCCATCCATAAAAACAAAAATTTGGTACACGCCAGCCTGCCTAGAAACACCATCAACATCCCAATGGCTAAAATCGTAACCACGCACAGGCGGGGCAGACAAAGAAACATTAACATAGGCATCATACCACCAGCCACCAGCGGGACCAACCTCACCAGCAGGACCCCTTGAAGGTTGTGGACTTAAGCCAGCAGGATCGGTCACCACGGTTAAAAGGTACTGGGTCTTCCAGTTTGCAACAGCGGTTTTCGGCTTGTCCATAATTATAGGGTCACTCTTGGCGTAACTTATCCCGGAAGCATCTCCACTCCAAAAAGTGAAAACACGACGCGTTCCATTACCATGATCAACAACACCAACATCCAAGTAGGCATAAGCGATCTCATAAGCATCATACCAACCACCACCCCCAACAATACCAAAAGGCGACACAACATCCAAAAAATACTGGAGGGCGTAACGGGCGATCGCCGTGTGATTCCTATCCATAACCAAAGTTATAGGGTTGCCAGCCAAAGCTACACCATCAACGTCCCAACATTTGAATCTATACCGCACACCAGAAGAGATTGGAACAAAATCAGGGGCAGTCAAATTGACGCTTGTGCCCTCATCATACCAGTTTTCACCCGGAATGAATGTTATGCCTGGAGGATCTGTTTTCACGGTTAAGTAATACTGCCTTCTAGGAGGTGCAAGTACAATAAAATGCGATGAAAAAGGAGGGCTGTAGGGAACACCACCCCACTCTGGTAAAGCGGTATATGCAACTGCAGAAACCGTAGCATTGCCTACAACTGCACTTTCAGGTATTCTTGAAAAAATTTGAACAGCACTTTCACCGGGCTGAAAAACAACGGGCTTCCCCCCATAAATCTCATGTATTATTGGATGATCTATAACATCGAAAACGTCTACAACTATTACTGCAGACTTACCTGTTAAAGCGATGTTTCTTACAGTTAAGTTTAAAACTAAAGTTTCACCTCTAAAAAAGTTTGTTTGAGGGCTAAGCTGCGCGTTCAAAGTTTCTATGTTAGTAACTTGAATAATCCATCCTACTCGAAAAGTTAATGTATCCATAAACACCTTATCAGCTATGTTAGTGGTGGCGATTGCCGTCCAATTGCCAAAAACTTCCTGTTCGGCTTCTTCTGAAGGCCAAGGTATCCTAAAACTAAAAGTGGCTATGCCATCATCATCTGTGGAGTTGGCGCAAATTGCCACTGTTTTGTTTGATGGATTTAAAACCTGAAAAGCCACTAACCAATTTGCTATGGGTGCCTCATTGTAGGTTACACGAGCATACAATACTACGAGTTCGTGGGGTTGAAAGGCATCACTCCTCTGGTTTATACCCCTCCCATCGAACGGCACCTTATTCGTGTATAAATCAATTTTACCACCTTCCCCACAGTAAACTTTCAAGTTCACAAAAAACGGCGTAAATATTGAAAAAAGCATTATTATTAGAGCGAAAGTCCTCCGCAACCTTCTCCGTAAAGTCATTGTCATCAAGCCTATATTCAATGGTGTATTCTTTAACAAATATTCCGTAATCACGAATATTGCTACAGAAGATGTGTTTTCTAAGAAGCATAGCTTTACTTTTTCCTTGAAAGTGTTAAAATTTGGATTCTGAATCCTAACTAATTATACATCGGAAGGAGGAGCATCCCTTAAAAGCATAAGGCTCTTTGGCTATTAGGTAAAAGGGTGTTAAAGGGATGAAGCGTAAATTAGTCGTTATAGTTGCAGAGTTGGTGGATGAGGCGGCTGAAGAAAAGAACAATGTTATTAGGCAACAGCTTGTTGAGTGGTTTCAAGAGGATGCAATTTCAATTCCCTGGGTAAAAGAGCTTAAAAGCATAGTTATCCAGGAAGGACAATAGGGTAGCAGCAAAAAGATAAAACTGTTTAATCTCCTCCCTATTCGCCTTTTAGGTTTAGAAAGATTTATGGATTAGATGGGGCATTTTGAATTTTGGGCCGGTAGTCTAGCTGGCTAACGATGATAGGCGAAAATGTTGAGGCCTAGGGACGTCGCCCTCACGCGGCGAAGGTCACCGGTTCAAATCCGGTCCGGCCCACTTTTAGGCTTTGTTAAACTTTTATAGTTGCTCTGGTCAATTATGGTTGGAAGTTTAAAAGCTTATGTTAGGGGGTGTTTTATGGGGCTGTTTGGCACTTCTGGCTTGAGGGGCT
>Ga0209225_1000214_pt1 | contig 68912 bp, 64 predicted proteins | sample WasSprMetagenome_FD_184732 | JGI IMG/M metagenome (GOLD analysis project Ga0209225, IMG submission 184732) | Sulfidic aquatic microbial communities from Washburn Spring, Yellowstone National Park, USA - WS (SPAdes) (version 3) | ecosystem: Environmental > Aquatic > Thermal springs > Hot (42-90C)... | reverse complement strand
CAATATTCTTCTGAGCTCTCTGAGTATGCTATTAGTATCTACGCCTTTAGTAATCATTCTCGTCGCTATTAAGACGGCTTTTCTAAAGTTCCACGCCAATCTGGCGAGCTTCATGTAGTCCTCGCTCGAGGCAGGAGTTAATTTACCAGTTATAGTGACGTATTCTACTAGTGTAGAGGCGTCAATAACAAGACTACTTGTCTGGGACTGTGACACGGACTATCACCTCTCTCTTATGCAGATGTCTCATTTTCTCGCTTAGCCTCTTAGGTATGTAGATACATAGCAATCCATGACTAGTCTTCGCAATCCTAGCGTGAAACACGTACTCTTCAGGCACTTCTTCTCCCAGCTAGGTTACTACAGAAAACTTTATAAGCTTTCTGCAATTACAATTAATTGGTTAAGGGATGAACTCGATGAGTTAGGCGAGGGGGACTTTATGGAGGCGCCTTCAACGAGGGGAGCGGATGTGCCCCTAGGCGACTAGGGGTGAACAACTTCCGTAGTCGGGAGCGATGGATGGAGCCGTTGGGAGGTAGATGGTGAGGAGCCTAAAACCAATAAAGATGAAAGACAATGAACCACCATCTACTGAGAAACGGCTGAAATAGATGCTAATGTTTCTGTGGTTGTGATAATGGGTGATGGGACATACTATTTTTGTAGTGATGCATGCGCTAAGGTATTTATGCGATATTTAGAAATATTAAGTCGTCATAATGATAATGAATGTGGATGTGGCGGTAATTGTGAATGTGGTTCGCACTTGTAGAGTCATAATGTTAGTTTTATTATTTTTACTGGTAAATCGCCGTGTTTTGTTTTATATTCGTTAATTATTGTGAAACCGTTTTTTAATGCTTCATCTTTAAAAATATTTGGTGCAGCTGTTATTGCTACTACTATGCCTTCTTTCATTATATTACGTAATGATTTTAAAAATTCTGGATAGAGTCTTTTTATATGTTTTGGGTTTGATGAACGTTTGCCGTATGGAGGATTTACTACTATTATATTAGGTGTGAACGTTATAATATTCTCTAGTTTTCGCGCATCTCCTTTTATGAATTTGATTGTATCAATTACTCCAGCGGATGTAGCATTTTTCATGGCTCCATATAAGTGTCTTGATGATATGTCTATGCCATAGATATTGTATGTATTATTGTTAGATTTGCTTAAGTATTCATCTAGTAAGTTTTTGTATTTATTCATGTCTAAGAATTTAAGTTTTTTGAACGCGAAACCGATACCTTTTTGTTCTCTAAAGATTCCTATCGGTATTTCTCTAGCTAAAAGTGCGGCTTCGATTGGTAGTGTTCCACCGCCGCACATCGGATCGAGGAGTATTTGCTCGTATTTCCAATTACTGATATAAATCATTGAAGCTGCTATTGTTGTGCTGAGTGCGGCAGGATGGTCGTAGACTCTATAACCTCTTTTGTGGAGTGATTCTCCAGTAGTGTTCACACCTATGATTAAATGATTTTCTTTGACTCTGCAAAAAATTTCGACATCTGGATAATCAAGATTGACTTTAAGTCTGTGACCAGTTTCATCCATGAAACTTTCAATCACTGCTTGTCCAACTCTTTCTGCTATTTGCATACTGTTAAATGGATGTGTTCCGATTCTTTCTACTCTTACAGCAAAACTTTGTCCTCTTTCAATATAGTTTGTATAATTTAAATAACGGGCAAACTTATAAATGTCATAAATCTCGTTAAATTCCGTCTCTCCTATTAATAGGATAAGTTTGTGAAGTGTTCTGGATAGTAAGTTAACTTTATAGATTAGATCAAGTGAACCTTTAAATCTTATTGTTCCTATTAATGGTTCAACATCAATTGATAATATTTTATTTAGTTCATTTGCTGCGATGGATTCAAGTCCAATGTTTGTCGTAGCATAATATTCGTACACATATTAAGAAATAAACTATACAACATTAAGTTTTTGTTTTAAATATGTTAGAAATATTAAGTTTTGAAATTAAAATTATTTGGGTGAAGACTTTGATAAAACCTGATAAGTTGAGATTTGGTCCTGCTGGAGTACCATTAAGTACTCCGAGACCATCAACTATAACTGGTATTTATCAAGTTAGAAAACTTGGTTTAGATGCTATGGAGATTGAATTTGTTCAGGGTGTAAGGATGAATTTGGATACTGCTAAACAAGCTAAAGAAATAGCATTGAAGGAGAATGTTATGCTTACCGCTCATGGACCATACTTTATTAATCTGCTCTCACCAGACATAAAGAAAGTTGAAGCTAGTATACAACGTATTCTTGATACTGCGCGTGTAACATATCATGCTGGAGGATATTCAATAGTTTTTCACGCTGCCTATTATCAAAAATTATCTAAAAATGAGGCTTATGATAAAGTTAGAGAAATAATGAGAAACATAGTTAAAACATTAAAAAATGAAGGTATAGAAATATGGATAAGACCTGAGCTCACAGGAAAACCAACCCAGTTTGGTGATTTAGATGAATTAATAAAGTTGAGTCAAGATGTTGAGATGGTATTACCGTGTATTGATTTTGCACACCTTCATGCTCGTTATAATGGGAAATATAATACTGAAGAGGAGATAAAAAATGTGCTTATAAAAATAGAAACAGAATTAGGACGTGAAGCTCTTGATAATATGCACATACATATCTCAGGAATAAATTATACTGATAAGGGTGAAAGAAATCATTTAAATCTAGAAGAATCAGACTATAATTATCATGCATTAATTAATGTATGGCAATCATTTAAAATCAAAGGTATAGTAATATCGGAGAGCCCTAATTTAGAAGGTGATGCTCTCTTACTGCAAAAACTTTTTTATCAAAAACAATAAAGAATTCTAAAGATAAAATTAACCACCAGCTTTTAGTAATCTTAATTTTAATTCCCTTATTAAATTATCAACACGCTCCTTATTACCTTCAAACTCTACTTCCGTAATTGGTAATAAAATTCCAAATCTAAATTCTTCACTCTCTTTTATTATACGCGCTACTCATTCCTCACCCTTTATTGAGTTATCTTTATCTCTTTTTCCAATTTCTTCAAGTACTAAGAGCAACTCCCATGCTTTATAACCGTTAAACTTTAATTTTTCTTATACATTATATCATAGAATCTGTTCTAATGTTATTATATCTTTTTTCTGTTTGAGCGTGTTTCAATATGACCTCTTCTGTCCATTTCGAGTTATTGTAAAGGATGAGTCTTCAGTTGTAATTTTTATAAGTTGTTGTTTAATGTGACTTTTCGCATTTTAGTTACATCAGTAAACATTATTTGAAAAATGATTTATATTAATGTGATTAAAGTAATTCTGCGATGTGTTAGATAGATAAAAAAATAGGTAAGAATTTTTAACGTTGATCGATGGGTATGTATGGTTTGTTGAGTTCTCCAGTGTAGTAAAGTCTTGGTCTAAGTATTCGGTTGTTTGTTACGTATTCTATTATGTGAGCTGACCATCCTGCAACTCGTGAGAGTGCGAAGAGTGGTGTGTAAAGGTCAATTGGTATCTTCATTCCGTAGTATGGTATTCCGCTCCAATAATCAACGTTGGGGAATATGTTTTTAGCTGCTAGATTATCAATTACTAGTTTTTCTAATTTATCAGCTACTTCATAAATGCTCTTTAACTCGCCACCGTACATGTCTGCAAATTTCTTTGCATATTCTTTAAATATTTTTGCTCTGGGATCATAGGATTTATATACTCTGTGTCCGCATCCCATAATTCTTTTCTTTTGGGCTACTGCATTGTTAAACCATTCATCAACTTTATCTGGTGATCCTATTTCTAGGAATTGTTTCATGGCTTCTTCGTTTGCACCACCATGTAATGGTCCTCTCAATGCTCCTATACCTGCTACTATTGCAGAATAATAATCTGCGAGTGTAGAAGCGACGACTACGCTGGCGAACGCTGATGCATTCATCTCGTGTTCTGCATAAAGTATGTTTGATACATCCATAGCTCTAGCCCATAATTCTGATGGTTTTTCGCCGTGTAGCATGTATAAGAAGTTTGCTGAATGATCTAATTTTGGATCTGGATCAATAATTTCACGCCCAGTTCGTATTCTATGATATGCGGCAATTATTGTAGGCATTTTTGCTGTAAGTCTGATTGATTTCCTATACATTCCATCTAGAGATAAGTCGCTACGTCCAGGATCCAAATTACCTAAATACGATACTACAGTTCTAAGGACTTCCATTGGATGCGTATCTTTTGGTATTTTCTTTATTAATTCTATAACTTGATTCGGAATTTCTCTGTTTTCTTTCAACCAGCCCTTAAAATCTTCAAGTTCCTTACGTTTTGGTAATCTTCCATAAAAAAGCAGATAAGTGACCTCTTCATAAGTGCTATTTGCAGCTAGATCTTCAATACTATAACCTCTATAGTAAAGTTTACTATGAAATCCATCTATAAAACAGATGCTTGATTCATCCATGTAAATGTTCTCGAGACCCTTATATATTACGGGTTTTTCTTGAGACAAGTTAAACACCAAATATATTTCTGTTTATACAAATATAAACCTTTTGCTAAATAAAAATATATCTAAACGATAATAAATACTTCTCTAAATCAAAAATACGTGAAACAAAATCAACCTACTATTTTCATCTCTATTACGAATTATTAAATCAACGATAAATTTAAAAGTTTCATAATATTATTAATATATAGTATGTAATAACTATGAGCATAAAAACCACCGAAACAATCAAGAGACTCTCAACTGGTGTGAAAGGTTTTGACGAGCTTATAGGAGGTGGCATACCAGAGGGATTTTTTGTAGGATTAGTTGGTGAACCAGGTACAGGTAAAACTATTTTTTCAATACATTATATAGCACAAGGATTAAGTGAAGGTGATAAATGCATTTATGTAACCACCGAGGAAAGTAGAGAATCAGTCATAAGGCAAGCACAACAATTCGGATTTGATTTCCAAAAATACATAAAAGAGGGTAAACTAATAATGATTGATGCATTAATGAAAGAGAAACAAGATGAATGGACAATAACAAACTTAAACGTGGATGAACTAATTCAAAAAATTATTTCAGCTAAACAAAAGCTTGGATACGGTATGGCGCGTTTAGTTATAGATTCGATATCCGCATTCTTCCTTGACAGGCCCGCCATGGCTAGAAGAGATAGCTATCAAGTAAAGCGCATGCTAAACAAATGGGGTTTTACAGTAGTGGTGACTTCTCAATATGCAGTAACTACAGGAGAAGCCTTCGGATGGGGAATAGAACACATCGCTGATGGAATTATAAGATTTAGAAAAGCTATTAAAAATGGTATACTAAAAAGATACATAATGGTTGAAAAAATGCGTCAAACAGCTCATGATCTGCACTTATGGGAAATCGAAATAATAGATGGTGTAGGGTTAGTACTCTTAGAAAAATCTAACACAAGAATAGAAGATCGTACTGCCTCAAAATATTCAAAAAACATTTAATGCTAAATTATTAATCTTAATTTAAAAAACATTATTCATGTTTTTTCAATAAATAAATAAAAAATTCAACAAGAAATACAGAATACTGATGAATTACTCTATGATCGAAAATTATATATTTCTTAGAATCTAAATATTAACGCTGACCAGAGAGCAAGCTTAATCTAAACGCAACCTACACACATCTGACTGATGATCATCAACGAAGGCCTGGAAATCCCGCCAAAAGCGGGATGGAAGGGCTGTAAGTTGGTGATCATTAAGTCGGAGGGTGATGTGTTGCGTTTAGATTGGGCTTAAATCTGGTCAGCATATTTCTAATCATTCTCTTTAAAACCCACCACCAATTATTGGTATTATCATTACTTCATCAGAATTAGTTACTTCACTATCAAAGCTTGCATTTTTTCCATTTATTAATACTATTGCACGTTCTTTATCTGGTAATTCTCCAATTACATTAATTAATTTTGTTGGTTTTTCGAGCTGAACCTCTATTACTTCTTTACCAAGCACAAACCTAAAAAAACCTATTAATCTAATTTTTACCACATTGTCACCTCAAGTTTACATATTTTGAGAGTTCTACTGCAACATCTTCTAGCCCTGTATTAATTAGAGCTTGTTTTGTCGGAATCCCTCGCTCATCCCAGTTTCTTATTTCATAGTACCATGATAACATTCTATCATAATCCTCATAAGATAATTTTGTCCCTTTTAAAGGACCTTTTGTTAAAGGATGTTTGAACCATCTTGGTGGTGGGTAATCTATTTCTCTACTCCATGAATTACCTGAAACTACCATCTCTCTTACCCAGTATGCTCTTATCAGATTATATATTCTATCAGCTATTTTAAACATATCATCAAGAGTCATATCAATTCCCGTAGCTGCTTTGAAATATGCTGGATAATTTTCTAATTCATATCCAAGTTCTATCCATGGAAATCTGCAAGATACTAATGTTTCGAATATTCCCCCTCTTACTCTCTGCATCCATACTAATTTTTCTACTTTTTCCTTACTAATCACAAATCTGCCCATTTGTATTTCTGTTGAAATAAACCAAGCATCTTTATGATGTGCTCCAATGGGTGATGTGCCATATGCTAATGCCATTCCTGGTGCTGCATGGCAATCATAAGCTGAAATTTCAAGACCTTTAACATGCATAGCAAATTCTTCTGCACCGTTACCTAATTTTTGTGCTGCATTTTTTGTTCCTTCTGCTAATAAATCCCCTAAACCTCTTCTTAATGCTATGTCCTCAGCTAACTGTATAGCTGTTGCTGCATCACCCCATTCTATTTTTTCATTGATAAGATGCTTTTCTGAAGCTTCCATAGCAAAACCAATTACTGAACCTAGACTGATAGTATCCATGCCAAAATCATCAGCAATTTTATTAAGAACAGCAATTTTAGCATAATCTCCAATGCCTAGATTAGGCCCCAGCATTCCAACATTTTCATAATCTATCTCTGCAATTACATCACCCTTTATTATCATTCCACAAACCATATTACATGATGGACATCCTTTTTGCCTAATCTTTATTTTTTCCATAGCATAACCATTTACGTTATCAGCATAATCAAAGATTCCCTCCTTAAAATTATATGTTGGTAATACACTATTTGCTTGTGCCCATTCTACTGTCGCTACTGTTCCTTGACGCATCCAAAATGGATAACCAGGTTTTTGTTTTACAGCTTTGTAACCTTCAGTTCCAAGTTTATTAGTAAGGCTTTTATCATAGAGTGGAAGTTCTTCTGTTCCCTTAAATACTATGGCTTTTAAATTTTTTGAACCCATAACAGCACCTATGCCTGGTCTTCCACCGGATCTTCCACCTTCTGATATAATTGTTGCAAACTTTACTAATTTTTCACCTGCAGGTCCTATAGAAATTACACCGACAGTTCCATGCGTTTTCTTTAATTTTTCTTCAGCATCTGTAGTTTTTAAACCCCAAAGTTCATCTGCTGGTAATAATTGTACTGTATCATTTTCTATGTAAGCATATGTAGGTTTTTCTGCTTTTCCTTCAATTACTAAAGCATCATAACCTGCACGTCTCATATGATATGCTGCCATAGTACCTATGTTACCATCACCATAACCGCCTGTGAGTGGTGATTTAGCTGCAACCACTATTTTACCACTACTTGGCATTGGTATTGTTGTTAAGGGACCGGAAGCTATAATAAGCTTATTATCTGGTGAGAGAGGATGCGTGCCAGGTGGTACTTCATCCCAGAGTATTTTAACGGCAAATCCTCGACCACCAATGTATTTTAATGCAAAATTAAGATCAAATGTCTGAGTTTTTATTTTGTTAGTAGAAAGATTAATTCTAAGTATCTTTCCACTCCAACCATACAAGATTCATGCACCAACATCAATAAGAAATTATTAGAATAAATCCTTTTCTTTCCTTAAATTATTTTACATGATAACTTAACACATACGTAGCAAAAATTATGGATTTTTATGAAATTACTTCATTTCATTTTCTTTAGAACATGGATAAGAGTGTCAAGAAGTAATTAAATATTAATACTTATGGGAATAATGTTTATGTGGTGGTTTGATGGTTGATTGGAGTGTCATTTGGAATTTTATAGTTAATGGATCAATTTCTGGAATACCTGTTGCTGGATTTACATTATTTTCATTCATACTTGGTTTGATGATAGGATATTTATTAAGAAGATTAGTTAAATTAGCTTTATTGGTTGGTTTTATTGTGGTTCTTGCAAGTTATTTAGGTTTCATAAATGTTTCTGAAATAAAGAATATTGCTGAGAAATATGGTACTGAGGTTATTTCATACATTGCTTTCTTTATTGGTATTTTACCATTAAGTATTGGTCTAGTAATTGGGTTAATAATAGGTTTTTTGTTTGGTTAGGTTTTGCTGAGTTCTTCTAATTGTCTTAAGAGATTATCAATTCGGTTCATAACTCTTTGTCTGTCTCTTATGTAGTTGTTATAGAGTCTGTTATATGTTTCTCTTGAGAGTTTTCCGATGTTTAGTTGATGTTCGAGTTCGTTTATGCTTGCTTTTATAGTATTGAGTGTAACGAATAGGGATTCTAATTCTTTTAGTGTGTCAACAACTTTACCTTTAGTATCTCTAATCTTAGATGCAGATATTTTGATGTTGTTCTCAATTGTTATGAGTTCTGATCTTATTGCGTGTGAGCGTTGTGAATATATTGATTTCTTGATCTTTTTTAATTTATAATCATTTTCAAGTTTGTCAAGTTCTTGTATTAAGGATAAACGTTTTGAGTATAAATCAGCTAAATCTCCTACAGCACTAACTGGAACTCTTGCAACTTCTTCAAGTGGTCTTTTTAATGATGCCCATAAATATAATGCTACAATAAATCCACCAAAAATACCTACTAGTAATATTGTATTAAGGAATTTTATGTAATCGCTGTATGATGCAAGCCGCACATTTCCATAAACTATCATATTATTTAATGGGGTGACGTTAAAGCTCTTATAGATGTAGTTTAATGTGCTGGAAGACTGATAATCTGTTGGTTGTGTAATATTCATGATTGTAGAGCCTGGTGGGAATATTATTATCGCGGTAAAATTATCTACTGGAGCTATAAGTCCTTGGAATAAGTTGATTTTTAATTTTGTAATGCCATTTTCTGTAGCAATCCATAATGTGCTATTTGATGGTTTAGAGTTAATTATAAAATAAGCTTTATCACTATTGTTAAGCGCGTACCTTAATGTCCATTTGTTTGAATTTGTATCATATGTGAAAGTGCCAAGGTCATCACCAAAGTTAGTAATTGTGAGACCTTGCAATTTTGGAGACCATGAATCAACTTTAGTATATCCTAAATATTGAACATAATACTTATCCTCTATTTGAATATCTCCTGACGCAGATATTGTAATTGTTCTTGTTAATGATATTGCTCTAAACCATATTGGTGTAGTAACATTTGCGATTATCTCTTCAACAGTCAGATCAATTGGTTTTACATTAGAGAAACTATATTTTGAATAAATTTCAGCAGTTGAAACACTAAATGTGAATGACGGTATTGAAGGTATTGTAAGAGGAATGCCTATATTAGAAATCCAACTTTCATAATGTATTGTAGAGTTAAAACTCGTTATTACATAATCAACACCAAGAGTTCTAGGTATTCTCATTATTAATTCAGGTTTCTCAGTAAGTTGATACACATAAGAATTACCAACAAATGAAAACTGCAAAACCAACGGTGTGTTTGCTTCTACTGTTGTATCCATAGTTATCTTTAATGATGCATTTATTGATGGTTCAACTGTGATATGCGGAGTTATTGTACTATTATTCAACAGTACTTGAAAATTGTAAATCGATTTGTAAATGTCATAAGGTAAATAAAAGCTTACACCATTCATAGTAGTATTAAATTTTAGTTCATAAATTATCATCATGTATCCTGAACGAACCCACACATTACTTTTAATCGCGACACCAACGTTGGTAGAATCTTGCGCATTAGCTGGCACACTAATAATTGATACAATTAATGGAAATATTATGAGTACTGACAGTATTATTACATTTATTGACTTTTTCACATACCTCTACCTCTCAATCAAATCAAAAGACACAAAAATAAATACTTTCTTTTTAATAACTTCATTATTGATTTCATGAAAAGCAATATTTTCAGTTGCATACAATTTAAATAACTAACTTCATCTTTTCCTGAAAAGCTAACCGCAACAATAAACCTGCATGCATATTTATTTAGTTTTAATTTTTTAATATTAATGGCGATTAAAATGCAAATTAATGATGAAAGATTAAAATATTATTCTGATGTACCTAAGGATCTTTTATTAAAACAGCCCCTTAATATAAAGGCTAAAACTGAAATTGAAGTTTATAATGAATTAAAAAATATACTTAAGAAAAATAGAGATGTCTTATCAACTCCCTCATTTTTAGGGGGTGGTATTTGGTGCCATTATGTTCCCCCGTTAGTAGATTATATAGCATCATCACCCGAACTACTCACATCCTATACACCATATCAGCCTGAAATCTCACAGGGAATTTTACAAATTTTGTATGAATATCAAAGTATGATTTGTGACCTTACTGGAATGGAAGTTGCGAACGCATCAATGTATAACTGGGCGACAGCAACAGCTGAAGCATTACTCATGTCACTTAGAATTACAGGCAGACAAAAAGTTATAATCCCAAAATATACAAGCCCATGGAGAAAACGAGTTATCAAAACATATTTGCATCCTCATAAAATTAAGATTATTGAATATGGCATTGATGATTCTACAGGGCAGATGAATCTTGAAGAAATAAAACAGTCTATAACTGATTCAGCTGCTCTTTACGTAGAAAACCCAACATTTTTTGGAGTACTAGATCCTAATGTTGATGAAGCTGGAAAGATTGCGCACGAAGCAGGAGCACTTTATATCGTAGGCGTTGATCCCTTAACATTAGGCATAATAAAACCACCAGGAGATTATGGAGCTGACATAGTAGTTGGAGAAGGACAACACTTAGGATCACCCCCAAGTTTAGGAGGACCAGCATTGGGTATAATGGCTGTCAGGGATGATATGAGATTAATTAGACAATTACCAGGAAAGATTATAGGACTTACAACATCCCAAGATGGCAGTAAAAGAGGTTTTGTGATGGCACTACAGACTAGAGAGCAACATATAAAAAGAGAGAAAGCAACATCTAACATAACCACTAATGAAGCTTTACTAGCTGTTAGAGCTGCGATTTATCTTGCATTACTTGGATCTACAGGATTAAGAGAACTTGGCGAATTAATACTTAAAAAAACAAGAAAACTCTCTGATATGCTTTCTAAGATAGAAGGAGTGACATCACCATTATTCAAGGCTTATTACTTCAGAGAATTTCCTATAAGACTTCCCATTGATCCCAATATTGTTAACTCTAAATTATTAGAAAGAGGAATAATAGGTGGTTTAAACTTAAAACCATTCTTTTCAGAATTTGGAAATGTAATGCTTTTAGCTACTACTGAATTGCATAATGATTCTCATTATGAATTATTGATGAAATCTATGAGTGAAATTGTGAGAGGTGCGTGAAATGGGTTTTGTTCAAGCATCTTGGGATGAACCATTAATATATGAACTTAAACATACCGCTCCTATTAAAAGATGGTTTGATAGTGTAGAGATTGATATTAATTCTTATGTGCCAAGCAATTTAATTAGAGGAGAAAATATTGAATTGCCGGATTTACCAGAAGTGGAGGTTTCTAGACATTATACACGACTTTCAAGGATGAATTTTAGTGTTGATTTAGGTACTTATCCATTAGGTTCATGTACAATGAAATATAATCCAAAGGAAATGATAACATTACGTGATGACGCCAGATGGTTGCATCCGCTTCAAGATGAATCAACTATTCAGGGGGCTCTTGAGATTATTTATAGATTATCAAAATATCTTGAGGTAATTACTGGAACTGATAGAGTTACATTACAACCTGCAGCTGGAGCTCATGGAGAGCTAACAGGTGTTTTAATGATTAGAGCTTATCATGAAGATCGTGGAGAAAGTAAATTAAGAAATGAAATAATAGTACCTGATTCTGCTCATGGTTCAAATCCAGCTAGCGCATCAATGGCAGGATTTAAGGTTGTTACTGTACCTACAGGCTCTGATGGAAATGTAGATTTAGAAGCATTAAAAGTTGCTCTTTCAAAAAGAACTGCAGGATTTATGATAACAAATCCAAATACGCTTGGATTATTTGAGAAAGATATTATAGAAATTTCAAAGATGGTCCATGAAGTTGGAGGTCTTATGTATTATGATGGTGCTAATTTGAATGGAATACTAGGTATTGTTAGACCTGGTGATATGGGATTTGATATAGTACATTTAAACTTGCATAAAACATTCTCGACACCTCATGGTGGTGGAGGACCTGGTGCTGGCGCTATAGGTGTTAAAAAGCATCTTATTGATTATTTACCAGTTCCAATTGTTGAATATGATGGAAAACAATATAGGCTTAATTATAACTTACCAAAAACTATTGGTGCAATTCATGGATTTTATGGTAACTTCTTAGTTTTCATAAAGGCGTTAGCATATATTGAAATTATGGGTGAAGAAGGATTAAAAGAAGTAGCATTAAGATCCACGCAAAATACAAATAAATTCTTAGATTTGATTAGAAATACAAGAGGAATAGAAATACCCTATGATCCTAAAAGACCGAGAAAACATGAGTGTGCAATAAGTCTTAAACCATTAGAAAAAGAAACTGGCATTAGAACATTGGATGTTGCTAAAAGATTATTAGACTATGGTGTACATCCGCCAACTATTTATTTCCCATTAATCGTTGATGAATGCATGCTAATAGAATTTACTGAAACTGAGAGTGACGAGAATGTTGAAAAATATGCATCAATACTAATAAAAATTATTGAAGAAGCATATAATAATCCACAAGTTGTACTAACAGCACCTCATAATACTACTATAGGAAGGCTTGATGAAGCAAAAGCATCACACCCAAAAACCATGGCTCTCTCATGGAAAATGTTTAAGAAAAAACAATCAGAAAAGTTAATCTAGACTAATGTTTTCTTAGAATAACCTTAATGATTTTTATATACAACATAATTTAGATTCTTAAAAATGTTCCATCCAAAACTCTCTCCACTATGATTAAAATATTACATTCTCTCAGAGTTTATGAGCCATCTATAATATATCAGAAATAACCTCAAATACAAGTTTACCTTCCCACTATACGTGATAGAAGAAGACCCATTTCATGTTTAGTCCAGCGTTAGATGACAAATCCTTAGCTATTAACAATAAGAAGCTGATTGAAAGAATCAAAGACTTGCTTCAACTTGAGAAGAAGAGAAGAGTTATGGTTATTTCTTCAAGAGAAAAATGAAAAGAGTCCAGATTCTGATAGTAGAAGAGAATAAGAAGGAAACATGGGAAGAAAACGTCAACGAAACTAATGCAATTGAGACACTCAACTCTTTTACGAAAATTGATAATGGAGAAAAACCTCCACCACCTAAAGAATGGAAATGCAAAAACTGTGAATTCTACAAAACAAAAATATGCAAAATACCATTTGATAGAAAGTAAAAAATTAATAACTTTTTATCAGGAATAGTTATATGGTTTTTGGTTTCTGGTCACGACTTCTGATGTAAAGTGATGGAAGAAGTATGAAAATAAAGAAAAGCTTATATAGAACAAATAATCATAACACAGATATATAACCCGCGTATCAGAAACAAATGAACTGAAAGTGAGGAATGCCAAAATGAAATTACGTAATTACTTTATATTTTGGTTAATCTTTGATGCTTTGATTTTATATAATGGTCCTTTCCATCTTTCATATAGGTTATGTTCTAATCCTAGTTGGTCAAGTATTTTTCCTATGATAAAGTCTATCATATCTTGTATTGTTTTAGGATTGTGATAGAATCCAGGCATTGCTGGAAGTATTATAGCACCAGCTTTTGCAGCTATTAACATATTTCTAATATGGATTATATTGAGTGGGGTTTCACGTATAACGAGTATCAAGGGTCTATGTTCTTTCAATGCGACATCAGCCGCTCTAAGTAATAAATTAGAGGCATAACCAGTTGCTATTCCAGCTAATGTTTTCATGCTACATGGAACTATTACCATCGCATCAAATTTAAAGGAACCGCTTGCCATTGGTGCTGCAATATCATTAATGTTATAACTCTTTGATGCTAAGGCCTCAACTTCATGAACTTGATAATCAGTTTCTAATCGTAATGTTTCCTTAGCTGAGTTAGTCATAATTAGATGCGTTTCAACATTAAAATCTTTAAGAACTTGAAGTAACCTAATACCATAAATGATGCCACTAGCCCCAGATATTCCCACAATTAACCTCATACCATATCATCTTCATATGAAGGTCTTGGTGCAATCACAGAAAATGTATAGGAATGTTCATCAAGTATACTAACCAATTGTCCTTTCAAATAATGCGGAGAAGCATCAATTATACGAACTAAGACAAAATGACCGATCAATTGTTCATTAACATTATCTAAGATAACTACGCGATAATCATTGGCTCTAGCTTCTAAACCACTTTTACTACCTTTTCCAACAATTAAAGCTTCAATTTCTTTGCCTATGAATCTCACATTTTTCTGGAGGCTTATCTCATCTACAATCTCAGTAAGATAGCTTGTACGCCTCTTCTTTATGCTATCGGGTAGTTGTTTCATGACTGCAGCCTCAGTATGGGGTCTTACACTATACTTTGCTATGTGTACCTTATCAAATTGTAATCTTTCAACAAGTTTAACAGTATTTTCAAATGCTTCTTCAGTTTCACCAGGAAAACCTACTATAATATCTGTAGCTATAAACATTTCAGGGACATATTTTCTCACTAATTGTATCATATTCTCATATTCTTTTACAGTATAATACCTCTTCATGAGTCGTAAAATATTATCATCACCGCTTTGTACCGGCATATGAATAAACCTATAAATTCTATGATCTGATTTATATACATTCAGTAAATCATCTAAGATACCACGAGCTGTCATAGGATTAAACATGCCAACTCTTATGCGATACTCTCCATTAATCTTTAAAAGCGTTTTAAGCAATTCAGGTAACCTAAAACCATTTTCAATACCATATGCAGCAGTATCTTGGCCTGTCAGATATATTTCTCTAGCGCCCTTTTCTATTGCATTACGCATTGCATTAAAAAGAGAACCAGGCCTATAACTTAACACATTACCTCTTGCGAACTTTGTAACACAAAATGTGCATGACCATGTGCAACCAGACTCTATAGGTAATATAAACGTTATTCCATTTAAATACTCTGGAATTATCTCAACCTTTCTCGTACTATCTCCTATGAAAATTTTTGCACTATCATTTTCTGCAATATTAACGATTTGATTGATATTGGATGGCCCGATTATTATGGCTTCAGGGCTAGCTGAAAGTATTTGTGATGGTGATGTTTTGGCTAAACATCCTGTCACAATAAGTTTTTGATCATTTTTTAAAATTGATCTTATAGATCTTATTCTTGATACCATATTTCGTTCAGTATCTTCCCTAACAGAACATGTGTTAATTATTATTACGTTAGCTTGAGTGATATTATCAACTACAGACCATCCGCTAGAAATGAAACTTTGCCTTATGTACTCTCCATCAGCTACATTGAATGCACAACCATAGTTCTCTATGTATATGTTTCCTCTCATAAATTTCTATAATTTAAATAAAAAGGAAATATATATAGCTGACAGCATAAACTAATTTTAATATGAAAAATATCATCAAAACTTTTAATTAAAAGTTATATTGATCAAGGACTTCTTCAGCAGCTTTTACTGCAGAACCGAGTTCAAGACTATAACCAAGTTTCTTTAGACTCCTCTCTAAAGCTGAGAGTGTTGAAATGATGTCATTAGCATTTACTTCACCCATATGCCCTATTCTAAAGATTTTTCCTGAAAGTTCTCCAAGACCCCCAGCTATTACTATATTACGATTCATCATTTCACTACTTAAAGTGGGAAACTTTATATTTTCGGGAAGCCAGACAGCAGTTACAGTATCTGACCTGAATTCTTTTTCTGCAACAATTTTAAGTCCTAAGCTTTCTATACCACGTCTTAAAGCTTCAGCCATTACTTGATGTCTTTTATAACGTTGCTCAAGTCCTTCGTTAATAATTCTTTTTAGCGATTCATCCAAACCATAGATCATGTTAACTGGGAGTGTTGAATAATAATTTTTAACATCTCTCATCGTGGCTAACCATTTACGACCATTAAAATAAAATAATTCGTCAGGGCTCTTTTCTATCATTTCAACTGCACGCTTACTTAATCCAATAATAGATAATCCTGGCGGTAGTGCGAGTGCTTTTTGAGAACCTGCAAAACAAACATCAATATTCCAATTAATCATATCAATCTTCATACCACCGAGCGATGCTACAGCATCAACAATATAAAATGTATCAGTATCCTTAAGTGCTTCACCAATTGTTTTTATATGATTTGCAACACCAGTGGATGTTTCAACATGCTGAACAGTAACAGCTTTTATTTTTTCTTTTTCAACAATTTCCTTTATATTATCACCAATAAATCCTCGTCCAACTTGTGATTGAACAAGTATTGAAACGCCTCCGCGTGAGCGTGTAGCATTAACAAAATATTGTCCAAAATATCCGGAGACCAAATTTAACACCTTATCACCAGGTCTCACAAGATTAGATATTGCAAAATCCATAGCAGCCGTGCCACTGCCAGACATCACAATAACTTCTCCATCAGTATTAAATAGTTTTTTCAAATTATTTAATGCTCTGCTCATAACTTCTCCAAATTCCTTTGATACGTGAGAGAATGTTGGTTTTGCTAAGCTTAAAAGTGTGCTTGGTTCTGAGAACGTAGGACCAGGTATCATTAAAAGAAAACGTTCATCCATAATATTCACCAATCACAAATATAAAATATAACTTAAATACTTTTAGATAATTTTGCAAATGGGTGATGCCATATCATAAATTTAATATTTATAGGATTTGGTAATGTTGGAAGAGAATTAGCAAAACTTTTACTAGTAAAACATTACGAACTGCAACATATAACCGTAAAAGGTATAGTCACGTCAAAAGGTGTATCAATTCTTAGCAATGATTGGAAAGTAAAACTTCAAGACATTATTAATAGATACACAGTAGGGATTTTTAAAGACTTTTCAAGAGATTTTGAATTTTGGGATGTGATAGAGAAAACTGAGATAAATTTAGCATTAGTCACAATACCCCCCTCATATTTTACTGGTGAACCTAATTTAAGTATTTATCAAGGCCTTTTAGCTCATGACATTAGTTTTATTACAGCTGATAAGACTGGCCTTGCATTAAAATATTCAGAACTTTTAAAGCAAGCAGAAAAGAAAAACCTATTTATAGGTTATAGAGCAACAGTAATGGCTGGAACACCAGCAATAGATCTTATGAAAGGACTTAGAGGTAGAGAAGTTAAAAGCATTAAATCAGTATTAAATGCTACAACAAATTATGTACTCACATTAGTAGAAAATGGATTAAGTTATAAAGATGCTATCAATAAAGCAATTCAAGAAAAGTTAGCTGAACCAGATCCAAGAATAGATATGGAAGGTTATGATGCAGGAGCAAAACTTGTAATATTAGTTAACACATTAGGATACAATTTCAACATTAATGATGTAATACGAAAACCTTTAACGAGTATTGATGAAAACCAAGTAAGATTAGGAAGAAAAATAGGTTCACCAATTAAATACGTAGCATCAGCAGATCTAATACAGAAAACATTAAGCGTAATGCCCGAAACATTAAAAGCGGATGATCCCTTAGCAAATGTTTCAGAAAATTACAATATAATAACTATTAAAACTGATGGAGGAGAGATTATTTTAAAGGGATTCGCTGGTCCAGCATGGGTAACAGCCAGAACCATGTTTACAGATCTTCTCGAGTATTTAGAAAAGTATAAAAAATGAGCTACCCAACAGCATACTTAGACACCATATCAAGTATTCTATCAGCTTCCGCTTTAATACTTACAGGTATACCAGGAGCATCAATATTCATGAAACCCCTTATTAATATTGCTTTAGCTTCATTCTCACTAAATCCCTTACTCATTAAGTATTCAAGCTCTTCTTGAGCTATAATCCCTATAGCAGCCTCATGAGTTAGTTTAGCATTAGGATTTCTAGAAATTATAGTCGGTATTGAAGATATCCTAGCTTTCTCTGATAGTAATAATCCTAAACATTCAACATGACCTTTTGTATTAGAAGCATTAGCAGCAATCTCAGACCTCGCATAAGTTTCCGATTCATTAGAAGCTACTACTCTTGATATAACTTCTACTGATGCATTAACACCATTTAGCACAGCTCTAGCACCCACATCATAAATTCCATTCTCTTTACCAACAATTACTGACGCCATGTACGCTTTTGCATTCTCGGATAAATATACTAAAGGATCAGTTTGAAGTGATGACACAGGACTATAAATAATGTAATAACTGACATACTCACCACCTTTCTCAACATTTACTGCAGTTCTTGGTCTGACATGAAGACCGCGTGACCATGCATGAATCATTGAAAATGTTAATTTAGCATTCTTGGCAACATAGAATTCACTAATACCAATATGAACACTATCCCTAATACCATGAGGAACACCGCAACCAGTCACCACATGAGCTTCTGAACCTTCATCAACATAAGCAATATTATGTGCAAATTGAACCTTATTATTAGATGTTATAACAAGACATGTGTATATAGGTATTGGAACCTTAGTATTAGGAGGTACATAAATAAAGTATCCCAATTCACCACCAAAAAGATAAGCTGCAGCAGTATACTTATCAGTAATAGGTTTTATCAAACTCCAACTTAAATCCTTAACCAGATGCAGCTTTTCTAAAGCCAGCTTCAATGGCATCACTTTTACATTATATTTGCCAAGTTCTTTTTCAATTGATTTATAGAGAGCATCCTCATTAACCTGAAGATAATTTAATTTTAAAGTGTCCTTAAATCCAACTCGCTGAGCAGTCTCACTAACTTTAATATCCTCGTGTATGACTAAATCTTCTTTAACGTTAGGTATATCTATTCCATATTTGCGCAAATCCACATCAGGATAGTGAGTATCAGGTTTTTGAATTATCTCCTTAAGTTGTTCTATACTAAAATTCATTTTAATCACCTTTTTGTTTAAGAAGCATCTCTACAGCATTTTTGTAACCAAATTTCATTACAATAGGTAAAACATCATGCAAATACCCACTATAACATATTTTACCATCAAGCATTAAATGAACTTTATTAACATTTCGTAATTTATCTAATATGAGGCCTGAATGTGTAACTAAAATTATTGAAGACCCTATACTCATTAAATAATTTATAGCATCAGCTATTAGGTTAACACTCTCAATATCAACACCACTATCAGGTTCATCCAATAATGCTAATCGCGGATTCTGAAGCATAACCAAATATAATTCAGCACGTTTTCTCTCACCACCACTAAATCCCACAAACAAATCTCGTTTCAATAAATCATTAATCCTTAATAAATCAGTAAATGATGACCAATTTTGACAGTTATACTTTTTAAGAAATGCTTTAACGATATCATAAAATTTTACTCCTCTAATAGAAGGAGGATTTTGATGCGCAAGCCCTATACCCATTCTAGCACGCTCATAAGTAGACTTATTAGTTATATCAATATTATTAAAAAATATTGAACCATTACAAACGTTAACCCTCGGCAATCCCATAATAGAAGCCAATAAAGTAGTTTTACCTGAAGCATTAGGACCCATTATAACATGCAACTCATTCGAACCAACAAATAAATTAACACCCTTTACAATACTCTTACCATCAACACAAACATACAAATCATGAAGCTCCAACAACATAATCTTCACCAATATATACCATTATATTAAATATTATACTATTATATATTTCTTTATTACAATAATTTCAAAATACTTGATAATTTATTCAACATTCTACGATAAAAATTAAAATTTAACAAATCATACAAATTTGATATTACCTTAAGTATTTATAATATAAGTTATTTTAACATTAATATGTATTTTAAGTTAAAAGTAATAATTTTATAAGTAACCGTATTTTAAGTAATATTGGGAAAGATATGCAACCTATAATTAAAAAGATAGTTGATGCAAAAGAGGCGTTAGAAAAAATATCAGATAATGCTATTGTTGCAGTTTCTGGATTTAATATGGCTACTGCTCCAGACTATTTATTGAGAAAACTATATGAATTATATGAATCTACAGGGCATCCACAGAATTTATTTATTGAGTCAGATACTTTTCCTGGTGCTCCAGGCAGAGGAATTGATTTCATTGCGGAGAAGATATACAAAGATCCTGATCAAAAATTCATTAGAGGTGTTTTAATGCCATTTCTTGGATGGTCACAATGGCTACAAAAGTTAGTTCTTGAAAATAGGATAGAAGCATATTCATGGAGTATTGGTATAGCTGCATATTGGTTTAGAGAGATTGCAGCTGGAAGGCCAGGGCTTCTTACTAAAGTTGGTTTATATACATTTTTAGATCCACGCATAGATGAGGCATGTTTGAATGAGTTAGCACGTAAGAGAAGAACATGCAAAGTACATCTTATTAAAATTGATGGCAATGAATATCTTTTTTACCAAGCTCCAAAACCTCAAGTTGCTTTGATTAGAGGTACTACCAGTGATGAAATAGGAAATATAACAATGGAAAAAGAAGGTATATTTGGAACAGTTTTAGGAATTACGCAAGCTACTAAAGCCCAGCCAAATCCTGGTATTGTTATTGCTCAGGTTGAACGAATCTCAAGATTTGGCTCGCTTCATCCCCAGCTTGTTCGTGTTCCTGGACCATTAGTTGATTATGTTGTCATATCTCCATCTGAATATCATTGGCAAAGTGGAAGTATAGAGTTTGATCCAAGAATTAGCGGTACAATAATACCATCATTTGCACCTGAATTAATACCGAGGATGGAGCTTAGCGTAGAAAAAGTGATAGCCCGACGTATAGTTATTGAATTAGTCGAATTAATTAAAAAGCTTAATAGACCTTTAATAATTAACTTAGGAATTGGTATACCAGCTTATGTGCCTAATATCGCTTTTGAAGAAAATGTGCTAGATTTTATTTATACAACTGTTGAAGCTGGCCCTTGGGGTGGTATTGCTTTAAAAGGTATTGATTTTGGAGTTTCTATAGGACCATTTGCAATAATACCAATGCCCGATCAATTTTCTCTTTATGAGGGGGGAATTATTGATGCTGCAGCTCTAGGATTCCTGCAAGTAGATTCCGAGGGTAATGTTAATCCCTCAATGTTACCAGATAGAATGCCAGGTCCTGGTGGATTTCCAGTGATTGCAGCAGGCTCACCTAGAATATTCTTTAGCGGAGAATTTACGGCTGGTAAAAGAGCTATTAAGGTTGTTGATGGAAAATTGGTAATTCAAGATGATGGGCCAATTAATAAATTTGTTAAAAAAGTATATAAGATAGTTTTTAATGGAAAGATAGCAATTGATGCTAATAAAGAAATTCTCTATATAACTGAGAGAGCTGTTTTTAGACTTTCAAGAAATGGTTTGATATTAGAGGAAATTGCTCCAGGAATAGATTTAGAGAAGCATATTTTGGGTAGAATGGATTTTAAACCCATAATTAGTCCTAAACTTAAGGAAATGGATAAAAGATTATTTAAAGAGAAACCGATGATGTTGAGCGAAGAATTAAAAATACTATTTAAGTAAATATTTCATGTTTAAATTTAGGTCTCTTATAACTCTATGATTTTCAATATGAATCATTTTAATGAAAGATTATATTGCTCATTTAATTAAATAAAATTATGTGGAGTTATAAATTTCAAAAAATTTATGAGAGTATACCTATTGAAAGTAGTCCTATTTTAGATATTGGAGTTGGTTTTGGAAGAAATTTGAATTTACTTTTATCAAGATTTCGACAATCTGATGTGATAGGTATTGATCCCGATTTTGATACAATATTTACAACATTAAGTTTGATAAGAGATTGGAGGACACATTTAGTAGTAGCAGTAGCTGAAAATCTCCCATTCAGAGACTCAATATTTGCTTTAGTTTCTTCATGGGCTACTATGCACCATTTAGCTAAAAAGTACGAAGTAATAGTTAGCATACAAAAAGTACTTAAAAGTGATGGTACTATAATAATAGCTGATTGGAACGAAGCAGGACAATATTTCACACCACACTCAGGTGATGAGCTAAAACATTCTATGAATGAAACATTTAAGAATGCGAGAAGAATTTTAAATATAATAAGTGAAAACATTAATAATGAATATTATATTATAATTGCAAGAAAATAATTAAGTTAATGGGGATTCATTAATTTTAGCATATTTAAATGAAAAAATAGGTATGTTTTTATGGTGATGTAATGATTTTATAGTGATTTGACTTCTATTACTTGAACCTCTTCTTTTGTCTTCTTAGATTCTCTGTGCATTTTCAGATGTTCTATTAAATCTTCAAGATTTACTATTTCACCGCATTCTGGACATATTACTTCGTCGTAGTAGCAGTCACACATTTTTTCTCACTGAAAATTTAGTTTGTAAAATAAGGAATTTAAAGATATTGTTATCGTGTAAAATTCTTCATGAATAGGTATTATAATATTGTTAAGTCTTATTTAATTAAATGAATATTCTTTATAGGTTTATTTGTTTGGTTGCATTATTAATGCTTGAATAATTATGTCTGATGAGATTGAGATTCGTAAAAAATTTGAGGAGTGGATTAATAAGATTTTAAAACCATTAACTGATAAGGTACCAGAACGTAAACCTTCATTCACCACAATTTCAGGAATCCCTATACAACCTCTTTATACTCCAATAGATTTAGAAGAACATAAATGGGATTATCTTAAAGATTTGGGATTTCCAGGTGAATATCCGTTCACTAGGGGAATATATCCTAATATGTATAGGGGAAGGTTTTGGACATTTAGACAATATTCTGGTTTTGGTTCTGCAGAAGAAACAAATGATCGTTATTTAAAGTTACTTAGTTCAGGACAAACAGGATTAAGTGTAGCCTTTGACCTGCCAACACAGCTTGGACTTGACCCAGATGATCCTATGGCAGAACCGGAAATAGGGAAAGTTGGAGTGTCAGTGCCATCTATAGTAGAAATGGATATATTATTTAAAAATATTCCTCTGGATCGCATAACAACATCAATGACAATAAATGCTACTGCAGCAGAAATTTTGGCAATGTATATTATAGTCGCAGAATCAAGGGGAATAGATAGAGTAATGCTTGGTGGTACGGTTCAAAATGATATTATTAAGGAATACATAGCAAGAAAGAATTACATTTATGAACCTGAACCTTCAATGCGCTACACAACAGATATAATAATGTTTACAGCAAAAGAAATGCCGAAATGGAATCCAATAAGCATTAGCGGATATCATTATAGAGAAGCAGGAGCAAATGCAGTACAGGAAATCGGATTCACATTAGCTAGTGCAATTGAATACACTAAAAAAGTTATAGAAAGAGGTATGGATGTTGATTTGTTTGCTCCACGTTTGAGTTTCTTCTTTGCTGCTGGTACTGATTTATTTGAAGAAGTCGCTAAATTCAGAGCCGCAAGGAGAATGTGGGCAAAAATCATGAAAGAAAAATTCAACGCGAAAAAACAAGAATCAATGAGATTGAGATTTCATACACAAACATCAGGTGTTACACTTACTGCACAACAACCAGAAGTTAATATTATAAGAACTACAATTCAAGCACTTGCTGCAGTTCTCGGTGGGACACAAAGCTTGCATGTAAATTCTTATGATGAAGCATGGGCATTACCAACCGAAAAAGCGGTCAAAATTTCATTACGTGTGCAACAAGTCATAGCGCATGAATCTGGTGTAGCCAATACTATAGATCCTTTAGCAGGTAGTTATTATGTAGAATGGTTAACTAATGAAATTGAGGAGCGTGCATGGAAAGTAATTGACATGATTGAGAGTGCTGGCGGAATGATAGAAGCAGTCAAAAAAGGTATTCCGCAACGTGAAATCGCTAATAGTGCATATGAATATCAAAAGAAAATCGAAAAGGGGGAAATAGGTGTTGTAGGAGTAAATATTTATCGTGAGGAAGGATGGGAACTTACTATGGAACTTTTAAAAGTTGATCCAAGTGTTAGTGCTAGGGTCATTTCAAGATTAAAGGATTTAAGAAAAAACAGGGATCAAGCAAAACATAAAACAGCTCTTAATAACTTGCGAAAAGTTGCCAAAAATCCTGATGAAAATATTATGCCGGCTATAATAGAAGCAGTAAAAGCTAAAGCTACAATAGGAGAAATTAGTGCCGTATTAAGAGAAATTTGGGGTGAATACAAAGAACCAATAGTATATTAGGGGATTTTTATGGATAAATTTACACGTATATTATATAATATAGAAGATAAGATTACATGGATAACACTTAACAGACCAGAAAAACTTAATGCATTAGATGATGAAACGTGGAGAGAACTTTATCTAGCATCTAAACTCGCTGATAACAATGAGACAAGAGTAATAGTAATAACTGGAACAGGCAGAGCATTTTCAGCAGGTGATGATATACACGCAATGTACTCATTAAGTGATATGAATCAAGCTAGCAAATTCTTCAATACACTTCTAAATACTATTATTTCATTCATAAATATGAAAAAACCGTTAGTAGCTGCGGTTAATGGATTAGCTTATGGTGGAGGATGCGAACTACTCTTACTAGCTGATATAGTAATTTCCGTTCCAGAAGCAAAATTTGCAATACCCGAAGGACGATTAGGTTTAATACCTCCAATAGCATTATCAATAGGTTATAAAACGATAGGACTTAGAAACATATCAAGACTAGCTTTAACGGGAGAACCTATTAACTCATATGAGGCACAAAGAATAGGATTAGTAGATTACATAGTTCCAGCAGAACAATTAAAGAGTAAAACAATAGAAATAGCACAAAAAATAATGCTTAATGGACCACATGCAACACAAATTATACGTTCATGGTTAAATAAACATCGTATCGAACTTCTAAAAGAAGCTATAGAAGATCTCGCAAAGATATCAATAACAGATGAAGCAAAAGAAGGTATGCGAGCATTTATTGAAAAACGTCAACCAAAGTTCTAGTTACTAAACTAGTTTTATTCTCTTACTATTAAAAATTTCTCAGCAACTGAGAAAAGAATTTACAAAAATTTCTCAATTAGTGAGAAAAAATTTATAAATATCAAGAGTATAATAAGTGTGTGAACAAAGAAAAAGTAAGAAAATATATAGAAGATTGGTATAATAAAAAATTACCTGAGTTAATTGAGAGAGAGTTAGGATTAGAGTTAGTAAAAGGTAAGGCTATATGTATCGTCGGTCCAAGAAGAGCGGGAAAAACTTATTTCTTTTTCCAGCTAATTAAAAATATCAGTTCAAATTCTTTGTATTTGGATTTTGAGGATATTGCTTTGTTTGATGTTAAGTATGATGAAATCTTAGATATAATAAACTTATATCATGAGGTGACTGGAAAAGAATTAAATAACGTTTTTCTTGATGAAATCCAAAATATTAAAAATTGGGAATCTGCCGTTAGAACTTTATTGGACAGAACTAATCTAAATATATTTGTGACAGGATCTTCCTCAAAATTATTGTCAAGAGAAATTGCAACTCAATTGAGAGGAAGATCTTTATCTTATTTATTATTACCTTTTTCCTTTAGAGAATTTTTAAAAGCTAAGGGTTTCAAGTTAAGAGAAGTTTTGACTGATAAGGATAGAGCAATAATAAAAAATTTGCTTAAGGAATACTTAGATTATGGTGGTTTTCCTGAAGTTGTTTTATCAGAAAGCAAGGAAAAGATATTAAGAGAATATTATAATGCAATCTTATTTAGAGATTTTGTTGAAAGGTTTAACCTAAAAAGTATTTCTGTTGCTAGGTTTCTTTTTGAATTTATAACTCAAAATATTGCAAACGAAATTAGTATAAACAAAATAATAAATTACTTTAAGACTCAAGAAATTTCTTTTGGAAAAAATACTATTTATGATTATGTTGACAAATTACAAGATACATTAATTTTCTTTTTTATTGAAAGATATACAAAAAGTGTTTATAAACGAAAATCCTTCCCGAAAAAAATCTACATAGCAGATTTAGGCTTAAACAAAATAATCAGATTTTCAGAAGATTTTGGAAAACGAATGGAAAATGTTGTTTATTTGGAATTATTAAGGAAGACAAACTATAATCCAGTTCAAGAAATTTTTTACTTTAGAGATAGAAAAAGGGAGGTAGACTTTCTTATTAAAGAAGGACATGAAATTAAACAATTAATCAATGTAACCTATGCCTCAACAAAAAATGAAATAGCTGAAAGAGAAATAAATTCTTTAATAGAGATCTCTGAATTACTAAATTGTAAAAATCTACTCTTAATAACTTGGGATTATGAAAATGAGATTAAGATCAATAACAAAAAGATAACAGCAATTCCTTTATGGAAATGGTTACTTACTTAAACCAAATACCTTCATCAATATTACTTTCAACACTCTTTTTGTGAGATTCTTGAGGATTTTTGCAGTAAGGTTCTTTGATATTTATGATTATTAAATTCCAATTATTTTCAAGAAAATAGAGAGTGTTAACAAAGTATCAATTATTCTACCACCCATTACACTTTGTCCTAAATGAGGAATTACATTATTATTTTGTTTATTTTTAATACCATTATACGCCTTAATATGATATATTAATCCTAAAAGTGTTATGAGTGAGAGGAGGGGTAGTATGCCTATAATAACTGAAATTATTATTAAAATATAAAGTAAACCAATAAATATACCATAACCTAAATGGAGTTTTCCTACTCCAAGCCTTACGGTAAGATTTTTTCTTCCGTGTTTACTATCTGCATCAATGTCAGGAATTTGATTAGAATATAATATGGATGCTGAGACTAATCCATATATTAAACCTATTAACATAGCTTCCCATAAGATTTTTTGGGACATAACATAAAAACTACCTAAGAATACGAACATGCCTTTAAGAGTAACAAAAAATTCGCCTAGACCTATATTAGCTAGGTGTGATGAATACAAATAAATAGTGAGAGCACCAAATAGAGTAAGTATTAAGACCATAATACCTTTGAGAAGACTAAGATAAATACCAATTATAAGACCAAGTATGAGCGTTAAAATTCCAGCTCTATAAACAGCTTGAGGACTTAATAAGCCTTCAACAATTACGCCAGTACCTCCACTAAACGGTGTCCTTTTAACATCTAAATCCAAACCAGATTTATAATCAAAATAATCATTGATCAAGTCTACGCTCATGTGAGCAAAGATAATGCCAATATACGTTAATATGGCTAACCAAGCATCAAAACTATACCCTACTAAAACAGAATACAAAGTACCACCAATAGATGCAAGAACAGAAGATGGTAATGTCTTGATCCTTACGGCCCGTAACCAAGCATTCAATTTCATGTATAGAACTAATGATAAAACATTATTTAAACCTTTCTTGTATAAAGTTAAAAATGTTAGGAAATGGTTAATATTAAGAAATAAAAACTGTTAACTTTTAATTTTAAATCCTCTACGTTCAGCCCATTTTCTAATATACCATAATATTATTCGACTACCAGTTATTCCAAGTGTTGATATAGTGAATTTAAGAACTGGGTTTGATTTTGTGAATTTAAAAAGCGTTCTATCAATTTCTAAAACTGTATGTCTCCAGCTTCTGTATATTAAATTTACACGCGCTTCAGTAAGCATTGAATCTATGTCATAAAAACCTTTTGATTTTAGTGCGCCCAATGGAACAAAGCTGAGAGGCGTGACAGTGAAATGTGTTTTTTCATGACCAATTTTATTAGGTAGTTCACGCTCCATTCTATCGATGAGATTCACAGTCTCCCAAACATCATCTTCAGTTTCTGGTAATCCCATAATTAATGTATATGCTGGAAACCAGTAATTTTTGTTAAATATTGCAGTACCTTCAATGACTATATCAGGCCATTCATCAACACTGAGAGGTTTTGCTTTAAATGGCATTATTTTTCTAGCAAGTTCTACAGAACCGGTTTCTAAGCCAGGTTGAATACCAATCCAATTATTAGGGCCAGCCCTTAAAATTTCAGAAAGTTTAGCTAACATTTCAGGATCATATACTACTGGTGCTATCGTACCATGTGTAGGATTAGCGTGCATAACACCTGGTTGATTCATTATATTGGCAAAAAGTTCAATGATAGCATCCCTATTGGGTGCTAATGTAGCCCTACTCAGCAGTTTCAAAATAGATAGGTTTATATAGATTTCTGAATATGAATGATTTGTGTGTGCACGGGCAGTAGGGTGGTAGCAAAGACCCAAGACCTCCTTTAGGGGAGGGGTACGTGCACACACAGAGGAGGAAGGGGACTGAAGATGGTCGGCGTTCCCCATGATGCCTTCTTCGGCAACGCAGAAGGCAATATGAGTGGGTGGGTACGTCGAGACAGGGGCGGAGCGGAAGACTCCTGATGAACTCGTGAGGGAGTTGTATGAAGTTGTGAAGCCCAAGCTCTACGCTGATGCGTACCTACGTACGCCTACGTAGAGCGAAACCCCTACTCTCAACCTTATAAAGAAAGATGTCCTCAGAATGTACCCAAATGCTATTCTGGCCCATTTTCACATTAACTTTAATTTCTTCATCAATTTTTTCTAACGGCATAAATCTACCATATCTTAAATTTGGTTCACAAAAGCTGCAACCTCTTCCACATCCTCTCATTACCTCTATAAGACCATGAGTACTAGCACCAACAATTACTGGTATCTCTTCAATACTTGGCCATGTTCTAATATTCATTAGCTTAGGCATTTCATTTTCTTCAATCTCTCTAAATAGGTCAGTTATTACATGTTCAGTCTCACCTATAATTATGTGGTCAATTTCTAAACGCTTTAACTCATTATTATTAACATAATTAAATTGCCATGCACCTGGGCCACCAACGATAATCTTGAATTTATAACCATTTTTTCTTCTTAAATAGTTTATCCTAGCTGTCAGCTCGTAAAACCTTTTCTTAGTATAAGGTGTAAGACGACCTCCATAACTAAACATCATGGTTACAGGGCCCATTCCCAAGGGATCCATAGTATTCACGGCAACAATTTTTGTATCATTACTTATAAAACGATCAATATAAAGTGGATGAGCTACAACTACTTCATTCCTCTTATAATATCTTAATAATGCTGCTTCAATTTTTCTGAGACCATATGGCGCATATCTAGCAATACCATTATCATGAGGTACATATGGAGCCAAAAAAATTAAAAAGAGCTTCAGGAACTCTTTCTGCTGGCGCGCAACTAAAGAATGAAAGTAAGGGAACATGTCTATATTCACTCATTAACGTTGGATCAGCCGTCAACACTATCCTTACCATACTAGTATTTTTCTTAAATAACGTAATATAAAAAGATTATTAACCATAAAAAATATAGTGCTTACTGTTTAAACATAATATGATACGTTCTTCTTATTATTAAGAATTCACCTTTAAATAAGATTTTTGTGATTAAGTTTCCATTTACAATTATCCTTTCTTATTAGTATGTATTCGCTTTATGGATTCGGTTTCATATTAGATGGAAGTATGATATTTTCCACCCAAGATGCGGAACTTGCAGTAATTCAAAAACAGTCGCAATGTTCTTATCTGAGAATAAATAATCTTTAGGAAGCTATATAAGTAGGGAAGTATTATGAGATATGAGCATGTCTATTAGTATTCCTAGAAGACTTTTTGATGAGTTTGCGAAAAGGGGTATTAATATTGAGTCCTACGTTATAGATTTACTTACAAAGATGTTCAATTTAGACCCTATGGTTAGTGTTGAATCTCACTTAGAGCTCTCTGCGAAGTATCTTGATGAGGGTAGGATGCTGATTGATAAGGATCCTGTTCAAGCGTCTGAGAAGCTTTATAAAGCTGCTGAGGAGGTTGTTAAAGCGCTCACAATATACTTTAACTTAAGTGATATTATGGAGAAGGTTAATGAGAGGAATAGGTGGACGATCACAGAATTGGATAAAGCTTCTAGAGTGATTTCTGGGAAACTTGGGAAGTGGTTTAGGAGTTCATGGGATACTGCGTGGGCTCTGCATGTTTGGGGTTTTCATGAAGCAAAATTAGATTCTGAAAGCGTGAGAGATAGACTCCCAGATATAGAGAAGATGATAATTGAAGCCCAGAAAATTGTGAAGAGGAAAGATTAACTACTATAAAACGTATTCTCTTTAAAGCCAACTTCGCTAATTTAAAATTCGCTCTTAAATAAGAATTTATAGCTGGTTTTTGGATTGTTGCAACGTTCATTGAGTAGAAAAATGTTATTCTCTCATCTGCTCATCCTAAGAAACTAGAGCGTCCAACTTACTTAAAATAAGATCAAGAGCATCTATTAACAGAAAACTACCATAACATTCTTAAGAGTGTTTATAGATGCTAACTGCATGAAGCGCAAATGCTTTTAAGGAGTGCAAATATTAGTGCTTGTGAGCTATTATGTCTTTTTATATACCAACACTTAAGGATGTTTTTAAAGCTAGAAAAGTTGTTTCTAAATATTTACCACGAACTCCTCTTGTATATTCTCGAAAACTTACAAGACTTATGGGGTTTAACGTATATCTTAAATTAGAAAATCTACAGCCTACGAAAGCATTTAAGGTTCGTGGTGGAGTGTATTATGTTCAGTCAAGGAAGGATGATGCATTAAAAAGAGGATTAATTACAGCATCAACAGGTAATCATGGTCAATCTATAGCTTATGCAGGTTCTTTAATAGGAGCGAAGGTTATAATAGTTATGCCATATGGAGTACCGCAAATTAAGATTGATGCGCTTCATGCATTAGGTGCAGAGATTGTGCTCCATGGAAATGTATATGAGGAAGCTCGCGAATATGCCGAAAAACTTGCGAAAGAAAATAACATGCTTTATGTGCATGGTATAAATGAACCATTATTGTATGCAGGTGTTGGAACAATGCATTTAGAAAATATTGAAGATCTGCCAGATGTTGATGTAATAATAAATCCAATTGGAGGTGGATCAGGGGCCTCAAGTGCAGTTATAGTAGCCAAATCTATTGATAAAAATATTAAAGTTATTGGTGTTCAAGCTGAAAACGCACAAAGTTTTTATTTGTCTTGGAAAACAGGAATTCTTACATCAACAGGCAGAGCTAATACTATAGCTGAAGGGCTTGCAACTAGCAGAGCTTACGAACTACCATTCTCAATACTTAAAAATCAAATAGATGATATAATCTTAGTTTCAGATGATGAAATATTAAAAGCTGTAAAACTACTTTTAGAAACTGAAGGGCAAGTAGCTGAACCATCAGGTGCGGCCGCTCTAGCGGCTGCTTATAAAATACGTGATAAATTACAAGGATTAAATGTTGTAATAATGGTTACGGGCGGAAACATTGATCCACAATTACTTAAGAAAATAGTTAATGAATAATAATTTGCCTTTAAAATTTTTATGTTCTTAATTCATTTATTATAAAAATGTTTTCTAATTGTCGTATGCTAAAATAGTATAAGCTACTTAATGAAAAATATCAACGAATTCATAGTTAAGTTTATATATTTTTATTTCGAAGAATTGTTTGACCCAGAATGAGTAAAGATCAAGCTATAGGAGGAGCTTTACTGATTATTTCAATAATAGTGATTTTAGCATATGGATATCTAGTGTTCTTTTCCCAATGGTCACTCTTCATACTTCAATTAACAGGATTTATAGCAGTTGCAGGTGTTTTTGCTATCCTCGCATGGATAGGCTATACTCTAGCTACGACACCACCACCAAAACCAATCGAAGAGATAGAAAAAGAGATTGAAGCAGAAATGCAAAAAATAGAAAAAGAGGGAGGAGAAGAAAAACAAGGAGAGGGTACTCAGCAAAAACAATAAACCAATAATCACAGAATCCTTTAAAAACTAACACTAAAGTTCTTTATCTTATTGATTATTTTTCAAGACTTTTAAAATATAAGATCATAAAAACTTTAATTTTTAAAGTGATCAGATAAATAGCAAACCTAATTATCAATGTTTATATGATGTGCTTCAAGCAGATAAAACTCCTTTTAGTGTAATTATTTGCCATGGTTTTGGTTTTAAATTAATAATATCGTCATGAGGTATTTTAATCTCTTCTTCCTCAGATAGATTACATAAATACATATTTTGAACTTTTTCTCTTATTAAACGATTAAGTTTAAGTTCTATGTTTTCCTCATTTAACGAATAACATCTTATTATTATGCTCTTCATATCTTCACCTGCTTTAAATGATGTAAGTATACCATTATTTGAAGATATTTCTATAAATGAATTTTTAGTTGGGAGAGTTCCAAAACTTTTTTCTAGCTCAAGTGCTATTAATGGTGCATGATACTCTCTTGCTAGTTTATGTATTAATGCTTCTCTCCACGAATTCTCATGAGGAATTAATGAATAATAGAGTGTATGCTCACCTATATTTTGTGCATTAGGTGTAGGTATTGGTGGACCTGCATGTGCAGGTCTAGTTTTTAATTTATCTTTAGATAGTTGCCCAACGCATCTAAGTAATGTTAAATAAATTTCACCAGAATCTGATACGGCATATTCATTAAGACCTCTTGTTACTAAAGCGAATCCTTTATTATTATCAGTAATATCTATCCATACTCCCATAGGATAATCACCTGTTAGAATCTCTGGCCAATCTTTACCTTGATATGGTTTATTAACTCTTTCTAGAATATGAAAATGACTTTCTACAAAATGGCTCTTGCAGGGTATTTTTGTTTGAAAGATTGTTCTTAATCTATGATCTTTAGCATTATTCATGACTCTTACTTTAATATCAACCCTTTTTATTCCATTGTAGAGTAATACTTCCGTAGTTATTGGTAAGTCTATGAATTCCATGCTATGTTCAATGTCCTTGGGTACTCTTAGTATTTGATTTATAATTAATTTTGAGAATACGGGTCCTTCTTCTGAATATACATTTGCTTTAGAATAGGTGCTTATAGCTAAATAATCGCCAAACTCTGGTGGTGAATAATTATACGTATCGCCTGTATCTCTCTGATCTATAAATACATTTAATGGTCCATAACTATGACCTGATTTTTTATCTGTAATTGTGAGTATACCTCCGTGTTCAGGATCTGATATAACGCTGAAGAATTCGTTTTCTATTATTGGTTTATTACTGGTTTTAATTGTTTGTTGTTCTGAAGTAGCTTTAAGACCATAAATTTTATACCCCATTGCGGGTATATTGTTGGCTATAAAGGATATTGTTATCTTTTTTTCTTTGCTTATGGAAAATTCGTTAATCCCCTCATCTATGATTTGTGTAGGAATGTTTTGTCCATTTTCATCAATAACTATATAATTTGCACTTGGGTTTACTATAGATACTCTAACAATATCATTTCTGCACCATGGAAGTGGATTATAAACAATGATGTATTTATCATATTCTGATATTTTTGTGAAATCTATCATTGAACCTAATGCGCGTAAACCATCTGAAAGTAATGCTTTAGAAATTTGTATTGATTCTTCAAATCGTGAGATTGTGTTATTAGCTACTTCATCAGAAACTGTTCCATATATACTATCATGTGCATGACTTTGTAAAATCTTTTTCCAAGCAAGCCAAATAAAGCCCTGTGGGTATTCTAAACCTAGTAACCAAAGTGTTGTCCATAATGGTTCAACATAATATTCCATTAATATTTGTGCAATATAATTTTTCCATTTTATTTCTCTTCGCGTTGAATACACGTTTTGGAAGATTCTATGAAATTTAGCACCTCTTAATTCACCTTTATATATTTTAAGATTTTTGATGTATTTCCTGGCTTCATCAAGATATTCTTCAAGTTGTCCATGAACTAATTCATAATTCTGCAATTTCTCTTTTAAATGATTTAAAATATTTGGCAAATTTCCTTGAGGCGGAAAATGATCTTGCCCATTCATTATTAAAATTACTGGTATGTTGGAAGTTCTTAACCAAGATTCTATTAAAATTTTTAATTGTTTTTCAGCAGATTCTAATGTTATCTCCGGATCGGATGTGTAATCACCAAAAACAGCAAGAGAACCTACATCAGTAACATACATAGGTTTTGGTTTATATTCCTCCATAAAACCTTTCTTAGAACCCATTGCTGCACCGCCACTATAACTATTTGCTAAAAATACTGCCAGCACATTACTACCATCAGGGGCTTCCCATATGAATTCATTGCCAAGTTGATCAAATTCGTCACCAATACCTCTCATAAAGAAAAACGAATCAATTTTAAAGTTTCTAAAGATTTGTGGAAGTTGACTAATATGACCAAACGAATCAGGCACATAACCAACCTTTGTAACCTTACCAAACGATAATGCGATTTTATGTCCTAATAATAAATTTCTTATGAGTGCTTCAGGACTAGCTAAGAATTCATCAGGCTGTGTATACCATGGACCAACACCAAGAACACCCTTACTAATGAGCATTTTAAGATCATTAACTTTCTCAGGTTTTATTTCTAAGTAATCCTCCAAAACTACTGTTTGCCCATCTAATAAAAAGTAATTAAATTCGCCACCTTTTAATAATTTTATAGCTTTATCAATAACTTTGATGAGACGATATCTAAACTCTTGAAATGATTGATACCATTCTCGATCCCAGTGCGTATGAGAGACTATGATCACTTTCATATATATCACTAGTAGTTATCTTACAATACAAATTATAAAATTATCTATGCATGCAATACAACAACTTCACTCTTTGAAAGATATTTTAATCAAGATCATCAGCTCTCTATCTTTAGATTTATAATGTGCGAATACACTTTAGGGAATTCTTTTAATGCTTCTATTCATTAAATAATGAAATAGGTGCATTAATTATTTATACATAAATGTTTTATTTAATAATTATGAATCGACCGCCAGGACAAGTCTGGATTCGTAATTTCATTATTTACACAGTGAATGGTATTCCTAATGTAGATATAAATAATTATAGATTGGTTATAGATGGTTTAGTTGATAATCCTGTATCATTAACGTATGAAGAAATACTTAAACTACCATCAGTAAAATTGGCAAGGGATTTTCATTGTGTTACAAAATGGAGTGTCCCAAACGTAATATGGGAGGGTGTGCCATTTAAAGTAATAATGGATCTTGTAAAAGTTAAACCATCAGCAAAATATGTATTTTTCGAATGTTTAGATAATTATACAACAATAATCCCCATAGAAGATGTTAATGTTGACGATGCAATATTAACATATAAAATGAATAACGAACCGTTAAAACCTGAACATGGATTTCCACTTAGACCATTTATACCTCATTTATATGGTTGGAAGAGTGCAAAATGGTTAACACGAATAACGTTTATAGATAAATATATTGATGGTTACTGGGAATTACGCGGATATCATGAAAGAGGAAATGTATTTTATGAAGAACGATTTAAATCAGAAGCTTGGAAGAATTTTAAGAAAACAGCATCCGTAAAGTGAATGTGACCTAACAAGCAGGACTTTAGCAAGTAAAAATCCTTCTTAATATGAATTAATCATATTATTATAAAAATGATTAGTGTTTCTTTAAAAATTCTTTTAAACCAGAACGCGTCTCCTCTGAAAGAGAAAAGAATGCTATTTCTCTAAATATTGACATATAATCTATTATATTTAATTGTCTCATCATTACATCCTTTATAATTCTTGTAAGTAAAAATGATGTCTGTGAAATTTCATTCGAAATCATTAAAACTTGCTTTTCTAACTCATCCCTATTGACGACGTAATTTATCAATCCCCAATTTTTAGCTTCCTCAGCAGTCACCCTGCGACCAGTTAAAACCATTTCAAGTAAACGTTTTCTACCTATTATGGGTAATCCTAAAATTAAAGCTAACGCTGGTCCTACACCAATTCTTCCCTGAGAAAGTGCAAAGTAAGCTTCTTTTACTGCTATGGTTAAGTCTGACACTAATACTAATTCAACGCCAGCACCATATGCAGGACCATTAACAGCTGTTATTACAGGTTTAGGATTCCTTAGTATTAAATCAAAGACTGGCCTTATATGGTCTAAAAAAATGTTTACTGCATCCTCAAAATTTCTTATTGAATACAAATCTTCAATATCTTCGCCAGCGCAAAAATATTTGCCATTACCGCTTATTACTATTACTCTGATCTCTTTATTTTCTGATGCTTGTAATAATTCATTTTGCAAATCTTCCCACATCTTTAAATTTATAGCGTTCAACTTTTCTGGCCTGTTCAGAAATATCCAATATGTATTCTCACGAACCTCACTTTTTATGCTCAAATTAAACACCACAATAAATTATTTTCATAACTCTTATATATTATCATCATACACTAAGTATGAACGCATTAATCTCTAAAAATTAATCGTAAAATTTGAATTCTATACTACCGAATCACTATAATCATTTGTTTTTACTTTAATATTTTCATCAATTTATAGAAAAGAAATTATGGAACGATGGATAATAAAGGCATAAATATAAATACACCTAAAAGGATTAAGTTTTTGAACGTGGTTGAGAGCTGCGCGCTGCGTTTTTAACGTGGTGCCAGTTCTTGATCACGTTAACGTAGAAAGGAGGTGAAAATAGAATGGGTGAGAGAAGATTTCCAGTACGATATGCACCAAAACCAGTTAGCGTTGGCGAAGTACACGAAGTCGATATTACAGAAGTGAGTCAACGTGGAGATGGCGTAGCACGAATAAAAGGTTTCGTAATATTTGTGCCAAACACTAAGAAAGGTGATCATGTAAAAGTAAAAATTACACGTGTTGGAAACAGATTTGCACTAGCTGAGGTTGTGCAGTGAAGAAGATAAGTAGATAAATGTACATAAAATGTAACTTCGTTTTTTATTTTTTAAATTAAATCATTTTTAAAATATTTTTTAAATCATTTATTATCACTATTAATTCTTGCTTATTATGAATTTGGGACTCCCCTTTAATAACTTTTGCAGTAACAGGATTTACGATCTTAGTAAGTTCTTCCAAAGGTATTGACTTAAGTTCGATAACGCTTATTTTAAGATACATAGCAATTATTTCAGCTCCAATACTCCTAATCTCTTCAGTAAGAAGCATGAATGCTATATTATTTTTCCCTTTATCAATTTGCTTCACTAATGATTGCAAATACTCTAATCTGCTTCTGGGCTCCTTAATTGTTACATTTTCTACATAATTATATGTGTGAATTTCAAGAATTTTAGAGAGTATGCTAGTTAAATACACTAAAGAGATAATTATTATAACATAGTTTATTAAATTTGGATTTATAATTACAATAGCGATCATCATTGATAAAACGTATATAATTGTAGAGACTATTACAAATTTAATTGTTAGCATTTCTAACTACCATTACTTCACTTATTTCTTTAAGTGCGTTTAAAGCAATATTAGCTTTGCTCTCATCCATTACATGATTACTATAAAGGCTTTCTTCAAACAAAAGTGTTAATTCATGAAGAGGCTTTATAGGTATCCATGGAAATACGCTTAGACAGGCTTTTTCAAATTCTCTTGCAGTTTCATACGTTTTAGGTACTTTACCAGCCTTAGAAATAATATCACACATATCATTGTAGCATTTAATTATTATACTTCTTGCATCATTATGAGCTTGAATAGTACCTTTTAAATTTGAAAGCGTGGTTGTTACAACATTCTCCAACTGCTTTTCTGGACTATCATACTCAAAACTATAATACTTCTCTCTAGTATAAAATGCCCAAAAAACAATAGCTAAAAATATCGAAAATAAAACAATAAACGCTATTAATAATGAATTATTAAGTACTGTAAATACTGTTGCTGTAGATTGCTGAAAATATGATAAATTCAAAGTTATATTTTGAAAAGATTGCGAATAAGCCGTTGAATTAGAACTCTCAATACTTACCGAATTTAGTGCACGTTTATTATTATATAATTCTAAAAACATTAAAGCTAACAACAATCCAATAATCTGAAACAGAAGATTTCGACGCTTTTGTTGACGCATCACACCCTTATTACTAAATAAATCTTTTAGCAGGTTCACTATTTCACGCCTATTTTTAATAAGAAAAATTATAAGCCCTAATTCAATAAATAAAGGCAATAATGATAATAACAAGAATAGTAAATAAGTAACACTCATTATACCAGAACCTATTTGCTGGTTTAACACACCTATAACATTTGTATTATACCCATGATAACTATAATGTCTTGATGCAATTATAACAAAAAATAGAACCATAAACATTAATACTATTTTTAATTTTGTCCAGCGCATCCCAAAATACCTAAGTATTTATATAAAAATCAATATATAAGAATTTTTAGCAAATATCTAAATAGATTAATTATTTTTCCATTCTTAATTTTACGCTGTTACATATCCATCATTACTCTCCTTTAGACCAACACTATGAAAATATTACACAAAATTTATAAATTTTAAAAAGAGCAAATTAGATAAACATACAGCATATATTCTCATAACACTTTAATGAAACCAATACATGCAAACAACACAAATATCAATCAAAACTGAAACAGCTCAACTTCCATTATCTCAGCACATAGATATAAGAGGATTTAAACTAAAACCTTACATAACATGTCCAAATCATGCTTTACAGCAGTTTTAACAAAACTATATAAGCATGAAATTAAGAAAATATATGGAAAGGAGTAAAATAACATGGATGAATCTATCAAAAAGGAATATGAGATTCACGCTAATGCATTAAAAGCAATATCTGATAAAATTGCTGTCGAACTTAAAGATGATACAATAGTCACATCACTCACATCACGTATTGATAAAGAGGATTTTAAACGTTACCTTGATTACGTTAAGAAAAATGGTTTCAAGTATAATCCAAGTAATAAAACATGGAGCTTAAAAATCTAGACCAATCACTATATAAAACATAACAACACATATTACTTGGCTAACAATCACGCTTTATTATTTTTATGATCTAACTCACATTGAAACAATTTATTGATTAAAGTCTCTAAAGTAGTTAGAAGTTTTCTTGAAGTGAATGAGTTAAGCTTAAGATTATTAGAAGTGTGCTAGAATCAGAATATTAGAGGTCTAAAAGGAGGAGAATGTTTTTGATTATAGATGTGCATGTACATCCTCCTCTAGATGTTGAAGAGAAAAACGTTAGTCCTAAAACCATTGCTCAGAAAATAATAGACTTAATGGATAAAAGTGGTATTTCAAGAGCAGTTATTCTTCCAATAGCACCCTATATTTCTAACGATTACATTTATAAAATAGTAGATTATGAACCTAGAAGATTAATAGGTTTTGCATCTGTGATACCTAATCCTTATGATAGAGCTTTGAAAGAAATTAAGAGAGCTGTACTGGACCTCGGACTTAAAGGTCTGAAACTTCATCCGAGCCTCCAAGGTTTTTGTCTTAAGAATATTCATGTTTGGAATGTATTAAAGTATGCAGGTGAATTAAATATACCTGTAATTATTCATTCTCTATGGATGGATGAATCCACATTGTATTTTAAGAGTGCGTATACTCCATGGATTAATTCAATTGATGATTATGCGCTCCTTCCATATATTGCACCTAATACGATTTTTATTTTTGCTCACATGGGCGGTTTGCTTCGATTTAGAGAAGTTTTTAATATAGCAACACAAAATAATGTATATCTTGATACATCTTTCAGTATCATAACTATAGTACATGAAATAGGTTTAGAGAGATTAGCTAGATATATTAAGATGCTAGGAGCCAATAAATTAATATTTGGTAGTGATACAGTTCTAGATCTAACTCCAGAGGAATATAGCGCGAAAACACAAATAGAACTTATAAAGAAGCTTAATTTAGAAGAGAGTGATAAAGAAAAAATCCTTTACAAAAATGTTGCAGATTTGTTAAAAATTTATTAACTATTTTGTGAATATGTTTATTATGAATGAATACTTAATTAACAATCTCAAAATTATAATAGTTAAAGGTGATATAACAGATCTTGAAGCAGATGCTATCGTTAATGCGGCAAATTCCTATCTTAAACATGGCGGTGGTGTCGCTTTAGCAATTGTTAAAAAAGGTGGAAAAATAATACAAGAGGAAAGTGACAAGTATGTCCAAGAACATGGGCCAGTTCCTGTAGGAAGCGTAGCAGTAACTAGTGCAGGCAATCTTAAAGCAAAATATGTAATTCATGCTGTTGGGCCTGTTTATGGTGAAGAGAAAGGTGACGAAAAATTAGCATCAGCAATAAAGTCAGCGCTATATAAAGCAGAAGAACTCAAATTAACAAGTATAGCTTTACCAGCAATCTCAACAGGAATTTATGGATACCCCTTTGAAAAATGTGCATCAATAATGTATGAAGTCTTAAAAGAATTTTCAACACATGCTTCATATCTTAAAAAGGTTATAATATGTCTCTACCAAAACGAAGCTTATAATATCTTTAAAAATACATTCGATCAAAAAACATTATGAAATATTAACTTCTAGAGAGATCACCTTTATTTAAAAAGAGATAAATAAAATAGCGGTGAGAATATTGCAAATTGAAAAATTTACTATTGGTCCATTAAGCACTAATTGTTATTTAGTACATGATGAGAGTAATGCTATAATAATTGATGTTGGTGGTGATCCAGCTCCACTCATAGATTTTCTTGAAAATAAAAAACTTAGACCAAAACTTATACTAGCAACCCATGGACACTTTGATCATATACTAGGCATAAGTGCTTTAAAAAAGAAATACTCCATACCGTTCATGGTGCATCATAAAGAATTAGAATTAATTAAAAATTTTAAAGAGATTGTTAGGAATTTTGTTAGCATGTACAATCTTAGTATAGGAATTTCAGATATTGAAACACCTAAACCTGATGATACATTTGAAGACGGTCATATAATAACAATAGGAAATATTTCATTGAAAGTGTTAGAAACACCTGGACATACTTTAGGAAGCTCATGTTTTCTTAGTGATAATGCATTATTTAGTGGAGATACATTATTCATGGGATCTATAGGTAGAACAGATTATGGTGGTGATGAAGAATTAATGAAAATGAGTCTAAAAAAGCTGAGAGAATTACCGGATGATCTTATAGTATATCCAGGACATGGCCCAATCACTACTTTGGGTCATGAAAAGTCAACGAATCCATTCCTTATTAATCCTGATTATTATTTATAAATTTTAATGCATCTTAACATTTAATAAAGAGAGTTTGAAGAGAAATGGTTAATTTTAAGGAATTTTATTAACATATTTTAACATGATTGGATAATATTTAAAATTATTACCTTATCTCTCTTTGATGAAAATACTTTAGCTGAAATTGTTTCACCTTTTCCATCTCCATACATATCTGCAGTGACCTGGCAACTTAACCAATCGCTGTTTGACCAGTCAAAAGCTCGATGAGGCTAACCTACATGAGGCTAAGGGAGAGAGTTAGCACAGCATTTGGCCTGTCAATCACTAATAGCTTAAGTTGCCACACCCATCTGCAGTATCGTAAAAGTTAATACCTAGCTCAAAAGCCCTCCTTAATATATCTTCTGACTTATTAGTATCAGCTCCCCACCAATTTGTTACTAAAAGACCAGACTCCAATACCTATCTCAGATACTTCAATATTTGTACTACCAATTTTTCTGTAATTCATTATAACTCCACGAGACTTATAACTAAATCAACTATAAACCGTAGCTCCCATCATTTTTACGAGTTGAACAGCGAACATTCCAGTATTACCGGATGCTCCAAAAACTACTACCACATCATTAGGTTTAATATTTGATTCCTTAATAGCATGATAAGAGGTTAATGCAGAAACTGGTAGACTTGCAGCCATTTCCCATATTATCTCATCTGATATTTTTATTAAATTCTTTTCAGGAACTGAAACATACTGTACAAAACCACCGTTTGTAATTACATCCATTTATACCTCCATTTCTACACATCATTTCATATCCAGAAATGCACATGTCACAAGTGTCATCAAAAACTCTATTATATACTATAACTCTATCACCAGGTTTAACAGTACTCACACAACTACCGACTTTCTCTACAATACCTGCGAACTCTGCACCAGGAATATGAGGCATTGGTTTAACTGCATGTATTCCAGTTACAGTGAAATAATCAATAGGATTAGCTCCAGCCATTTTAACTTTTATTAAAACTTCATACGCTTTTATATCAGGTTCATTGACATCTTGTAACTTTAAATTATTAAGTCCAAATTTTTCAAAGACTAATGCTTTCATAGTCTATAAATAAATCTCAAAACCTTATAAAGCTAATATTTTATTTTCATAGTTTATAAAATGCTATTAAGAAAACTTTAATGTATATATTTTGAACAAGTATATATTTTGAACTGTTTCTTTCAGATATGGTGATATTATGAAGATTGGTGTATTATTAAAGCTTGCGCTTGATACTTCTCAACTTAAAATTGATGAAAACGGTAAGCCTAAAATTGAAACACCATTACGTATTAGTGATATTGATAAAAATGCATTGGAGGAAGCTATTAGGCTTAAAGAAAAAGTTGGTGGTAAGGTTATCGCACTAAGTGTTATTAAATGGGGGCCAAAAAATATTCGTGAAAGAGAAATTCGCGAGTTAATAAAAAGTGTACTTGCAATGGGAGCCGATGAAGCATATATCGTTGATGATGAGAAGTTATACGAAACTGATCAATCAGTTACAGCATTTGTTTTAGCTGAAATGGTAAAGAGATTGGGAGGATTTGATATTATTTTTGCTGGTGAAGGCACTATTGATGGTTTTAGTTCTCAAGTTCCTTATAGATTAGCTGAAATACTAGGTATAAAAAGCATAGGTTACGCTAGAAAAATTGATATTATTAATAACACTACGTTCCATATACATTGTGATTATGAGGATTATATTGAAATTGTAGAAGCTACACCACCAATGCTAATTACTGTTACACAAGAGATAAATACACCACGATTACCAACAATAACACAAATTCTTACGGCATCAAGAAAACCATTTGTTAAGTGGACATTAAATGATCTAGGAATACTTAATGTTATCAATACTATGCAAGTTGTTGACATAAAACCATTAAAAGTTGAAAGAAAAGGAGTTAGAATTAAAGGGGATACTCCTAGAGAGATTGCGGAGAATCTTATTCAAATACTTTCTGCTGAAGGATTTATAAGGTGAGGAGTATGAAACGGGCTCTTGTTTTTTCAAATAGAAATGATCATATTTTAGGGTTGGTTGATTTTGCACAAAAAATCTCTGATGAGGTTATAGGAGTGGTTGCTACAACAGATCCCGATCTTCAAATTCAACTTTATAATTATACGCATGTTAAGCGGGTTTATAGGTTAAAGGGTAATATAACTGTTGATAATATAATTAACTTATTTACTCATTTAGTAAAGGAATTAACTCCTAACTTAATTGTGTTTTCTAATACAAAAATATGCAAAATTATGGCTCCTAGAATAGCTCAACGTTTTAATGCATGTTACTTAAATGATGTTATTAATGTCACAAGTCTAAATGATAAAATCTTATATCAGATCCAAACGCTGGGTTCTTTAGCTATAAAAACAGTTGAACCATTAACAAGCATGACAGTTATGACAATTTCTCCTCCTATTATAAGGAGTACACAAAAGATGCAAGAATCTGTTGAGGTTATTGATGTAACATTAGAATCATATGTAACAAAGTTAGTAGAGCGTGTAAAGAAAATTGCTGAGAGTTCGAATATAGAAGATGCGGATATTATAGTAAGTGTTGGACGTGGAATCAGAGCTAAAGATGATTTGAATATTATCTATGAACTTGCAAGTATTTTAAATGCTGAGGTTGGATGCAGCAGACCTTTAGCCACAGATCTGAAATGGATGGATGAATCTAGATGGATTGGATTATCAGGTAAAAAAGTAAAGCCTCGATTATATATAGCGATAGGGATATCAGGACAACCACAACACATTGCTGGTATTATGAAATCAAAAGTTATTGTTTCAATTAATAAGGATGAGAATGCACCAATTAATAAAAATGCAGATTACATAGTTATAGCTGATCTATATCAAATTGTTCCTGAGCTAATAAATCTTTTAAAGAAGTCATGATGCGATCACAGTTTCTGAAATTTCTAATTTATCAAAATCTTTCCAGTTCACAGCCATAAGTACCTCACTACTTTCTGGTTGTTGATAAAGTAATGGAAAAACTTTCCAGTTATCAGATATTTCACGAGCAAATTCAAATATCTCCTCATGCTTAGGACTGTATTTTAATGCTTCTTTCATTAATAACGGATCGTTATAATTCGGTTCTCGGTTTCCTAATCTTATACTTATGCGTGATGCGTACCCGCTTATCGCAAATCCTTTTACTTCTAAGAAATTTGGATTTGAACGTAAAACAATTTTCCTATAACCTTCTGGATTTATCATATTAATACCTTTGACTGCAGTTATTCTAATTACAGTTCTACATGGCAATTTACCCAGCATATCGAGTGTTTTATTTAAACGCTCCCAATGAGCATAAGATGATCTCATTAATGGATACACGGTAGAGGTCACTTTTATATATGTTTCTAGATCTGGTGCGGCTAATGTAACATAAAGTTGTGTAGGAAGATTACCAGTCTTCCACAATTCCTCTATTCGTTCTGGAAACGTACCATTAGTAACTAAAAATGTTGAAATTCCTCTCTTTCTAAATTCAGCAATAACTTCTCCTATTCTAGGATACATTATCGGTTCACCATCATATGATATAGCAACATGCTTAGGCTTCATAGCCTCTTTATGAACTCTTATAATATCATCCTTAGATGCTACATACTTCTCAACTAACATTCGTGCATCTTCATAACTCAAATGTTGCGGTATTGGTTTTTCAAGCACATACTTTTTACTAACATGCTTAACAACACCAGCATTTACTAAATCAACTAAAGCGCTTCTGACTTTAGTACGAGAGATCCCTGTAATATTACTTATTTCAATAACACTCATAGGTTCATTATGACTTGAGAGTGCTCTAACAATAGAAATCATATTTTCATAATTATCTAAAGATTTTTTTAGACTTTCACTAACAATCAATACCTGATTTTTGATTAAATTATCAACTATTTCAATCGGATCATCAAAAAATTTATAAACGTGTTGGCGGCCTTCAATATTTCTCCAACAAAAAACACATTGCAGATTACAACCTTTATAAGTAGTTGATTGTATGCAAAGATGACTTTTAATACCAAATGGTGATTTATAACACATTCTTCTACCTCCTGTCCTAAGACTTTGTTCAAACCAATAGCATGGTTTATAAGCTGCGTGCTTGTACCTACCTATTAGCATTTCCCTATCCGCAAAGAATGACACTTTCACTATCCTCCTTTATGAGTTTCATTTATGTAGTATTTAATGAGAATTAATATTTTTAACTCACCATTGTTAAAATATAATGAAAATTAAAATATAGCTTTTGTTAGATTCATGTTTTTAAGATTAACAAAATAACAAGTTCCAACTGACGGATTTAAACCTCTTAACTTTTGTTTAATAGATTGTTCTTGCCATGAACCACTATTTATTAAAAGAATATTCTTGTATATAGTAGCAGTAGCTATATGAAGATGACCCATATGCACGATATCAGGCATGAAGGTTATAACATTAAAATCATGAGGATACGGTGCTAATAACGTTTTTCCATTAATGGGAATAACTAGATTTCGACGAATAAGAAGCGACTCCATAGCATCAATAACTCCATCACTAGTTAAACCTTTTAATGTGTATAATTCTATAGCATCATCAAGTCCTCTACCATGAGAGACTAATATATCAACACCGGCAATCCTTATAAAACTTGGATCCCCAAGCATATGCACATTCCGTTTTGCATACAAAGATTTAGCGAATACTCTTGGTATAGGTGGTGAGGGAACAAATAATCCAGATGCATCATGCTCACCAGGAACTAAAATAATATTTATATCCTCTGGAATTTCAGAAAGTAATTCTGATAACATTTTATACTGCTCTTCAACATCCTCAATCAACAACTCCTTCTCTTGTCCCTTATATATGCCAAATCCATCAACTAAATCTCCAGCTATAATAATAAAACGCAATTTCTCAATAATATTTTTAAGCTTAGGATCATCAGTATAACCTTGTATAGCTTTTAAAAAAGCTTTAAACCTGTTTTCCGCAAATCTTGAACTACCAACATGAAGATCAGAAATCAGAGCAATATAGATATCATCACTCGGTCTTTTAATTGGTTTTAATGAAATACCAGGCAAGAGAATATCATCAACTTCAACCTTATCATTATTTACAGTACCTATAATACCTATAACTTCATCCTCAGATACCCATATAGCTTTCTTAAAAGCTTGTGATGTAGAAGAAACCTCAACTATTATCCTATTAAAAATTTTTCTCTCCCCACTCACAACATCCTCCAAAGTAATCTCAATTTTTTTACCCTTTCTTATAACTGATGACACAAGACCAATTACTGCAATTTTTCTTTGCTGAGCATTCTCACTCTCTACAATCCTCTTACTTCTCCTAATATCTCCTAATGAAACTGCATATCTCATATCAGGGCGCTCAAGAAGTATACGCTTTAGCTTTTGGTACCTATCAATCAATAACTTTGCATATCCGTCAACTAATTTCATAGACCTATCAATTTTATAACCAGTAAAAGTGAACTTAATTTCAAAATCTACAGCCTCAGTTTTTAATTCTCGTGTATGAATAATTTTCTTTTGCTCATAACCCATTGATGATAGAACACTATTAACATGACTTGCAGTAATAACCACAGGCTTTGGACTAATATTTTCTACATACTTCAGAATCATATCTATAATTGTATTAACATTAGATTGTTCAGAAATTAATCTAACTGCATCAGGAGAAATGAGAAAACCAGCATCCTTAAACTTTCTAACTACTTTATCAACACTCAACTCCTCAAACCTCACAACCAATCTTTTGCAATGCACTCTTAACAACTTGTTGTGAAATATTAAGAATACGTGACACATCATCATTCGATACTCCTTCAACATATAACCGTACCTTTGGTTCAGTTCCAGAAATCCTAACAAGCACCCAACCATTTCTTGTTTCAACCTTAATACCATCAATATAAGTAACGTTTTTAACATCTTTAAAAGCAGAAGGTAGATTTTCTTTAATAAATTCAATAAAAGTCTCTTTTATAATATTATTACAATAAAAACTTAATCGAACATTAGGATATATTGGAATTCCTTCCTCACGTAATATTTCAGTTAACCGTTTACCTTTAGATACTATTAATTTCATTAACTGTCCTGCCGCATATATACCATCCTGCCAAAATCCCCACGATGGGTCAATAATTTTCCAAGGTTCTGCAGCGAGAACTACGCCAGGACGCAACCGTGACTGAGTCTTACCAAGCTTCGTAAACTCTACATGTCCGCCAACACTTTCAACAACCTCCTTTACAGACATTGATGTATCAACAGATACGACAACTATACCATCACCATTTTCTTCAACTTTCTTTTTAGCCAATAATGCAATTATTGTACTCATATTCACAAAATTTCCTTGTTCATCAATAACCGCTAATCTATCACCATCACCATCGTGAGCTAAACCAATATCAAAATTAAATCTTACAACACTTTTAGCAAAAGAAGAAAGAACATCAGGTCTCGGTTCAGCTTCCCTACAACTAAAAAATGGATCAATATGCCCATTCACCACATACACTCTTGATAATTTATTAATAATATTAGGAGTATAAAAACTTGCAACACCACCGCCACAATCAATCATTACCTTTGGCTTCCATGAACGTTCAATATATAACCTCTGCATTAGATCTTTAATATATGCATCCGATATACCATTATAAAACTCAAGACGTCCACTCTCATAACTGTCCAAAGAAATCTTATCATCAAAACTATTAATAATTGATTCAATAATTCGCTCTTCATCCTCAAGACTCTCCCTACCATTACTCAAATAAACCTTAAAACCATCAAATTCCGGAGGATTATGACTAGCCGTAATCATTATAGCACCTGACGCACCAAATTTTTTAACAGAATACGCTAAAACAGGTGTCGGAACCATACCTATTATAATAGCATCCAACCCAGCACTCATAACACCAACTGCAGCTGAGATACCAAGAAAACTTGAGACATTACGTCCATCCCACCCAATAACAATAAAACCACGACCCACGTATTTAGCAACAGCAAAACCTAATTTAACAGCTAAATTATTAGAAACCTGAGATGGATACAACCCTCTTATACCCGAAGTACCAAACAACATATTCATCCCTATACAATTAAGATCTTAACAGCTTAAAACTTATCCTATTCTAAAACACTAAGCTTGATACAACGAAACGCGAGACTTTTTCTTCTTTTTCAAAATTGTGTTCACAATATCTAAAAATTCATTTATGCTTATCAAACCCTTAATAAGAGCCTCATCACAATTCACACCCGTTCGCCTTTCAATCTCCTTATCTATTTCTAATCTATCTTCGTGCGTAGTCTCATAAAATAACCCAAGATTCATAAGCCACTCCCTAACAAGACGACTCATACTAGACCCATAACTTTAACACCATTCTATCTTATATTTTTCATCTCAAAACAATAATGAACCAATTAAAAAGTCTTCAAACAAACTTCCATCTCTCAACATTCTCCTCACAACTCAAAAGATTCTTACACACTAAAAATGAATAATTAAGTAATAGAACTTTGCAACAAAAAAGTTAAGATTTATTAAAGTAATAAAACCATGATTTACGTTTTCCAGGAGTAATAGACCACTATATGATACCGTTATCATATAAACTTATCAGCAATTCATTTCACTATTAAAATTGTGAACTTTTTTGTAATGGACATGTAAAGCAGTATGTTTAAATAAAATGAAAGTATATACAAAATCGGTGGCAATAATTGAGCAAAACAAGATTTATTCTTGGTGAAAAGACATTATCACTCATTATAGAAAAAAATTTAAAAGTTTTAAAGAATAAAAAATTAAAATATGGAAAGTATAAAATTGTAAAAAGATACATAGTCAAGGTGTGATAATTGGCTGTACGAGTAAGAATTAAAGTCACATGGAAAAATAAGGCAAAAACATTTATTGTTTTAGTTAACGGTGGTGCTGAAAGTGATGAACCAGTTATAGTTCTAAGACCCGAAGATGCCGAAGAATTAGGATTACTACTAAATAATTTGATATAATAGAAGTCGAGTTAGCGTCAGGTAAAACACATAACTTAATATCAAAAGAGAAGATAAAAATTGAATTACTCGATGAAAGGAATGAAACAATTTCTAGCACTCTCGCATTTCTTGCGATCGATGAAAATTTAACCGAACCCCTAATAACAGACGCCACAATAGATGAACTAGGCATAGTAGTCATAAGTTTTAAAAAAGGACTCTGGAGACACATTAATGATCCAACTAATACAGTTAGGCAAAGCCTACACATATAAAGTAATAAAAAAATCTAAAATTCTATAAATCTTTAACAAGACTAATAATTAAGAAGCAAATATGATTAATTATCATAAGAAATAAGAAAACAGAACGAGCAAAATTCATATACATACTACTAAAACATTTTGATGAACCTAAAATTATGCATGTATAAAACTGAAAATATTAGGTCAAAAGCTTATATTATACAAGTTTATTAAAGATATAGAAAGCGGGGGTGGCCGAGCCAGGTCAAAGGCGCAGGGCTTAGGACCCTGTGCGTTAGCGCTGCGTGGGTTCAAATCCCACCCCCCGCACTTAATCATATGGAGCTTGTAATATTACTTGTGACATAATTTGAACTAAAAATAAAAATGCACCATTTCTTATTACAAATAATGACGACGCTATGCACTTAATTTTTAACTAACTTATTTAATCCACCTAACAATTTCAAAGATTATGATTATGAGTGACTGATCTATATTTATATTAAACTTTATACTGATTTACAAGCTTTGAAAGATAAAGTTCTCGTTGTAAACAACTAAAGATATAAATCATACAACTTTTACATTTATTCTAATAGCTTCTACATCTTCTAAATAGGCGCCTAAACCACCAATAGTAATCTCTTTTCCATCTTTCATTTTTAATGCCAAAGACATTATTCCCTTTATAGAATTCTCTCTATAAAAAACAGGAATTCCACTAATACTAATGGGTTCACCTGTTTTAATAAGTTTTCCTTCTATAGTGACTTCAACATTATATCCACGTTCTTGAAGAGCTTTTATATGATCTACTGCTCTAACTAAATTGACGTAATTTCTGTTTAATATAGTATCAAATCTTGAAGATATTAGTGTTGAGTTTACTCTAACATAACCTAGAAAATATTCTGAAAAAAGTATTTTCAAATGTTCATCAGTTATTTTATAAGCTATTGGCTGTTGTGTTCTCCATCCAACTACAGCTACAGCATATTTTGTATCAGGAATAAATAATATTGGACCTTTAGTAGGTCTTAATCTAACTTCATCAAGTAATCCTTTAAGTTTTTTAGAATAAAACTCATTGATATCGTACATAATAGCGCATACAGAAATATTTTTCTTATTAATTAATTCAAGGGTTTGACTGAGAATTTCTGTAGTAGTTGCTATTAGTAATTCATTCTCTGCATCATTAATTGCTTCTTTAATCATAGATATGATACCTGAAGTACTTGAAGTAATCCACACACCCTCTTCATCTTTTTGAAGAGGTTTATTTTTAATAATATTTAAAATTTTTGTATATATATTTGATTCATTTAAGAACTTATTTTCTATATAATTTTTAAGTGCTACTTCAGGTTCTAACGCACGAAATTTTTTCGGCCTACCATGAAGTATTACTACAAGACCTTTACTAGTTAAGTTCTTAATTACATCATATACTCTTGGTTGTGGAATTTCACTTTTGCTAGCTAATTCAGTACTTGTTAAAGAACCATAGAGTAATAATGATACATAAGCCTTTGATTCATAGATTGTGAAACCTAGAGCCTTCATTAATTCTATCAAATCATCTCTGCTTGTACTCATTCTTAATTAAATAATATCTTAGAGTAAATAAATGTTATTGATTTGCTTCATTTCCAATCTCATTTACTGAAACATTTTCTCGTGTAGCATTAATTGAGTATTTTTTACCCTTGAAAAATATTTTAACGTTTATGGTGTTTAAGTTTTCAGGTAGTATTGGTTTAAGACGTAATTTATTATTATTTATGTCTATACCTAAAATTCCAAGAAGAATTGCTGCCCAAACTCCACCAGCAGAAGCTACATGAAAACCTTCGGAAGTATTTTCGTAAATGTTTTTTAAATCAGCATCTACAGCTATTTTAAGCATTCTGTAGGCATCACTAATTTTACCTAAATATGCTGCAACCATAGCATATGATGGTAATGAAAGAGAAGATGCATGTGTAGTCCTATGAATATAATAATCATAATTAAGTTCTATCACTTTTTTATTGAATTTATCTCTCAAAAGAAACATTGCCAAAACTACATCACTTTGTTTAATTAATTTATTTTTGCCTATTTTACTTTTTTCTGAGCTAGGAAGGAATTTTTCACCAATGCAACCTTCAGATATAATGGAATTTTCAAGATTTTCATATCCTTCAAATTCTTCACAGAATCCATCATCTCTGCATGGTAAGAATAACTTTGAGATTATTTCTCTCCATATGTTTATTTCTTCATCATCTATTTTGCACTTGTTTATAACTTCTGTCCACTCTTTTTTCTAAGGCTTTCTTCATAATACTTAATGCCCAACTCCAAATTATATCGAGCCATTATGTTTGTATAAAAGTTATTATTCACATGGACATGATATTCATCAGGACCTATTACATTATTTATGACATATGCATTTTTAGATTCATCAAATTCAACACGACTAGTCCAAAATCTTGCTGTCTCAAAAATTATTTTTAATCCACATTCTTTCATGAACTCATCATCTTCTGTGACACGATAATAAAGATCAGTTGCATATGCTATATCTGCTGTTATATGATGTTCTAGATCTCCAGTTTCAATAGTTACTTTGGACATGCCTAATAAATCTAAAGGAACTTCTTTAGGGGTAGCTTCTAATCCATCATCAGTACTCTCCCATGGATATTGGGCTCCTTTAAATCCATGCATTTTAGCATTTATTTTAGCAGCATTTAGAGTTCTACATCTAAATTTTAACATTTTTTTGGCCGCTTCAGGTTTAATGAAAAGGTAAAAAGGTAATGAGTATATATCTGCATCCCAAAAGATATGCCCATGATATCCATAACCATGAAGCCCTCTTGCAGGTAACATAAAATCTTCAGCTTCATCATTGTATAATTGAAGTAAATGAAACGTATTAAATATAAGCGATCTCTCAAAATCTTCATCACCATCAAGTTTAACTCCCAATTCATACCATTCTTTACTCCATGCGTCTTTATGATTAGTAAATATTTTTTCAAACTGAGAAAAAGCTAATTCATTAAGAATCTCATGAACTCTTCCTATTGACTGATCTATAACAGCATATTTTTCAATCACGTATTCATCACCAGGATTTACATCAACGCAAAGAATATCTCCTATTGAATCCATATCTATATATGAATATCTTTTCCATTTAGAACTAACTTTATTCAGTAAACCAAAATGTACAGTGTATTTATGATCATCAGTTTCAACAGACACAAAGTTTTTTAGATCCTCTTTAAACGCATTAGTTATTTTAAACAACTTGACAAAAATATTTTTTGGTAGTAAGTGATTAAACATGTTTAAATCTATTGGACTCATAACACATAGCTTCCCTGAAGCATTTATTGATCGCAAACAAATTCTCATAACAAAAAGAGGTTTTATTTTTTTATGAACTAGCCTTATACTTTCATAATTTATAATTCCATTATTAGTTTTCCATGCGAATCTATGTCTTAATGTTCCCTCATATACATTTAATATTCTTTCCACAGGTCCTAATATTGAATTTAAAGTTAATAGCTCACCATCAAGTGTTAAGTTAAGTGATATTATTCTTGGGAGATTAACCAATTCTCTGTAAAATATTGGTACATAACTATAAATTCCTGAAATAACCGTTCCAAAAATTGATTTCGTAAATTCAAAATCTCCTCTTATACTAATATAACCATTAGAAAGAGTAGTTAAAGTTGCTACTACATCATCATTTCCATACTTATAATTGCTGAAATCAAATATATATTTCTTCTCCATTATCTACACCCTATAATTTTTAGTAATTTTTGAGGCATTAATGATGCAAAATTATCAATTATAAAATCAGCACCATAATTTTTAAGTTCTTTATTAAAGCACCCTACTGCAATTCCACCCAATAATTTAGATGCTTGTATTCCTTGAGGTGAGTCCTCAAAAAAGACTATACACTTAATATTATTAAATTTAGCATGTGCTTTCGTCACAGCCATTCTAAAAACATCTTCTTTAGTGGTTCCGCTACCACTAACATTTATATCAAATATATCAATTAACTTTACATTAGGTTTTATTTCTTCTTTCACAGCTATTTTAAGGACATTTTTTGAGGCTGATGCAAGTATCTGAAATATTCCTATCTCTCTTGATCTTACAATGAACTCGACTACTTCTTTATTGAGCGAATATTTCCCTTCATTGATCATTTCTAAATAAACATTAGTTTTAAGATCTGTAAATCTCTTTACTGCTACTTCCCTATCTTCAATAGTAATACTAGAAAAATAGCCTAACTTTTCAAGAATATTCATACCTCCATTGAGTCTAGGCAATCCTGATACATACTTCATATAAAATTCATGATTAAATCCTTTAATCCCATACAGTTCACATGCTTTTTTCCATGCCTCTTCATGTGGTGTATTCACAATTACTCCATCAAAATCCCATATAAAAACATACGTGCTCATTACTCATCATTATATACTACTATTAGTAGTAAAATAAACTTAACTCAAGTATTTTTGCTTAAGAAAAAAATATAAACAGAATAACCTATTTTCCACTACGGAGGAATCTTTAATGAATATACGAGCCATTAGTAAAATTACTATAGGAATAATAATTGTTGTGATAATTATAATCGCAGCCATAACAGCCCTTCTAATACCTCCATCACCTCCCACAACAACCACAACACCTACACAAACTACTACGACAACTACACCTGCTGTAAAGGTTAAATTAACCGTAATTGGTCCATGGGCTGGTGATGAAGAGAAGTATTTTAGACAAGTTATTAATGAATACATGAAATTAAGACCTGATGTAGAGATCACTTATGTTATACAGAGAGCTGAGGATATAGCGTCTACACTCCCCGCATATTTAAAAGCTGGAAAAACACCAGCTGATGTAATATTCTCTGCTTGGGGATGGTTTATTGTTGATATGGCTAAAAGTGGTTATCTGGTTGATCTAACACCATATATTAATCAAACTGATTATGTTAATGGTATATTTAATCCAGTAAAATATGATAATAAGATATGGGGCGCTCCGTTTACAATGTGGCTTAAACCTGGATTTTGGTATAGAAAATCATTCTTTCAAAAATATAATTTAACAGAACCTAAAACATGGGATGATTTCCTGAATCTGTTAAATAAAATAAAGGGTATTCCAGGTATTAAGAAGCCTATTGTTACAGGTGATAGTGTAGGATGGCCCATAGGTGATATTGTTGAACATTTCTTAATAACTTTTGGAGGACCTGATTTACAATATAAATTAATAAGTGGTAGTGTTAAATTTAATGACACTATAGTTAAAAGTATATTCGAGAATAGATTGATACCGTTATTGAAAAATGGCGATTTTAGCGAACCAATAGAATGGACAACTGCTAAAGATCTTTGGTGGAATAATGAGTATGCATTATATTTTATGGGAACGTGGATAACTGGTATGGTTAATGATCCAAATGATTTAAGTTTCTTTACATTACCGGGAGACAAAGGAGTTGTTGGTGGAACAGATTATATTTTTGTACCAAAATATTCTGAAAATGTTAATGAGGCAATTAAATTTGTTCAATTTCTTGCAACTAAAGGACAGGTTATACATGCTTCAACACCAGCTGGAAAAATACCAACATGGACCAAAGCTAGTGCCGATGCAATTTGGAGTCCTATGAAAACCGTATACAACAAAATTGTAGGAGCGGGTATGGCTATACTTCCTGATCTAGATGATTCTATTGGTGGAGATTGGCAAAAGCTTTCATGGGATCAGTTTAAATTGCTTTGGGTAAATCCAGATAAGCTTAATGATGTACTCAACATCTTAACTGCTCAACATCCAGCCATAAAAGGTGCATAATTAATGAGTAATAATATGAGAAAAAATATAATTTTTTTTATTCCAACTTTTTCGTTCGTAGCTCTATTTGTTATATATCCAATTGTTTATACTTTTATTTTAAGTTTTGAATCAGAAAATGCATATACATTAAACAACTACTTTAAAGTATTAAGTGAAAGTAATCCTCTTTATATGTTAATCGTAAAAAACATTGCACTTAGTCCTCCTTGGGGTGCATTACTTCATAATATTGTTTGGGTATTGATACATGCTCCAGTAACAATTATTTTGAGTTTAGTAATATCTTATATGATTAAGTATTATTATATTAAAGGTTCCTCGCTAATTAAGGCATTACTATTTCTCGGAATGGTCATTCCACCGGTTATAGGTGGATTAATAATACGGTTTATGTTTGATGAAAATATAGGTATCATACCTAAGATTATGAGATTATTATCGTTAGATGTTATTTTAAGGATTCCTGAATTATCCAAAACATGGATGAATTATCCTTCATTAGCACTTTTTTCTTTGATACTTGGTTCCATATGGTTATGGTTAGGTTTTTGCATAACGATAATTTCTGCAGGTATAGAGACCATACCTCAGAGTCATATTGAAGTAGCTAAAGTTTTTGGCGCATCGTCTTTTAAAATACTTTTTAAGGTAATAGTACCAGAGTTAAAGACCGTGATCCTTACTGTATTTGTTTTAACTATATTATGGGATCTTAAACTTTTTGATATTGTTTATGCTTCTACAGGAGGAGGTCCAGGTGGTTCTTCAACCGTGCTTGCTTTAATAATGTATCAATATTTTATCTATGCCTCCCGTTATGGAGGTTATGGAAGGTCAGCTGCTGTTGCAGTAATTCTTACTATAATAACTCTAATTCCGGCATCAATTTACATTTATAGATCCTTAAAGAGGTCTTAAAAATGAAGATTGCCGTTCATCATATCAAATGGATGAATATATTCTTAAACATATTGATATGGGGATTTGCTGTATTATGGATATTGCCATTCATAGGCATCTTTATGACATCTGTACTTCCGTATAGAGATGTTATACTGTATGGCTGGTTAAGAATACCTTTTGATATCTCATTATCAAATTATATTACAGTATTAACCGATCCATTATATGATTTAGCTCAAGGATATAAGAATTCATTGATTGTTGCATCTATAGGTACTATAATTCCAATTTTTCTTGCTGCTTTAACAGCATACGGGTTTACTTATTTTAATTTCACCTCAAAAACTTTGCTCTTTGGTTTAATTCTGTTTATGATGACAGTTCCGCAACAACTTGTAGTTATACCATTATTTAAGCTTTACATAGATATTGAAAAAACTTTTGGAATACATTTAATTGATTCATTAATGGGAATATCATTATTACATAGTGCATGGGGTATTCCGTGGCTCATATTCTTTTTTAGGAATTATTTTTCTTTAATACCTAAAAGTATAACTGATGCTGCTAAAGTAGATGGTGCATCTGAACTTACTACATTCTTTAGGATAATTTTACCTATAGCTATTCCGGGCGTAATAGCTGGATCAGTAATTCAATTCACATGGGTATGGAATGATTTATTTTATGCACTTATATTTTTGATAAGCCCTGATAAATATGTGATAACTAGGGAGGTTCTTAACATAAAAGGGGAATATCATGTAGATTGGGGATTACTTACTGCGGGATCCATAATTGCTATGACATTGCCGCTTATAGTATACACACTTTTTAATAAATATTTTGTTAAAGGTATTGTCGGTTGGGGTGTTAAGGCATAGATGAAGACTATATTAAATTAATTAATATTAATAAAAAATTTGGAAAAACAATAGCAGTACGAGATGTAAATCTATCAATTAAGAAAGGAGAGTTTTTTGTTTTATTAGGACCTTCAGGTTGTGGTAAAACTACAACACTTAGAATAATTGCTGGATTAGAATATCCTGATACCGGTAAAGTTTTCATAGACGGCATTGATGTAACCTACAGAGAACCTCGAGAAAGGGATGTCGCTATGGTATTTCAGGATTATGCCCTTTATCCACATATGACTGTTTTTAGTAATATCGCTTTTCCTTTAACAGTTAGAAAATCAGGTCTTACAAAAAGCGAAATAAATAGAAGAGTTCATTTTGTTGCAAGGTTATTAGGTATTGAAGAACTTCTTGAGCGAAAACCAAGACAACTTTCAGGAGGACAACAACAACGAGTTGCATTAGCAAGAGCGCTCGTTAGAAATCCTAAAGTTTGGCTTATGGATGAACCCCTTTCTAACTTAGATGCATTACTAAGAGTTCAAATGAGAGCAGAATTAAAGAAGTTACAAAAGGATTTGAAAATAACAACAGTATATGTTACACATGACCAAGTTGAAGCCTTAACAATGGCTGATAGGATAGCTGTTATGAACAAAGGAACTATTATTCAAGTAGGAACACCTAGCGAGATTTATAACAATCCAAATAATGTTTTTGTAGCTACATTTATTGGTTCACCACCAATGAACATATTAGAATGTAATATGGAAGATGATATAATCAAATGCTCTGGATTTCAGATTAAAAAAGTTATGAGCGTAAATACTAATAATTTTTACTTAGGTGTAAGACCTGAGCATTTAAAAATAGTAAATAATATTAACGAAGTAGCTAAAAACGAAATAGTAATTAAAGGAAAAATATACGTCATAGAACCGTTAGGTTCAGAGTTTATTGTTAACGTAAAAATTAATGATCATATAATTAAAGTCAAAACATTACAATCACCACAATTACTTAGTGGAGAAGAAGTATATTTATCATTTAATGTCAATAATGCATATATATTTGATGTGAATTTAGGCAAATATCTAATGAAATTGATTGATATTTATCAAGATAAAAATTAGAATCATAGAGATTAACCTAGACTCAAACATTTGTTAAATCGGAAAGTTTAGTCAATGAATATAAATTCTTAATTCGGCTTGAAAATTTAATGAATAATATATCTTATTGGCATGCTACATCCTGAAACTGACAATAAGGAAGATGATAATGAAAACATTATGTTTTGAATCCTAGTAGCATATAAGGGGTGTGCTAGATAATTTAACGTTTCTGAATATACGTATAGCATTTATAATTACCTAGAATTTTACAATAAGTTTTCTAAGATCAAATTAAGCAAAGTTCTTATAGAGAAGCAAAAATGCAGAAATTTTTAAGTACTCGTAGTATTATAAGTTATATATGATCATTGATAATATGCATGACAGAAGAATTGAAGATTATCGAGATATTGCTTTTGATGATATAAATAAAATTCACAAGCTTGCAGAATCTCTTAAAGGATATAAAATAACTCATGTGAATTCAACATCATTCGGAGGAGGAGTTGCAGAAATTTTATACGCCCTAGTACCTCTTATGAATAGCATTGGTCTAAAAACCTCATGGGAGGTCATTGAAGCTCCACAAGAATTTTTTACTGTTACAAAAAAATTACATAATTCATTACAAGGTGCAGATATAAGTATTAGTGATAAAGAGAAAGAATTATATCTTAACGTGAATAAACATAATGCTCTTAAAGTACTTAGACTTGAAGGAGATGTTATATTTGTTCATGATCCTCAACCATTAGGCATTAAATATTTTCTGAGTAATAATAAGAAATGGATTTGGAGATGTCATATAGATTTGAGCAAACCTTACGAACCCACATGGAAGTTTATATCAAATCTTTTGAAAGGCTATAATGTATCAGTATATCATATGAAAGAGTTTGTACATCCAGAAGTACCAACACCTAAAGTATATGTAATACCTCCATCTATAGATCCTTTAAGCGAAAAAAATCGTGAAATGAAATGGAGTGAAATTGAGAAAATAGTAAAAAGATATGATATTAATGTGGAGAAACCTATAATCACCATGGTTGCAAGATTTGATCCTTGGAAAGATCCCTTAGGCGCTATTGATATTTATAGACGTGTAAAAATAAAAATCCCTGAAGTACAACTTCTTATGGTTAGTAGTATGGCACATGATGATCCTGAAGGATGGATCTATTTTGAAAAAACTATTAGACATGCAGGCGAAGATCATGATATATATTTTCTTACGAATCTTATTGGTGTTGGAGCGCGTGAAGTAAATGCATTTCAAAGAGTTACTACGGTCATTCTTCAACCATCTATTCGTGAAGGTTTTGGTCTTACTGTGAGTGAGGGTATGTGGAAAAAGAAACCAGTAGTTGCTAGACCATCGGGTGGAATAAAACTTCAAGTTATTGACGGTGTAACCGGTTACTTCTTTGAGAATATAGAGGAGGCAGCTAATAAGATAATTTATCTCATTAAACATCCTGAAGTTAGGGAAAAAATTGGTCTAAATGCACACGAACATATAAAAAAGAATTTTATTGTAACAAGCCATTTACTAAAATACTTAGAAATGCTAAATGATATGATGAGGAGAGAATGATGAGCTCTTAAGTTAGTGAGAATTTTATTCCTTATAAAAGATAGGTTAAAACATAAACAACTCTACAAAAGTAATTATGATATAATTACGAAAATGGTTCGTCACTAAAAATTATATGGAAGGAGCGTAAATTATACAAGAAAATGTAAAGTGATAATATTTTTTACTAGCTGTTTCTTTATAGTTTTGATTTTCTAATTTTACGTAAAAATGCAAATATATTTGATTTGTATTAGTTTTAGTGTGAGATTAATGGTTCGATGTCCATATTGTGGTTTTAGATTTGACATAATGTATAGTAGGGTTAGATCTTGTAGTGGTTGTATTATTTTAGCGAAAAATCTAAGTTGTAAATATATTAAATGTCCAAATTGCGGTCATGAATTTTCTACTGATTAGCATGATTTTATAAAATTTATTAGTTTACCAAATTAGGAAAAATAAAAGAAATTTTTATGAAATAATATAATATTTATTTGTTCATGAGGTTTTTCAAATTATTTCCGATTGCGTCAATGAATTCTTCTGAAGTAACGACTTTATTTACTGGTGGTTCTGAGATCCGTGCAACATCTTGAGTCATTATTCTATCAATTTCAATAGTCTTCTTTACTGCTATTTCTAATTTGTTAGCAAAATCTATTAATTCGGGCAGGTGATCTAATTCGCCTCTTTTTCTGAGTGCGCATGTCCAAGCAAAAATTATTGCAGTTGAGTTTGTGGATGTTGGTTCACCTTTAAGATATTTATAATAATGTCTCTGAACTGTGCCATGCGCAGCTTCTGACATATAATACCCTTTTGGTGAGTAAAGTTCTGATGTCATAAGTGCTAAACTACCATAAGCTGTTGATACAAGATCAGTGATCACATCACCGTCATAGTTTTTAAGTGCGAATACAAATCCTCCTTCTGTTCTCATAAGTCTTCCGACAGCATCATCAATTAGATAATAATTATAATTTATACCAGCTTGTTTAAACTTCTCCTTAAATTCATTCTCGTAAACTTCTTCAAAAATTTCTTTAAATCGTGCATCATAAACTTTAGAGATAGTATCTTTTGTAGCAAACCATAAGTCAAGTTTTCGTTCTAGCGCATAATTAAAGCTTGCTCTTGCAAAACTTCTTATTGATGCATCTAAATTATAAATCCCTAGTATTATGCCTGAACCGCTAAATTCGCGGAATGGAACCTTAATTTCTTTACCGTTCTTAGATCTATATACAATTTCTGCTGTGCCTGGTTCATCAAATTTTATTCCCACACCATCATATATATCACCGAATGCATGTCTTGCTATGATGATTGGTTTTGTCCAGAATCTTACTGCTGGTTTAATGTTTTGCAAAATTATTGGTGCACGAAAGAGTGTACCATCTAATATTGCTCTGATGGTTGCATTAGGGCTTTTCCATTCTTGTTTTAAATTATATTCTTTAACTCTCTCTTTATTAGGTGTTATTGTAGCACATTTTACACCTACGCCCCATTTTTTTATAGCTTCGGCAGCCTGTATAGTTATTTGATCATTTGTTTCATCTCTCTTTTTTAATCCTAAATCATAATATTCTGTTTTCAAATCAACATATGGGAGTATTAACTTTTCTTTAACCCATGCCCATAGAATACGAGTCATTTCATCCCCATCCATTTCTACTATTGGTTTGTCCATCTTTATTTTTTGCACAGCAAACACCACATATAGATACCTTAAAATAGTATTTATATTTTTGTAAAAATAATAACATCATAAATTTAAATCTTAATCATTATTATCTTTCAATATTCAAGGTAATTAAAATAGCATTGAACACATTGCAAAAGTATTTAGGTTTCTTGCTCTGAATTTAGAGATGACATTTTAACATGCTAATACTCATACTTTAAGTTATTATGACCCATAAAGATAGCATATCATATATGAGGATCTTGCAATGAATTATAGTTAATAGTTGCATATTTTTCATGAGATTAATAATATTTTATTATTTTGTGTTTTTAGAAGTATTGTGAAGTTTTGCAAAAGGAATAATCTCATGATATAGAAACAATAACAATATCATGGTAAAATGTAATACTCATTCAAGTATGAATCATAAGTTTTATAAATAGCAGTATTATAAAGTATTTTGATCTATATGATATTAAGTACTGAAGTACTTTTAGTGATATCAATTTTGTTAGTATTGATTCTTATATTTAAGAAAGTGAACATAGCAGTAGCTTTAGGTATTGGAACTGTTTTTTATGGTATTTTTACACTAGGTTATAATGTACTCAATGCGACAATCAATGCGTTCAATTTAACTATGATAGAAGTTATTTCTGCTCTTACCTTAGCTATGTTTTTGGCAGGATTATTCAACTCATTAGGCGTTTCATCTAAAATGGTTGAAGGATTAAGCGTCTTTGGCGAAAGATTTGCAGCAATTTCCACACCTGCAATAATAGGGCTACTTCCTATGCCAGGAGGAGCATATGTATCAGCCGTCATGACAAAATCTCTATATCAAAAAATGGGACTTAATCCTCAGGAAGAAACTTTCGTGAATTATTGGTTTCGCCATATTTGGGTCACATCATGGCCTCTATTTCAAAGTGTAATACTAGCAGCAGGCATACTTGGAACATCAACACAAAGCATAATTAAGATCACATGGCCCGTCACCTTGATAGCAATTTTTACTGGCCTCTTAATAGCAATACCAAGATTAAAAAATAGTGAAAAAATTAAAGGAAGAAGAAATGAATTAATACATCTTTGGCCTTTCATTCTTATAGGAATCTTTTCAGTATTTATGGGAATTAATGTAGCTATAGCAACAGCATTAGTAGTCCTATTCTTCATCATAGTATACAAACCTAAAAAATTGCACTACCAAGAGGCGCTAAAACATGCTTTAAATACTACAATACTATTAGTTCTCATATTATCATTAATCTTTAGTGAGTATATTAAAGAAAGTGGTATAGCCACTAGATTAGCTATTATTCTTGGACCTTTAGGAGAATTAGTAACATTTCTTATACCATTTTTAATAGGTTTAGCTACGGGTGTTGAATTTACATATGTAGCATTAGCATTCCCTCCATTAATCCCATTCCTTACAAACCAAGGTCTCATACTAGCATTTACTGGAGGTTACATGGGAGTTATGTTAAGCCCTGGACACAGTTGCTTAATCTTATCGAGTCAACATTATGGAGCAGAACTACACAGAGTGTATAGATTCATAGTACCAGCAGTAATAATTACAACAATACTAGTATTTACTTTCTCAAATATGATATTTTTCATGCACTAAAACACGATTTTTTAACAACAGAAATTCTTATTAAACATACATTCTCAATAAAACATATCTTCACCACTCTAAATAAAATAACCTAATAAATAGAACTTGTTACAAAACTATTGAGTGCTACTTCAAATAAATGACAGTTTAATAATTGACTCATATTTTAAGTTACAATGTTCTATACTTTATCTGATAATTTTGTAATGAGTTTCTAGAAAATTATATAATAAAAATGTATCAAAAGCACTTAATTACTTATAAAATAGCAAATGATTAGTATCTTATTTTAGTTCGCTAATTTTTATAAAAAATATTACTTTAAAATAAAGTGTGATGAATTGTTGCTCATGTTAGATTATTAATGCTTTAAGCTTTATATAATGGTATTAAGTTAAATGTTTCTGTGAGAATAATATTATTTACTGGAAAAGGTGGTGTAGGAAAATCTGTAATATCAAGTGCTACTGCACTTAAAACTTCCCTAATGGGTTTAAGAACTCTTTTAATATCAACTGATCCTGCTCATACACTATCTGATGCATTTGGCATGAAGATTGGTTCAATAGAAACTAAAGTTTCTGAAAATTTATATGCGATACAGATTGATCCTATTTATGAAGCTACGAAGCACTATTCCATACTTTTTGAATTTTTAAGTGAGATTTTTAAATCTAGAAATATTGATGAGGTTGTTGCTTATGAGATAGCTAATTTTCCTGGTGCTACTGGAGCTGCTGCGTTATTAAAATTAAGAGATTATGTAAAAAGTAATAATTATGATGTTATAATAATAGATATGATTCCATCGGGTGATGCTCTTCGTCTTTTATACATGCCGTATGTTATTGGGAAGATGAGTAGAAGGTTTATGAGGATTATAGCCCCCTTAACTGATGTCGGTAGGATAGCGGCTTCAATGGTTAATATTCCTATGCCTTCACGAGAGGTTGTTGAAACTCAAATTGAATTGCTGAATATGATGGAAGATGTCCATAAAATACTTATTGACACAAAAATGACAAGTCTTAGAATAATAATGAACCCTGATGCCTTCAGTATAGAAAACGCTAAGAGAACATTTATTCAATCATCAATTTATGGTATAAATACAGATCTAGTTATTATGAATAAAATTCTTCCAGATGAATTAAAGGATGTTTATTTTAAAAATTGGAAAGAGGCTCAAGAACATTATATAAAGCAATCAGAAATTGATTTTTATCCTATACCACTTAAGAAACTCAGGCTATTACCTAATGAGGTAAAAGGAAGAGATGCATTAGAGAAGATTGCTAATGAACTTTATGATGATGACCCTGTTAAAATATATTATGAAGGAAAACCAATTAATGTTGTATCAAGTGAAAAAGGTGTAGAAATAATACTATCAGCACCATTTGTAAAGAAGGATGAACTTGAAGTCGAAAGATTTGGTGATGAACTTATCATTCATATAGAAACTCAAGCCGGTAAATCAACAATACTATTACCGCTTCCAGCCATAACTTATAAATATTCCTTAAAATCAGCAAAACTTATTAATAAAAATCTTCACATATATTTCGGTGAATAAATTTGAGTGAAAAGGAAAAAGAGAAAGAAGATTATAAAAGATTACCATTATTAATTTTACCATTACCATTATTTAATATAGATGAACTAATATTAAGATTTTGGCCAGAAACTTATAATGAATCACTTAAACATTTAATAAACGCACGAATAGAAATTTTAAAAGCTATAAATGCAGCGATAGAGAAAAGAATAGAAGAATTAGAAGCTCATAAAACAAAGATAGAGGAAAAAAAGGAAAAAGTAAAAGTAGAGTAATTAGCCAAAATAGTCAATGAACCTATCAACCATTTAAAAACAACATCAAACAATGATCTTTGTGAATCTATATATTTTATGGAACTGTTAAAATATCTTTATCTATCCGATAGATATTGAATGTTCTGTGATAAACAAAGAACAAATCTAGCCTTTTAAGGAGGGAGAAGTAATCATAAGGACCGAAAATCTCACTAAAATCTATGGGAATAAAATAAGGGCACTAGATAACATTACATTTACTTCATCTGCTAGCACATTATGCATACTTGGAAGAAATGGTGCAGGAAAAACCACACTAATAAGAATACTCTCTACACAACTTTTGCCGACATCGGGAATAGCTGAGATAGAAGGTTATGATGTTGTTAAAGAACCTAATAAAGTAAGAAAAATTATAAGTAGTATACCTCAAGAAGCCAGACCAGTTGGTATTGCAAGTCCTTTAGAACACGTTGTCATGTATTTAACTGCAAGAGGATTTTCACTTAGTGAAGCATTTAATTTAGCACGAAAAAGTTTAAAAGAAGTTGGATTATGGGATGTAGCTAATATACCTACTGATGAACTCTCTGGAGGTATGAAACGAAAAGTTTTCGTAGCTATGGCAATAGCATCCAATGCAGAAGTTGTCTTATTAGATGAACCAACACTAGGGTTGGATCCAATATCTAGATTAGAAGTCTGGTCAATATTAAAACATTTAGATGCTAAACTCATACTAACTACACATTACATGGAAGAAGCCAAAGAATTAGCCAAAGAAATCATAGTCATGCATAAAGGAAGAATAGTAGCAAGAGGTACTATTGATGAATTACTAAAACCCTTTAATGGAAAAGTGCGCATAGAAAGCAACATTGGAGAATATAAAGTAGGAAGCAATTACATAAGTTATATAAACATAGAAGATCTTAAAGATTTTAAGGGAAAAGATATCACAGTTAAACCTATTACTTTAGAAGACCTTCTCATAATAAACGGTCTAGGAGAAGATTAACATGGCATATAGTAGAATAAGATTCATCATCACTTTTGCGTGGTTTTATGGTTATACAAGTCTTAAAAGAGGATATGTTTATGTTGCCACATACATGATAACTCCCCTCTCAGTTTTATTCTTAATATATGTAATATCAAGAGGTGCGCTACTTCCTTACGCTATACTTGGAGGATTACTTTCAATTATAACAATGAACTCCTTATCTTTAGTTGCTGATGTCACATTTTTAAGATTAGAATTAAAATTACAAGATTTACTAGTATCTACTCATGTAAAAGCATTAGACTATTTAATTGGTCATATACTAAGTAACCTAATATTCTCTATGCCAGGTATAATGGTATATATTCTATTAGGAACATTATATGGAATGTTTAATGCATTTAGAATTATATGGCTCATACTTGTGTTAACACCTCTTCTCATATCATCTTCAGCACTTGCATTCTTTATATCTACATTTATACCACATGTGAGACATTCATGGGGAGTAGCAAGTTTCCTTTCTATAGTATTTACAATAATCCCTCCATTATATTATCCAGCATACGCAATTCCAGTAATATTCCTCTATCCACTATTAATCTCACCCTCAACACCAGCTTCTTTAGTACTACAATCAGCCTTCGGACTCTATGAAACAGACATTATACTCAATTATGTAACCTTAATCGTAGAAACTAGTATATACGTACTGTTAGCGCTTAAATTTTCAAGGTGGAGATCAGTTTAAAAATATTTAAAATAAAATAATAAATTGTGAGATAGTATGACCCTTTTTATAAGGGAGAAAGAAGTTGACGAACTAATTACTATGGATGAAGCTATTAAAATTATTGAAGAAGCCACTAGATACCAAGGTCAGGGATTAGCTAAAATAATTCCAAGAAATCGAATATATTCTCAAAATTTCGTTTTCAACGTAATGTCAGCATCAATAGAACCATGGAATGTTGTAGGATTAAAAACATATCTCTCAACAAAAAAAGTTACATCATTTGTCATAATCATTTTTGATACAAACTTCACAGAGCCTATAGCTATCATTGAAGCAGATAGGCTGGGACAAATAAGAACTGGTGCAGCCAGCGGATTAGCTACAAAATACTTAGCAAAGAAAAATGCAAGAATTATAAGTGTGATAGGAGCAGGTAGACAAGCTAGAACACAAGTTATAGGTATTGCTGAAGCATTAAAAGCTGAGAAGATTTTAGTATACTCAAGAACATATTCAAAAGCTGTTATAATGGCTGAAGAGCTAAAAAAATATAACTATAATGTAGAGGTTGTTGAAAATTATATGAAAGCTTGTGATGCAGATGTAATTTCAACAGCTACTAACTCTAAAGAACCTTTTCTAAGACCCGAATGGATTAAGACAGGCACACATATAAATTTGATTGGATCCAATGTTATATCAAAGGCTGAGGCTTTTCCTGAGACTATTGGTATGGCATCTTTAGTTGTTACAGATTTAAAGGAGCAAGCTATGATCGAGTCTGGTGATCTTATAAGAGCCGTTGAGAAAGGTTTCTTGAAATGGGATTCTGTAAGAGAATTATGGGAAGTTGTTTTAGGAAATGCGAAAAGAGTTAATGATGATGAGATTACTATTTTTAAATCTCATGGAATAGCTCTATGGGATGTAGCTATTGCAAAGAAAGTCTATGAGAAAGCCATTAAAAGAAATATAGGATTTGAAATTGAGCTCAAAGGTCAATGGAACATTGGTTAATTCATTACAAATTACATTCTTCTTAATCTTGGATTTAAAATTTCTTCCAGTGAATATCCTATAAGAATAAAACCGTAAATCAGTAAAAGAATAAATAACCCTGGTGGCACAAAATACCACCATGCTCCTATACTTAATGCACCTGATGCGAATGCGTAATGTAAGATGTTCCTCCAACTTATGTCAGAAACGTTACCAACTCCAAGAAAAACTAGGGCCGCTTGCGAAAATATGGCATTTGATATAGCTAAAGCTGCATTTGCACATTAAGATTATCTCATAATTCTGAAACAACTTACTAAGATTTAATAAAAACCTTTATTAGCTTATTGCAAAATACTTGTATATAATATGTATGATGCAATGAGTTCTACATTCTCAATCATGGAATGAATTGTTGATAATTTTATAATAATGATTTGCTTGTTTCGTTCCCTAGAAATTAAAGTCTCTTGATTCTATCTAGGAGGGCAAAATTAAATGTTATGTAGAATTAGATGTTTGTTTTCTTTTAAGATATTGGGCAAGTATGGGATCTGCTATTATGTATTTTCCTCTGCTTTCTTTTTGAATATAACCATATTGTAGTAATCTTTCGAGGTAGAGTTGAAGGATTTTTGACTGGG
>Ga0209225_1000212_pt1 | contig 69086 bp, 70 predicted proteins | sample WasSprMetagenome_FD_184732 | JGI IMG/M metagenome (GOLD analysis project Ga0209225, IMG submission 184732) | Sulfidic aquatic microbial communities from Washburn Spring, Yellowstone National Park, USA - WS (SPAdes) (version 3) | ecosystem: Environmental > Aquatic > Thermal springs > Hot (42-90C)... | reverse complement strand
AATCCCCCGAGAATTACAAGAGATGCTTTCTGTCTGTTGCAGAATTCTGCATCGTTTATTCCAGCCATTGCAGAAAGAACAAGCCGATTATCAAATTTCATACTCCTTTAGTTCACCATCAAAGACCCTCGTCGCTGATCCAGTCATGAAGGCGGTCTCGCCTATCTCTATTTTTAGGACCCCTCCTTTCGTTACAACTTCGGCCTTTTCAGCAATTCCAAGCCTTTTTGCCACCGCGACAACCGCGACACTACCGGTTCCACAGCTAAGGGTCTCATTTTCCACCCCGCGCTCGTAAGTTCTGACGTAAAATCTGCTACCGTCGTATTTTGCGAAGTTCACATTTGTGCCTTCAGGAAAAACATCCAGAAACCTTATCCTTTTTCCCAGATCCACAACATCAAGATCCAAGCTCTCAACAAAAATTACGACGTGTGGAACCCCAGTATTTACGGCATAAAGCTTTAAATTTTTGCCATTTGCATTGAAATTGTAACCCCAAATTTCCCTCGTGGCCGGAATCTTTGCGGCATTGAATTCAGGCTTACCCATATCCACTTTTACCCACCATTTTCCGTCGAAGTAGACTTCAAGCTCTTTTATTCCGGCAAGTGTTTCAGCTTTTAGCCTATTTCCAGCATAGCCCTCTTCGACCACGTATCTTGAAAAACACCTGATTCCATTGCCGCACATTTTAGCCTCGCTTCCGTCTGGATTGAAAAATCTGAATTTTGCATCAGCAATTTCGGATGGCTGCACGAAGATCACACCATCAGCTCCAACACCGAAGTTTCTGTTGCAGAGCCACCTAGCGAATTCCGCCTTCTTCTCCTCAGGAACCAAAATTCTATGGAACTCATCGATGAGCACAAAGTCGTTGCCGTTTCCGTGCATCTTCGAGAACTTCATAACCCTCCCTTTTTTCTCCTTATTAATAGCAAATAGTTGGCAGCATTTATCACAGCATCGAATGATGCCATTACAATGTCCTGTGCTGCCCCTCTTGAGGTGAATATGTTGCCTTGGTCGTCCTCAACTGTGACGTAAACCTCTGCCATTGCATCGCTACCGCCGCTAATAGCATCAAGCCTGAATTCCCTAATGTGCATCACTCCTCCAACTAACTGCATTACAGCCTTTAGAGAAGCATCCACTGGGCCAACACCAATCGCAGAGGTAACTTTTCTCTCTCCAAGAACCTCTGCATTTATAACTGCGGTTGGGGTTATTTTGTTTCCAGTTATAACCGTTATTTCATCTACGGTTATTACTTTCTCCTCCCTCTTCAGTTCTCCGAGCATTATTTCTGTTATAGTGAATAAGTCCCGGTCTGTGACCCTCTTCCCTTTATCCCCCATTTCCTTGACCTTTTCAAAGATCTTGTTCAGAGTTTCATCGTCGACCGTATAGCCAGCATCTTCTAGGATTTTCTTTATCTGGTGTCTTCCGGCGTGCTTTCCTATCACGATCCTTCTACGGTGACCAACCATTTCGGGTTTCAGTACACCAGGTTCGAAAGTTGACGCCTCCTTTATAACTCCGTGCGCATGGATTCCGCTTTCATGGCTGAAGGCATTTTCCCCGATTATTGGTGTGTTTGGCGGCATTTTGACGCCAGTAAGCCTTTCAACGAGCTTTGAAGTGTCGAAGAGCAGCTCAGTTTTTATGTTCGTCTTAATGCCTTCCAGCGAGTGCAGAATCATAACAACCTGCTCAAGACTTGCATTCCCAGCTCTCTCGCCTATTCCGTTAACAGTAACCTGCACTTCGTCAGCCCCGGCCATCACAGCCGCATAGCTGTTTGCAACAGCCAGCCCGAAATCATTGTGGCAGTGAACATCCAGCATCACTTTTATATCTTCTCTAAGCTTTTTTACGAGTTCGTAGAATTTGAATGGAGTAGCAACACCAACGGTGTCTGGAATGTTTATTATGTCCACCCCTGCACCCTCAACTGCCTTGTAAATTTTCTTAAGGTATTCGAACTCAGTTCTTGTCGCATCCATTGCTGAAAACATGCATTTTAGTCCGTGGGATTTTACGTATTCCACGCATTCAACGGATTTATCTATGATCTCCTCTCTGCTGATCTTTATCGTGTGTTCCACTTGAATTTTCGATGTGGGTGTGAAAACGTGGACCATGTCAACGCCAGCATCTATTGCCGAATCGACGTCTTCCTTGACTATTCTTGCGAGTCCGCATATTTCTGAATTTAAACCGAGGGACGATATTTCCTTAACTGCATCGAATTCGCCTTTTGAAATTGCAGGAAAACCAGCTTCTATAACGTCAACCCCAAGTCTGTCAAGAGCTTTCGCAATTTGAACCTTGTAAACAGGAGGAAGGGATACCCCTGGCATCTGTTCTCCATCTCTGAGAGTAGTATCGAATATTCTTATTGTTTTCATCGAAAACCCTTTGCCAACGGATCTAAATTGTTTTCGGTAAATTTTGACTTAAAAATTCACAGCACACGGCGAGGTAGCTTTTTCAATTACCATTGATTATACAGTTTTTCTGGTGGAATACAAAGAAAGTACGTATACTAAAGCGAAAATTTGACGAATTCTGTATTTTATTGCCTCTTTTTTAAGAAAAATTTAAAAAGCTTTTCGATTGATGAGCGCTGAATGTTCAAAAAGATCCTGGTCGCAAATAGAGGAGAGATAGCGATCCGAATAATGAGGACCTGCAGAGAGCTTGGTATAAAGAGTGTTGCTATCTACAGTTCCGCAGACGAGAACGCCCTCCATCGCTACTACGCCGATGAAGCATATTACGTGGGAAAGGCGGATCCAAAAGACAGCTATTTGAACATAGAACGGATAGTGGAGATAGCAAAGAAGAGCGGAGCGGAAGCCATTCACCCCGGTTACGGTTTTATATCCGAAAATCCATTGTTTGCGAAAAGATGCGAAGAGGAAGGAATAGTCTTCATCGGGCCACCGCCGAAGGTTCTGGAAATATCTGGTTCCAAAATTGAGGCCAGAAAGAGAATGAGGAGTGCCGGGGTACCAATAGTTCCGGGCTCTCCAGCAATAAGTAGCTTGGATAGAGCGTTTAAATGGGCCGAGAAGATTGGATATCCCGTGGCCGTTAAGGCTTCGGCTGGTGGGGGAGGAATAGGAATAACCGTTGTACGGAATGAGGGGGAACTCGAATCTGCCTTCACGAAGTCGAAAACCTTTGGTGAAAAATACTTCAAAGATCCGACCGTCTACATAGAGAAATGGCTTAGCAGACCTAGGCATATCGAAGTCCAGATTCTTGGGGATGACTCAAACGTCGTTCAACTGGGAGAAAGAGAGTGCAGCATACAGAGAAGAAATCAGAAGCTCATAGAGGAGACCCCCTCGCCTGCCTTAAACGAAGAGCTGAGAGAGAAGATCGGCAAATACGCCGTAAAGGGTGCGAAAAGTATAGGTTACAAAAACGCGGGAACCTTCGAGTTTTTATATTCCGACGGAAATTTTTATTTCCTTGAAATAAACGCAAGATTGCAGGTAGAGCACACGATAACGGAGATCGTTACAGGCATTGATATAGTGAGGGAGCAGATTAGAGTCGCATATGGTGAGGGGATTGGATTTGAGCAGGAGGAAGTTGAGCGAAGAGGACATGCAATGGAGCTTAGAATTTACGCAGAGGATCCAGTAAGTTTCCTCCCTTCTGGAGGAAGAATAGAATTTTACAGAAGTCCGGGAGGTTATGGTGTCAGATTGGACAGCGCAGTTAGCATTGGAAGTGCCATTCCCGAGGACTACGATCCGATGATATCCAAGCTAACCGTTTTCGGCAGAACCAGAGCTGAGACGATTGCACGTGGGAAGAGATCTCTGATGGAGTATATTATACTGGGCGTAACCACAAACATACCCCTCCACCTTGCAGTCCTTTCGGACGAGGAGTTCGAGAGGGGAAACATCCATACAAAGTTTCTTGAGGAAAGGAGAATACATGAAAAGGTACCCTACTATATTGAAAGATATCTCGAAGCTCAGGCCAAGCTCAGCAGGATATTCATGGACTATGAGTCAGAAAAAATAAAAGAGCAGCTTAAAAAAGCCTATAGGCCGGTGGCTGTTAGCAACGGAGAAATTGAGGAGAGGCTCTGGAAGATCTATACGTCACTCGGGCATTAGAAATTCGTTCTCTCTTCCCAATTTTCTTATCGTTTCCATCTGTTTTATGGCGAGCTCCCTCGCCTTTGCGATTTCCGTTCTTTCAAGAATCTTTCCCCCTTCCATAACCTTTCTTAGCAGAGGTTCCTTACCCTCAGGAGCTGCGTCTTTGAAAAGTCTGATTTCATCCTCCAGCTTGCTCCAGTCCCTGTAAACCTGCTTCATCCCGCTTCTCTTTCCCCTTTTAGCACAGAAAACCCCCTCTTTTTCGACTATGTCCATGGCAAAATCTATTGGTTTTGCTGCGCTGATAGCCGTTCCAACACCGAAAGCATCTGCTAGGTCTCTTAATGCGAGAATGTCTGAAAGCTTCAGACCACCGCTTAGAAAGATCTTCACATCCCCCCTTCCGCGGATGCTCAACTCCCATTTGACCTCTTCTACAATCTTTCTGAAATTGCCCTTTCTCGAGGAAGGTGTGTCGAGCCTAACGGCATCTACCCTTCGAACATTCTCGACAGCCATGATGGCTTCGGTTTTTTCGTCGAAGTATGTATCCACAAGGAGTGTTCTCGGCACCTTTTTGTCCACAACTTCGTCAAATGCATTCCAAGCAGACACTTGGTCTCCAAAGCATATGATCAGAGCATGCGGCATCGTTCCTATGCTTTCGATCCCGAAATATTTCTCAGCAATGAAGTTGCTCACTCCGTCAACGCCGCCGATGAGCGCAGATCTCTCAATCATTGCGGAAATTGCAGGATGGGCTCTTCGGGTTCCAAATGACAGTATTTTTTTATCTCCTGCAGCAAGCTTGAACTTGAATGCCTGTGTTGCTATACCACTCGCGTGGCATAGGAATCCTAATAGGGCGGTTTCAAACCTTGCAAAATCTAAGTAATTTCCCGATACGGTTAAAACAGGCTCGTGTGGGAAGAAGAGGCTACCCTCGGGCATTGCATAAACGTCAACGGGAATACCTTCGAGCAGACTGAGGACATCGTTTACTCCGGCAAAAATACCCCATTCTGAGGTTGTTACTTCCATAACTACTTTTGGATTTAGATTCTTGGCTTTTAGGATCTTTTCAGTCCATATAAAGTACTTATCCGTCACCAGGCCGGATTTTATGTCATTTTCACCCGCTATTACGAATTTCATATTGCATCACACTCACAGGGCTTTTTTCCGCAACGTTTGCAGATATGAGGATACTTCTTAAGACTTTCCTTCTCGACATCTATACCGTATAGATTAGCAAGACTGACGAGCCATGCAAAAACGTCTGCTATCTCTTCACCCACGTTTCCTCCTTTTCTTACAGCTTCTGCGAGCTCTCCAACTTCTTCAACAATCCAGAGCATGGTCTTTTCAATTCCCCTCTCTTTATCCCGATGCAGGTAAATTTCGCCGATCATCCGCTGGAACTCGCTTATTTCCATCTTACCTTCACCCCTCTTGAAGCTAGGTATTCCTTAACTTGTGGTATTGTTAATTCCCTGAAGTGGAATATGCCGGCAGCCAAACAAGCATCGGCCTTTCCTTTTACAAAACCTTCATAGAAATGTTCAAGTTTTCCAGCTCCACCTGAGGCTATTACAGGTATGCTCAACTCCTCACTCATAGCCCTCGTGATCGGAATGTCGTAACCGTCCTTGGTGCCGTCTCTATCCATTGAGGTTAACAGTATCTCGCCGGCCCCAAGTTCCTCGACCTTTTTAGCCCAATAAAGTGCATCTATTCCGGTCGCCTTTCTGCCTCCGTAAATGTAAACCTCATACCAAGCCTTGCTGCCGTCTTCGAGTTCGAGAATGTATTTCCCCTTGCTAAGATCAAAGTTCCTCTTGCAGTCTATTGCGACGACAATACACTGGCTTCCAAAGGTTTGTGCGGCCCTACGAACAAAATCGGGATTTTTGACTGCAGCTGTGTTTATTGAAACCTTATCTGCCCCTGCAGACAGAATTGCATTTATATCCTCTAAGCTAGCGATTCCTCCCCCTACTGTGAATGGTATGAAAACGTTTTCAGCCGTTTTTTCAACGATCTCCACCATCGTCTTCCTCCCTTCTGGTGATGCGGTGATGTCGAGAAACACGAGTTCGTCAGCACCTTCAGAATCGTATCTTTTGGCAAGCTCTACCGGGTCTCCGGCGTCGCGGAGATTGACAAATTCAACACCTTTGACCACCACGGCTTTGCCGTTCTTATAGGTCACGTCTAGGCAGGGAATTATTCTCTTTGCAAGCATTATCTTTTCACCTCAAACCTTTCGAATTCTCTTACTTCTGCGTTTCGCACCTCGACATCTCTAACAACCGCAAGCGGCGGTCCCTGACGTACGGTAGAAATAAACTTTTCAAGAGATTCCTCCTCCCCTACAGCATAAATATAAACCCTGCCATCCGGCAAATTTTTCACGAATCCTTTTATTCCCAATTCCCGTGCAATTCTTGTTGTGAAGTATCTGAATCCCACTCCCTGAACAATACCGCTCACGTAGATCTCCACGGCTCTCATCAAAAAAGAATCTATCGGGGCTATAAAGTTTTAACCCAACAATGGCTATTTCTACAACTGAAAGGTTCACCCTTCAGGCGAGGATGAGGTCAGCGAAATGCCACGAAATGTGAGTTAACTTTAAATCTCCCTTTTCGGTAATTGATTTGTGGTAGAAGGTTGGCTTCTCGATGCTGAATACGTGACGATCGACGGTAGGGCGGTTCTTAGGTTGTGGTGTAAAGACCGGGACGTTTTTGTAGCTTACGATAAGAGCTTCAGACCTTACTTTTATGTTTTGAATGTTGATGAAGAAGTTATTGGAAGAGCAATGATAAACACGAAAAAAGAAGTCATAACTCCCGAGTCCTATGAAAAGGTGCAGGTTAAATTCTTTGGAAAGACAATACCTGCATTTATAGTCTACGCAAAACATCCCCAGCACGTTCCAAAGCTTAGAGAGTTCTTCTCCCAATTTGGGGATGTTAGAGAAGCGGACATTCCGTTTGCGTACCGTTATCTGATTGACAGAGATCTTGCATGCCTCGATGGAATAAGGATCGAGGGAAAGGAGATCGAGGGCAAGCTCAGAAGCTATGAGATTGAAAAAGTTGAGAGAGTTAGTCGAGAAATCCCTGATCTAGGGATTTTGGCTTTTGACTGCGAAATGCTGTCAACTTTTGGTATGCCGGATCCTGAGAAGGATCCTATCGTAGTAATCTCCGTTAAATGGAACGATGAAAAGGAAGAAGTACTTCAGGGAAGCGAGAGGGCAATAATTCAGGAATTTGTCCGCCTGATAAAGGAAGTCGACCCCGATGTAATAGTAGGATATAATCAGGACGCATTTGACTGGCCCTATATAAGAAAAAGGGCCGAAAAGCTGAAGATCCCGCTTAATATCGGCAGAGATGGTTCATCGATTACGTTCAAGGGTGGCAGACCAAAGATTGCAGGAAGACTCAACGTTGATCTCTACGACATAGCCATGAGGATCACCGAAGTGAAGATCAAGAAACTTGAAAACATAGCAGAGTTCTTGGGTGCAAAGGTTGACATTGAGGACATTGAAGCGAAAGACGTAAGCAAATACTGGGAAAAGGATAGAGAGAAGGTGTTTGCACACGCAAGAAGGGATGTTATTCACACCTTCATGATCGCAAAAGAGCTTCTGCCCATGCACTATGAACTTGCAAGGCTGATCAGACTTCCTCTAGACGACGTTTCGAGAATGGGGAGAGGAAGACAGGTTGACTGGCTGCTTCTGAGCGAGGCGAGGAAGCTGGGAGAAATAGCCCCAAATGCAGGAGAAGCCCCAATGGAAAGCTATGAGGGAGCCTTCGTTATAGAGCCCGAAAGGGGTTTGCACGAAAACGTCGCGGAGCTGGATTTTGCCAGTATGTACCCCTCGATTATGATCGCGTATAACGTTAGTCCCGACACATTGGCAAGTGATGGTGAGTGTTTTATCGCTCCTGAGGTCGGTTATAAGTTCAGAAAGTGTCCTGATGGATTCTTTAGGAGAATTCTCAAAATGCTGATAGAGAAAAGGAGGGAGATAAAATCTGAGATGAAGAAGATCAGCGAGGACGATCCGAGATACAGATTGCTTGACATAAAGCAGCAGACTCTTAAGATCCTTACTAATTCGTTTTATGGTTATATGGGTTGGGCAGGTGCCAGATGGTACTGCAGGGAATGTGCAGAGGCCACCACAGCATGGGGAAGGCATTTTATAAAGACTTCAGCCAAGATAGCGCAAGATCTGGGTTTTAGAGTTCTTTACGGAGATACAGACAGCATATTTGTTTTAAAACCAGGATTGGGGTTGAATGAATTGGAATCGGAGGTTGAAAAGCTGATATCGGAGATATCAAAGCAGCTCCCCGTACAGATTGAACTTGATGAGCTATTTAAGACGATCTTCTTTGTTGAGAAGAAAAGGTACGCGGGTATAACGGCCGATGGTAGGGTAATCGTTCGCGGGCTTGAGGTCAGGCGTGGCGATTGGTGTGAGCTCGCGAAGAACGCCCAGAAACTGGTAATCGAGATAATTCTAAGGGAGAGGGATCCGGAGAAGGCACTGAATTACATCAGGGAAGTCATTAACTCGATTAGAGAGGGAAAGGTGAAGCTAGAAGACCTTGTGATCTACAAGGGATTAACAAAGAAACCCTCGAAATACGAAGCTATGCAGGCTCACGTCAAGGCAGCAAAAAAAGCTGAGGAAGTCGGCATCTTTTATCCGGTCGGCTCTAAGATTGGATTTGTGGTCATAAAAGGTTCTGGAAACATAGGGGATCGGGCGTATCCCGTGGATATGATCGAGCATTTTGACGGTGAGAATCTTAGAATCAGGGTGAAAGGGGGCGTGGATATGAAGAAGATTGATAAAGACTATTATATAGATCATCAGATAATCCCAGCAGTTCTTAGAATTTTAGAAAGATTCGGTTACTCTGAGGCTAGAATAAAGGGTTCATCCCAGACGAGCCTTGAATCTTTCTTTTGAATCCTTATAGAACAATTTCTGAAACTGCTTCCGTTCAGCGTGGGTTGGGGAGCTTAGCTTTTGAACCGACAGATAAGAGAAGGAGTAGAATCTCTTCTGATGCCGAAAGTCCTGCCTTTAAAGGGATTAAATCCCTGAAAAGGGGAGATGCAATCTCAAACCTCCCTGCTATGGCGGGAAACTTCGCCCTTCAGGACGGGTAGGAGGTCAGTCTAACTTTGGATTTTCGGTAAGATTTTTAAATTTGATAACTCAGAGTATGCTGATGAGAAGTGTTATGATTGTGGATGATGAGACTGCAATGAGGGAAATTCTCAAAATCATGTTGAGGGATTATAAGGTCATTGAAGCATCAAACGGAAAAGAAGCTGTAGAGCTATACAAAAAAGAGAAGCCAGATCTGGTCCTAATGGACATAATGATGCCAGTGATGAGTGGCATAGATGCCGTCAAGGAAATAAAGAAAATAGATCCCAATGCCAAGATAGTAGCTATTACGGCATATGCAAGCACAAAGGGAGAGAAGGCTATTGAGGTCGGAGTCGATAGAATAGTCAGGAAACCATTCACTAGAAAGGAAATATTGAAGATTGTTGAAGAGTATCTTAAATAGCGTTCAAAAACTATTTAAAGGGAAATTGAATAGTCTGCTGGATGACAGGAGATGATGCTTATATGATGAAGACTTCAGATACTACGAAGTATCTCATTTATGCTGAAATAGTGGCTGAGGGAGTTGTTGAGCGACCTGATGTTGTAGGTGCAATCTTTGGTCAGACAGAAGGGCTTCTGGGTGGAGACCTTGATCTCAGAGAGTTGCAGAAAACGGGTAGAATAGGTAGGATAGATGTTAAGATTGAGAGCAAAGGGGGAAAAAGCTACGGAGAGATAAAGATTCCATCGAGCCTCGATAAAGTTGAAACTGCAATAATTGCCGCAGCACTTGAAACGATTGAAAGAGTCGGCCCGTGCTCGGCCAAGATCAAAGTTTCTAGAATTGAGGACGTGAGAGCGAGCAAGAGAAGGAAAATAGTGGAGAGATCGAAAGAAATACTCAGAGAACTATTTGAGGAGCCAGAAATAGAATCTGAAAAAATAACAGAACTCGTGAGAGAGTCGCTTAGGATAGACGAAGTGGTTGAGTACGGAGAGGAAAAACTTCCAGCTGGACCAGCGATAGACGAATCTGACGCCATTATAGTAGTTGAGGGTAGAGCGGACGTTCTGAATCTGCTCAAGCATGGCATTAGGAACGCTATTGCTGTTGAAGGTACAAACATTCCGAAGACGATCATAGAACTGAGCAAAAAGAAGACAGTTACGGCCTTCTTGGACGGTGATAGAGGGGGAGAGCTAATTCTCAAGGAACTTTTGCAGGTAGCAGACGTGGATTTTATAGCGAGGGCACCAGAGGGCAAGGGAGTAGAAGATCTGACCCTCAAAGAAATTCTGAAGGCGCTTAGAAACAAGGTACCAGTCGAGCAGGTTCATCTGCTGAGGAAGGAGCAGCAAGCAGTTCCAGTAAAGGAGGAAAGGCTATCCCCCCATGAGAGCCTAAAAAACCACAAGGAAATGGTCGAGGGAAAATTGCTTGCGAGGATTCTGGACAAGAACTTCAATGTTATCAAAGAAGTCCCGGTGAGGGATCTCGTGAAGACTCTAAAGACAAACAACATGAAAGCTTCTGTAATTGTGTTTGACGGGATAATAACTCAGAGGCTCATAGATATAGCCGCGAAAAAGGATATAAACTACATAATTGGGGCCAAGCTGGGGAGCGTAGTGAAACTGCCAACCTCCATAAGGGTAATTACTTTCGACCAGCTCTAGCTCTCTCCTAAGCCTTTTTCCCCTTTCCCCAGTATTCCTTTATTTTTTCAATCACGGGCAATTTCTCGCCGCTTAGGAATCTAACACAAGCGCCTCCGGCGATTGAAACATGGCTGACTTTGTCGCCAAGCCCGAACATGTTAACCGCGGAAGCACTGTGCCCTCCGCCGATAATCGAATACTTGGCCTTTGAAACAGCTTTTAGCACTTCATATGTGCCGAGTGAGAACTTTGAATCCTCGTATACTCCAGCGGTGCCGTTGACGACCACCGTGTCGAACTCTGGGATCATGCTCGAGAAAAGGTTCATAGTTTCGACTCCAATGTCCTTGATTATTCCCTTTCCATTGAATTTTTCGATTGAGACGTCCTCTCGAACCCCACCTACGTCGACACCGAAATCAACTGGGAGAATGATCTTATCTCTGTGCTTTTCTAGGATTTTCTTGGCATCTTCATCTTTAACGTTCTCCTTGTTGTCCTCCACGATCCTTTTGTTATCCTCTCCAATATCCTTGCCGCTTAGAAGTAGGAAGTAGTTCGCGATTACACCTGAAAGGAAAACCTTCTCAGCAATTCCGTTCTCAAGAACGTTTTTCATGACCTTTATTGGGTCCTTTATCTTTGCGCCTCCCAACACAAAGGCTATCCTATCCCCCTTTTTGAGGCCTCTGCTAAGAGCATTTATCTCCTTCTCAGCTACCCTGCCAATAAAGGTTGGTAGAACTGGAATAAAACCTACTAGGGATGCATGGCTCCTGTGGAATGCAGAAAATGCATCATTAACGAAGGCATCGAAGTGATCCTTCAGTTTTCTTACCATCAAGCAATTTGCGTGCTCCTCGGCACTTCTGTCCAGCTGCTCTTCGGAGTAGAACCTTACGTTTTCCAGAAGCACGATTTCGCCTGGTTTCATATTCTTTATTCTTTCAAGAACCCTCCTGCTGAATATTTCATCGATATATTCGACCTCTTTGCCAACTATTTTTGCCAGTACCTTTGCGTGCTCCTCTAAGGTCGTGAAGTCTCTTCTTCCTGGTCTGCTCTGATGAGCCAGGATAACAAGTTCTCGATCTTCAAGTTCTCGGATTGTTGGAAGATGACTTTCGAATCTTTTGGTATCCAGAATTGTCGAATTTACGATCGGAGCATTTATGTCCAGCCTGAGAAGTATAGATTTTTGCTTCGCCTCTATATCGTCAAGTGTTGGAAGTCCATCCATGAGGGTGCGTTGAAGCTTCGTTTTAAAAGGATTTTTTAATCCTTCTTAAACTTGTGCTATGGAGATCACAGATATCGATGGCGTCTTGTGTAATGGTGTTAAGGAGGGAAAGCTCGGTTTGGGGCTTGCAAGGTTTAGCGGAAATGTTGCTGGAGTTTTTACCGGGAACAGGATAAAGGCCGCTCCTGTAATTGTATGTAGGGAAAACATTAGCAAGGGCTATGCAAAGGGTCTGATCGTGAACAGCGGAAATGCAAACGCTTTTACAGGAGAGCAAGGTTTGAAAGATGCTCGAGAAATGTGCAGAATCGCTGCCAATCTTTTTGGTTGTAGAGAAGACGAAGTCGCGGTGGCCTCAACTGGGGTTATCGGAAGAAAACTCGACGTTGAGTGGATAAGAAAAAAGGCTGCGGATGTATACAGTGGCCTGGGGAACAGCAAAGAGCATGCAGAAAGATTTGCCAATGCGATAAGGACAACGGACAGGTTCATAAAGAAGGCTTATTCAGAATCCGCGAAAATTTCGGCTGTAGCGAAAGGTGCAGGTATGATCTCACCTAATTTGGCAACAATGCTATGCTTCGTTTTCACTTCTGCAAGATTCGAAAGCGGAGAGCTGTATGAAATCCTCAGGAAAGCCGTAAAGCCGCTTAACAGGCTTACCGTGGATGGAGATACATCAACTAATGATACTGTGCTTCTGATCGCTACAGGCAGGGATAAGATTGACAGAGACATTTTCGAGGCGGAGCTGGAGAAGGTCTTCTACAGCATCGCTAGGCAGATAGCCAAGGACGGGGAGGGGGCGACAAAAGTCTTCGAAGTAGTCGTGAGAGGTGCAGAAAGTGAAAAATCAGCAGAACTTGCCGCAAAGGCCGTTGCTAATTCCTTACTTGTGAAAACTGCAATTTTTGGCTGCGATCCTAACTGGGGGAGAATAGTTGCGGCTGTAGGCTACAGCGGTGCAGAAGTCGATGAGAAAATCAGCATCGCGTTTGAGAACGATGAGAAGACGGTATTCCTTGTTGATCGTGGGAAGATAACGGGAAAAGAGGAGGAGGCTAGAGAGATTATGAAGGGGGATTTTAGGATAATAGTTGACCTACATAGGGGAAAATGCACCGATTATGCAGTTGGATGTGACCTTGGTTACGAGTACGTAAGAATAAATGCGGAATACACGACGTGATCAAAGATCTATCATGTGAGCTTCTTTAACCACATTTAGGACCAGCATGGTATAAGTTTTTTTAACACTCTTCATCCCAAGCAATCTTTTCACGAACTCGTTCAGCTTGTCCCTGTTTTCAAATTTGGCCACAATCAGGATATCGTATTCTCCAGTGACGTCGTAAACGGCAGTAACGTTCTTCTCCTTTGCAATCTCCTTCTCGATCTCAACTAGCTGTCCACCCTCAGCCGATACTCCGACGACGGCTGTGATGTCGTATCCGAGCATTGAATAATCCAGCACGGGAATGAACTTCTTTATAACGCCCATAGTCTTCATTTTGTTTATCCTGTTATACACTGTGCCTTCTGCAACGCCAACTTTTTCTGCAATTTCCTTTAGACTCTTCCTAGCATCATCTTGCAGTTCTTTAAGGATTTTTAAATCGATTTCATCAATTTTTACCATGTCTATAATGCGGTTGTAGAATTTTTAAATCTTAGCTCAAATTTCTTTTTTGGTAGCGATGCTCCAGATTGACGGGAGGCTTGAAAAGGCTTTGAAAGCCGTCGGGATAGAGAAGCTTACGGATCTTCAGAAAAGGGCTTTTGAGGTAGTGTTATCTGGGAATAATGCGCTGATAGTGGCCCCTACAGGGAGTGGAAAGACCGAGGCTGCAATGATACCCGTTTTCCAGAAGCTGCTTCAGGAAAAAAGGCAGGGTATTAGAGTTCTATACATAACCCCTCTCCGGGCTTTGAACAGGGATATGTTCCGGAGAATGAGCAAGATTGCGGAAATTTTGGACATTACAATCGATGTTAGGCATGGGGATACGAAGGAGAGCGAAAGAGCTAGGCAGAGCAAAAAACCTCCTGAAATTCTAATCACAACTCCTGAGACCTTTCAGCTACTTTTTCTTGGAAGAAGGCTAAAGAACGCGCTGAAAAACGTCCAATTTGTGATAGTAGACGAGATTCACGAGCTTGTGGACGGCGAAAGAGGTGTTCAGCTTTTTGTCGGGATCGAAAGATTGAGAGAAATTGCGGAATTTCAGATAATAGCCCTTTCTGCAACTGTTGGAGATCCGAAAAAACTCTCTGAAGTAATCGGTGGGGCCGAAATAGTTTCTGGAGATCTAGACAAAGAATACGAGATCAAAATAATTTCCTCCAACGACGAGCTCTCACTTATTAAGGATCTCGTGGAAAAGCACCGTTCGACCTTGATCTTCGTGAACACTAGGCAAACGGCCGAAGTTCTAGGTGTGCACTTAAAGAAGCTGATAAGCGCCGAAGTCCACCATGGGAGCCTTTCGAGGGAAGCAAGGGTTTCGGCTGAAGAAGATTTTGCGTCCGGAAAGCTGAAGGCTCTGATCTGCACGTCTTCAATGGAGCTCGGTATTGATATAGGGCACGTAGATTCGGTGATTCAGTACAGCAGCCCAAGACAGGCTGTGCGGCTTATACAGAGAGTTGGTAGGAGTGGACACGGACTTGGAAGGAAATCAACAGGTTACATTGTCGCAAACACGTTCGATGACATTCTCGAATCTGTTGCAATAATAAAAAGGGCAAATTCGGGTCTTTTGGAAGAACTGGAGCTTCACGAAAAAAGCCTGGACGCCCTTGCAAATCAAATTTGTGCTATTGCCATCGAATACGGTCGGATAGAAGTCGAAAAAGCCTACGAGATCGTCAGAAGATGTTATTTTTACCGAAATTTGAGTTTTGAGGAATTTTGTGAGATATGCCAGTATTTGGGTGATATTTGGAGGATTTTCTATGATGGGAAGGAGATATCTTCGAGAAGGAGAACAAGAAGATACTTTTACGACAACATCTCGATGATAATGGACGAGAAAAGCTACAGAGTTGTCGATATAACTTCTGGCCAGACAATTGGTAGTCTTGATGAGAGCTTCCTTTCAACCTTTAGCGGGGAAGTTTTTGCAATGAAGGGGGAATTATGGAGAGTTTTGAGCGTGGAGGACGTTGTTAAAGTAGAGCCGGTTGTTGCGGAAGGTGAAGTACCCTCTTGGGTTGGTGAGGAAATACCAGTTCCATTTGAAGTTGCCCAGCTGGTTGGAAAGCTGAGAGGGGAGATAGCCGAGGGTAAGATTGGTCTGGAGGAGCTAAAAGAATACGTAAACGAAGAGGGCGCGATTAGGGTTTTAGAAAAGATAGAGGAACAAAAAAAGGAGTTTAAGGTTCCCACTGACGCACACGTAGTCATAGACGGGTCCAGCAGAGATACCGTAGTGAATGTCTGCTTTGGACACAAGGCTAACGAAGCCATCGGAAGAATACTAGCTTTACTTCTTTCTCTGAGGAAGGGGACGAATGTCTCCGTAGAGATCGATCCCTATCGCATAAGGCTATCTCCTGCAAGCCCTGAGGAGGTAAGGGATGCAATTCTGAGCGTTGATCCAGGCGAGGTCGAAAGCCTTGCTGAGAGGGCAATCGTTGATACAAGGCTAATGCAGTGGAAAGTCGTGAAAGCTGCAAGAAAGTTCGGACTTTTTGATAAGGATGAAGAACTGGCAAGAATAAATCTTAGAACACTAATTGTGAAGCTTAGGGATACTCCTGTTTACAGGGAGGCTCTCAGGGAGATATTCTTGGAAAAGATGGATTTGGAGAAAGCCAAGCTCTTCTTCGATAAGTTTGGGAGGGGGATAACCTTTAGCGTTTACAAGAAATTTACTCCTATAAGTCTCGAAAGCAGAGATAAGGTTCCCGACGTACTAACCACAAAACCAAGCAGAGCAATTTTGAAGGCTTTTATTGAGAGGCTAAAGGTGGAAATCTGCAGGGTTTACTGCGTTAACTGTGGTGCGAGCTATCGTGAAATTGCGAGCAATCTGACACTAAGATGCTTAAAATGTGGTAGCAGCATGATAGCAGTTTTAAGCGACAGAAAGAACTACGAGCCAAAGAAGGACGATCTTTTCAATATAGCAAATCTCGTGAGGAACTACGGCATGAGAGGAGTTTATGCTATGCTCACATATGGCATAGGATTTAAAACTGCTAAAAAAGTTCTTTCAGGTTATTATGCAACGGAGGAAGATTTCTTTAAAGCTTTGCTTGAAGCAGAAAGGAATTACGTGAGGACAAGGAAATTCTGGGATTGATCAAAGACCCAGCTCTTTTTTAAGATCCTCAATTTCCTTTTCAAGTTTTTCTATCTCAATTAGCGGAAACTCCTTTTCCTTTACGTTTGCGAGCTTCCAGAACAATCTTGCAATTATGGGCATCGTTTTACCCGCATATCCCGGGGCGTATGGAAGCAGTTTTGAAGCCAAATCTCCAAGTTTCTCGCATTGCTCTCTGCTTAAGCTGTCAAGTTTAAGACTAGCTTCTCCAAGAATCGAGATTGCTGAACCTACTATTCTTTCCCGCATCGCATAGAACCTTGCGGATTCACTGGTTATTCTGTGGACACCCATCTGATCACCGATATGAAATTTCGCTGGATGGTATAAATATCTTTTCTTTTTAGGAGAGGATATAGAGATTAAATTCATCAATTTCGACGCATAATTATGATATCGAAAAATTTAAATTAGTTAAAGGATACTATTTAACATGTTCGATCTCGATCCCTCAACCTCTAGGGATTTACTGGAAAATTCCATGAGCGGTTTGGTCATCGTAAACCGTGATCTGGAAATCGAATATGTCAATAACATGTTCTGCAGTATGTGTGGATATTCGAGGGATGAGCTTTACAATAGAAATGTTTTGAGTTTGGTTTATGAGGAGGATGTTGAAAAGATTAGGGAAGATGTAAACATGGTTCTTAATGGGGAATGGGCGTTTGAGGAGCTCAGATACAAGACAAAACTCGGTGAGGTTCGGTGGGTTTCGGCACTTATAAGACCGATAAAAAAAGACGGCGAAACTTACATTGTTGGAAGCTTGACGGATATCACTGGGATGAAGGAGTTGAATATGAAGCTGGAGGAAAGCGAGGCGTTTTACAGGGAGCTAATAGAAGGCTCTGCAGCTCCAATGTACATCGTTCAGAATGGTAGATTCGTTTTTATTAACCAGATGGTTGAGGAGCTTGTGGGATACAAAAGGGAAGAGCTTTTCCAGATGAACCCGTTTGATCTGGTTCACCCGGCTGACAGGGAGATGGTTTTCAGAAGATACTTTGAGAGGGAGCAGGGTTTGAGAAATCCTGAAACTTATAGTTTTAGAGTACTCGGAAAGGATAGAGTCGGTTGGTTCACAATGGTTTCGAGGAGGATAATGTATATGGGAGAACCCGCGGTTTACGTTACGGGATTTGAATCCACAGAGATTTTTACACTTAATGAGGAGCTCAAAAGGACCAACGAGATTTTAAAAAATGTAATTAGCAGGTTGAAGGAAAATATAAATGCGATGGCAACCCTTGTTGACAAAATAAGGAATCCCCTGTCGGCATTGCTTGGATATGCCGAACTATTCGGAGAAGAAGAAGTTAAAAGCAAAATATTTGAGCAGGTTAAGAGAATAAACGGGATAGTCTCTAAAATCGATCAGGAATGGTTAAGTTCCGAAAAAACGGTAGATAAACTTATAGAAATCGAAAAATCAGTTGGAATCATCTGAATGTATCCAAATGGGTATTTTTGAGCTAAAATCGATGGAAAGATAGAGACCTCGTAAACTTTAACTACTTTAACTCGTGAGTATTTTAGTGACTAAACGCGGGGGTTGCCGAGCGGAAAAGGCGCAGGGCTTAAGACCCTGTCCCGTAGGGGTCCGCGGGTTCGAATCCCGCCCCCCGCATGCTGCGTCAATAATTGCGAATTCTATTTCCTCCCAAACTCTTCTAAGCAACATCAGATAGTAGTCTATATCGAAGCTTCCGAAATTCCTAACCTTTTTATAAAAATGGGTGCCCAGAAAATCCGAAAATCCAGGGCTTTAGCTCTGGGATGAATGGGTGGGGGCATGTTGCCCAAGTCAAGGGAAGAGAGTTCAGATGCCCGAAATGCGGCTTCTAGGGTGAGCTGGGCATTCTTCGGGCAGAAAAGCTGTCTAACTCCGTCGTAACTCACGTCTGAGATATAATATCCGTTTGCCTCTCTCTCGACGTAAACGTACCTGTCAGCCATCTTTGTGATGAGCTCGAAAACCCTATCCCTGCAGCAGGAGAAGTAAAAAACAGTCCTATCTCTTCCAAGCTGTCTGAGGAGCATAACTAGATCCTCGAAGGTCGGGAAATCGCATTCTTCGAACAGCAAAGCATCGTGTCCAACGAGAATGACTTCTTCATGGCTATCGAGGAGAATTTCGATTAGCTGATTAACGGTGAACGCCCGACGAATGTTCAAATTTCTTTTCACTTTCCAGGCAACTTTGGATCTGTTGCCAGCTATGTAGAGAGCTGAAATCGCTCTATGGTCGTCTAAAGCTCTTCTGCATATCTCTCTGGAGCCGCAGATTACGTTAAAACCTCCCTCTATTTCAATCGAGAGTATCTCGATCAGGGAGTCTACCCTCTGTAAGCGAATAAGAACTTCGACCCCTGCTTGCAAGTGCAGTTTGGTCTAACCTAAAAAATAGATACTCTGAATCATAAACCATCAGCGTCGATTTTGAAAATCTGGACCAAAGTGGGCTCGGCCGGATTCGAACCGGCGATCTCCGCCGTGTAAGGGCGGTGTCATAACCCCTAGACCACGAGCCCATAATGAATTGAATTTTGGAATTTAAGAATTTTGTTCGTGGTGTAGGTTATCGGCTTTTGTGAGCTACTCACCTTTTAAAGGCGAGGCCCGACGTTAAGGGGAGAGGCTTTACGCCGGAAGTTCCCGACTTTAGTCGTGGAGTAGCTCACAAAATTTAACCTCTAGGATTTAATCGAAAATCTTAATTAGCCATTAATGTATAAGCAACATCATGAAAAACATATTCATTAGAGATGAAGTTTACGAAAAATTGCTGAAACTCAAAAGAGGTAAGGAATCTTTCTCGGATGTCATCATGAGGCTTATTGAGGGAAGAACTGAAGTGGATGTGCTTGAGAAGTATGCTGGGAAACTTTCTGAGAGCGAACTGTCTGATTTGGTGTCTGAGGAGAGAAAAAAGCTCAGGGTGAGGGATTTTGATAATTGACACGTCGGTTTTGTTGAGGATTTTAAGGGATAGAGGATTTTTTGATAAAATCAAGACAAAAATCTCTGATTACAAAGTTACTTCGGTAACGGCCTACGAACTGCTGAGAGCTGCCAGTTATCTTGAACTGAAGGGAAGCAGCAGGGAGCTGGAAATATTGGAAGATCTTCTTCGTGACACAGACATAATTCCATTTACGAGAGACGATCTGAAATTCTCTGCCCGCATATGGGCTAAATTAAGGGAGAGGGGGATAGAAGTAAGTGATGCAGTAATAATGATCTCCGCAATCTGTTTGCGGAGTAAAGAGAAGCTGATCACACTTGAAAGAGATTTTAAATACATAAAGGAAATTTTCAAGGAATTGGACGTGGAAATCCTAGAATAGGCTGTTCGGAATCGCAAATTTTCAGCAGAAAAAGTTTTTATAACTGAAAACTCCGCCGTTTTATGGCGGAGTCTATGAAGGCGGTAATCCTTATGGGCTCAAAAGCTGATTTAGAGTATGGAGTGGAGATAGCAGAGAAGCTAAAGCTTTTTGGAATCGAAAGCGAGCTGAGGGTGGCTTCTGCTCACAAAACGCCTGAATATGTACTGAAAATTATTAGGAGCTATGAGAAGGAAGATGTGATCTTCGTTACTATAGCCGGCAGAAGCAATGCATTAAGCGGTTTTGTAGATGCGAACACGAGCAAGCCTGTTATAGCTTCCCCTCCCTACAGCGAAAAGTTCGCAGGAGCGGACATATTTTCAAGCATTAGAATGCCCTCGGGAGTTGCACCTATGCTTGTTCTCGAAGCCGAGAATACAGCTTTAGCCGTCGCAAAGATCTTCGCCATTAAGAGCGAAAATGTCAGATTAGCGGTTGAGGAGTATCAGAAGAAAAAGAAGGAGGAAATAGTAAAGGCCGACAGGGAGGTGACTCATGGGAAGCGTTAAAGATTTAGTCATCCTTAGAAACCCGGATGGCGGGCTTGGAGATGGAATTTTCGAATTCTCTAATCGCTACAGTGTTTTTGATTACGGAGAGATGCCAGACAAAATCGAGGGAAAGGGGGCATCACTTTGCCTCATCTCGGCCCATTTCTTTGAAAAGATTGAGGAGTCTGGAATAAAAACGCATTATTTGGGCTTAATTGAGAATGATAGGGTTAAAAGGCTCGAAGAACTCGAGTCAGCGACGAATAAAATGAGGGTTAAGCTTGTCCGAGTTCTGAGACCTTCGGGAAGGGATTATTCAATCTTTGGCAAAGAAAGGGCAAACTTCTTGATACCGCTTGAAATCATATACAGAAACAAGATTCCTGAAGGTTCTTCTCTGCTAAGGAGGGTTGCAAGCGGTGAGGTTAAGCCTGAGGATTTCGGTCTTAAGGAAATAAAGCCGAACATGAAGCTTGAAAGGCCAATAGTGGACTTCAGCACGAAGCTCGAAGACGTTGACAGGTATTTAAGCTACGAGGAGGCTAAGAAGATCGCCTCACTCAGCGATGAGGAATTCGAGAGGCTTAAGGAGATCGTGCTCAAGGTTGATGACATCATCACAGCCGAAGTCTCAAGGATAGGCTTGGAGAATGAGGATGGAAAAATAGAGCTCGCATTCGATGAAAAAAGGAGATTTATGGTCGTGGACGCTGTTGGAACCCCTGATGAATGCAGGTTCAGTTTCGAGGGATTTGAAGTTAGCAAGGAGTTTCTCAGAATATACTACCGAAAGACTGAGTGGTATGGGAGAATAAAGGCATTCAAGGGGAGGGAAAACTGGCGCGAGATAGTTGGCCCCCCTCCCAAGCTCGATCCTGAAGTTAAGGAGGCCGTTTCCGAGCTGTACATGGCCCTCTGCAACGAGATAACCGGAAGGAAGTTCTTCGACGCTCCCAGGATTAGTTCAGTCGTTAGGAGGCTGAGGGAGCTTTTATGAAGGCTGCGTTGGCTTTGGAGGATGGAACTTATCTGGAAGGAGAGGCTTTTGGAGCCGAAAAAACCGCATTGGGGGAGATCGTATTCTGCACTTCGATGACTGGCTACGTTGAAGCCCTGACGGATCCCAGCTACAAGGGTCAGATCCTGATGATGACATACCCGTTGATCGGCAATTATGGAGTTTGTAGAGAGGACTTTGAAAGCGATGGTGTAAAGGTAGAGGGCTTCGTGGTAAGAGAGCTTTGCAAAAGGCCCAGCAATTGGCGAAGCGAGATGAGCGTTGATGAACTGCTAAAGGAATACGGCGTCGTCGGCATTCAAGGGATTGATACAAGAATGCTGACGAAGAAGATCAGAATTTATGGTTCAATGAAGGCAGCAATAGGAGTTGGAGTCGAGAGAGAGAAGCTGATACGGATGGCGAGGGATCAGCCGTTCATCAGCGACATCGATTTGGTGGACAAGGTTTGTGTAAAGGAACCGAAAAGATTGGAGGCGAAGGGGAAATTCGAAGTGGTTCTGATCGACTGCGGGGTGAAGATGAGCATCGTAAGACAGCTTCTAAAAAGGGGAATAAATATCACCCTCGTTCCCTACAATTATCCGGCTGATAAGATCTTGGAAATGAATCCAGATGGAGTTTTTATCTCAAATGGTCCCGGAGATCCTGCGAGGGTTAAGGAGACAATTGGGACCATAAGGAGGCTGATTGGAAAGCTTCCTATGGCGGGAATCTGTTTGGGGCACCAGCTCGTGGCCCTAGCTTTTGGGGCAAAAACCTTCAAGCTTAAATTTGGTCACCATGGCAGCAATCAGCCGACCAAGGATTTAGAAACTGGGAGGGTTTTCATATCGAGCCAGAACCACAATTTTGCTGTTGACGAAAAAACCCTGCCAAAGGGTTTTGAGGTTACGCAGATAAATCTGAACGACAGAACAGTTGAAGGGCTGAAGCATAACGAATTACCTATAATAACGGTTCAATACCATCCCGAAGCTGGTCCAGGGCCTCATGATACCTATTTCTTCTTTGATCGCTTTTTGGATCTTTTGAGGGGTTGAAATGCCGAAAAGGGAAGATCTGAGCAAAATAATGGTCATTGGAAGCGGTCCGATAGTCATTGGCCAAGCTGCCGAGTTCGATTACTCTGGGAGCCAGGCATGCAAAGCCTTGCGTGAAGAGGGCTATAAAGTCGTGCTTGTGAACTCCAACCCAGCTACGATAATGACGGATCCGGAGATGGCGGACTCTATATACATCGAGCCCCTTGATGCGGAGATCGTCGCAAAGATCATAGAAAAAGAAACTCCAGATGCGCTTTTGCCGACACTTGGCGGGCAAACAGGGCTTAACTTGGCTATTCAGCTTCACGAAATGGGTGTACTCGAAAAATACGGTGTTGAGCTTATAGGGGCGAAGGCAGAGGCGATAAGAAAGGCCGAAGATAGGGAACTTTTCAAGCAGTGCATGCTGAAAATAGGCCTTGAAGTGCCAAGAAGCAAGTCTGTGAATGATGTGAAGGATGCTTTAGATTTTGCAGATGAGATCGGATATCCACTCGTAATTCGCCCTGCGTTCACACTTGGCGGTACGGGGGGAGGAATAGCCTATAACAGGGAGGAGCTCAAGGATCTGGTATCCAAGGGGCTGAAACTTTCGATGATAAGGCAGGTGCTTGTGGAGGAGAGCGTTATAGGGTGGAAGGAATTTGAGCTCGAGGTCATGAGGGATCTGGCTGACAACGTCGTCATAATCTGCCCGATCGAGAACTTCGATCCCATGGGAATACACACGGGGGACAGCATCACAGTCGCACCTGCGCAAACGCTTACAGATGTTGAATATCAGGAACTGAGGGATGCAGCAATAAAGATCATACGCGAAATAGGCGTGGAGACCGGTGGGAGCAACATTCAGTTTGCCGTAAATCCAGATAACGGCAGGATAGTTGCTATTGAGATGAATCCAAGAGTAAGCAGATCATCAGCTTTGGCTTCGAAAGCGACTGGATTTCCGATTGCAAAAATTGCTGCGAAGCTAGCTGTCGGCTATACGTTGGACGAAATCCCCAACGACATAACTAAGGAGACTCCTGCAAGCTTTGAGCCGACGATAGATTACGTTGTTGTAAAAGTTCCAAGGTTTGCCTTTGACAAGTTCCCGACTGCGAACCAGATCTTGGGTACGCAGATGAAGAGCGTCGGAGAGGTTATGGCTATAGGCAGAACATTTGAGGAAGCATTGCAGAAGGCCTTGAGAAGCCTTGAAATCGGTCGCTATGGGCTTGGATGCGATGGAAAAGATAAAGATCCGAGCAGGGAGGAGATAATTCGGAAGCTTAGGTTTCCAAGTCATGACAGAATTTTCTACATACGCTACGCTTTCCAGAAGGGGTTTACTGTGGATGAAATCTACCAGCTGACGAAAATCGATCCATGGTTCCTTGAAAAGGTAAAAAACATAGTTGAATTCGAGGAGAAGCTTAAGAAGATTGCCAAAGAGAAGAAGATTGATGAGGTTCCAAGAGAGATTTTGCTGGAAGCTAAAAAGCTGGGTTTCAGCGATAAACAGCTTGCCTTCATCTTCAAATGTTCTGAAAGAGACGTTAGGGCTGTAAGAAAGCGTTTGGGTGTGATTCCTGTATACAAGATGGTTGATACATGTGCTGCGGAATTTGAGGCAAAAACTCCTTACTACTACTCCACGTATGAGGACGAGAACGAGGCGATCCCGACGAGAAGAAGGAAGGTGATGATACTCGGTAGCGGCCCGAACAGAATTGGTCAGGGTATCGAATTCGACTACTGCTGCGTTCATGCCGTCAAGAGTCTTAAGGAAGACGGTTACGAGACGATAATGGTCAATTGCAACCCTGAAACGGTTTCAACAGACTACGATACTTCCGGCAGGCTGTATTTTGAGCCTATAACCCATGAGGATGTGATGAACATCTATGAGAACGAGAAACCTATCGGTTTGATGGTTCAGTTCGGCGGCCAGACGCCGCTTAACATCGCCGAAGAGCTTGAAAAGAGCGGAGCAAGAATTTTGGGAACTTCAGTTGATTCAATAGACATCGCAGAGGACAGAAAGAGATTTGAGATTCTGATGAAGGAACTTGGAATTCCAAGACCTCCTAACGGAATAGCATTTAGCATTGAAGAAGCGAAGGAAGTTGCGAGGAGGATTGGCTACCCTGTGCTTGTCCGTCCGAGCTATGTGCTTGGCGGTAGAGCAATGGAGATCGTTTACGAAGAGAAGGAGCTTGAGAGATACATCACAGAGGCCTTAGAAGTTAGCCCCGAAAAGCCAGTACTCATAGACAAGTTCCTCGAAGATGCGATAGAGCTTGAAGTCGATGCGCTTTGCGATGGTGAGGAAGTTTACATAGGTGGAATAATGGAGCACATAGAGGAGGCAGGGGTGCACAGCGGGGATTCAGCTTGCGTTCTTCCGCCGGTTTCTCTTTCAGAGGAAACAATTGAGAAGGTCAAAGACTACACGAGAAGGATTGCACTGGCTTTGAAGGTGGTGGGGCTTGTGAACATACAGTATGCGTTGAAAGGGGATATTCTCTACATACTGGAGGCAAATCCAAGGGCAAGCAGAACGGTTCCATTTGTGAGCAAAGCTACCGGGGTCCCGCTTGCAAAGATCGCCGCGAAGCTTATGATGGGGGTCAAACTTAGGGATCTGAATTTGAAGGAGCCTAAAATGAAGCATCTTTCAGTAAAAGAGGCGGTATTTCCCTTCATAAAGCTTCCCGGTGTTGATCCCGTTCTTGGTCCGGAGATGAGATCAACCGGAGAGGTGATGGGCATCGATTACAACTTCGGCCTCGCGTACTACAAGGCCGAGCTTGGTGCTGGGATGAAGATACCGACCAGCGGCAACGTGCTGATCAGCGTGAAGGATAGAGATAAGCCGAAAATTGTGCCTGTGGCAAAAAGACTCTCGGAATTTGGGTTCAAGATCTATGCGACCGAAAACACTGCCAAATATCTTAAGGAACATGGGATTGAAGCTGAAATTGCTCTGAAGGTTAGTCAGGGAAGGCCGAACATCATAGACATGATCATAAACGGTCAGATTCACTTAATAATAAACACCCCAAGCGGAGGCAGAGGTAAGACTGAGGGATATGAGATCAGAAGGGCGGCAATTGAATACGGCATTCCGTATGTGACTACGATCCCGGGGGCAATTGCAGTGGTTAAGGCCATCGAAGCCGTGAAGAGTGGAAATTTGAGCGTGAAATCGCTTCAGGAGTACCATGACGAAATTCGAAGATTATCTTGAAAACCTCGCAAAGCTCGATTTCGAAAGGGAGCATAGGGCTGGAAAGCCTGAGGCCATTTTTTGCGAAGGAAAGCCACTGGAATTGGTGTTAAGAATTGCAGAAGAATACAAGAAACGCAGCAAGGCTGTGCTGTTCACGAGATTGAACAAAGAGCAGATGGAAGCGTTGAAATCCATGGGTGCAGAAGTGAACGAGCTCGCAAGAACTGCTACTTTTGGAAAGGCAGAAAAGATAATTGGAAGCGTTGCAATCCTTACCGCAGGTTCAGCAGATGTTTCTGTCGCGGAAGAGGCAAGTGTAACCGCTAGTTTTCTCGGTTTGGAGGTTCTGAAGTTTTACGATGTTGGTGTTGCCGGGCTTCACAGGATCATTGAGCCCGTTAGGGCAATAAGGGAGAAAAAGGTTGATAGCGTCATAGTGATTGCTGGTATGGAGGGTGCTCTCCCTTCGGTCGTTGCAGGGCTTGTGGATGTACCGGTGATAGCGGTTCCAACATCTGTAGGCTATGGAGTCCATCTTAAGGGAATTTCAACGCTTTTCGCAATGCTACAGAGCTGTCCTTCAGGAGTAGCTGTTGTGAACGTAGACAACGGCTTCGGAGCGGCGGTTTTTGCATATCTAATTTCGAAGGTCAAGAGCAGGTGATCTTCTCAACATCTATAAATTTTTTGATAAAAATCTAGAAATTTAAAGGATTTTTTCAATAATTTTTTAAGGATTGGACGAACCGAGTTTTATGGATCTAGTTGAGGAATTCGTGAAGCTCGTTGGAAGTGCACCATGGTACAGATTGATCGGAATGGAAATTAAGAGGAAAGAAGAAGGGATCCTCGTTGAGATGAAAGTGGAAGAAAAACACCTTCAGGCCTTGGGAATGGTCCATGGTGGAGCCATAGCGAGCATACTTGACTCTGCAATCGGTCTTAACATAAACAAAGAGCTGATTGGGAAGGGTAAGCTGGCCATTACTTCGCAGCTTAACGTTCACTATTTGAAACCTGTATCTGGAGGCAAGATCATCGCAAAAGCAAGGCCCTTGTTCATCGGTTCAAAGGTCGCAGTTGGCTATGGAGAACTTAAGGATGAGAAGGGTGAAACAGTGGCAGTTGCCACTTCTACCTTCTACATCACCACGCGCAGAGAATGAATCAATATCCATGGAAATCTCATGAGAAGAATTAAAAAGGTTTGAAAGAGATTGATGTTGATGAACACATTTGGCCATGTTTTCAGGGTCACAACCTGGGGCGAAAGTCACGGGAAAGCCGTTGGATGTGTTATCGATGGATGCCCGGCGGGATTAAGAATAGATGAGAAATTTATCCAGGCTGAAATGGATAGAAGAAAGCCAGGAGGAGAATTCAGCTCTAAGAGAAAGGAGCAGGATAAGGTAGAAATTCTTTCCGGAGTTCTGGAAGGCATCACAATTGGAACGCCAATTTCGATGCTCATATGGAATACGGACGTGGATTCAGGGCCATATGAGGCTCTTAAGACAATTCCGCGTCCCGGGCATGCGGACTGGACTTATTTGGCAAAATTCGGTATTAGAGACTGGCGTGGAGGTGGGAGGGCTTCTGCGAGGGAAACAGCAGCCAGAGTTGCTGCTGGCGCCGTAGCCAAGCTCATTCTGAGAAAATACAATGTGAGGGTTTTTGGATACGCTAGGGAGATCGCTGGGATAAGATTCAACGTTGGAGATCCCGAGAAGGCCTTTGAGATCGCTGAAAGGAGTCCTATAAGGTGTCCCGATCCTCAAAAGGAAAGTGAAGCTGAGGAGCTAATAAAAAAAGCTATGGCTGAAGGAGACAGCGTGGGTGGGGTTGTGGAACTGATAGCACGAAACGTTCCAGCTGGGCTCGGAGAACCAGTTTTTGGTAAGATAAGCGCCTATTTTGCCTACGCATTGATGGGAATTCCCTCAGTCAAGGGATTCGAGATAGGCAGGGGTTTTGAGGTTTCCAAGCTAAAGGGGAGCGAGAATAACGATCCAATCGTGCTGAAGGACGGAAAAATACGTTTTGCAACAAATAACTCAGGCGGAATTTTGGGGGGAATTACCAACGGCGAGGACATAGTGATGAGAATCGCGGTAAAGCCAACTCCTTCAATTTCGAAAAAGCAAAAAAGCGTTGATTATGAGAAGATGGAAGAAGTCGAGATCAGCGTTAAGGGTAGACATGATCCGTGCATAGTTCCAAGAATAGTTCCCGTTGCCGAAGCAATGGTCTCGATGGTTCTGGTGGACTGCATGCTCCTACAGGGTCTGATTCCGAGAAGTTTTGTGGGGGGATCATGATAGAGAGAAGCGTTGAAGTTGATGAAAAGATGAGATGCATTCAGAAAGCTGAAGAAGAGGTTAGAGAGCTTGTATACGATTACAGGAGGTGTAATGGCTGCGGTATTTGCGTTTTTGCGTGTCCTGTGAATGCCATTGAACTGGGACCTGTGCACGAAATTGCGAAGGGAATGGAAATGCCGCCCGTGATCATAGATCATTTGAAGTGCGCTTATTGCGGGATCTGTTATTCTTTCTGCCCTTACAACGCATTCGAATTCTATATAGACGGGAAAATGGTGGAAAAAACCACACTGCCGCTCTCTCCTGTGAAATACACCTATAAGTACGAGAACTGCAAAGAATGTACTCTATGCTACAAGGTTTGCCCCACGAGGGCGATAAGCAGGGAGAAGTTAGTTGTCAGAAGCAGTATACCAGAGAAAAATGAGGGCTTAAAGGGCTCACTCAAGATTGACAAAAATAAGTGCAATCTCTGCGGAATCTGTGCAGAATTCTGCGAAGTTTTCAGGATGGTCGAGAAGGAAATTCTTCCCACAAATCTTATGCCCTACAGTGATATTCTGATAGATGAGAATAAATGCGATTACTGCAAGCTTTGTGAAGAAATATGCCCCGAAAAGGCGATAACGGTAGAGGGAAGGAGAATCTCCTACAGGTTGCCCGAGAAAATTGCAAAGATAACCATAGACCAGAATGTTTGCTCTAACTGCGGTTATTGCGAGGAAATATGTCCCTACGACGCTGCAAAGACTATAAAGCCAATTGAGGGAAAACTGAGCCTTTTTGAGGCCAGAATGGCAAGATGCGATCCCGTTGGCTGCGGTGCTTGTTTGAAGATCTGCAGGTTCAACAGGGTTTGGTATGTTTCTGAAGACAGAAAAAGGGTTTACTTTAACGAGAAATTCTGTATCTACTGCGGTGCATGCGAGAATGCATGCCCATACGATCTAATACTGGTAGAAAGAAAGAATTACTTCACGAAAGAGACAATTTATGATGCCCCATGGCGAAACGCCTGGGAAGACGCTGTTGATAGGATTCTGAAAAAGGAAAGGGTTAAACAACCCGAGAGAATTTCGATAATAGAAGCGGTGCAAGCTGCTGTTGAAGAAGTCGCTCAGATAGGCGAGAAAGCACCGATTAAGGGTGTTGAGAACCTCGAAAAGATTGAAACCCTGCTGAGGAGGGTAAGATATAGAAAAGCCCTCGAAACGGGCGATCTGGATGTGTTCATGAGGGGTGTCAGAAGTGCACTTGGAAAGGATAAGGGGAGTGGAGAGTAGAAGGCTTAAAGGGAAGAAGATAGTTTTGGGAGTTACGGGCAGCATAGCCGCAGTGGAGTGCGTTAAGCTTGCAAGGGAGCTTGCAAGGAGAGGTGCGGAAGTTTTTGCAGTGATGAGCGAAGCAGCGCAGAAAATAATCCATCCCTACGCCCTTGAATTCGCAACAGGGAACAGGGTTGTTACGGAGATTACAGGAATGATCGAGCACGTAAATTACCTTGGAAAGGATGGATTTGCGGATCTGTACCTGATAGCTCCCGCCACCGCGAACACGATTTCAAAAATTGCAAACGGAATCGATGATACACCAGTTACAACCTTTGCCACAGCTGCTCTTGGATCTGGAAAACCTGTGCTGATAGCCCCAGCAATGCACGCCGCGATGATCGAAAACAAAGCGGTCAAGGAGAACATCGAGAAGCTTAAGAAAATGGGCGTGGAGTTTATAGAGCCAAAATTCGCTGAGGAAAAGGCAAAATTCCCGGACATCGAGAAGATCTGCCTGCACGTAGAGAGAAAGCTCTATTCAAAGGAATTTTTGGGAAAGAAGGTTCTTGTCACCGCTGGGCCGACATACGAGCAAATAGATCCCGTCCGTTTCATAAGCAACAGGAGTTCGGGGCTTATGGGAAAAGAAATAGCCCTGGAACTCTGGCGGAGGGGGGCCGAAGTAGTGCTTGTGAGTTCCAAGGACTTCGGAATCGATCTGCCTAACTTCAGGGAAGTTCATGTCTGGTCTGTTAGGGACATGCTGAACGCTGTGCTTGAAGAGATCGAGGGATGTGACCTTTTCGTCTCTTCTGCGGCTCCTGCTGACTTCGAGGTTGAAATGCGGGATAAGAAGATTAAAACTGCTCCCGAACTCGTTCTTAAACTCAAAGAGGCTCCAAAGATTATAAAGGAGGTCAGAAGGGTTTACGGCGGGCATATCGTTGGTTTTAAGGCGGAAACAGGACTGAGTGATGAAGAACTGGCTAAAATTGCGAAGGAAAGACTTGAGGCAGATAAGCTTGCGATGGTCGTTGCGAATGATGTCCTCGAGAGGGGCATGGGAACCGAGGAAACGAGGGTTGTCGTGGTGACGGCCAGAAGGACCCAGTGGCTTGAGGGCAGAAAAAGCTTGGTGGCTCAGAAAATAGTGGAGATCTATGTTGAAGACCTCCTATGATATTCTGCCCCGCTGCAATAAGCTGCATCTTCAGCCCTCAGATCGATAAGGACCCCATGAAATCTGGGAGCCTTGGCGTGGGCTTCACGATCAGTAGGGGGGTTTATGCAAAACCTTCTGCGGATTTGAGGTGGAACGGAAAGAAGATAATCTTTCCAACCGTCGAATACGTTCTCAGGGAAATCAAAATGGAAGGGGTAGAGCTTTTCTCAGAACTTCCACTGGGCTGTGGCTTTGGGCTGAGTGGGGCATCGGCCTTGGCTACCGCTTTCCTCGCTGATAGGCCCGCAGTTGAGCTGTACGATTTGGCTCATGTTGCGGAGGTTGTAAATCTAACGGGGCTTGGAACTGTGTCAACTCAGGCTTTTAGCGGCCTCGTTATAAGGAAGACTGCCTCATGCCCTTCTAGCATAGTGGTCGAAAGGTATAATTGGAACTGCGAGCTGGATTTCCTTTCACTGGGGAGCATTTCGACGAGCGAGGTGCTTTCGAAAAGAAAGGACATAGCCGATGTCGGTAAGAAGTGGCTGAAGGAATTCATGAAAGAAATAAGCCTCAGAAACCTTTTCAGGTGCTCCAAGGGTTTTGCAGAGGAAACTGGACTTATAGAGCCGGTAAGGGACTTAATTGAGGCAGTTGAAAGCGCTGGGGGTATGGCTAGCATGGCGATGCTTGGAAAAACAGTATTCGCTTACAAGGGCTTTGAGGCGTTGAGGGAATTCGGAGAGCCGTTTAAAGCTAAGATAGACTGTTGCGGGGTGAGGAAAGTTGAAGGTGGCGGCAATTCAGTGCAGAATTGGTGATCTTGAAAGTGCGGAGAGGTTATCTGTTGACGCAGTCGAGAGAGGGGCCGAGATCCTTCTTTATCCAGAGTATTTCTCTTACCCGGTTTTCTCGCTCGAGCTTGGGGAGAAAACGCTACAGTTTTTGCAAAGGATAAGCAAGGAGTACGATGTGATCACGTCAGGAAATGTTGTTTTTAATGCCGAAAAAACGACAAACAGAGCCTTTATCTTTGACTCTGGGGATGTTGTAGGCCACCAGGATAAGGTGCACCCAACTAGGACAGAGAAGGCATTCGGTGTAACTCCCGGAGAAAGGCTTAACTTTTTTGATGTCCGAAAAACAAGAATCTGTGTCCTAGTTTGTGCTGACATCCTCTATCCTGAACTGTGCAGAATAGCGGGGCTTAGAGGAGTTGAAATAGCCTTGAATCCAGTTGTTTCCTTCAAGCACTCTGAGCTCCCCGGGGAGAACCTGAGATACTGCCTTTACTTTGCAAGATCCTTTGACAACTGCTACGCGATCGTCAAGGCGGGCGGATTTGGCAGAACTTTCGCGGGCAGCGAGGCTGCGGGAAGAAGCCTTATTGCGAGCTTCGACGGTGTGCTTGCAAAGGCAAAGAGTGAAGAGAGCGAAGAAGCGGTCGTTGCTGAGGTGGATCTGGGCAGAATAAGGGCCTACAGACAGATAAACTACTCTCTCACGGAAAGGAATGTCAAAGCATACGAGGATTTGCTTGGGAAAAATTTATAAATTTCTCAGAGATTGTTATAAAAATGGGTGCCCAGAAAACCCAGAGCTTTAGCTCTGGGATGAATTGGCAAGGTTTAAATAGTTCTGTGCTGAAAAAGCCTTGGGGATGTTCCCGTGCAGAAAGAAGCCCAGATATGCGATATGAACATAGCCCATGCCTTAACGAAAGGCATGGGATGGGGGAGCTGTGAGCCCCCCGGACCGGCAGATGAGGGGAGGGGCGTGAAGCCCTCTCTTAACGCCGGAAGCTCCAGACTTAAGTCGTGGAGCAGTTCACTAGAAGTAATCAAGCCCAAACAAACTTTGTTGCTAATGATAACGTTCCTAGTGAGCTTTGCAGTTGCAGGCGGAAGCGAAAGTTTGCCTTTGTGCTTTTTTGCAACTTTTTTGACTATTTCAGGTACAACTGCTCTGAACATGTGGATTGACCGAGACATAGATGCGCTGATGATGAGAACACGCAAGAGACCAGTTCCATCAGGAGAACTTAGCCCTGTGGCTTGTGCGATTTATGGATCGCTACTTTTCATTTCAGGCTTCTTTTTGGCTTTATACGTGAGCGTTGAATTTGCATTTGTACTCTTTTTGGGTTTGATTTTCGATATTCTCGTTTATACTGTGATTTTGAAAAGAAAAAGTCCCTACTCTATTATTTTTGGTGGAATCGCTGGTGCAATGCCTGCTTTGGCTGGATGGGTCGCGGTTAAAGGTTTCAGTTTGCCTGGATTCTTGATTGCGGGCATTGTGCTTCTATGGATTCCATCACACATATGGTTCATCGCAATGCACTACGAAGAAGATTACAGAAAAGCTGGAATTCCCATGCTCCCTCTGGTTGTTGGAATTAAGAAGACATCGCAAGTAATTGCCTTTTCAACTTTCTTGATGCTTCTTCTTTCGATCGCTATATATTTCTCAGTGCCTTTATCACCCGTTTACCTAGCAATCGCAGTTCCGGCAATTTTGATTTACCTCACAAAAGTTATAAAATTCTACAGGAATCCGAAAAAGGATTTGACAAAAAGGATGTACAAGCTAGCAAGCATAACACTTTCAGCCGTCTTTGCCGCCATGCTATTCGGTGCATTTTTATAACCTTAATGCAAAAGCTTGTTCGATGTGGAGCATACTCAAAGCTCTGAGAGAGAATCCTGAAGTTCTTTATGAATCCCAAAGAAAACGTGGAATGGACGTCGGGATCGTAGAGAGGGCTGTAGAACTTGACAAAACCTGGAGAGAGAAGCTTAAAGAGACAAATGCGCTTAGAAAGAAGAGAAATGAGCTTTCCAAACAGTTAAAGGAAAATAGAGATCCAAAGCTCATTGAGGAGGCAAAAAGGATTAGTGAAGAGGTAAAGAAGGCGGAAGAAGATCTGAAAAAACTCGAAAGTGAACTGGAAAAGCTTCTTCTTTCAATTCCCAACATAATTCACGAAAGCGTTCCTGTTGGCAAGGATGACAGAGAGAACGTTCCTGTACGCTATTGGGGGAAGGCAAAGGTTTATTTCGAAGATGTTGACAATTTCTTGGATATCACCAGAGGAATGGCTGAATACGAAGTCACGGACTTCAAGCCAGTAGGTCATGCAGACGCAGTTGAGCTTTTTGGTTGGGCAGATATTGGGAGAGCGGCAAAAATTGCGGGTTCAAGATTTTATTTTCTGCTTAGCGATCTTCTATGGCTGGACTTTGCCTTAACACTCTACGCACTAGACTACTTATCTAAAAAGGGATTTAAAATTCTCCTTCCTCCATTCATGCTGAAAAGAGAAGCTTACGCTGGCGTAACAGCTTTTAGCGATTTCGAAGATGTGATTTACAAAATCGAGGGTGAAGATCTACACCTAATTGCAACAAGCGAGCATGCGATTGCAGCAATGCACATGAACGAAACACTTGAAGAAGACGAGCTTCCAATGCTCTACGCTGGCTTCAGTCCTTGCTTTAGAAAAGAGGCTGGAGCGCATGGAAAAGACACAAAGGGAATATTCCGAGTTCATCAATTCAACAAAGTAGAGCAGTTTGTTTTCTGTTCGCCTGAGAATAGCTGGGAATGGCATGAGAAGCTTTTAGAGAATGCAGAAAAGCTCTGGCAAGGTCTTGGAATACCCTACCGGGTCGTGAATATCTGTACAGGGGATCTCGGGATAGTTGCGGCTAAGAAATACGATCTCGAAGCCTGGATGCCATCCCAGGCTACCTATAGAGAAATGGTTTCATGCAGCAACTGCACGGACTGGCAGAGCTACAGGCTAAATATAAGGTTTGCTGAGAGAAAGGGAATGCCGAGCAAGGGTTTTGTCCACACCCTGAATTCCACAGCCATAGCTACAACGAGAGCGATAACCGCAATCATCGAGAACTATCAGCTCGAGGATGGCAGAGTTGAGATCCCTAAAGTGCTAAGAAAGTATTTAGAAAACATTGAAGCGGCGCCAAAAGACTACATAACCCCCAAGAAGCTCTCGTAAGGCGTCAAAACTTCGCAATCGTTCTCTCTTATTAGCACCACGTCTTCTATCCTAACTCCGCCTATTTTTTTGTAGTAGAGCCCGGGCTCAATCGTGACCACCATTCCGCTTTTAAGTTCTACGTCAACATCGCCAAGTCTCGGTTCTTCATGAACCTCAAGACCTATTCCGTGCCCTGTAGAATGTATAAAACCTTCTCCACTTTTAGTCTCATATCCGTAGCTTTTCAGGCAATCTTTCACCGTATTATGCACATCTCTACCGTTAACCCCATCCCTGAGCATAGAGATGGCATTTTTCTGCGCTTCAATTACCGCTCTTAGCATCTCCTCGATTTCTGTATTATTCCGAATCAAAATCGTCCTGGTGAAGTCGGCAAAATATCCTGTGCTTGGGTTTTTTGGAAAAATGTCTACGAGTAAATGATCCTCAACCCTTCCTCTACCGATTTCATGCGGGTCTGCAGAGAGTTTACCCGTAGAGCAAATCGTATCTTCTGCTATCAGGCCCAAAGAATATAACTCCCTCTCAATAAGCTTTCGAGCAAATTCGCAGGTGAAGTTCTTTTTAAATTTCAGTTTGTTTAGAAACTTTTCAAAGGCTTTAAGGAGCTTAATACAATTTTGCCTGATTTTAAATACTTCTTCAGCTCTTTTCACAGCCCTTAGCTTTAAAAAGGGATTTTCAATTACTTCTACTTCAAAGCTCCTTTGGAGTTCGAAAGCCAAAAATGCAGGGAAATCTGTGGGAATTAACACCTTTTTAGCTCTTCCTTCCTTTAATCTCTCGATGAGGATTTCTGCAATAGCCTTCCTTGAATTTCCAAGCTCCCTAATTTTTTCCTCATAGCCAAGTTTTTCGAAACTTGCTATTTCCTTAACCCTGCTTTCTCTAAGCGCCCTTCCAAGCTCCATTTCAGGAAGAACTAGCAGTTCCGTACCATCAGCACCTAAGATGTAAAACATCGAAGCATTACTTTTGAATTTCGTTGCGTAAAAGAAGTTAGCATTGCCGGAGTGCTGAACGAAAAAATCCGCATTTTTCTCTCTAAGTGATTCAATCACCATAAAAGAATCCTGGCCCAACCCTCCGCCACGACTTTATCTCCTACCTTGCAGACGGCATTCACTTTGAGTCTATTCTTTTCCCTTTCAACAACTTCACATTCAGCTGTTACAAGATCACCTATTCTAACAGGCGAGGTATACTTAAAGCTGGTTTCCAGCAGAACCACAGTGCCCGGGAGCATCGCCAAAGCCGTGGAAACAAGGCTAGTGGTGAGCATTCCGTGCGCAACTCTACCACCAAATTTTGTCCTTTTAGCAAACTCCTCATCAAAATGTATCGGATTCATGTCTCCAGAAACAAGACCGAAAAGCTGGATATCTGCCTCACTGATCTTTTTAGAAAAGCTAAACCTGAATCCGACATCGACTTCCCCAGAAAGCTTTTTGAATTCCCTGTAATCCCCGCCAAGCTTCAAGTAAAGACCCTTAAGCTCAGAAAAACTTGGCATGAAGTAAGTAAAAAGAAGAGCTATAAAAGACTTACCTCTTAGCCTTCTTCATCTTGAGCTTCTTCAGCCTTATTATGTTCTCTCTATCCATTTCCTCTAGCTTGAATGTTATGAACCTTTCAAGCTCTTTCATTCTCGGAATAACTCTGTATTCAAGTGCGTTAACCCTGCGTTTTGTTCTCTCAATCTCTTCCAGCAGTTTTCTTATAGTTGTCTCAATCTCTGCAACTTCTAGTATCGAATCTACTAGTTCTTCATAAGCTGTTACTGCTTCATCAACTCTTACGCTTGTGCTCAGAATACCATACGGCTTCTCTATTGCTCTCCTCGCAACCTTCTCCCTTTTTATTACAGGCACCACAACACCCATTATGCTCTTCTTTTTAACGGTGAAACTAGGAGAAATCCGGCAACATGAAAGGGCAATGGAACGCAACGCAGGAAATCCATCGACAGCCATTGCAATCAAAAGCTTCTGCTGGGCTTTGTTGTAATTTTCCACCATTTTCTGAATTGCAACCTTTGCTTCCTCGAGAAGCTCCCTGAATTCCATTATCAGCCCATCTCTCTTCATCTTCAGCAGTGAGTGACCGCGAACTGCCATCCTTATTCTTCTTCTTAACTTTATGAGCTCCATTCGTGTCGGTTGAACTTCTGCCATGGTCTCCCCTTTAAAAAATTAGGAAGCTTTCTTCTTCCTGTACGCAGGATGATATTTCTCAATGTATTTTCTTTCAATCTTTGTCAGCTCCCTTTCAGGAAGCATCGCCAGAAGCTCCCACCCCAGATCAAGCGTTGTTTCAATGTCTCTATCCTCATATTTGCCCTGATTCACGAATCTGCGCTCGAATTCGTCTGCAAATTTCAGGAATTTCCTGTCCCTTTCACTCAGCGCTTCTTCGCCAACTATTGCAACCAGTCCTCTAAGATCCACACCCTCCGCGTAAGCCGCGTACATCTGGTCGTTCCACTGCTTGTGGTCGTCTCTCGTCATTCCTTCTCCGATTCCTTCCTTCATCAGCCTGCTAAGAGACGGGAGCACGTTAATAGGCGGATAAATGCCCTTTGCATGCAGTTCTCTGCTAAGCACGATCTGCCCTTCGGTTATATAGCCTGTTAGATCGGGTATCGGGTGGGTAATGTCGTCAGCGGGCATTGTGAGTATCGGGAATTGTGTTATCGTCCCCTTCCTCCCACGGATTCTTCCAGCTCTTTCGTAGATCGTGGCCAGGTCCGTGTACATGTAGCCTGGATAACCTCTTCTTCCAGGAACTTCCTCTCTCGCTGCGCTGATCTCTCGCAGTGCTTCACAGTAGTTAGTCATGTCCGTTAGTATGACAAGAACGTGGTAGTCATAGGTGTACGCAAGATACTCCGCAGCCGTCAGCGCCATTCTTGGCGTGATTATTCTCTCAATTGCGGGATCCTTTGCAAGATTGAGGAAAACCACAGCTCTTTCAAGAGCGCCCGTTCTCTCAAACTCCTTCATGAATTGATAAGCCTCCTCATAGGTTATTCCCATTGCCGCGAAAACTACTGCGAATTCCTCAGCTTGGCCGCGAACCTTTGCTTGGCGAGCGATTTGCAGAGCAATATCATTATGCGGTAAACCGCTTCCGCTGAATATTGGAAGCTTTTGGCCGCGAACGAGAGTATTCATTCCATCAATGGCTGAAATTCCTGTCTGGATGAATTCCCTTGGATACTTTCTCGCGTAGGGGTTAATTGCAGAACCAATGATCGGGATTCTCTCCTCCGGAATTATTGGAGGCCCGCCATCGATTGGTTCGCCTGAACCGCTCAGAATTCTCCCAAGCAAATCTTTTGAACAGCTAAGCTTAACTATGTCGCCAGTAAAGCGAACAGCACAGCTCTTATCAATGCCCCTCGTGCCCTCAAACATCTGCACGACAACAATATTCTTAGAAGTATCCAGAACCTGCCCTTTTCTAGTGGAACCATCAGGAAGCACAACGTTAACAAGCTCCCCGTATGCAACTGGTTTCGTTTTTTCAACAAAAATAAGAGGACCTGCAACCTGTGTAATCGTCTTGTATTCCTCCATAATCACACCCCCAAGCTCTTCTTCATCTTTTCAAGCGCCCTACTCATCGCAGTCTTGTAATCCCGCTCAAGTTTGCTTCTCATGAACTCATCGAATCCCTCGACTTTCTCGATTTCCTCGTATGTCTTTCCGGCCTCAAGAGCCTTGTAGAACCAGTCGTTCACCGTTTTTATTGCCTTTAGCATGTCATACTGCTTTCTGACATCGCAGTAGCTGTCGACCTCGTGGTAAGCATATTGCGAGAGATAGAAGTCTCTAATAATTCTTGCTACGAGCAAAAGCACTCTCTGAGATTCAGGTAGTGCATCGCTACCTACCAGCATCACTATCTCCTGCAAAGTCGCTTCCTCTTGAAGAACGCTCATGGCCCACGTTCTCAGCTCATTCCAGTCTGGTGCAACATTTTTCGCATACCAGTCTGCTAGAGTGCCAGTGTACAGACTGTAGCTAATAAGCCAGTTTATAGCCGGGAAATGTCTTCTACCCGCAAGCTTTGCATCTAATCCCCAGAATGCTTTCACTATTCTGAGAGTGTTCTGAGTAACAGGTTCGCTGAAATCTCCACCGGGCGGCGAAACCGCACCAACTACACTTACACTTCCGGTCTCACCACATAGGGTCTTTACTCTGCCTGCTCTCTCATAGAACTCTGCAAGCCTTGAAGCAAGATAGGCTGGATATCCTTCTTCACCGGGCATTTCTTCTAGTCTTCCCGAGAGTTCCCTCATCGCCTCGGCCCATCTGCTTGTGGAGTCCGCTTGCAGAGCTACATCATAACCCATGTCCCTGAAGTATTCCGCAATCGTTATACCAGTATAAACGCTCGCTTCTCTTGCCGCAACGGGCATGTTTGAAGTGTTTGCCACAAGGACTGTTCTGAGCATCAAAGGCTTTCCTGTTCTGGGGTCTATTAGTTCGGGGAACTCTTCTAGAACTTCCGTCATCTCATTTCCACGCTCTCCGCAGCCGATGTAAACCACTATATTTGCATCGCTCCACTTCGCTAGCTGATGCTGCGTTACTGTTTTTCCGCTTCCGAACGGTCCTGGAATTGCGGCCGTCCCTCCTTTTGCTATAGGGAAGAATGTATCTAGAATCCTTTGTCCAGTAAGCAGAGGAACCACTGGCGGCAGCTTTTCCACATATGGTCTTGGAATCCTTACCGGCCACTTATGGGCCATTTTGAGTTCAGTTCCATCTTCGAGAACTGCTACTGGCTCCTCCACTGTAAAGTTCCCCGAGTAAACCTCTTTTACCTTTCCACCTCTTACATTGGGTGGTACTAAAATCCTGTGCTCAACGACTTCGGTTTCCTGAACTTTTCCAATTATCTGCCCTGCCTTAACTTCGTCACCCTTTTTGATCAAAGGCTGGAAATCCCACTTCTTCTTTTTGTCGATACCTGGGGCTTCTATTCCTCTGCTGATGAAGTCTCCGCTGATCTCCTTCAGCAAAGGAAGCGGTCTTTGAACTCCATCGTATATGTTTCCTATAAGCCCTGGACCGAGATCGACGCTCAGCGGCATTCCTGTGTTTACAACTTTCTCTCCTGGACGGATTCCAGAAGTATCTTCGTAGACCTGTATCAGAACTTTGTCTCCTGCCAAGCCAACAACTTCCCCCATCAGATTCTCTTCTCCTACCTTGCAGAGGTCATACATTCTCGCCTTCAGTCTCTCCGCAACGACGAGTGGTCCAGAGATCCTAAATATTTCACCCACGCTCATTTCCATAGCTCAACACCTATCGCCTTTCTTATTTTTTCCTTAATTTCTTCAACACCTCCCGTTGCGCCCACAGCTATAAAAGTCGGTTCTACTCTCTCTTCTATCTCTCTGCGAAGCGCAGCGGGCAATTTTTTCAAAAATTCAGCCTTTATCGCAACCACACCTACATCCTTCCTATTCAAAACATCTTGAACTGCCCTAAAAATTTCCTCGTCTTTCGAAACTTCATAAATGTCCACAATCCCAGCGAGCATGAAGCCCGTAACGAAGTCCAGGTCACCGATGACCGCCAGCTTCATAGAATCACCATTTCCTTCTCTATTTCCTCATTTGGAATGTTATGATACTTTCCCCAACCAAGAATGCGGAGATTGTCGACTTCCACTCTCTTTAGGACGATATACTGCAAAACTGGAAGAACGCTCAGAGGATATTTGCCCGCTCTTTTTGCAATTGCCTCGATCCAGTTCTTATCAAGTTCAATCTCCAACCTACTCAAATCTTGGACGCTAGTTACTTTCCAGAACCAGAATCCCTCGAGGGCTTTAGTAATCTCCTCGAAACTCATCGTCGCTAGCTTTCTAGCTTCATCTTCCGTGAGCTCGTAACCTCCCGGAATTACGCGTGCAATGATCTCCTCAACGGTATCCCCTTCAGCTTTCAGTCTAAGAATTGTCTTTATGTTCCTCAAATCTATCTCCATCTTTACAAAATGCGTGAAAACCCGGCTTTCAAAGTCGTTGGTCTTTACCGATAGCACGGCTTTGTAGTAGGATTTCCATAGCTCATCCTCAACTACGCTCATAGGAGCGGAACCAATCTTCGAAAGAGCCTCGCTGTAAATCGTCCCCTCTAGTTCTTTCGCTATTTCGCCAATTTCCTTGGAGAGCATAGAACGGAGTTCTTCCAAGCTGAATTCTCCAGCTGGAATAAGCGTTTCTTCGATCATCTCCGCTGGTAGATTTGCATTCTTACCTCGAATTATATTTATCAGATTCCATACATCGCATCTCCGCAAATAGTTACCGATAAGTATCTTGGCATCCCCGAAAGAAACGCTGTAGATTTTCCTATGGGTCTTTGCAAGATTTGAAAAGAGAGCATAATCCAAAAGTTTTGGACCGGAGTACTTGTAAGCCATCTCGTCGATCTCTTTCTTGTATTCAGTTTCTTCAAGAAACCTCATTATCTCGTCGAAAGACATGTTCAGAAGCTTTCTAAAGTCTTCTGCTTTGAGCAGTCTGCTCTTCATCACCTTGGTTCTGGCAACTATGTAAGCGTATGCAGCCTTTGTCCTTGAGATCATCCCTATCACCCGAAGAGAACTTTAGACACCTCACTGAGCTTCTTTTCGTATAACTGCAAAAGCATTTCGTCGAATGTCAGATTAATCCTCACCTCTCCATTTTGCTCTTCCAGCAAGATGCCACCCAGAGCAGAGATATTCCCAGCAATCTTCAAATTGATTCTTGCCTTTTTGATGATATTTTTAACAATCGCCTCGTCCTCTTTTCTGACATATATCAGCATTCCATCCTTGGCATTCCTCTTAATTAAGGACTCCAAAATCTTCTCTCTTGTCTTTTCATCCATTTCTGCGATTTTCTGCCTCAATTTTTTAAATACCTCGTCTGTTATTTCCTTTTGTTTTGACAAAATAATCCTTTTGAGCTCCAGATTCAGGCTGGAAATTTCCTGCCTCCTCAAGGCTTCTCCTTCCTTTTCTGCTTCTTCTCTTGCCTTTTTAAGTATAAGTTCGGCCTCAGCCCTGGCATCGGATATTATCTTTTCAACTTCTTTCTTCGTCTCGATCTCAATCTTTTTTATTTCTTCTTCTCCCTTCCTCCTTATTTCTTCCAACAAAGCATCCAAGGGCATTCTTTCACCCGTAAGCAAACATCAGTATAAAGCTGATGACCAGTCCGAATATAACGATGGTCTCTGGAATCACTGTAAAGAGCAGTCCAAGTCCAAGGAAGCCCCTGTCTTCTGCTATTGCTCCAACTGCAGCAGCTCCAATTCCACTTTCACCAGCTCCGGCACCTATCCCTGCCAGTCCCACAGCCAAGCCAGCTCCAATTGCTGCACACCCTTTTATGAAGGCCTCATCACTAATCATTGCCTCAACCATTTTCTATTCACCTCCAAGCAATGAATCCACCCATCTTGCAGTATCGCTGAATTTGTATCCAAAAAGGAGGATTAAGATTGCTATCGTAGCCCCCAATGCGAGCCTAAACGTTGATACTAACCAATAGTACCTAACGAACCTCTCTACATTCTTTTCGCTTCCTAGCTTCTCTGCTAACCTCAATACTACTTTTTCGCCAATCATCCGTAAGCAAACATCAGTATAAAGCTGATGACCAGTCCGAATATAACGATGGTCTCTGGAATCACTGTAAAGAGCAGTCCAAGTCCAAGGAAGCCCCTGTCTTCTGCTATTGCTCCAACTGCAGCAGCTCCAATTCCACTTTCACCAGCTCCGGCACCTATCCCTGCCAGTCCCACAGCCAAGCCAGCTCCAATTGCTGCACACCCTTTTATGAAGGCCTCATCACTAATCATTGCCTCAACCATTTTCTATTCACCTCCTTCCTCCTCCACAAACTTTTTAACCCTGCCAAATGGCGAATATTCCCTCCCACCACCTTCAAAAAACTTTGTGAAAAATTCTACATAATGCAATCGAAGCGACTGCAAGCCAGGGTCTAGTATTCCAAGTAAGAAGTTTCCAAAGTGTCCTATAAGCATTATAACAATCGCCAGAGGCAATATTGCCATCCCCGGTTCCAGACCGATTTTCAGCGACAGATAGTTGACGACAAAGGCTATATAAACCGATGAAAGTCCAATGGCCAGCAATCGTGCATAGCTTATGATCTGTCCGAACCATGTCAGTAACTCGACAGCCATTATCGCTCCGAAAATACCCATTTTTGGAATTTCAGCCTTCAGAAAGATCACAAGCCACAGCAGAATCAAAGGCAAACTTGCTAGGTAGAAGTAGTTGAATCCAGCCTGCCAACCATCTACGAGACCTGGAATTGGTAGCGGAACTGCCCTAGCCTCGGATACGGTGTTCCCGTAGACAAAAAGATTCTTTGGAAATATCTCTCCAAATCCGTTTGGTGGTGGAGAAGTGAAAATTCCAAGGTTGTAAGAAAAGCCAAATATAAGACAAACAAGACCCAGAACCCCGAATATCCAACATCCCTTCTCAAGCAAAGCCTCTTTAAGGCCATGTTCCACGTAAACATTGTAAAATCCCATCGAGAAGCCCCATACCATTTTGAACATTCCTATCAGGAGAACAATGAAAAGCAGAGCTTTAACTCCAAACTCTTCAACCCTATCAAAAAGCGGATGCCCATGGTTAAATCCATAAATCCCAGCAATTAAATCGCCGACGAAGTGCACTTCGTTTGGATTTTCTGTTCCAGGAATTCTGAACGGCCCAAAGAACTCCCCGTAAATAAAGCCGAAGATAATGGAGGAAATTCCACACGCAAGCCCAATGTTAAGCAGTTTCTGCCAGCCCTCAGTTTTGAATATCGTTTTTAGATACAGGGAAACAATTGTGATCAGCAAACCATAGCCCATGTCTCCCAGCATCAAACCGAAGAAAAGCGGGAAAAATATCGCCATCAAAATTGTTGGATCTATCTCCTTATACTTCGGGATTGCGTACGTCTTTGAGAGTACCTCAAAGTTCTTTGTAAATCCGGGGTTGTTTAGCTTAGTGGGTGGAAGTTCATGATCCTCAAATTTGAGCTGTTCTACCACCATGCCCTGACTTTCGAGTTCTTTCTTGAATTCTTCAAAATTTTTAGCTGGAACGTAGCCAACAACAACAAAGGTGTGCTTTGAGGTTAAAGTTTTAAGCGGTAGCTCAGCTTTTTCAACTTCAGAAGAAAGATACTCCTCGATCGCCAAAATTAGCTCAGCCTCTTTTAATTTTAATTCTTCTATTTCCACTTCGATCTTCTTTTTCTTCTCAAAAAGCTCTTCCTTCTTCTTTAAGAGCTCCGAAGTTCTCGACTCGTAATCCACATCAGGTACAGCAATTTCTTTGTATCCATAACCTTGCAGAATCCTGTAGACTTCATCACCGTGCTCGGCCCTCACGAAAAGGGCCATCACGTACTGTTCGCCGAATTTTTTGATAATCAAATCAAAATCCAAAGTTGCTTTCTCTATATCCTTGCTGGGATCTGCTTTTACAAATCCTACAAAACATCTCAAGCTTTTGTAACCCTTCAAAAGATTTGGAGGGATTTCCAGAACCTTCAGCGGTTCCATTGCCGATAACTCTGCCTCTATGGACTTAAGACTGTCATTTATTCTCTTTAGCTCCTCTATTCTATTACCTATCTTCTCCTGGTATTCCGAAAGTTTCATGCTCAACTTCTCTTCGATCTCTCGTCTTTTATATTTCCTTTTTACCATAAGCTTTGTCGGATCAAGTTTTAAATGAGAGATATAGCTCCTGAGCTGGAGCAAACTTCTCGAAAAATGTCCTGCTTTATCCATTGGCGTCCCGATTTTGAAGTAATCGGTTTCCTGAGGTGTCTCTATGTGAAGTAAATTCATTCTGTACAACGTTTCAGAAACCGTGCTTAGCTTATCTCCAGCACCCACTACTGCAACCTTAATCATTTTTTCAGGCTTAAGCATGCTCCACCATCCTTAGGAACTCATTATACAAGACATTTACAGCCCTATCGATATTACTTCTACCGATTTTCTCAAAACTCTCTATTTCCTTCAGCTTTTTGGATTTTATCTCCCCCTTTTCTTTTTCCACAGATTCCCTGATCTTCCTTAAGATTTCCCCTCTAAGCCTATTCGCTTCTACGGTTGCATCATCGATGATTTTCTTTGCTTCGATTTTAGCATCCAAAATCAATTTTTTTCTCTGTTCCTCAGCTTTCTTAAGCGCTTCATCAACTTTCGCTTCAGCCTCCTTAATTTTCATGAGAATTTCTGTTTTTTCCATGCTAACCACCCTAAGCGAAGCTTAAGACCAAAAAAGCCGATAACCGAAGTATATTTAAGCTTTAGCTTTCTTAACTCTGAAATCTAAAATCATTCAATTATTTTGTGCATGAATTATTCCGCCTTTAAGGGCGGGACTTCTGGCGTTAAGGGGATTTACGCCCTCCCATCATCTGCTGGAACTTCCTTAATCCCCCCGGCCCTGAAGGGCGAGGTTTTTCAGTTATAACTCGGAACAAAATTTTAAAGATTGGCCGACAATCCCACGGTTAAAACCGTAGGCTTTCTTGTCGATTTTCATGTAACTAATCTTGCACCTTCCCTTTCGACGATGACAGTATGTTCCCATTGGCTCACAAAACCTCCCGAAACTTCAGATAGTACTGGATACTCTCTAAGAACCTTTTCCCTGACAAGTTTGGCTATGAATATCTCAGGAGCCCTTGTCAGCCATCTCTTGGCAAAAGGCAGGGTCTTGTATTTTTCCGAAATTTCAGAAATAATATCTCTCAAAAGCTTAATCCTAACCGATTTCGGATTTATAAGACTGTATATCTCGCATTCATTTCTTTCAGCAACTCTACCTACACCGTCCGTAGCAAAAGGTTCTATGGCTATGACCATCCCCTCTTTAAGTTCAACTCCTCGTTGAGTTGCGTAGTTGTAGATGCTCGGAGGGGCATGAGCTATATAAGGCAATAATCCGTGACCAGTGAGATTTACGATAGGTCTGAAACCGTGGCTCCTAATAGTCTCTTCTATGATCTTTCCCAGCTTTGCTGTATCGACTCCAGCCCTTACGGCGTCAATCGCGTTGAAAACAGCTTCTTTGCTGGCCTCTATAAGTTCTGAGTGATCTCCAAGATCTATTGAAATCGCCATGTCGGCTATATAGCCGTCAATGTGGGCACCGATGTCTATTTTGACAAGATCCCCCTTCTTGAATCGCCTTTCATCGTTTTTAGCTGGCGTAAAATGGGCGGCATCGCTATTTACTGATATATTGCAGGGAAATGCTGGTTTTGCCCCGAGTTCCAATATTTTGTTCTCTACAAACTCAGCTACCTCAATTAGTTTTCCTCCTACTGTAACCTTTTCTCCCAAAGATTTTGCAACCTCTTTAAGAACTTCTCCGGCTTTTAAAGTCTTTTCCAATGCATCTTCATCCATAGTTATCACCTAACCTAATATATAAGCTCCTCAATCATACCCTTCTCTATGGCGATCCTAATCTCCCTCGCAATTCTTCTGCCCATATACATGTTTTCTCCAAACAAGATGTAAGAATAGGGAGAATTAGGAATCCCCGCATTCGTTCCAGCAACAATTCTAGCAGAGATCTCAAAGACCACTAGCTCAGCTTTATCTGTAAATATAGTCTCGATACAGAAAGGTCCAACCATTCCCGGATACGCTATCTCTTTTGATACTTCAAAGATCCTATCCGCCACCTGAAATGCCTGACTCAACAAACTCTCTCTTAAAACAAGAGGAAAGTTTCCGATGATTGTGTAGGTGGGTTCAAGCTGGAGTTTCAACTGCTCTTCCGCCGGAATTCTTCCAATTCCATCTACATGTTCATATCTCCGATCCAGAGCTATTAGCTCCATTCTCTGGTTAACGGGAGAGTAGAAAAATGAAAAATAAACACTAGCTCCGATTACGTATTCCTGTATTTCGGCTCCTTTTATTTCCTCTCTAGTCACCAATCCCTTTTTTACCATGCTCTCTGCCTTTCTCCTGAAATCCTCTGGTGATGAGGCAAGAAAGTATCCTCTTCCACCTTTAGCACCCTGATACTTAACGATACAGAGCCTGTCAATCTCATCAGGGCTACTGAATAGCTTAGGAACCCTTACATTCGCCCTTCTTAGCCACTCTCTTTGTTTCTCTCTGCTTGTCTCGTATTCCATAAGCTTTCGGTTTCCAAAGATTGGAACTTCAAGCGAGTCGAATTTGCCTATGTAGGCGTTGAAGGAGCCATGAGGGATTAGAATTGCATTCTCATTTCTCAAGAACTCCTGAATCTCCTTACTGAGTAATTCTCCAAAGCTTTCAACTTCCAACAACCTGTCTGCAACTCCGAAGTTTCTGTAAACATCTTTCTCAGCATTTTTGCAAATGCATATCGTTTCAAAACCCTCGTCCTTTGCTCCTCTTAGTATATTCAATGCAGAATGGCTTCCGAGAGTAGCTATTTTCACGTTGTTGAGATCGTAGCCCCTGAGTATCTTTAAGATTCTCTCTCTCAACTTTCATCCCTCCTATTCTTCAGTTTCAACGCATCTTGGAGCATAAAAGGATTGTTGAACATCACGTAGTCCGCTTTTCCGATTAGAGAGAAAATTTCTTCGTCACTGTGATTTCTATGAATTCTGAAGTATCTAATTTCTCCACAAACCGGTTTAGATTCGAATGGATCTACTACATGGATCAGATTAAGGCTTTCGCAGATTCTCTTTACAGCTTCTTCATTCCATCCTCTCGGCTCCCACCCGAATATGAAATCACGTTCTATAGATCCAAAAAACTCTTCCATGTTTCTAAAACTGTCTTCGCCTTCCTTGAAGCTTTTTGGTGTCTGGAAAAGAATAAATTTAGCTTTCAATGCTTTTGCTATCTCTTTTGTTACTTCCCAAGCTTCAAAAACCTGTTTTATCGGTTTAAAGAAACCAGCATCTTCGAGCACCAAGTTTACTTTCCGATAAGTGGGGCTGCTGGGTGGGTGGGTTATAACCTGCCAAGCTTTTACAGTAAATTCAAAATTTTCGGGGGCTTTCTCTATCCATTTCTTTGCCGTTTCAAGCGATGGGGGTTTGTAAAAGGTTTTCTGGACTTCTACGACCTCGAATGTTTTGAAATATTTCTCCATAGCAATCGGAAACCCGCAACAGCCTATTTTCATCAGGTTTAAGATACCCCAAAGAATAAAAAGTTTTAATGGGAAGGTTTAAAAAGGTTAAATCGGCCCTTTTTTATGGCCGAGGTGGTTGTATACGGTCTTACAACTTGTCCACACTGCAAGAGAACACTAGATTATCTAAAGCTCGCAAAGGTTGATTTTGAGGTAGTTTGGATAGATAAACTGGAAGGGGAGGAAAGAGATAAAGCAATCGAAGAAGTCTATAAACTTTCCAAAAGCTATTCTGTGCCTTTGGTCGTTAAAGGTGATAAATGGGTCCTCGGATTCGACAGAGAAAAAATTGACAGACTCATCAAGAGCTAGTTTGTCTTTATTGAAGTTGGGCCATTTAAAATCAGGCTTTAATCCCAGAAAATCGTTTAAAGGCCTCTGAGCGTTAAGGCATGGGCTATATTCATATCGCATATCTGGACTTCCCTCTGCAAGGGAACGTCCCCAAGACCTATTCAACACGGTACTATCTAAACCTTGACCATTCATCCCAGAGCTAAAGCTCTGGGTTTTCTGGGCACCATTTTGTAAGATCTCTAACTCTAAAATTTTTTCATCTTATACATTCTGCAGAAAGTACACTGGTTCCAAGAATAGCCCACTGTTGCCTGAATAATTAGACTGCGAGCTTCACTTGGCGGTCGAAACACTGGCTCCTCATATCTCACATTGGTGCATTGTTCCAGATCTAAAAAGCATTTCCAAAAAATTTATACTCTCATGCTTAACCAAAAGCGATGAATGATTTGATACCTCTACTCGCTGTTTACGCATACGTCGTCTCGCTTGTGCTCTTATCTGAGAAGGTAATAAAGAACGAGCTTTTAGGTAGGAAGTTTCTACATATAATGGTCGGGAATATTGCCTTTCTCCTGCCTTTTTTCGAATCCCGAGAAGTAATGACGTTCCTCGCGGCTTTTCCATTCGTTATTCTAACTTTTCTCATGACCCCCTATTCACCGATAAAAATCCCTAGCAGAACGACGCTTTCCGGGCACGCCTTAGGACTTTTCTACTACTCAATAGCCTGGACCCTGCTGGCCTTCTTCCTTTTCGAAAGGCGAGATGCGATCTCAATGGGCATCGTTGCAATGTCATACGGAGATGGCTTTGCCTCGCTGGTAGGTACAAAATACGGAAAAAGAAAGTACACGATTTTTGGGGCTTCAAAAAGTCTTGAAGGTAGCTTGGCGATGTTTGTATCAACCCTCGCAATGTTTCTAGCGATAAGTCTTTACTATTCCCGCGAGGTAACGTATTCTCTCGTACTACTCGCTCTCGTAGCAACAATTGTAGAAGCTATCACCCCCAAAGGGCTGGATAATCTGAGCGTTTCGCTCCTAATTGCACCTCTTTCCCTGATGCTATGAGGTTTATTGTAGTCGATGGCCTAGACGGTTCAGGTAAGGATACCCATGCAAAGTTCATCGCAGAAAGATATCAATCAAAAGGTGAAACCATTGTAATCCGTACACATCCCAGCGATTCCTTCTTCGGTAAGAAGGCGAAACAGAGCCTTCTGGGAAGGGGGAAAATCAACCACATAAAGGCATCGATCTTCTATTTCCTCGATGTCATGAACTCTCTCTTTAGGTACTACGGAAAGGCCGACAACGTAATCTTCGTCCGCTATATTGGCGGAGTTTTTTATTTGCCTTCTCCCTTTGCGAAATTCTTATACAGATTCTTCTCTGCAATTTTGCCCACCTCCGATTACATGTTCTTCCTCGATGCAGAGCCCGAAGTTTTGGCAAAGAGAATTTCAAGTAGAAAAGAGAAAGAGATGTTCGAAAATCTCGAGGACCTGAGGAAAGTGAGAGAGAGGGCCCTTAAAATTTTAAAGGGCTGGCACATTGTGAGAACCGACAGAGAGATAAAGGAGACAAGGACCGAAATAGAGAGAATCCTAGACAAACTTGATTCAAAAAAATGTTAAATTCTGATTTCTGCCCACTTATCGACGTTTTCTGAAACCCTGACGCGGATAACATTTAAACCTCTTCTTTTCAGCTCTCCGAAGATGTATAATGCAATGTTTTCAGAAGTTGGGATTTCTATTATTTCGTTTATCAGTGAATGGTCGAATTTGCTGAGTATTTCCCTCAGAATTCTTTTAAGCTCAAAAAAATCGATGATCATCCCATTCTTGAGTTCCCCTTCAACCTCCACACTCACGACAAAGTTGTGCCCGTGAATTTTGCCACATTTTTCATGCCCCGGAATCGAATGGGCTGCACTGAAACCTTCGGAAACTCCAACCACTATCTTCACTACCTCACCCCCATGAATTTGTGTACCTGAGGGATGACTCTAGTATCCGCGAATTCTAGCATTTTCTGTTGAAGTTTAAAAATGTTCTCAAGCCTTGAGCCGAAAACCGGCTGGAGAACAAAACACTCCACATAGTCCTTTATTTGAAGAGAAGAATTTATAATTTCCTCTTCGTTGAATACTGAAGGCAATACAATCTTGCAGAAGGTCCTCCTCGTTCTGGTTTTTCTGAGAATTTTAAAGCTTTTAAAAGTGTTTTCCAGCAGAATTTCAAAGTCAAAAAGTTTTGCTTCCCTGACTTTAAGATCTCCAGCTACAAAATCGACAAATCTTAGTTTCTTGGCCTTTTCCGGTATGCTCATGTTCGATTCAAGATAGAAAGGTCTTGTCTTATTAAGAGCTCTTATAAATTCCGCCTGAAGCAATGGTTCCCCGCCCGTTAGGCTAACAGAGTGCACCTTGGCAGAATCTATCCTTCTTTGAACGTACTCTGCAGAGATCGGATTTTGAATTTTTTCCCCGCTAACATGGTCGAAACAAAATTCCGAGTCCTTTAAAGTGTCGCAATAGTAGCAGTCCAGATTACAACCGCAAAACCTTATAAAAAGCTGCCTCACGCCGACAAGAATTCCTTCACCCTGTATTGACTCAAAGATTTCACTTATCCTGCCTCTCATATTTTTATCATCTTCCCGGTCTTCTCGTATACTTTAAGCCCATCAAGTTTCCCCAATCTTTCTGCAAATTCTCTGGATTTCAATATTTCAAGAAATGCTCTTACAGGAGGTTTATTAAGCCTTTCAAGTGGTATTAAAAAGTCGTATTCTTCTGCTCTTAGCGGAATGAAGTCCAAATCATATAACTTTGCTACACTTTTTATCCCAACTCCCACGTCGGCCCTTCCAGTGGCAACTGCAAAGGCGATGGCATCATGAGTTTTGGCCTCAACCTCATAACCCTTTATTCTTCTTCTCAGTTCTTCGAAGCTTATATTAAGTTCAATTGCTAGGTTTCGCAGATGCATGTCAACTAGTACTCTTGTTCCCGAACCTCTGTTCCTGTTTACAAAACTTACATCTTCTCTAAGCAAGTCCTGAAAGTTGTGGATCCTCTTCGGATTGCCTTTCGCAACAATTAGCCCCTGCTCTCTGAGATATCCCTTGACAAGAACTGCATTCTCAACTCCAAATTTTCTGATAACACCTTCATTGTAATTTCCATCCTCGCCCAGAAGATGTACCCCTGCCAAATCCGCTTCTCGCCTTTTAACCGCAAGTATACCAGCGGTAGAGCCCAAATTTATGACTTTTGCCTCATATTCCGGCATAAGCTCGAGAATAGCATCTAAGCCAGTGCAGTGGCTTCCAATTATGACTAAGTCAGCCGGTTTTACTTCCCCATACAACCTAACATCTACCACTTCGCCTTCTTCTAACATTAAAACGTCTTCTGGTATCTCTATAAATCCGTCAGTTGCGTATATGGCTGAGATCATCCCGCTATAGGAGCCTGTAACAGGATACACCTTGTACTCTCCTGAATCATGTATTATATTAACTGGCAACAGTTCCCGTCTACCGGGCTCAGAAAAAACCTTCATTGCAAGCTTTGCCTTTAGAGTTTTGCTTTCCTCACATAAACCGGAAAGCTTCCTTATCAACGGAGAGACAAATATCTCGAATATCGTCATTGCAGAAGTCGGATACCCCGGCAAGGCAAAGATGGGTTTACCTTTGTGCAAAGCGATGGCTGTGGGCTTACCCGGTTTAACAGCTATACCGTGAACAAGCAAACCTGGATCAAACTCCGAGAGTATCCTGAACATCATGTCCCCAAAACCGGCCGACGTGCTACCACTGGTCAATACTATATCCGCAACCTCCAAAGCCCTTAAAATCGCACTTCTGAGCTCGTCCTCGTCATCCTTTACGATCCCCAATCTTATCGGATCTCCACCACACTCTTCAACAGCTGCGGAGAGAGCAAAGGAGTTAACGTCGTATATTTTAGCTCTCTCAAGCTTTTCTCCGGGCTCAACTAGCTCATTCCCTGTTGAAAGAATAGCCACTTTCGGCTTTCGGTATACCTTCAAACGCCTTATTCCGCATGCAGAAAGCAATGCAATCTCCCTTGAAGTTATCTTCTTTCCCTTTCTAAGCACTAGCTCACCAGCCATTATATCGCTGCCTGCGAAAAGTACGTTCTCCCCTGGATTGGTCGATCTGAAAATCTCAACAAATCGCCCGCTTTCTCTCGTGAATTCTACCATAACCACAGCGTTGGCTCCCTTGGGAATCAAAGATCCGGTCGCTACTTCCACGGCTTTTCCCCTACCCACCTCGATACCGCTCCATTCTCCAGCCTCAACTCTGCCTACTACCTCAAGCTTTACGGGCCTAGATTCGTCAACACCAAATGTTTCTTCAGCGATTACGGCGTAACCGTCCACAGTTGCCCTGTCAAAAGGGGGTAAGCTTATCGGCGCTCGAATGTCTTCAGCCAAAACTCTGCCTCTAGAGTCCAACAATTCAACCTCCTCGGTCACAGTCTCTGGCTTGTAATGCTGAAAAAGAATTTTCTTTGCCTTCTCAATGCTGAGAACTTCTCTGAATATTTTCCTCATTCAAAAACCTCCGTTATATCCCTTATAAGCCTTACTTCTACTTCCTCTCCGGCTTCATAACCCTCAAGATCTTCCGGTACTATTAGGATTGCATTTGCCCTAACTAGCGAGCTTAAAACACTAGAACCCGAAATTTGAATTGGAAAAACTTTACCATTATCCCAGTAAACTCTGACGATGCTTCTTACGCCTAACTCTGAAGGGATACGGGACTCAAGAATCCCTTTCTTTACCGTTCCCTTTCTCTCAACAATTCGCACGTTCATCATTCGGTAAAGTGCTGGAATTACAAAGGTGTTGAAGGCCAGTAAACAGGCTGCTGGAGAACCAGGAAGCATGAAAACCGGCTTGTTGTCGACCAGGCCAAAAGCAGTCGGCATTCCTGGCTTCATAGCGACACCATGAAAGAGGATATTCCCATACTTCTCAACAACTTCAGGGACCAAATCGCGCTCTCCTACTGAAGTGCCCCCAGTAAAAACGACCATATCATATTGCAAACCATCAAATAATTTTCTTTCGATCTCTTCGAATTTATCCTTTACGATCCCAAGGCTAACACTATAGAAGCCGAGTTCCAAGAGGGCGTTACAGATCATAGGGTTATTTGAATTGTATATCTTGGCTCCCTCAAGCTTTTTTCCGGGTTCAACAAGTTCGTCCCCTGTTGATATAACCGCAACTTTAGGTTTTCTATAAACTTTAACGGTTTCAAAACCCAAAGAAGCCAAAATTCCTGCATCCTGCGGTTGCAAGATCTCCCCCCTCCTTAGCACAAGTTCCCCCTTCCTTAAGTCCTCCCCGGCCCTTGAGACGTTCTTGTAGGGTGTGACACTTCTGAAGATTTTGATATATTCTCCAGCAATTTCGGAAAATTCCAATGGAACTACTGCATTCGCACCTTTTGGCAATGCAGAACCTGTAAAGATTCTTACAGCAAAACCACTCGAAACATCAAAATTCGGAACTTCCCCGACCCTGACTTCGCCGATTAACTTAATCAGAACAGGATTCATGTCGCTAGCCCCAAATGTATCCTCGGCAAGAACCGCATATCCGTCCATCGCGGATCGGTCAAACCTTGGAATGTCAAATTCAGAAAATATGTTTTCCGCAAGGACTCTACCAACGCAATTGTAAAGATTGGCGGTCTCAATTCCGAGTATTCTTATGTTGTCAAAAATTCTCCTTAGAGCGGTTTCCACTCTTTCCTGAACCTTGAAGCCTCTGCTCCTAACCATCAAACTCAAATCTTTTCACCATTAAAAAATTTGCCGCAAACAGCTACATCAAACAGATTTTAACTAGGTCCAAGTAGTATTTTCTATCGAAGGATAAGCTCCACAGACTTAAAGAAGCTAAAAATCTGCTTGGAAATTCTACGGGACTAGATCCAGTTGAACTAACTCACCCCAAAAAGCAGAACTACTTAAGCTTTGCCCGTTCATCCCAGAGCCAAAGAGCTCTGGGTTTTCTGGGCACCCATTTTTATAATCGTTTAGGAAGCATTTAAATCTCCGCGCATTCTTTCTTTGTGAAGTCCTTCATAGAGGAAAAGGTTAGGGAGATAAGGGAAATAGTGGGAGAGGGAAGAGCAATAATAGCCCTTTCTGGCGGTGTGGACAGCTCCACGGCTGCGATGCTTGCTTACAAGGCGATTGGAGAGACTTCACGCTGTTTTTGTGAACACCGGCCTTTTGAGGAAGGGCGAACCGGAATTCGTTGTAAAGACTTTTAGGGATCTGGGGCTAAATCTAATAGCCGTTAACGCCGAGGAAAGGTTTTTCAAAGCCCTTAGGGGTGTAAGGGATCCTGAGGAGAAGAGAAAAGTTATCGGAAGGGTTTTTGTTGAGGTCTTTGAGGAGGAAGCTAAAAAAATCGGGGCAGAGTTCCTAATTCAAGGAACGATTGCACCAGACTGGATCGAGAGCAGGGGAGGGATAAAGAGTCACCATAACGTTGGAGGCCTACCAGAAAGGTTAAATTTGCGAATAATCGAGCCCTTGCGGGATCTTTACAAGGATGAGGTCAGACAGCTTGCGAAAGAACTCGGGATACCGGAGAAGATCTATGCGAGGATGCCTTTCCCCGGTCCGGGGCTTGCCGCGAGAATAATTGGCGAAGTAAATCCTGAAAGGGTCAGAATAGTAAGGGAGGCAAATGCAATAGTTGAAGAGGAAATCGAGAGGGCAAAGCTTAGACCATGGCAAGCCTTTGCAGTGCTTCTGGGGATAAAAACTGTTGGAGTTCAGGGAGATATAAGGGCTTATAAGGAGACAGTTGCCGTGCGGATCGTTGAAAGCACCGACGGCATGACGGCGAATGCGATGAACGTACCATTCGAGGTTCTGCAGAGAATTGCCTTCAGAATCGTCAGTGAAATCCCCGAAGTCTGCAGGGTGCTTTACGACATAACGAATAAACCGCCGGCGACCATCGAGTTTGAGTGATATGATTGCCATAATCGAGAATTACGGACAGTATACGCACAGAATCTGGAGAACCCTGAAGGAAATCGGAGTAAAGGCAGAGATAATTGAAAATACGACTCCAGTTGGTGAGATAAAGCGTAGGCAATTTGCCGGAATTATATTTAGTGGTGGGCCGAGTCTAGAAAGGGTTGGAAATTGCTTGGAAATCCTCGAAAGATACGAGGAGTTCGGCATTCCTCTGCTCGGAATTTGCTTGGGACATCAGCTAATCGCAAAGTATTTCGGGGGAGAAGTAGGTAGGGGAAAAAAGGCAGAATACAGTCTCATCGAGGTCGAAATTTTAAAAGAGAACGATCTTTTCGTAGGAATTCCAAGGATTTTGAGAGTTTGGGCAAGCCACATGGACGAGGTTAAGTCGATGCCAAAGGATTTTGAACTTCTTGCGAGGAGCGAATTCTGCGAGATTGAGGCGATTAAACACAGAAAGCTGCCAATTTACGGGATACAGTTCCATCCCGAGGTGGCGCACACGGAGAAAGGTAAGGAGATCTACAGAAACTTCGTTTCACTCTGCAAAATTTAGCTGCGATTTAAAAAAAGAAAGATTAGAGTTCCGAAACGATTTCGTCTAGCAGAGCCAAATAATCCTCTTCTTTCCTCCAGAGGTTGCCAAAGCTCATAGCTGCATTCGGATGATAGTAGCGGTCAATGGAGATCGCCCTTATGTGTGGTGCGAAGTTCTTGATCGCTGCAAGCATCTGGGAACCGTGGTAGTAAATTGTACCCATCATCAGCACAACGTCGTAGTTTCCTTTCCCGTCGAAGCCCTTCCAGCTGGGATCGAGCAAAAACTGAGTAAGTTCGTGGAGCACTGCATATTTCGCATTGATCCCTGCTTGGGCAAGCTTACTGATGGCATTACCCGTCGCTACTACTGTCACTCCCTTCTCTGCGAATTTCTTAACTCTCTCAATCATCGCCGGTGTTATGTCTGGGCCTACTATCAGAAGTGGGTGCTTTGCCTTCTTTACAGCCATTGCAACCGGCTTTCCCTTTTCAAGTAGCATCGCCATCTTTGGACCCGGTATATTTGCAGCATCAAATGGCTGCTCAATCGTCTTGGGCATCTCCACCACCTCATTTCTTGGCCAAGCTTGAGAATCCTTCCCTGAAGAGTCTCTCGACACATGTTGGGTTGAAGCCCGCCTGATACGGCCTTATTGGTCCCTCAAGTATCTTCTTCCTGCTCCAGTCGATCTTCCAGCCGTGCTTTTCCTCTAGCTCCTTTAGCAGTTCCTCTCTCTTTGCCAGTGGCAAGTCTGTCTCAGTTCTAACGTACAGATGCCAGTCGTCGGGCATTCTTCCTAGATACTTGAGGCTCAGATCGATGTAGTGAGTCAGCTTTATGGCCCTGCCCTTGTCTGTGTCATTCGGCCTGAAGCAGAGCTTTGCTATGAGCGGTATGGCTTCCTCGATGGTTTCAGCTGCAACAAGCAGATCCTGCGGAGCCGGTTCAACTCTAACCTTCTGCCCGCTTCTCACATCGTAGACCATCCAGTCTTCATCGTTGTACGGCCTTCCGAGGAATGCCCTGCGGTACTTGCTTCCATGCGGTCCAACAACTACTGGAATTCCGAGCCTGTTAACTCCTGTTGCTATGCTGGCAGCCTTCTGGCTGTATGCACCCCAAGCAACTCCGCAAGCTCCGACTCTGTTGAGTATGTAATCAGCTATTTCCTCATAGTTGGCTCTAATATTTCTCATTGCAAATATCCTCGCAACCTTTATCGCTGCTCCGTGGATATGCGCATTCGAGATACAGCTACCAATGTTAACGACACCGCCGCCATCGAAATCGTCCTTGTACTTCTCGTAAACAGTCTTTCCTTCTTCATCCTTGTAGAGCCCGCAGTCCATTGCCATGCAGCCAGTGGTTACTACGATGTAATTCCTTGATGCGAACTCATTTACTATCGTATACGCATCCTTGGTACCGTTCGGATAGTTGCTACAGCCAACGACTGCAATGATTCCCGGAATCGTACCGAGGACAATCGGAGCGCCGACATTCCTGATTTCGGAATCCCTGACTGGACCTCTGCCCCTCCTAACCTTTCCTTTTTCGTTCAGTATTCTGTTCCAAGCAGCATAGTTGAACATGTCTATTATAGGTATATTCTTCGGGCAAACCTGCTCACACCTTCCGCAGGTTATGCAGACGTCCCATTTCTCCTCAAGCACCTTTCTGTCCCCTTTCTCTGCAGCCTCCATTGCTTCGCCAATTCTTATCTTCTGCGGGCACGCAATTGTGCATGTTCCGCACTGCGTGCAGGCTTTTGCGTAGTTCATGAACTGCTCCTCAGTAAGCACGGGCTTTATCTCGCCTCTCTTCTTTCTCCTGGCCCTTGCAACCTCAACTGCAATTTCGCCGACCTTCAGAGGATCGAGCACGACTGCTCCAGGATTTCCATCGAGCAGGTACTTGATGACTTCCTTTGGATCCTTCTTCGTCATGTCTGGCAGCGCATGCATCGCTTTCGCATTTGTGCAGAGAACTGGTACTCCAAGCTTCCCAGCATGGTACAGAATGTCTGCCCTAATGCACTGCTCGTCAATTACGATTATGTCGGCCAAGCCTGCCCTTACAACTTTGAGCTGTCTGCCCAAAGATCCCGCTATTTTAGCCTTCGGCCAGTATCTGCTAATGTCATGAGCTGTGCAGCAAATGCCTGCAAGCTCAACTTCGTCGCCAAGTTTGTTGTTCTCGATATAGTCAGCAATGTTGATAGCTGGAGGAGCGTGATGACCTATGACGAGCACGATCGCCTTGTTTCTGTCCAGAACTCCCATTCCCAGCTCGATCAAGGGCTGGTTGCTCTCTCCCTTCGGCAGGTTGAAAGCGACAATCTGGGCAATGTCTGCTATCTCCTTGCCGAGAGAGTCCATCATGCCAAGGTGGAATGCCTTTGATTCGAAGTCCAAGTAGCTGCCCTCCTGTCCCGTGTGAATCGCATCCATTACCTGTACTATCTGTTCTTCAACGTATGTAAGCGCTCTCTCCAAATCGGCAAGTGTCTTCGGCTTAATTCCAGTGATCAGCTGGGTAAGCGGTGCGACTTCGGCAATTTCAGGACCAAGATCCACGGGGATCTCGTCAAGCTTTTTGCCTGTGACATGCTCTATATCGTGGAGCATGTGCCTTGCATGTCCTGTGTGGCATGCAGCGCCAATGGCTACCGCAATATCGACGATTCTTCCAGTCTGCGCTTCAAGGCTGATTCCGCAGGCTCCGCGCTTGTTCTCGGTCAGATCGCACTTCCCCATCGTACAGAGGCAACACATGTCGCAATAAGGAGCATAGAATGGCTTGTAGCGCTTAAGCAGAGTGAAATCCCAGTCCCTTAGCGTTTCTATCTGCGGAAAAGGCGTTGGACCCATTGGAGCCCATTCTTCCTCTTCTTCCGTGATTTCTCCGATCTTTATACTGACGTTTCTGAGCTCATCTACAAATATCGCCCCTTTTCTAAATTCGAGAACCATCTTACCACCACCTCATCCTTTCCCTGATCACATATAAATTTTTTTAAAGTTAATATCAGCATTTTTTATAACAGAAGATAATATGAATTTTCAAACAAATTTTAATATCTGCTGTTATCCAAATCCCATTTTGTGCCATTTTAAACTAATTAAAATTCAAAAATTAAAACAATTACTTTTTGACTTTTTATTTAATGGAGAAATAAAAAATTCGTTCATCATCCGCATTTTGTAAAACCACAGAACTTGCACGTTGCACAGCCCTCGCTGTATTCAAGCACATTACCGCATTCAGGGCATACTCCACCAATCATCTTGGTCTTTCCCTCCTCTTCAACGATTTCCTCTGCAAACTCAGTCAAGGGTTTTATACCTTCCACCTCAAACTTTATTCTCTTGTACTCTCCCTTGAGCCACTTTTCAAGCACCTTAGCCACACCATCCGCACAACTTGTTATGATCTCGCCATTATCGAAGCCTATGGACGGGCAGCGGATCCCCTTCAACTGCTTGATAAGAACCTCGGGGTTGATCCAGCTCCGTAAAGCTATGCTCAAAAGTCTGCCAATCGCCTCTGTTTGCGATGCGGAACATCCTCCGCTTTTTCCGAGCTGAACGAATACCTCTGCTATGCCCTCGCTGTCCTCATTTATGGTGACATAAAGCGATCCGCATCCCGTTCTCGTCTCTATTGTTCTACCCTCAGTTACTCTTGGCCTCGGTCGAGGTTCGATGAACTTGGAAGGCCTTCTTATCTTCTCCTTTTCCTTTTCAGCTTTCTTGAGCATCAAAACCTGTTCTTCTCTGCTCCCATCTCTATAGACAGTTATACCCTTGCACTTGAGCTCATAGGCAAGAAGGAAAGCCTTCTCAACGTCGAGTCGGGTTGCAGAGTTTGGCAGATTTATGGTTTTGCTGACTGCATTGTCTGTGAACTTCTGGAATGCTGCCTGCATTCTGACATGCCACTCTGGAGCGATCTCAAGCGCACATCTGAAAACTCTCTTCATGTCTTCGGGCAGATCGAGCTTCTGAATGCTTCCCGTTTCCGCAATTTTCTCGATCAGCTTCTCGTTGTAAAGTCCCCTCTCCTTTAAGACGTTCTCAAAGATCCAGTTAACCTCGAAGAACTCCTCTCCGTCGAGAATGTTTGCTCTCTTGTACGCCAAGGCAAAAACGGGCTCTATGCCGCTGCTGCAGTTAGCTATTATGCTAATTGTGCCTGTAGGAGCGATCGTGGTCGTTGTGGCGTTTCTCATCTTTAAACCTTTCTTCTCCCAAACGCTTCCCTTCCAGTTCGGAAAAACTCCCCTCTCTTCCGCCAATGCCTGCGAAGCCCGGTGAGATTCATCCTGAATGAACTTCATAACTTTCTCTGCAAGAGCTATCGCCTTCTCACTGTCGTAAGGAATTCCAAGAAGGAAGAGAGCGTCGGCCCATCCCATAACGCCCAAGCCCACCTTTCTATTGGCCTTGGTCATTTTTTCTATCTCCGGGATCGGATAGCTGTTTATGTCGATCACGTTGTCAAGGAACCTCGTAGAAGTCCAGACCGCCTCTTTCAGCCTTTCCCAGTCGAATTCATCTCCTTTGACGAACTTTGCAAGGTTTATGCTTCCGAGATTGCACGACTCGTAGGGAAGCAGCGGCTGCTCGCCGCAGGGATTGGTCGCCTCGATCATCCCTACATGTGGCGTAGGGTTGTGACGGTTAACTTCGTCGATGAAAACGAGCCCGGGCTCGCCATTTCTCCAAGCCCCCTCAACTATCAGATTAAATATCTTACGCGCTGAAACTTTCCGCACCACCTCTCCTGTCCTAGGATTAATGAGCTCATAGTCCTCGTCTTTCTTAAGAGCGGACATGAATTTATCGGTAACGGCAACGCTTATGTTAAAGTTTCTCAGTACTCCCTCCTCCCATTTTGCCTTTATGAATTCTTCTATGTCCGGATGGTCGCAGCGGAGAATTCCCATGTTCGCCCCTCTCCTTCGCCCTCCCTGCTTGATCTGCTCGGTAGCAGAGTCGAAGATCTTCATGAAACTCACGGGTCCACTAGCAACCCCCATAGTGCTCTTTACAAGATCTCCTTTTGGTCTAAGCCTTGAAAAACTGAAGCCAGTTCCGCCGCCACTTTTTTGAACCTTTGCCATGTCCCAGAGAGCTTTAAAAATTCCGTCTATGCTGTCTTCGATCGGTAAAACAAAGCATGCAGATAACTGCCCTAGAGGCGTACCCGCATTCATCAGCGTTGGAGAATTTGGCATAAATTCTTGATTCCACATCAAATCGAAAAATTTCTTGGCCCAAAACTCGGGATCCCCTCCATAGTTCTCCTCAGCACTTGCAACTGCATTAGCTACTCTCCAGCACATCTGTTCTGGAGTCTCAATAACCTCTCCTTTTTCATTTTTGAGCAGGTATCTCTTCCTAAGCACAGTTTCAGCAGTTTTACCAATAATCATCAAATCACCAGAAATTAGTTTTCTTCTTCCAAAAAAAGATTACGCCAAAGTTGCAATTGAAGCCATTGAAAAACGGATTTTGCATATAAAATTAACTTTACCTGAAAACAAGTATTTTGAATTTCATTCGAAGTCTTCAATCGACTTCTGTGAAAGCCTCTCAACAGTTTTCCATTTCCTCCTAACAAAAGGAGGAATTTCTTTAAGCTGTTTCAAATAAGCAATCGTCTTAGGATCGCTTGCATATCCGCTTCCGAAATCTCCGTACTTCCGTCTTAAAATCTCAACTTCCTTATCTCTTTCGACTTTGGCAATTATAGAAGCAGATGAGACTATCGGGAACTTTTCATCCGCTTTATGCTCGGCAACAACTTCTACGCCAGTCATCTCCCTGAGCTGAGACGCGAGCCTTTCAGGCTTAACATCTGGACTGTCAACCAGAGCGATTTCAGGTTTTAACCTTTTTATTATCTCCGAGTAGCTCTCCTTGAGGATCTCGTTTATGGTCCTGCACTCCATCATCTCATCTAGTTCATCCGCCGGAATTTTTATGACCTCAATCCTTGCGACCCTCCTGATCTTCTCCGCTAGCTCCTCTCTCTTCTTCTGGCTCAGCTTTTTAGAATCCTTGACTCCGATGCTCCTTAGGTAGTCTTCCGACTCGCATGCAACTCCTGCAACTACTAACGGCCCGATAACACAGCCTTTGCCAGCTTCGTCAATTCCAGCTTTCATATTCCAAGCTTTAGTCCTTTAATGGGCAGTTTCCTCTTTTTCATCTTTTTCATAAAGTTCCTTACAGTTTCATAATATCTCAGCAACTCCCTCACTTCTTGCTGAGAGGTTCCGCTACCGATCGCAATTCTCCTGATCCTAGAGCTATCTATGATCCTCGGATTCAATAATTCCTCTTCAGTCATCGAGTCCATGATTACCTTGAATTTTCTCATCTTCTCCTGCGTCATCTCCGCTGTTTTGTCATCTATACCTAAGCCAAATACCGGGATCATATCCAAGACTTTTCTTAGCGGACCGAGTTTGTTCATAGCTTCGATTTGTTTGTAGATATCTTTCAATGTAAAATTTCCCTTCAGAAAGGCTTCTGCATCGATTTCTTCCTCTTCTGCAATCTTTTCGACTTTCTCGATGAGCGACCTCAAATCGCCCATTCCCAGCAACCTAGAAATAAAACTTGCTGGATCGAATTTCTCGAAATCTTCTACTTTCTCCCCGGTTCCTATGAAAGCAATCGGAATTCCGATTTCCCTTGCAGCACTAAGGGCTCCGCCGCCTTTGGCCGTGCCATCGAACTTTGTTATAATTATCCCATTTATTCCAATCGCATCATGAAAGGCCTTCGCCTGCTTGCTCGCCAGCTGTCCTATTGCTGCGTCGAGGACCAAGAACTTATATTCAGGATTTGCAAGCTCTGCTATAGTTATCATTTCATCTATAAGCTCTTTTTCGAGGGCATGTCTCCCAGCAGTATCTATTATAATTATGTCCTCCTTAGAGTTCTCCAAAGCTCTTTTGACTACCTCCAATGCATTTTTGCCCTTTTCACCATAAAATGCTATCGAATTTGCCTCTGCAAGTTGTTTTAATTGCTCATACGCTGCAGGTCTCCAAGTGTCGCCAGCAACAACTGCAGCTTTCAGACCTCTGTCCTTGAAATACTTAGCAAGCTTAACTGCAGTGGTCGTCTTTCCGCTCCCCTGTAAACCAACAAGCATTATCTTTGACTTCTTCAGCGGAATCTCGAGCCCTTCTCCTACCCCTTTTAGCAGCTCTTCGTAGACAATTCTGAGAATTTGCTCTCGAGCATCGAAATATTCAGGGACTTCCTCGCTAAGAGCTCTCTTCCTTATAGCCTCGCTTATCTCCTTAACCTGCCGAACATTTACATCAGCCTTTATCAGAGCTCTCTGGATATCCCTGACCATTTCCTCAACGAACTTCTTGTCTATGGCCGTAGAACCCATTATCTTCCTTGCAATGTCCTTAAGAGCATCAAGTGCCATCGTACAAATTCCGACAGAGAGTATAAAAATCTTTTAGAGTATGTGATCGGATAGCAGAATTGAAAGAGACCAGATTATTCCAGAATACGATATTATGAATAGAATACCCACTAGGTCAAAGACTCCTGAGTAGGCAAGATTTATGGATTTCATGGCAGGCATAAGCACTGGAAAGATTACTGGGAAAAGCATCGCAAGGAGGAGCATTTCTCTACCCCTTGATTTAGCCGCGAGGGGGGCGAGAAGCGTTATTGAGCCAGAAATCGGAATGACCGCGAACACCAAGACCAAAAAGGTTAGCAAAAAATTGCCTTCAAGATTGAATAAGGCAAAACATATCGGGAAGATTAATGCTGTAATTGTCAAGACCAGAATTAGATTTGAAAGCATCTTTGCGGTCATTATCTGCGATGCCTTAAGCGGTGAGGCTTTCAGACCTTCGATTGTTTCGAAGTCAAACTCTCTCAAAAAAGAAGTTGACCCGCCGGCTATTGAAGTAAAAAGAATTATCAGAAGAATTATCTGGGAAAAGAACCTCTCGACGTCAATTGAAAAACTGAATAGAAATGCTGTGGTAACCGCGAATATAAGCATCTGATTCGAGCTCGCCTTGCTCCTAGCTTCAACCTTTATGTCTTTCTTTATTATTTCAGCGAGCAGAAAGAGATCGTACGGCCTTTTCATAGCTTTCTCCAAAGTATACAAGCCTCCCACGTTCCAAAACGATAAAACTGTCGCAGAATTCGGCATCCTCGAATTGGTGAGTTGAAAAAACGAGAATGCCATCGAATTCTTGCATTATGCGAAGAACAACTTCCCTGCTCTCAGCATCAAGTCCCGAAAGGGCCTCATCTAGAATCAGGAGCTTTGGATTTATCATAAGAGCCCTCGCAATCGCAACACGCTGCACAAATCCCTCTGAAAGCTCTGAAATTCTAAAATTCAGTTTTTCTTTTAACCCCAAACTGCAAACGATGCCCCAATTTCCTGCCTGGTATATTTTTGAGTAAAATTCAAGGTTTTCTCTAACTGTAAGTTCTCTGTAGAGCATTGGATTGTGCGTTACGACTCCAATACGCCTTCTAAGATTGGAACTTTTTCTTGGTTCGAGCCCGAATATTTCAACTCTGCCTGAGCTCGGTTTCAGTATTCCAGCGAGTATTTTCACAAGTGTGGACTTACCCGCCCCATTGTGACCGAAGACAGCTATCTTTCCATCAGCGCTGAAGGAGATTTCCCGAAGGGCAAAATTTTCTCCGAATCTTTTGCTTAGTTTCTGGCAGACGATCAATCGAGGACACCTTTGGCACTCTTGAAATCCCTTCCCGTCTTGCTCAGGGCCTGTTTCAGGGCTATTGCAAATGCCTTGAATGCGCTCTCCATCATGTGGTGAGAATTCCTCCCCCTAACCGCTAGATAAACGTTTAGCCCGGAATTTCTGCAAAGGGTGTCGAAAAAGTGCAGAAAATCTTCCGCCCTTATTTCACCGTCTTTAATTTCTCCTTCGAAAACTAGAGTTCCCCTACCGCTGAAATCTATACCGCATATTGCAACGGCTTCATCCATTGGAACAATAGCACTCCCAAACCTCTCTATTCCCTTTTTATCAAACTCCGAAATGCTTTTTCCGAGGCATATTGCTACATCCTCGATTAAATGGTGTTTGTCGTCTCCAGTAGCTTTTACCTCGATATTAAAGCCCGAATGCGTAGAAATAGTTTCAAGCATGTGATCCAAGAATTTCACTCCGGTTTCAATCTCGAGCTTTTCTGAATCAAAAACTGCTGTAACTTCAGTCTCCCTAGTTTTTCTACTGACCCTTTTCATGACTCAAATTTGAGCGCCTCTTCTAATTTAATTTTTCCTGTATAGAGTGCTGAACCGAGTACGACCCCTCTTGCCCCCAATTTTTTGACAAAGGAAATGTCATCCAGCGATGAAATTCCGCCCGCAACGTAGAAGGGACGATTTAAACGCCTCAAAAATCCCATGACTTCTCTGTCTATGCCCGAGACTAAACCTTCAACATCCACATTGGTGTATAGGAAAGAAACGTCTAGATCCTCGTATAACTTGATGAAATCCTCGGGCTTTAGCGAAGTCTTTTCTTTCCAGCCTTTTACTACCACTTTACCCCCTTTAACGTCCACGGCAATCATAACTTTTCCTTTCCATCTATTAGCAAAATTTCTAACCTCTTCCACTTTTTCAACAGCGAGTGTGCCTAATATCACTCTGGTAGCTCCAAGCTCTAGCAATCTCTCCGCCACTTTTAAGTCTCTTATTCCACCACCCACTTGAACTTCCACACCTAAAGAGACTATTTTTAAAATGATCCCCTCATGCTTCAACTTCCCCTGAAAGGCTCCATCAAGATCTATCACGTGAAGAACCCTAGCTCCTCTATTTATCCAGTTTGTAGCAACACCGACAGGATCCTCTGCAGAGAACGTTATCTCTTTCTCCTTACCTTGCCTCAGTCGAACTACTTTTCCATCCTTTAAATCAACAGCAGGTATAACTCTAAACATCTAGTTCAGAAAGAAGCTTGTTGAAGTTTTCTGCCTTTTCCTTCAAAATCATTATTGCCCTTGATAGTACTTCTTTGACAGGTAAAGCTCCAGTTCCCTCCACAACGAAGAAGAAGTTATTAGTTTCGACGACTTTAATTGCCTTTGGCTCACATACTTTTTCGCATTCTCTGCACAAAGAACAATTCTCCAGATTCTTGGCTACGATCTTTCCCTCTCTCTCCTCCAAAATATCTCTCGGGCACGCAGAAACACAATTCTTGCACAAATCGCATTTATCATTTATTTCTATATCAGGGATTATTCTGTAAAAACAAGCCGAAACTGGCTGGAACTTCGAGTGCTCTTTTCCAATTCCCAGTCTTGCTACGGCTTCAATCATCAATTGCTGACCTTTAAAAAGCTCGAGCACCGGAATATCGCCATATGCAAAGTGGATTGCCGGATCATCGCTTATGAAGTCCCTCGCATACACGACCTTAGGCCCCTCGACATTCAGCCGGAAGGAGATCTGGCAATTAGGACAGCCAACACCCCCACAGCTACAATTCTCACGCATGTTGAACCTTTCCAAGTCTGTTTTGATCGGCAGCATTGCAAGTCTGTGTGCAATCATTTCATCGTAGAAGTTGCTTGAGTTCACATAAAAATCAACGAAATCCACAGCCAAAACTGGAACAAGCGATTTCATTGCTCTTCGGATGGCGTTAGCTAGTGCGGGATGGGCTTCAGTAAGTTTAAAAATAAGTTTATTCTCGCCCTCGCTGACGAATTCAATTTTTGGCATTATACCCTCCTACCCCTTCTGCCACCGGGTAACCGGGTTCCGTCATGCGGAATTGGCGTTACGTCTTCAATTCTGCCTATTCTAAGTCCAGCTCTCGCAAGAGCTCTTATCGCTGCCTGTGCCCCAGGTCCGGGAATTCTGGGTTTGTTCCCGCCAGGAGCACGTACCTTTACATGAACTGCGTTAATACCTTTCTCCATTGCTATGCTTGCAGCTCTTAAAGCTCCCTGCATCGCAGTATACGGATTTCCTTCATCCCTTGCTGCCTTCACGATCATTCCACCGCTAACCCTCGCTATGATCTCAGATCCGGTGATATCGGTGATTGTTATGATCGTGTTGTTATAAGATGAAAAAATGTGTGCTATACCCCACCTAACTTTTTCCTTTTCAGGCATTCTCTTTCACCCTAATTCCTACCTTTTTTTCCAGATCTTTCAACACGATAAAACTCGGAGAAGTAACCTTTCTGCCATCCACCTCAATGTGACCGTGAACGATCATCTGTCTTGCTTGTTTTATACTCTTTGCAAGTCCCTGCCTGAAAACGACTGTCTGGAGCCTTCTCTCAAGAAAATTCTCGACAGTTAGACTCAGAACGTCATCAAGCGTTGAATTCTCCTGAAGCACACCATATTTCTGCAGCTTCTTTATCACAGCCTGAGCTTTAGCCTTCGCAATCTCCCCTTCCTTACCGGGGAGGTTTATTTTCCCTAGCAGGTCTCTCGCAACCCTTCTATACTTTCTAAGAATGTTCTGGAATCTCCAAAGCTCTCTCTTGTTTCTCAAACCATAGGCTATAACGAGCTGGTTGTCCCTTTCAAGCCTGTGCCTATCCCAAGGACGGACAGGAGAGACATAGCACTTTCTACTCTTCTTAGGATCGCCCATATCACCACCTTCAGGTCTTCTTCCTTACAACCCCAACCGTTCTGCCCTTCCTGCCGGTTGATCTAGTCCTCTGTCCCCTTACTTTCTTGCCCTTTGCATGTCTAACGCCACGGTAGCATTTCATTCTGATCAATCTTTCTATGTCCAGCATTTTAGCGAAATTAACATCTTTAGAAATCAAATGCAAATCTTTACCGCTATAAATGTCGGCACGTCTGTTAAGCATCCAACCAGGGAATTTGTCTATCTCTTCTTCGACTAAATTTCTGAGTTTTTCGATCTCTTCGTCTTCCAAAGTACCTAGTTTTCTATTTCCATCTAATCCCAGCTCGTTAACTATGCTCCTTGCCATTCTGATGCCAATTCCTGGTATCCCTGTCAGGGCATGAACTACATTTCTGTTTCCGTCTAAATCGGTGTCTGCAATTCTAACTATGTGCTTGAACATTCCATCACCGCTATGGAAGAAGAGTTTAAGGGCGATATTTAAATATTTTGCGAACAAAGGGGAGAGGTATTAGAAAAGAAAAAACAAAGTTCGGCCTTATCTGCGTCTTCTTGACATTAAAAAAGCTGCTGCAATTCCCCCTACTCCAAGCAAGAATTCAAAGCCAGGAGTTGACTTTGGGGAAAAAGTAACAGGTGTTTTTGGTGTGACTCTCGATGCTGTGGTTGTTGGTTTTGTAGTTTGATTAGCTTTGTTGCTCTGCTCGTTTGACGTGGTTGTAGTTGGAACTGGGGTAGTTTTTGGGACTGTAAACTTAAAGTATTCGGTTTTTAGTCCTGTTTTCGAATCTATTGCGTATATTCTATATTCACCCTCGGAGGTCTGTGGAATTTCAAAATTTGCTTGGATAACACCAGTATCGTTTGACCTAATAAGTTTCTGGGATATGATCCATGTCTCATTGAATGGATCTAAAAACCTTATCTCCACATCAGAGTCTGCCGAAAATCCGTTTCCGGATATAGTAATAACCGTCCCGGGAGAACCCTTAGTTGCAGAAATTTTCGTAATTTTTGGAGTAACTCTAAAAGTTGAGTATGCGTTGAATCCTACTTCATCTATAGCCTTTATCCGATAATAACCACAGGGAACCTGTGGGACTGTTATTGACGCCGAAAAACTGCCTTTCGAATCGGTTTTGGTACTTGCCATAATCTTATCTTTGCCCTCCCAAAATATTCTCACTTCTGATTCAATGGAGAAATCCTTGCCTTTTATACTTACCGAACTCCCAACACTACCGTTAACGGGATAAATTTTAATAGATGGCGATGGAATCACAGCACTACTAGATTGAATGACAAAAACTGCTATACTTGCAACTAATAGCAATTTAAGAACTTTAACAAACTTCATGAAAAAAATAAGTTTAGCGATATTTAACGCTTACGATTTCAAGATTACAAAAATTTTTGATTACATGAAAATCGACAAGAAAGCCTACAGTTTTAACCGTGGGATTGTCGATATGCTTATATATAACTTATATATAATAGGCCTTAAAAATTAAAAATTCATTGAAGTTCAGAAAGGTGTCTGAAGTGAAGAGAACGAACACTTTCATACTAGAGGATTGCCCTGCGGGAGCTTGCGGACAGCTGTGCCAGGCTGTACAATGAGCTGAACTTTGAAAGGAAGTTTCCGGAGCAGAGGCTACCTCCATGGGGATGGCGTTAACGGGGGGACGAAGCCCTTGCTTCTGAGGTGGAACGGGTGACTTGGGAGCCTAAAAGGGCTGTGAACAGCAGACCAATGAGAGCCTTAGAAGCAAGAATCTCCCGGTTTTAGCCTTGGAGAGAGTCAACTTTTCCATTTACGGTCCCTATCTATTAAAATCAAATATG